>Ga0182004_10000794_pt1 | contig 20990 bp, 15 predicted proteins | sample Sormic07211540_1_FD_120479 | JGI IMG/M metagenome (GOLD analysis project Ga0182004, IMG submission 120479) | Endophyte microbial communities from Sorghum bicolor roots, Mead, Nebraska, USA - 072115-40_1 MetaG | ecosystem: Host-associated > Plants > Roots > Unclassified | place: USA: Nebraska...
AAACCTCTGGATAGCAACTTGGGAAATTTAGCAAGTTGAGATAAGGAGTTGTTGGAGGAGGATTTTTATGCTTTTAGCAAATTTGGTAGGATAGCATGTTGAAATACCAAGTTGTTGGAGATGTTGCCTAGACCCCGAGTCCAGACACCAATAAGAAGCATACATATATTCAGAATGCACACAGGGTGTAAACTCTATCTAGTCACTATCGCAATCCAGAATTGCCTTGAGTGCTAAAAACCGTTAAGAAAGAGCTTACGCCGTCAAGTAAATGATGATCATTGGTCACAAACCGTCAAGCAAACGCACTCAAGAATAGAAGATAAGAAAAATTCATTTTCTTGATGATTTTGATACTCAAGGATGATTTTTTTAGAAGCTGATCGTCAATAAAACTATAACCAAACTTAATTTACCAAATGGCCAAGAAAATATTCCGGCCCTTAAAGTAATTCCAGGTTTTAGTAGTGAGTCCATAACCACAATGTTATCTGCTAGTTGTGACATGAGACGTGGGTATTTATAGCACTTGTTGAATTGGCTCTTTTTTTTCGCTCACTTGTCAGTTGAAATGAAGACCTCGTTTGCTAGTTTTTTTGGTCCTCTGTCTTGTGCGTGACGTGTTTTAAGACGATGGACACACAGGAGAAAAGGGCTGCACTTCTAGTCCTGGGTACGAAAACGGAGTGACGTCGTGGTAGGTACGTCTACACGCAACGTGTCGAACATACGGTGAAGTACCGCTGCCACGACGAGGAACGTACGCGCCGTAAACCCGTACAGGTTTAGGCGGTATTTACTGCACATCCACCATGCAAAATCGTGGAAACGAAATACGTACTAGGAGAAATTTTGTGATATATGACATCAAAAATTATAACTATCCTCTTATGTACAATCTAAATAAAATTACCCCTACTAGAGAGAATTTATGACAGATGGCCAAATAGACAGCACACAAATCAATTGAGAGTCTGTCTGGTTCTTTTTGCTAAATTTTAGTCAACTAAAGTTTTATAAGCAGACTGATTAAAAAGAAACTAAAAAAATTAGTCCCACTAGTCATAAAAAATAGCTAAAACTATTTTAGCGAAGCTAAATTTTAGCAAAAAGAACCAAACAAGACTTGAATTAGATTAGCATTGCACTATTACTAATCATGGCTTGTTGCACTTGTCTATAGGTTGTGACTTCGGCCGGTCGGCCCCGACATGACTCTACATTAGCGTTACCATGCCTCTAGTAGGACCACGCTCGCTACACTCACTCCTCTAAATATGTTGTTTGATATGAGGTGTTAAAGTTTAAGGACACTCCCAATATAGAAACCATCGTAGTTTCTATAAACATTAATTATAGTGTCACTTGAGCATTTTGTTGATATGACAAGAGAGTTATTGAAGAGAGAGCAAAAATCATAGAAATTGGGTTTAAATTAGAAACCATGTCTATACAAAATCCAAGACATAAAGTGATATGATTGATTAAGAATGGAGAGAGAACGAATGTGATTGGTTAAAAAAATATTCTATAGAAACTAGGACCATAGTTTCTATATATATATAGTGTATATAAAAATTAATACGTAGGGTGTAGTTTCTAGCATTAGGAGTGCCCTAATAGATACCTAGTATTTTTTGTTTTATTTATAGTATCTAATTATGGACTAATTAGGCTCAAAGATTCATCCCGCAGAAGCTATGTTTTTAGTTTTATAAATAATATATATTTAATATTCCATATATGTATCCAATATTCGATACGATAGAAGTCAAAAATTAACAATGTTAACCAAACGGGGTCTCAGCCATATGAGTATCTTGAGAGACTGAGCAAGTATGCTAGTAGTAGGTCTAATGGAACAATGGGTACTCGTCTGTCCGGCTGTATGCTTCCTGATCTACTAGTATACCTACGAGACGGAGGACGCCGTAGCACGGTGCACGATCGGACATGGATATTTGTGCGCGCCGGACCTTCCAAACTGTCACGAAGCGACCCATGCTGGACGCCGGCCACCCCGCATCGTGCCGGCACAGTCGCGCGCCCTACCGCCACCAGCCACGTGCCCCCCGGTTCGGTAATCAAACACCTCCCAGGGAAACCAACACAGAAATAGAATATCCCATCCCGGGCAAAAATTACTCTATTTCAACATCGATGGGAAAATGGAAAAAAAAAAATACTACATCGATCACGCGCGGCCGCGCCACCTGTCCCGCCGCCGTGGCCTCCCTCCTCCTCCCTGCGAGCCTGCGCGACACGCCGGCACGCAGTATATATGCGCACTGCTCGCGCGTCCCCTTCTCCAACCTCGCAAGCTCATGCCTGCCTCCTACGCTCTGCTCTCTTCTCCCTACTCCTCCTCCTCCTCCTCCTCCTCTCCCTTTCGGCGGCTTCCGATTCCTTCCCGCGCGCGCACGTCGTCGGTCGTCCCTTCCCGATTCGCTCCGTCCGACGACGCTCCAGCTCTCCACCGTACCGCCGTGAGCTGAGCTACCTATCCAGCTAGCGCGCCATTAAAGCGACCTCTCTTTCCTCCTCGACCTGCCGCGCCAAGCGCAGAGAGCAAGCACGTACACACTAGCTAACACAGTATACTTACGTCTACACGAACCGCGACCCATTTCCAGCCATGGGCAACCGCAAGAAGCTCGTGCACTTCCTCCGCGTCGACCGGCCGGCGGCGGCGGCCGCGGTCTCCGCTACTTCCTCCCCTAGGTCCTTCTCCTCCAACTCCTCCTTCTCCGACGACGACGGCTACGCCTCCTCCTCCTTCCAGGGCTCCGCGTCGTCCTCGCCGTCGCGGTCGTCGTACAGCCCGCCCAAGTCGCCGTGGGCGCGCCTCCCGGGCCTCACCGGCGCCGCCGACGACGACGCGACCGCGACCGGGCTCATCGCGTCGCTCGTCAAGGAGGACGGCAAGGTCTACTCGCTGGCGGCCGCCGGGGACGTGCTCTACACCGGCACGGACTCGGAGACCGTGCGGGTGTGGCGGGACCGGCGCCAGCTCGCGGGGTTCCGGACCGGCAGCGGCCTCGTCAAGGCCATCGTGGTCGCCGCCGACGGCCGCATCTTCACGGGCCACCAGGACGGCAAGGTCCGGGTGTGGCGCGCCGATGGCGACGCCGCCGGCGCCGTGCACCGCCGCGTGGGGTCGCTCCCGCCGCTCGGGGACCTCCTGGTCAGCTCCGTAAACCCGTCCAGCTACGTCCGCTCGCCGCGCCGGCGCCGCGCGGCGGTGTGGCTCCGCCACTCGGACGCCGTGTCGTCGCTCAGCCTCGACGAGGCCGCGGGACTGCTCTACTCGGCCTCCTGGGACCGCACCTTCAAGGCGTGGCGCGTCTCCGACTACCGGTGCCTCGAGTCCGTGCCCGCGCACGACGACGCCGTCAACACCGTCGCCGCGGCCGGGTTCGGCGGCCTCGTGCTCACCGGCTCCGCCGACGGGACCGTCAAGGTGTGGAGGCGGGAGGTGGCGGCGGCGGCGGGAGGAGACCGGACGACGAGGCACGTCCTGGAGCGGGTGCTCCGGGAGGGCGGCGACGGCGCGGTGACCGCGATCGCGGCGTGCCCCGAGGCCCGCGCCGTGTACGTGGGCTCCTCCGACGGGCTGGTCACGTGCTGGCGGTGGGGGCTTGACGGCGGCGGCGAGCCGAGGCTCGCGGGCGTGCTGGCGGGACACGGGACGGGCGTGCTGTGCCTCGCCGTGTCCGGGCGCGTCGTCGTGAGCGGCTCCGCCGACGGGACGCTCTGCGTGTGGCGGCGCGACGACGAGGAGGAGGAGCACGAGGGACGCCACGCCCGCCTCGCCGTGCTCGTGGGGCACACGGGCCCCGTCAAGTGCGTCGCGGTGGCGGCGGACGGCGACGACGACTGCTACGCCTACGACGCGGACGGCGAGCGGCGGTTCGTGGTGTACAGCGGCAGCCTGGACGGGTCGGTCAAGGTGTGGCGCCTGTCGGAGGAGCGCGCGCTGGAGCCGCCGCCGGCGGTAGAGGCAACAACGGCTCCGTTTATGGCGGCACTGCGGGAGTCGGAGGCATGGATGCCCCGGCGCCGGACAGCACAGCTGCCGGCGTCGCCGCTGCAAGCGTGGGCGCCGGAGCTGAAGGGTGTGGCTGCTGCATGAGCACGACGAAGAAGCTACTGGCTGCACGTACTGCATGAGGTCGCGCGCGTGTGCGTGCAAGAAGAATGTGCCGCGCACACGTGTACTGTAGGAGAGTGTGTGTACATATACGTGTATAACATACGGTATCCGTGTGGTTAGATGGATTTTGAGGAGGATTTGAATCCTCTGTGGAGTGTGCCGGGGTTTTTTTTTTCAAAATTTAAAGAAAAAAAATTAAGTGTGTGGTGATGGTGATCTTATATACGGGTAGTTGATGAGGATAAACGGTCGGTTGGCCTGGTTTGAAAACGAGAGGTGTCTTCTACCATGTCAAAATCAAATTAATGGAGAAGGAAAAGGATTTCGTGCTTGTTAATTGGTAGATATTATTCTTTGCCTTGCTGCTAAGTTTGTGTGAAGGAGATGCAGATTTAAATGTATGGTTTTGGTTTGATCTTGTGGTGAAATTAACAGAGAGATTGTGATGTGCTTAATTAGTTTCTTGTGACGAAGACATGAAGTGGGGCTTCGTTTTGTGTTCACCATTTTCATTGAGCTTTATATATATATCACAAATATGGTGGTATATGTATCATCATCGATATCACGCACGTGCTGCAGTTGATCCATCCCACTCGCTTGCAGGTAATTAACTAGACAAAATTGCAGTGTGCATCATAAATGAAACTTTGAGCTAGCTGCGATTATTAGCTTATTATCTTATTAATTAACTAGGCTCAAGTATATTTCATAATCTCGCAATCCAATTTTTTAACATTGGATTATGAAACCATGTACTAGAAGCCCTTCCAACTGTCGAAACTAGACATTTTTTTCAAAAATAATAAATATCTAGTTTAATATCTTAAAATTCATTCATAAATAGTTTGTTCTTAAATCATAAAATATGAAATTGCACTATTCATTTTCTAAAAATATTATCTATCCGTTGGTGGTCCATTTGTAATTATTTGGATCTTATTTGTTCACATTCCTAGTGTTTCATTAGTTGTAGTTGTGCCTATTGTTTTTGTAAGCCTATCGATTTTGTGCTTTACTACTACTCCATGTTCATCAAATTGGTATTTGTTTCATATGCTGATTGCTGACACTTGAAAAATAGTTACAAATTTTTAGAGATTAAACCAGAATTTATAGTTTTTGGAAAACAGAAAACCACCTTTGAAATTAGTCAGATGGCCAAAATTGTTTGGTTCAGTAGTTGGAAGGTTTCTAGTGATTGGTTTTGTAGTTTACGATTGAAATTGGATATAAGGATGAAAATGGATCTTGCTCTATTAGCTCAAGATAGCAGCTGATAGCCTGGTCATTGAAGTAATAAAAGCAGGAAGGCATGTATGTAGAGATGGGTTGGGGATACAAAAACACCTTTGCACCAGCTATGTGACCAAATTTCTACACTTTAACAAAACTGCGAACAAAAGAGCTGATCTTGCTCGATTGAAGTGAAGTATACTCCATCGGTCTGTGTGTATACAAGGTGCAACCACTTTTTTTATATAGCCAGCCGAGTCACCGACCTAGAGTTTCTAGAAAGACTTTCCGTTAATCTCAGGGTCTGTCTTGTTTTATTGTTTCAGGGGAATATGAGCACATACTGCTTGCTTTTAGGGTGTTCCATATATAGTATTCTCTCCGTTCGAAATTATAAATTATTTTATTCTTTTTAAAGCTAAAACATTTCAAGTTTGACCAATTGACCAAAGTTTTGGCTCTATTGGCTCGAAGGAAACAGCCAGCCAGTTGAGATTAATCTGGCTCGGCGCAAGCACACAGTTATAGCATTGACCTGACGCAGTTATCAAACCGGCCGTAACCGTCAGTCTGTATATATCGAAGACAACTCGGTCATGGCAGCGGATTGGAAGATACCTGTATTCGAGCACGGACCACAAAATCCTACTACTACTAAAACTACTACTCAATCACCAAGTTGTAGCCCATATATACAGTGGAATTGAAGGCGAAGGGTATTCATGATCCAACCCAAGGCAGAGCCAGACAAAGGCAAGCCACAGATGTCAGTCAGATGGAGACTGGGGATGATGGCGTCGCCGTCGTGGGCGCTGGCCCGGCCCTCCTGGAACAGGGAACCGCGTGTGGAGGCCGAGGATTCCCTCTGTAGCACTGCACTGCAAGTGTATGTCTACTCCGGGCTCCGGGGCGGGAGGCGCCGATCGATCGGCCCGACGAGGACGGACGGCCGGCGTCCTTTTCAGATGCTGAGCTCGCCGACGCCGACGCCGACGCCGACGCCGACGCTGCTAGCCTCTCCGCCTCCGCCTCCGCCTCCGCCTGCCTGTCAACTTGTTGTCCATCAATCGACCTTCTTATTCCAAAGAAGAAATTATACTCGTAGCACAGTATAGATGATGATGAATGATGAGATACAAGGCAGCTCTCAGCCCGCGCTCGCTCATGTACGTCGTCGTGTCTCTCTGCCACCGAGGATGAGGATGAGGATGAGGTTTCCAGGTGAAGGAGCTGCGGCCAACGACTGGCCACACGCCCACACCCTGCCACATGGAGACCGGAGAGGTAAGCAATCGTATCAGTCCGTGAGTGACACGGGATTGAGCAGACCAAAAAATAAAATAAAATCAAAAGCAAAAGCTGCTGATTTCCTCCAAACTTCACAAGCATAATATAGGGGGACTGAGGCCTTGTTTAGTTCCCAACAAAAATTCAAAACTTTTCAAGATTCTCTGTCACATCGAATCTTACGGCACATGCATGAAGCATTAAATATGGATGAAAATAAAAATTAATTGTGCAATATTTTAAGCCTAGTTACTCCATAATTGAACAATGTTTGTTAAATAAAAATGAAAGTGCTACCGTATCGAAATCCAAAAAAATTTTGCAACTAAACAAGGCCTGAGTGGACGAGATTGATGAGATAATAATGCCATAATGGAGGAGTCTCCTTTTATGCCACAAATGCCCCTTTGGTTCATGAAAAAAAATCAGGGAGGACAGACATGGACGATGGTGTGAAGTGAGACCATGTTTGTGTCATCCCAAAACAAAAGCTCAGCCGTGACTAGGTCCTTTTGGATCAGTAGCTGTGACTAAAATTAGTCCAAATTAACTAGGGTTAGCCAGCTAGTTGGATAACACCTAGTTGAAAGCTTTGGTTACAAAATTAGTCCTATGTCTGGATGGATTAGAGCCACAAAATAAGTCCTATGTTAAGGCCACTTCAAAGGTCGGCCCTCCTGTGCGCCTCAACACTATTTTGGACCCAAGTAATCTTTACCACCCTTTCTTTCTTCCTCTACAAGTCTGCATCCCTATCATCCGTACCACCACAAACATCAATCACTATCTACATTAAGAGGTGGCCTCCCTTCTTCCACCGCCTACGGTCCTGCCTTTCGTGAACTCCTTGGGCAAAATTACCAATTATCATTAATCCCTGGTAATTGCCATTAGGGCGTCTCAATAGTCTAGCTTAGAGATAGTTGAATCAATTATTTAATCCCTAATTAGTGTAAAAAGGAAGACACTATCTTGGACTCAAAGATAGTCTTGCACATTTCATGATGCATCTGGAGGTACTTGTTGTGGTCTCTTTCCTCCATATTTATTAGCTTAGAGCTAAAGCTAGCTCATACAATTTTAGAGACGCCTTTAGAGGTAGGCATGTTATACTCTCTATGTCCACAATGTAATTTTCACTTTTTAAGCAATCGTACAAACTAAAGTTATATTAAAAAATACTAATATTTATGAAATATATTTTCATAGTAAATTTAGTTATAGATATAAATGTTGACAATATTCACTACAAACTTTGTTCAAGTTAAACTACTTTGACCGGCACAAATCTGTGAAAAAGAATTGGCCAGACTGTCGAATGGGTACAGTAGTACTGATAAAGCTGTCGCCACTCCCGAGTGGCTACTGGCTAGCCCGGATGGATCTCCATTCTCATTTTTTTTCTGATCGTGCAGAAAACCGAGGACACGCGCATCACATGGGTGGGCAGAAATGTAAATTCCAGGGGTGCTCCTAACCCTAAGGTTCCAGCTATAAATCAACAACAGAGCTTTCCAGGAAGGCATGACAGTCCAGTCAGCATTCGCTCCCGCCGCCAGCACTCTACTCCGCAACAGCTTCAACAGGTTGAGCCCCCCACTGCAGTTTTTTCCTCCTGGTTTGTTCGTCTCTGCTTGCGCCTTCCTCTTTCAGTTGCGACTTCGATCCTCTCGATTCGATCCTGGAATGGCTCCTCTGTCTCGGATCTTGAATCTCTCTCGGTTTTTCTTTTTGTATGAATTCTTTTGTGATTTGATTTGAAGGGGCACGTGTATCTTTCGTCGATCTGTTTCATTATGTTTGCTCAATCTGAAATAGGAGGAGTATTTTCTGTTTGCTTGTTCATTTGTTTGGTAGAGCGAGCCTGATGCAGCAGTGATAGTAAAATAATGACTCTTGATCATGAGGTTCGTGCTCCAGCAGAGTACCAACCCTGATTACTTTCAAGCACTGTTGAGCTGCATCTCGCTCTTCTTTCCTCGCCTGATGCAATTTTTTTCTATGAGATGCTACCCTTTTATTTCTGCGTTCGTGTTTCGCGAGTCGTGACGCGAGATGCTCAGGTTTCTGAAGCTGGGAAACCCGCAACACATGGGGCCACATTACGAACCCGATATAACTTGCACTTCAGCTGAACACCGAAAGTACCAATGACCCCCTCAAAACACAGGAAACAGAACAAACTTGGGCAAGACAGAACCTGTTTAACCGTGAAACAGAACAAACTTGGGCAAGACATAACCTGTTTAACCGTGAATTGAGTGACAATTAGACAATGGCAGTGTGAACATGAACACATTCTTTCCGGTACTTTGGGATGCATTGGTATTGATCCACAATCTACGGGCAGCAGTGCCTGTTCAAGTACAATCAGAGGCTTGATGTGACACCAGAACACGTATAATTAGGGAAAGCATGCCGCGTTCACTTCTATACAGAGGACATACACATACACACATTAAACCAAAAAAGGCCTAACGCAAGTGAGTGCAAAATTCAATGAAATGAATGGAATACATGGTGCTGTACTTGTATCTAAAAACTAGCAAGGACTTCTTTCATTTCGTTGACCGACATGATCGGCTCATTCCCATATATCCGTGTTACCATCTGAACAAAGCTCTCATATTTGTCCAGAAATTCCTTCTGCAAGTGTTGAGCAGATTACACAATCAGCTTAAATGGAACTTATAGGTTCGTCTGAAGCAATGGAGACAATACTGAACTAAACATCCATAATAACAGGATGGTCAAGTGGCTAACCTTGCACTTGTCCCACAGCGAAGGAAACAACTCATCAGACGTCAGTGTCTTCTGCAACCTCCTGTACATGGCGCCAATCGACTTATCAATCTGCAGAGTTTTACATTGAGTGAGTTCACATGGTCACCTCTTGATCAAACAAAATAATCTGGGCATTAAATTGCTGTAATTTATTTGAAACTAGAAGACAATAAATCTGTAACCCCGTAAGGAAATATGCTCACAGCTTAGGGCGAGAAGTGACAACCCCATAAGGAAATATGCTCACAGATTAGGGCGAGAGTGACAACTGCCACTTACTTTGGTAAGCAGATATAGATTTACTTACCCCAGATAAGCTGGACTTCAGCACCCTCCTTAGGTCAGTTTTTGACAACCCCAGCTGAAACGGAATCTGAGAATTTTGACAACAAAAGTTAATGGCTTAATAAAAAATGAATATTCAAAGTTCATTTATTGTCACTTCCCAATCACAATATAAGTTAGCTCACCTCCTCAGCAGCAATGGTGTATGTCAATTCTTCAACTTTCCGGTTGAATTGAAATAACCTCTCAAATTGCTGCCAAAGGTCCAAAAGAAATCTTAGATCTGTCAGAGAAATACAATATACCCACAAGAAATTTGAATGTGTTTACATACGAGATAAATGAGTGAGCTGATATGGCGAGTGCAAGCTAGTTCATATGATTCACTGGCTTGATGGTAGAACTTTGCAAGCGTTGGCACAACATTAGCCAAGTCATAAAGACTGCATCAAACACAATATATTGTTAGTTTTGTAGACCCACCTATGCATTAAAGAATGAAAAGGCAAGGATATATATAAGTGAAAGATCATATTCTCAACCATAGGACAAGCCCAAGTTAAGGAAAGATGAAAGAAGAAACATAACCTGTTCTGGAAAGCAGCATAATTCTCAATCAGCACAATATCAGCAGTTTTAGGATCACTCTGTGCAATTTTCTCCAAAGTTGCGAACATTGTGCTAACCTATTCCATAATATGGAAAGCAATTTAGCTATATGGTGAAAAAAAGTACTCAACTTACAAAAAATAATCTATAAAAATACAGCTACCAAGTAAAATAGAAATCTTGCAACAATGCAAAATCTTAGGACGAAATCTTCCTTGACTACTGACTAATGGCAAGATTATGCCATGTATCTCTAAAATCTAAATTACAGTCCCATTGGACTGAAAGAACTTGGGGTATAAAAAAACTATCATACACCATTTAGTGCAATGGAAGAAATTTGTAAATACTTGTGTATATTTCAGAGTAAAATCTGTTCACTAAAGACACCTTTCAGTGGCACCTATAAAGCCAATGGAGTCTACAAGTGTTGATAGGCAAGCAAACATCAATGAAACAAGCCAAAGTATATACCACATGCCATATGTTCATATACAGTACTACAAATTTATGAACTAAATCTGCAAAATACGTGATACCAAGAATGCAAACAAGTGCCAGATTGCAAGTGAATGAAACTCACTAGCTTTGTGTATGCTTTATCAATTAAATCCCTGGACTGCCCTTGAATATACTGTTCCATCCGTGATGCAAGGACAGCAAATCTATATGAAACACAGAACAGTCAGATTGGTCTCTGTTTGCTACTTCTGAAAAGAATCTCAAGACAACAAACTTGTCACAGTACACCCTGCAATAAGCACAATTTTCTCCATAGTGCTCTTGTTATCTTGAAGCGAGCTTTTATCATATAATCACCACTGCCAAGGATAAGAGCACCGGAGTCTTGCTGCTTATTGCCAGTTTTTATGTTTTTGGGTAAGAGCTGAGCATAGGCAAAACATATGTGAGAACCTGCTGAGTCATGCCAATTTTATCCTCTGTTGTTTTCACAGGGAATATAACGCTATAGGCAATGTGTTACAACATTTAAAGAAGGTTTTGCAAAGTACCAATGAGAACGTTTAAAATGTATGCTCTTATGAATATTATGAGCTATTATGTATCTTAATGAAATCCAAAATAATTCTAGGAATTCGGTCTAAGTGTAACAAAATTAAAATTTAAAAAATAATAATGCCATACTAGGATTTAATAAGACAATAAACAAAAGGTGAGCCAACATGCATGGAATGTTTAATCAGCATTTCTGTATCAGAAAGTACTCCCTCCTTTGTTTATATACAAGGCATATTAGGATTTGAAAATGTCAAACTTCATAAATTTTTATTACCAACTTAGTCAATGATATGCATGCTTAGTTTATGTAGTTTATATCAATCGACTACGACACTGATTTTGTAGTAATTAATGAGGCATTATATCAAAAATTGATGGTCAAAGTACACTTCCAAAAACTTCTTCAAATCCCAATATGCCTTATAAAAAGAACAGGGGGTGGTATTAAATATAATACTAGGCGACTACGCTGGAGTTACAAATAAATCACAGTGCTAATCCATCCAGTACAAATACCTTGGAATGTAGGCTAGAATTCCAGTTTGCCGCACATTTCTTTCATTACGCTCAATTTGATGGCATGCTTCATCAATAAACTGAAAGAAGAGAAGAAATAAAGTTCTAAACAAGCAGTGGGCAGAAAGCCAGCCTGTTATGAATAGTTACACTGAGCAGCTTAGGCTCAACAAGGGAACTAACCCGGCTGAACTGTACTGATATTCTTGATTCCAAGTCATCAAGTAGTTTGCGAACAAATCCTGCAGCATCAGCTTTCTGTCCAGAAAGGTAGCGCTCTGTAATCCCATGCATTGAGATGCAACGCAAGGGGTCAATTTTATACGCCCAATCTACAACCGCATAGAAGTCTTCCTGGAATAGAAGGGGAAAAAGATTTCAGTCACTGAAGGAAGCTGCAGTACTGCACTATAATGTAGATATGAAGAAACAGAAGATTGCACATTTGACTTTAAATCAGAAGTACTTCATGTTTGTCATATCAAAAAAAATTCTTCTTTTACCCTTCTTTCCGTCAGTATGGAAGAGCGAGGGTTGCAGTGTTCTATATCATGAAATATACCTGGATTCCATCGAGTAATTCTTGAAGAGCTTCATTCAATGTACCCAGTTCAGCAGAGGTACTATCTGGAAACAGGATAACAACACATCAGAAATAGAGCATTAACATTACATCCACACAACACATACTAGTGGGTACAAGAAAAGATACCAGGTTTCAGATCGTTGCCATCTGGATCCATAAGACCCAAATCATCATCGGCGTCATTTCCTCCAGATTTGCTCTTATTAGCATTAGGAGAACCAGCTGGAACAAGTGCAGGTACTTCAAAGCACATAAAATGTGCAAAAAAGGAACTCTGCAAAGGTAATAGCTAATTAGCTATTAGTTTGTCTATCGAGTAAAAACAAAGATAGTCACTACATTAATGAAAGGAAAGGAGCAACCTCATCCACAAGAAGTGGGATAAATATCGTAAGCATCTTTGAGTATGCATCTGAGACTGTTGAAGTATCAGCACTGCTTCCATTATGACCAGAGCCGCCAGAACCTTCAAGCCAAACAGCAGGATTCTTGGGTGCTTTTGTACTTGCACGAAGTTCATTGGCAAATTCACGTGCCTGAACCAAATTAAACAGTAAATTCCAAAATTGTGAATCCTTTAAAATCAAATAAAGGAGGAAAATGGATTGTAAACTAATTATCCATTAAGCAGACTCAAAAAATTGAATTGTTAAATGCGAGATGAAACAAAATGAACATATTTGAAACAGATAAACAGCAAGAAGTGAAATCTATGGTATCATATTAAAAAAACATTCCATTATCCATATCTGACCTCTCGTCGTAGTAGCAAATTAAGGGAATGGCAGTATGCCTTCCTTAAGGGACCTAAGCAGCTCTTGTCCAGACTCTGCAGTAAATTAGCAGCAAGAGATGATAAATGTGGCAATGGAGTAAAATATGTACTATCTAGGCAGATCCCTGGCAAGATCAAGGCAATTATTACCTTTAAGTGCTGCAGAAGTCGGGCATATGTCCTGCATTTATACCTAAGGTCTGCATGATCAGGCCGCTTCAATTGTCCTCGCTGCTTTCAGTTAAAAGTGAACTCTGTAGGTCATCTCAAATGGGAAAGGAAATATTTGCTTTGAAAAATGGAGCTATGAAGAAACCTGTGAAAAGTAGCTTTTGTCACTAATCATGAAGTCTACCAAGCTGGAGAAGTAGTTCCGCAAAAACTCTGATGCTCGTCGAACAAAAGTTGTTTTCAGTTTCTCCAGTTCTGCCTTTTTTTCTCTAACCTGAAAATATGTTATACAAAAGTATTTTATCAGAGATGTACAGTTCTCAACTTTAAGCTACCACAGAGAAAAACTTAAATAGGGTTTATCAAGGAAACGGTGACAACCAAAGCATTTTAAGCATAGTGGCTCTATGTAATGAAATACAACACTATTAGAAGCTCTTAAAATTTGTTCCTTAACCGATACAGGTGGATGCCTTTACAAAACAAGTTTTAACAATTTTGTAATGTTATTCAATGTTCAGTGTCACAACTCTATAACGTTAACTATTCTGTAATGTTAGCATGAATGCATGATCAATTCCATGCACTAGTAAATTGTAAATTTGTAGCAGAAAACGAGAAAGATAAAGATAGCTCACAGCGCGCATGTTGACATAGCATGGGTCCAAATTAGGAACTTCAAGAGTACGAATGGCCCCTGTCAACCATTCGCATGCCTCGACATTTTTCAGCATCCGTGACTCTTCAAATGAGCCTCCAGTTAATGATGCTGCAAACTGAATTGGGTATAAATAAATAAATATAAGACCTCAATATAAGGATATGAACATTATTCCTCTCCATCATACCTCCTGTGGAATCCGCAGACGCTCAAGCAATTTATCTAGCTCTTCCATAAGTCCTTTGTTATTTACGGACTGCATCTCCAAGCCGTTGTTACGTGATTCAATCTGCAGAATTAGTTAGCATTGGACCAGTTAAGTGAAGTTCTTTCTTATCAGCATCTAGAAGAATGTCTTCTGCTAACAATTGATTGCAGGATCACAAAACAGGCACAAGATTTAATTTTTCAAAATGGCAAGTCCAAGAGGCCACGTTTACCCAAAGGAAGAATCCTACCAAAATTCTGAAACTGATGATAACTAGCAAGCAAGGGTTCAGGGCCTTTCAGCTTCCGAGTGAGTATTTGAGTTGATTCAAAAGACCTTCTACCTCAGGTGCTAGTTACAACTACAGAACTAGTAAAAGTTGCTAGTGTTACTCAGCTTGGTAAGTTGTCTTTTTCTTAAGTTTTTCTGAAACTAGTAAAGCCAGCCAGACATGTCCTCAGAAGGGTCAGTCAGACAATCAGGCCAGAGGGGCTACAATTCTGAATGCATGTGTAGTCATCACAGTAGCATAATATGATATGTGAAGCATAGCACGGGTGGTAAGATCCTTTGGGTTTTGACTGGCAAATAATGGGGTTTGATCTATGGAGGCACAGAGGAATATTTTCAATTAACATCTACTACCTCAACTCCAAACTGTAAGTTGTTCTGACTTTTTGAAATACATAGCTGTTGCTATGCACCTAGATATAGGTTATGTCAAGATACATAGTAAAAGCTATATATCTAGAAAAGCCAGAACAACTTACAATTTGGAATGGAGGGAGTATATCCCACTGCTTTTCCCTTATCAGTAAACTTCACATACCTGATTGGGCACACACTAATCCTGGTTTTTAGTCTGTCTGGTTTTCAACTTTTCATAGCTATGCTTCTAACAAGTAAATAAAATAAACTAGAGAAGAAGTATATGTCCACTTCAAATCAGGCAGCTAACAAATAGAACTCCTCAAACATACCGATGCAATATCTTCTCTCATATGCCTCAGCTTCAGGTTGAAAATCCGTAACCACTCATCCATATCATCTACAGTTGCACTAGCAGCATCCAGACCCTGCAAGACCTGAAAATCCAAGCAACTAGATCAGTCAATGGATAAGCTTCCATTACCAAAAAAAGAAAAAACATTCACTCCAGAATAAATGTGAGATGTGTAATGGCAGTCAGATGCTGTACTATATCATTATCATCAGTGCACAAAAGGTTAATGCTGCACTGCAAAGGAAGATAAAAGCAATACCTCTTCTATTAAAGGCTCACTTTCCAGTAATTGATATACATTTGCGGCCTCCAATGCCACAAGCTCCTGCTTCAATCTCTCAGAGAACGCATCTGCTTCACCTATGCCCATAACATACCTGCATCACTTACACTATAAGCTTGTAGTGCTACCAAAAGCATTTCAGCAATAGTAAGGTCAGATGCAAGTGATATGCAAATTAATTACATGTGGGAACATTGGAAAGGCAAAGGGGTCTTTGGGCAGTGAGATTTTGTACGAGTCTAGTCTGGTCCTTCAAGTGCACGTAATGTTGAACTTAAAGTTATCGGTTGTTGCCCCATGAGATCAAATTGATGGGGCACATGACCAACTGAGTTCCCTGATGTTTCAACTGGTGTTAACATGGAAAACACAGACCAGGACTAGGTTTAATCTCAACAGGTCAGGGATGAACTCCTAGAGTTATTAAAAAAATGGCATATAAAAAGTTTGAAAACTACAAAATGAACTACTAGAATGGTATAGGTGTACTGCTAAAAGAACTAATAGGCTAAGAAATAGTTGCTGTATGCAGTTTTGGTAGTATTTTTGCAATAATTAGGGGGCAAAATCTACGTACGATAAGATATAGCTTGTGCTTACGTGTCAAGAAGTGCCTCCATGTCTTCTTCCTCCTCCTTTGCTTGGGACACGAGATCATTTTCAACAGTTACTGTTACTTTCCTCTCGGTCTGAGTAGCAACTGATGTTTCTTGACCATCTTGGGTACTCAATTGATTATCTATGGTCAGTGTGTTTTCCTGAAAAGGATTCAGGTTCATTAGAAAAAAATCCAGACAGCAACACATCAAGGGGCATATCAAGCAAAACCATCATTTTGATGAAAACGTGAAGATCAAATTAGTGAGCACCAAATCTATGTGAAATATTGCCCCAAAAATGAAATATCTGTAGAGCATATCAGGCCTTAATGTTTAAAGCTTAAACTAAAAATGAGCTAGGAATTACAAAAACGAGAAAGTTGCTATAAATAGTACTTCCTTTTCTTAATGTCGGATTTGCGAAGTGCAAACTTTAACTCTGTATGTTATGTGGCTGCTGGGGATCAAGGGAGATGGATTGGGATTGAAGGAGCGGCGGCTGTGGCGGAACAGTACCTGTGCTACAGTGCCCGCGGGTACTGTTCACAGGAAGGCGGCTGTGAGAGCGAGAGAGGAGGCTAGGGTTTTGGGCGCTAGGAACACCGGCCGCGGGGCTCTGCCCACGGCCGGCAAGAGAGAAGGGATTTCCTTCTAATCTCTTGCTTGATTAGATTGATGCATCTCCTCTCCTTACATAGAGAGGTTTACTTGACTTACAAGCAAGGCTTACTTACCCCTAAGCAAGCGACCCTTATCTCTAATTAACCCTAACACTAATGGGCTATGGCACCAGCCCAGTCCCACTAGGTCCCTTACGTACTCTAACACTGTATCTCTCTATTTTCTTTAACTTGTATTCCTCAAATAAAAAAAAAGTGACCAGGTCTTCAAAACATAACTTTGATCAGCAGTATATATTACAATCTATTTACACAAAACAGAAAAAAAAAATATGGTATTGTGAGACTAATTTTCAAGACAAATTTACTCATATCATTTTTCTAACATACAATCTTGATCTTCCAGAAGATGTCCACATTCAAATTCAAAAAGTTTGACTCCAAGCAAACAACATGTAGAGAGACCCTCAAAGATGTCTCCTTTCTTTCTCCAAATATAAATCAGTTTAAAACTCAAATTTTAAATGTGGTGGCACAAATGTAACTACATTGGGCTTGTAGGAGAAGGCTTTGTCTCTCCATTGTACATCTTTTCTAAATAAAATGACACACAGCTCTCCTGCGTCCTTCGAGAAAAAATTGGTGTTTGATGTATTGTGGACTTCATTTGGAAATCTTGCAGAACTTTGCATGTTGCTTTAGTGGTGCTTAAACTAATTTGATTGAAAATTCTCAACAATACTTTCTTAATCAATAATTAAACTGTACATACTATATATCATCAGCTTGTAGGAACTAAACATAATCTCAATTTTAAAGTACTGTAGATAGACAGTTTCTGTCAAATTAGTTCCAAGAAATCACTGTGTAACATAGGCATTCTATTTATTAGAAGCAATGAAGAGAGAGAGAGAGTGTGTGTGAGAGGGAGAGAGAGAGGTCAAGGGCACAAAAAAGGCATGCTCACAATGGATAGAAAAGGTTTTAATATGCACCTTTGCCCAAAGAGCTAGCTCCACAATATCAATTCCAACAACTTTCGGAAGATAACTGAGTATCTCCTTGCACATGTTCAGAATACAAAAAAGTAGACGGTTTCTGCAAAATATATAGTAAAGAATGTGATGTGAAGCAGAGGAGACAAAAGGAGATGGATAAAAGTAGCAGTCTAGCAGAGTCTAATACCACACAGCAAACTTTATAGGCAACAACCTGTCATCGATGTTACGCATCGTCCATTGTGGCGGGGCAACACTCTGACTCCTAAGGTTATCAAATCCCTGCAGTCCAGACACAAAACATAAAGAGTCAGTAATGGATATAACCGATGTTTTCTTCAAAAATACAACACAAGAAGCATTGCATAGGAGATCAAAGTACATACCAGAACAAATGTACAACCACTTGGGTCATTAGAAATAACCTCAACCTTTGTTAGATGTTTCAGCTTGTAAAGTTTGGCTGGCTGAAATAGAAGGGGAAAAAAACAGGAGAAGACTAAGTTTTTCGTAGCAAAGTAAGCAGTAACCTTCACCAAGAGCAAGAGGGGGAAAAACTAGTACAGTATTTTATTGATGAAGGGGTAGTGCAATACGCAATGCTAGCTTGAGGTAGTGTTCATGCAATCAACCGCGAGTGATTGAAAACAGAAGACAATAGTATATATAATCATGCATGCAATTTAAATACAGAGTGATCAAACAGTGTTCCATCTTTCAACAACAGCTTCTATACCCTCATGAAAGCTTAAGGCACCAAACAAGATAACCCTATTCCTGTGATGTACTGGACAACTATTAGATAGCAAGATTGTCAGTACAGAAAACAAACCTCAAGCACTGCCCCAGATGAATACTTTAATACTCGGAGAAAAGCTTTGTTTGCCTCGCCTCTTGATGATTGTTTAACTGCATGAAGCTAAAATTGTTCAGCGGATGTTGCAAGCATATACCTTCTACACTAACACAGTTACTACCCTATGTTTTCAAACACATAGTGACATATTTATTAATAGATGCCTATCATATGCCACCAAAGCTATAGCTACTGAACAGAAATATAAGCAAACTGCCACTGGCAACGGTAATAAATACAAAGTAAACCAAATCATGTATTGGGCAGATATAATGACCGAAGCATAATCAGGGATCCTCTTCAAGAGGCAACTCACTCCAATTAGACTCTGGTACTACATCGTTAAGCTCAATTTCTCTTCAAACAATCAAGTGAATGACAACTGCATACAGATTACTGTTTCATTCATCCAAAAAAAATCCTGGCTAAGCTAGGGATCTACTCGTATGAATATGCAAATACAGCAAACAATGCCTCAGTAGTCAGTCAGTACAGAGAACAGCTGTTATCTGAACAAATAAATCATTGTTGTTGCAATCCTCGAAGCCAACAGTTTCGGCTCATATGCTGAGCTCTCTCATAACGTCATTCTCAGCATGTAAGCTGGAACTGTATATCCCCTCTGGCCAACTGTGGTAGCTCCAGCTAACCTAAGAAGGGCATATCAAGCAGGTCCAGCACACCAACTTTGGCAGTTAGCGATTGCTCATCTTCTGTGCTCCTTAGTTGTAATAGTCGGTCAATGTGTACAGTTTGTGTTCCCTCATTTGCACTTTCTTGATCTAGAGCTTTGTGAGGTAACGGCTAATAATAGGCAACTTCTGTGCACTTAAACTATGCATAGTGGATCCAGGTGTGGTGAATGCAGGCTACTTTTCGAGCTAGATTATATGCTGGGCTCTCTCATAACAGTGTCATTCTCAGTATGTAAAACTAGAACTGTACATCATCAGCTCTGACCAGTCATGGTAGCTCCAGGCTCCAGCTAACCTCAGAATGACTTATCAAACAGGTCCAGCACATCAAGTTTGGCAGTTAGCAATTGCTCATCTTCTCTGCGCCTTAGTTGTTATAGTCGATCAATGTGTGAAGTTTGGGTTCCCTCATTTGTACTTTCTTGATCTAGAGCTTTGCGAGGTAACAGCTAATAGGCAAGTTGTGTGCACTTAAACTATGCAAAGTGGATCCAGGTGTGGTGAATGTAGGCCGCTCTTCGTGGTTTACAGCTAGCGCCAAGTAGCTTGAGATAAGCAACACGGATCTCCAGCAACAAGAGTGAATAAACAGCATAACGAGCAACACTTGGACTCGTGGAGATCCAGGCGGCCCAGATCACGACCCTCCGGGCAAGAGTCGTGCTAATGGCGATTCAGCAGCAAGTCACCAATGAACTCGGCACAATCCTCTGAGGCAGGCACGGAATCCGCCCCAAGCTACCCAACTTGGTGCTCAGGCTCAGGCGCTCAGCAAGCCCACCCCTCGCTCGCAGCGAGCGCAGCACAGCAAATCGAAGCGGAGGCAGAAGTGAGGAGAAGAGAGGGCTGAGGTGGGGGGGCGCTGACCGGTGAGCGCGAGGACGCGGGGCTTGGCGAGCCTGCCGAGCTTCTCGAAGATGCCGCGGCCCTTGGCGACGCGGATGGAGAAGGCCACGTCCTCTCCGCGCGCGCCCGACGCCGCCACGGCCGCGGCGCACGCGCGCCGCAGCTCGGCGTCGTCCGCGCTCGACTTCGCCATGACGCCTCGAGCTCTCCTCCGCCCCCCGGCTCGCCGCCGATCTGAGGAGGTGGGGGGCGCGTGAGGCGTGACGCGGTGGGGCGGGGGGATAGGTTGGTGGTGGGCGTGACGGTGGCTGGGCAGGAGACGGGGAAGGGAAGAGATTAATCAGTCAAATCATTTTTTCTTCGTACTACTGGTAGTTGCGTGCGTGCTGCGGTTTACGGAGTATTACTGGGGTTTCCATTTTTACGGTTTTACCGGCGGCACTGGCGCCGGGGGAGACGAGCGGGGCGGGGTGGGGACTTGCGGTGGAACCGGAACCGGCTGCGAGGCGATCGGTCGGCGGTCCTGAAGGCTGAAGGTTTTCTTTTTGCCGGTAGTAGACGGGATTATATTATCGATAAAGTCCATGTTAGCCCGTGTTATCTAAACTTGTAAATCGACAGTTTACATTCTCACACTTGTTTTATATTGTGTGTTATTTCAGCCTCTAAACTCATAAATTATTCTCCCTCGTGTAGCGCTACCCATATCGATTAAAAAAATTCATTTAATGCATGACGTAAAAAAAAGTTCATAAGGTTGTACTTTTTTATTACTATTTCCTATCACCAAATATATTGC
>Ga0182004_10000795_pt1 | contig 20986 bp, 17 predicted proteins | sample Sormic07211540_1_FD_120479 | JGI IMG/M metagenome (GOLD analysis project Ga0182004, IMG submission 120479) | Endophyte microbial communities from Sorghum bicolor roots, Mead, Nebraska, USA - 072115-40_1 MetaG | ecosystem: Host-associated > Plants > Roots > Unclassified | place: USA: Nebraska...
AAAATTATTTTAGCTACTCTTGGGTGACTAATGGAACTAAACTATTTTAGCTCCTTTTAGTCAATGTGTTTGGAACTTTAGCTACTAAAGTGACTAAAGTTTAGCTAGCTAAAATTTAGCAAGGGGAACCAAACAGGGCCCTATTTTGTATTTGTTATTGTATACATGCCCTGTTGAAATGAAAAATGTCAATTGTGTTAGTTTGTGTCAAGTTGGTGGCATCTGGGCTTCTTTTCATATATGGAAGTACTATATTTCAGCCTTATTATCTGGTGTTGAGACCTAACTGAATTATTATAGGTTCTATCAGTTGTAGAGCAAAGACGAGGTGTGAAGAAAATCTCATTCGTGGCACATTCTCTTGGCGGGCTTGTTGCCAGATATGCTATAGGAAGGCTCTATGAACCTAATAGTAGAAGTAAATCTTCTGGGGGCAGAGATGATGTTGAGCACTTGGAGGGTCACATTGCTGGTTTAGAACCTATGAATTTCATAACATTTGCATCACCACATTTGGGTTCTAGTGGAAACAAACAGGTAAGCCAGATCTCTTTTGCTGTTTAATGAAAAAGAGCTATATCAGTCCGTTTATTCTTTCTTTTGTTAACTCCACATGGCTATGCACTAATTGTTTAAACTTTGAAGTGATTATTGGCAATGTTGTTGGAATATTATGTTCTAGCTAATCTGTGAAAGTTAGCCAGCCATGCAATTTCATAGAGAACTTTAATTATGATATTTCTGTTAATTTCATGGACACTCATGATATTTCTGTTAATTTAGTTTTCCTATGCATTATGTATAATCATGAAGTGCCTTGATTTCACTTGAAGTAGAGCAAGAACATTCAAATTCTTCAGTAATGTTAGTCTCATGTTCAGATTCTTCCACCAGCTACCTTTTTTATGTGGCCTGCCTTTCCTTGAGCGAAGAGCTTCAGAAACTGCACATTTGATTGTTGGGAGAACTGGAAAGCATCTATTCCTTACAGACAATGATGATGGTAGACGCCCACTCCTCCTTCGAATGGTTGATGACTCTGGTGATTTACAGTTCAGGTTATTTAGTGTACACTTCTCCTTTCTATTTGAAATGATTGATAAAATGCCTGTATAGAAATCAGGTACTTTTATTCTTTGTTTAGGTTGTGTCAAGTCTAAGTACAGTATATTATCTTACGCAGATCAGCTTTGCGTTCTTTCAAACGGCGCGTAGCATATGCTAATGCCAATTTTGACCGTATCCTTTAAAAGCTTCATTTCTTGTCTGTGTACTAATTATTAAAATGCGGAGTTACACTTCTTACCTCTGACATGTTATCCACTTAACTAAACAAAAAGATATGGTTGGATGGAGAACATCATCAATCCGACGTCAGCATGAGTTGCCAAAAGTATGTATTAGCAGTACTTGCATGTTTGTAGCTTCTGCTCTCTATAGAAATAGAGTGAATCATTTGTTTGTCATTGAGCTGACTTGCCTTTCTTCAACACCTGTAGCATCGTCTTCTTGTTCGTGATGAAAAGTATCCGCATATTGTTTATGTTGAAAAGGAAGTTACAGACAACAATGGAACAGAAGCCCATGCTGATCTTTATGATCCAGAAGGTATGCTGACTTCTCATACAATCTGTTTTTTTATGAGAAATGCACGAGCCATTTGCTGGAATTTGCATCATGGATGTGCTGTACCTTGTAGCTTTGGTTCACATGTCTACCTAGAGAAAAATGAACCATATGTCTTTCCTTTCCTTTTTTCCCCCCTGTGCCAAGGGAATTAAGCATGTCTTCCATTAGTACTGCATCTTCAACACCTTTTCTTGCATTGTAATGAGAGGATATCTTTCTGAAGTATAGTTATAAAGGCTGTATTTCTTGTGATTTCTCCAACCATTGCAGTCAAGTTTGCTACATGGAAGGATTTATTTGTACTGTTCATTAATGATTCCGATATGTTTGTCAGTTTCCTACATACTGCATCTTAACAGAACACTATAATTGTTACTTCAAATTAAGCTGTTAGTTTATCCCAAACCCCACAATTGATTGTTTAACAACAGCTGATAAAAATCCCTCTTATATGCAGAGGAGATGATAAGAGGCCTTACGCAAGTTCCATGGGAACGTGTTGATGTGAGCTTCCAGAAAAGCAGCCAAAGATTAGTTGCGCATAACACAATTCAGGTACAATTTTTTAATAACTTCTTTCTTTTTCGAACACACAAGAGAATTTCTGATCATTTCATTAAAGGAGAGTTACAATCCCAACACTGTCCATTCAAACTGTATTTTTTTATTAAAAAACTTGTTAAACTGTTTATTGGATGTCTTCATTTTCTGGCATCTGAACTTCCCTTGGGCAGCTTGGATCAGGATTGTGGTAGAGTGCTCTCTAGTTTGTGTATTTTGTGTGTTGCATCTAGTGTGATATTCCTAGAAGACTCCGAGTGCTTGCATGGAGGCTATTTTACTCACAATAGTTCAAATTTATCCTTTTATTTGATGGTGCTGGTGCTTGGTATCAGCAATTTTATATCTTCAGTGACTTGTAGATACATAATAAACGAATAAATTGGCGAAGTGTGTGTTACCTCTTGGTTGCAGAGATGCCTTTTGACTATTTTACAAGCTCAGTACACAATTTGTTAATATCTGTCAGTACTTCAGACTTTCTGGCAACAACATTAGTCCATTATTAAGACTGCATTCGGTTCATCCTGGGAAGTAATATTCTTTTATTTTGCTTATTAATTAAAGATGCAATTGCCTGTGCACGCTCTCGCCCAAATCGGTCATTTCTTAGCACTTATCCTCCCAAGTCCCAACATTGTGTATGCTTGGCACATGCTCGTCAGAATAATCTGTTGTTCATCCAATGTCAGGTTAAAAGCTATTGGCTAAACTCGGATGGAGCAGACGTGATCAACCACATGATGGATAATTTCATCGTCTAATCCATGGAGGCATGGAGCCTACATCGTCTATTGAAATTTATTGATCAGTGACCATTCAATTTTGCCTTGGCCAATTTTTCCTTCTAGGTTGCAGCTCTCCAGTTCCCCATCCCAGGTAATATGGTTGATTCTTTAGGCCCGTTTGCAGAGCAGAGCCCCAATGCTTCTGATCCTGCACCATCAGCGACGCTAGCTCGTTCAACTGTATCATAATCTGCCCCCTCCTTTGTATAATTGTATTCCGCAACTAAGCTAGTAAATAGATGTTGCTGCAAATAGAATTCTCCTGTTTGGTTCAACACTGGAGTTCAACTTCAAACTGAAACTTGTCATTCTTGTGACCCATCGACGTGCTTATTGGGCACAGTACGGTACTTCAATCAAGTTTTTTTGGGAACTTTTTTTTTGGTAAAATATGAATTGTACGTACCATATATGGATAACAGGATCGCTCTTCAAATGAGGTTTTGGTAGAGCTCCTGTCCTCATTCTTAGAGAAGTTATATTCTATGCTGAAAGTAATTCTTGCGATTTTTTTTTCTTTTTTGGAAATGTACTCTTGTGATTTTAAAAGACTCGGATAAAGCGATTGTGGTTGGCGCGGACCGTGGAGTGAATCGGGAGCACTTTTTCCAGCTCTTAATCTCCTATAGAATCATTTTTCAGAAAATAAGGCCTTGTTTAGTTGTCTTGGTGAAAAGCTTTTAGGTAACGTAGCATTTTTGTTTGTATTTGGTAATTATTGTTTGACTGATTAGGCTTAAAAGATTCATTTTGTAAATTAATTATAGCCAAACTATGTAATTAGTTATTTTTTGGTCTATATTTAATGCTCTATGTAAGTGCCACAAAGTTTGCATCCAAAGTCTAAATAGGCATGAGGCTTCTCGCAGCCTTACGCGGAACTTTGTTCCCAAACAAGGATTGCTATGAACTCAGCCAACATAAACTAGTCGCCCAGAACACGGAATGTGGTCTTAACTCATGTTTGGGGAACTTTGTTCCTAAACAAGGATTAGCAAGCGGAACAATGTAGTACATAGTTTCAAACTTGGGTTGGAATGCAACCTGATCGAATGTTTGAAGGAGAGGAACCAAACTGAGTCTCATGTTCGGGGAACTTTGTTCCTAAACAAGGATTAGGAACAACAGAATAATGTACCACGGTGGTGTTTAGTTAAAAAAATATAAAATATTAACTACTTTGGAATAGTGGAATGTAGGATGCCAAAAATTTCAAAGTCATGTTTAGTTTCATCTAAAATGTAGAATTTATTGTCCTCATGAGGCTTTATGAGACTTTTTAAGTTTTTTTTTTTTTTTGCCTCTTGAGGCCAAAATTCAAAATGGAGAATGACCATTTTTTTGCTAAAATAATTGCATGATATTTAGTTCTATTTTGCAAAATGATAAACTAAAATCCAAAAATTTTTTAGAATAAGAGGGGAGCTAATACAACCTTTTTCCACCAAGGCAAAGCCGAATTTCATTACTTGATAGCAGTGAAATTACATGAGTTCATGACCACCAAAGTAAACTATTCGAACCGCAAAATGCCACATTAGTCATAACACAGGGTTCTTCTAATTGCCTTATCTCGAACTACGTAGCCTAACAACGTTAAAGCGCAATGCACCAAAAGCATAACCACACAAAGTAGTCAATTCGGTTGGAATGCAACCTAGATCGAAGGTTTCAGGGGAGAGGAACATAATCTATAAAGAGGATAAGGCTCCGAGTGGAGGTTTCATGTTTCTCTTTTCAACACACCCATATTTTGGAAGAGTTTCATGAAATAAAACTCTCTTTATTTTTATGAAACTTTTATCATCTCTCTCTTCCTCAACACAGTGTCATGTTAGCATATTTACTATGTATTAAGCTCTCATAAAACCCCATTAAAATTAGTCTAAGAACTCCCTCATCTTCACCATTTCTAGAATTCTAGTTGCACATTGTTGGTGGTAGTTCTCCAACTTCATGTTCATGTAGAAATGGTTCATGCGTCGTCTTAGGAACACCGTTTTTACTAAAATGGAACATGTTCCTCATTCTAGAAACATCAGAAGTACACATTTGGTTTCTGAACAAACAAAATAAAATATATCCCTTGTATCAAAATTTTTAACACGGTGGATATTAGGCTTGTGTTCCACATATACAATAAACCTCTAGGTTACATGAAATAGTGATTCTGCAGAGCATATTTGTTCGTTTGGCTGATAAGTCATGGCAGAAAGTACTGTTGGCTGATTTATTGTGAGAGAAAAACACTGTTGAACATGTGTTGTGGCTCCTGGTCTCATGACTCTATCAATCTATCATATGTTTTCATAGAGCTGAGAGGACACTAAGTTGCTTTTTTAGAGAAGATAGGCTTCCGCTGTAAGAGAACTAGCTTTGCCTCCTCTATGCTACTACAGAGGGCAGCTTTTAGTTGAGGCTAATACGAGTATGACTAGGCCCAATGCGCCACTATGGCTATTAGCTCCACGCTCCATGTCTACCCAGTGGCTTCAACTCAGAACTCAGAAGGATTGATGGCTCTGCATATGGTTACAATTTTTTTTGTTTTTTAAGTCAATTAAACAAGGCGAGCAAGATAACTGTCTCAGTTAAGACCATGATTAACTGTGACCTTTCATTGATGCAGTTGCAAAAACCGCCTTAGTTAAGGCATTTTGCCCATCGCGGTTAAGATTTCTATAGTAGTGACATGCTCTTACACAATGGATCGTTTCTGCGGCTGATGCTGATTTGTTATAAGAGAAAAATATTTTGTTCCGTGGCTAGAATAGTATGACTGATTCTGGCTGATATCATTTCTTTTATACATGGGACCCACTAGCTCTTCCTCACTTCTCTAGTTTCTCTCTTCTCTTGTCACTATTGGTGCAACTTAGGACGTCCCAACAACTAGCTATTTTGTTATCTATTATGATTATGACACAGATAAGAAAGTAGGGGAGAGAGTAGGCACTAGCGAATATAGGTCCAATAGTATATACAAAAATAAATATGTATAAAATAGTCTTTACTTTTGTAGTTTTGAGCCTGTTCGCTTATCTGAAAAGTCATGGCTGAAGGTACGTTCGCTGATTTATTGTGAGAGAAAAATATTGTTGGCTAGCAGAAAAAGTATGGCTTATAAAACAAGCATTACCCTTGATTTATTGTCTCTCACCTCCACGTCAGCTAGCTACGTAGCTAGCTGTTGACATTTACTATCGTCATCACTAAAAATAGAGATAAACTCTACTCCTAGTAATATAGATTCACATGTTCTATTGTAAAGACAGAGAATAAAAAATATGAATATAATTATAAATTAAATGGGTTCTGCAAGCGGACAGATAATTATATCGTTATAACATTTTACCTAGGAAAGTATCCAGGTTGTCGATTTATATTTATATTTATACCACTGGAAAGACTAAGGGTTAAACTATATCTATTATATTGATAAGAATGAATAAATGATATTACCCAATTCCTATAATCTACTCATAACAGGTAGATGTCACAAGATAAATATAGGTAAATAATAATGATAGCATAATCATCAAACATCATATATAAGGATAATCATCAGAGCATCTACTAGTCATAATAATAGTTAGCCAATGGATAAACTAGGGAGTTGGATCTAAGGTAGTTCTATAACTACACCAATAAATAACTCTAATTAGTGCAATTACATCTAGAAATCCTCGTTAACTCAACCCTATATTATAATTACATGTAAAGAGGCATCAACTAATGAGAGTTTTAAGACGCAACCGTCACCTCCTTCGCGACCGCGCCCATGCTAGCCCTACGTACGGAGGGTGGACTACAGAGGAACCAACCAGCTGTCATCTACGCGGACTACCACACGATCCGGTACGTCAGGGGGCACTCGCAGACAAATAAGATATCTAGACACCACATCTACATATTGTCTATCATCTACCCAACGATCGATTAAGTAAACAACATACGAGCAATTATATGAATTCAATAAGATCAAACCAACTATCCTAGACATATAATCAAAGTAGACAATGACTAATATAATTAAGAACATATAAATCTATTAAGATAAAGTCTCCCTAATATACAATGAAATACTATAAAGTAGAACTAGAACTATTACCGAACTTTTGCGCTCCAGACCAACACTAGGGGCTTCAGATCCTGATGAAGAACTAGATCTCCTCTACTTCTAATCTAACTAACTAGAACTATGAAGTAGAAGGCTCTTGATGAACTTGAAGGCGCTTGATGCTTGATGGCTTGAGACCTTGATGAATAATGATGTGTCTCTCCCGGGGGGTCTGCCCACATATTTATAGTCCGGTGGGATTCGTGCGCACCGTCGGATCAAACCGACTTAACCAAGGGCCGAGATGACTCCTCAAAGACGGTGGAGGAAGCTTCCGGAAGGGGGGCACCAAACCCTAGAGCAGGGGGTGGCCCCACCTGGCAGCCGCTGGCTCCCCCATCGCGTCGGGTGTCTTCTAGAGTGTTCCTGAATCCTCTCGCGCTGTTTCCCGTGGCGGATACGTTTCCGTGTTTGATTTGCATTAGAGTCCCTCTTTTGCAGCTTTCCTGAATTTCACCCTGGAAAATACAGAATATACAAAACTCGTGTAAATTGTTAGTTTAAACCATATACTAGTGTGTATTCACGATCTCCTTAGATTTAAAATTATAATAAAAGTTCGTTATCGACCATCAACACTAGCACCATTGCGGATGCCCTTACACGGTGCGGGGTGGTGCATGGCGAGTGTTAACACTTTGTTTAAGGGTAGGCAGCACACGATGTGATGCGGTGGTCGGTGTAGCGTGGCACGGGCTCGCTTGATCTTTAGGAGGCACAATGGCAACATAGGGTTCATAAGGCCAGTCTCAATTGAAGTTTTATGTGAGTTTTGTTTGCAATAGGTTATCACATAGGCTTTTATGGTGTTATGACGGTGTAGTTAAGAAGAGAGAGAAGAAATAAGTTTCATTCGGGTCTTGTTTAGTTCCAAAAGAATTTGTAAAATGGACACTATAGTACTTTCGTTTGTATTTAACAAATATTATCCAATCATGAACTAACTAGGCTCAAAATATTTGTCTCGTAAATTATAGACAAACTGTGCAATTAGTTATTATTTTTATCTATATTCAATGCTCCATACATACGCCGCAAGATTCGATGTGATAGGAAATCTGAATTTTTTTAAGATTATTTGGAAACTAAATAAGGTCTTAGATGAAACTCTCTTGATACGACTACCAACTCTCTATAAGTCTTGGAATTAAATGCTAAATGAAACTATGGAATAAAACTCTCTATTGAGAGTGAGTGTTTCATCTAAATTTTATTTCATTTCACATGACATGGTAGTCTTGAAAACAATGCCATAAAATTCTCCACTGAGACTGATTAAGGCCTTGTTTAGATCAAATTTTTTTTGAACTGTAGCAGTTTATTTTTATTTGACAAACATTGTCCAACTATGGAGTAACTAGGTTTAAAAGATTCGTCTCGCGATTTATAGACAAATTGTATAATTAGTTTTATTTTTATCTATATTTAATGCTCCATGCATGTGCCGTAAGATTCGATGTGGCGGAGAATCTTAAAAAAGTTTTTTGTTTTCGGGGTAAACTAAACAAGACCTTAATGGTCAGAGAGGGAAAATAAGAGAGGGGATTGATTTGTGGGAGTACTTCAAGGGGTGAGAAATTTTTTTAAGAAAAGTGATTGATAATGGATGTAATGAAACTATTTTTTGTATCTAAAACCATCTTTTTTGTATCTTAAAAATCTTTTTTTATTGCTAGTTAGTATAAGGAAAAGAGGTTGGTTTGGTTAATCTAGTGGAGGGGGGCTCCAAGCACAAGTGTCACATAGGCTCCAACAGCACAAGTGGAGCTGTGCCAAAATGTTGGCTTTCCCCAGCCTCTTCGTGACGAAGACTCGAAGAGCCCATCTAGAGGGGACTGTACGGGTCGTCCAGCACCTTCCCGCACCGCCATGGTGTCTCCAGTCTCCGAGCACCGAGCCCAAATTGCAAAATCCCCAAAACCCCGTGCCCGGACGCAAACTCCGCGCCGCTCCCGTCTTTCACACTCTCGCCCAGCCTAGCCTCGTCTCCATGGCGGCCACCGCCTCCAACCCGTTCCCGTTCCCCTCCCGCCGCCCGCCGGACGACAGCCTCTTCTACGCCGTCTACCCGCTACCACTCCCCACCGGCCTCCCCGCGCCCGCGCTCCACGCCTCGCTGCAGTCCCTCCACCTCTCCCTCCTCTCGCACCTCGCCCCCTTCCTCTCCTCCCACCTCTTCCACCGGGACCCCTTCACGCTCTCCCTCCCCGCGGACCCGTCCGCCCCCTGCGCACTCTGCGCCTCGCCGCCCGTGCCCCACCTCCACGGCGCGCTCCGCTTCGGCGACTCCCTCCCCGACGAGTGGCTCGCCGTCTCCCTCCTCTTCGCGCTCACCCGCGCCTTCCCCGACGTCGCGGCCCGCGCCTGGGACTCCGACGGGGAGTTCCTCCTCATCGAGGCCGCCTTCGCGCTCCCAAGGTGGCTCGACCCGGAATCCGCCCCCAATCGCGTCTTCATCTTCCGCGGAGACCTCCACATCCTGCCGCCCTCCCTCTTCCCCGAGACGCCGTCTCTGGAAGCCGCTCTCGCCGCCGTCTACGACGACTCCGTCGATACCCGCGCCGCCGACGCCATCCAGGCGGCCATACAGCGCCGCATCGCTGGGCTGCCCGAGAAGGCGGCGGTGAACCTACACACGGCACGCGTTATCGTCCCGGCGCCCGTGGCAAAGGTGCTGAAGGAGGAGCCATGCCTGATCGCGCGTGCCGTCGAGGGTTTCTACGACCGGGACATAGACACCATGAAGCATGCGGCGAGGATGGAAAAATTCCTCAAGGGGCCTGGTGGGGAGGGGGTTGAGATGGTGAGAACCACGGTACGCATGACGCGGGCAATGTACGCACAGCTTGTGCAGCAGAACTTTCAGGCTCCCAGGGGGTACCCGATGCCTAGGAGGGAGGAAGGGCCAGAGAAATGGATGGAGGCAGAGCTGGGGATGAAGATTGCCTGCGGGTTCGAGATGATGTACCAGGAGAGAAGACGCCAGGGTGAGGAAGGTAAAGGGAGCACGTGGGAGGTTTACAGGAAGAGCTTGGAGGCAGCTGGATGCTTTGAGGGGCTGCTTCCTGGGTCAATGGAGTATAAGAGGGTCATGGAGGATGCAATGCAATATTACAAGAGCTCTAATTTGTATTCCCGAACAAGGTGCTTCGAGTTACGCTTTCTAGCCATTTGGATTTACCTATCTGTTTCGTTGCTATGCCAAAGAATGTTATTGTGCAACCATCCCATGCGTAAACTGTTTAAGTTCTAGTTCACTACCCTTTAAAAACTATAACTGGTTTGATACATTATTTGTTCTTTTTGAAGAACATTGTAGCTATTATCTCTATTGAATATGAGAATGTACAAAGTAGTGAGTGTCATTATTTCATTAATCTTGAGGCTACCTGGATTTCTTTACCATACAGATGATTTCTTTCGAACTTGATTAATGCAAATGCCTCAGCGTTTTAACACTCTTGCAATATGTCACAGGGAGATACTGAGTGAACCAGTGCGGCGAATTGATGAAATCCTATCAACGCCATACTCGGCCGATGAATTTAAAGGCACTGATCTTCCTCCTAGTGATGATGACTCCTGGTTGTATGGTGGGGATGATGAGTTAAATGCGGAACTCCGTGAAAGGCAGAAGGAACTGGAAGAGTATGAAGCTGCGAAGAAGCAAAGAAGTCAAAAGCAAAGTGTCTCTAGCAGTTCAAAATCCCATACAGACGAGTTTAAGCTTGGAGAGATTACAGAGTCCATGCAAGAGTTCATTCGCAAAATGTCCAGCTTTGAGGGAGCTGAGATTCCTGCAGACAGGTTTTGCATCTAGACTTGTTTCTTATTTCTGTAGCTCCTTTTTTTTTTTCGTTTTGATTAATATCATCACTGATTGAACTTACATTCTTCATTAATTTAGTTTTGTTTCTCTGATTGTTGCTGTAAGCCTGTAATCTGTCTTCTTTTAAGATAAAGATAGTTTCATATCCAAACTAGCAACTGAAAGGAGAACTGTTAAATGCAGTGTACCTGTGCCAGGCATCTGTAGCATAGTGATTTCTTTGCAAATTTGAACCAAGATGCACTAAAATGGAATCTCATTTCCTTTACAATTACTGTAATGTCTATCATGTCTGGTAACACTTAAACACATAGAAGATTAAAGTAGAACACCTCTAGAAAAACTTTTCATCTGACTGGAGAACAAATAACGCCAACAGACATTTAATTACAATTATTTGAGTTCTAAATTCTATATGTTTATCTATGTCATGAATAAGTTATCCATAGTTTTACTGTGTATTCTTGATTTCTTCACCTAGTAGGTGCCTTCTTTATATTCTTGTGTCTGTGCTGGAGACATTTCTTCTTGTATCTTTTCAGACCAACCTACAGTGGTATTTAAGAAGGCAGCAATAAGCATGGAGTGGCAGTCTTATCACTTGAGGATAACTTAGGATGTGCCTTGAACTCACAATTATCCACATAAAGTGGTATTCAATGCTCAGAGTAGTGTTAATTATAGGATTATGCTTGTTGCCCTAGATCTGGATGCATTTAATCCCAAGTCGCAACAGTTGTAGGCTTGTAGCCTTACTAGTTACTGGTTGGGATAAAATAGGACAATCCCAAGTTTTGAATACTTTAGCATTTTGTGATATAGAAAAGGTGGTTAGATAATTTTGCTAACGCATGTGTTGCCAATAAGGTTCAGTGTAATACGAAAATTCGACCTTTTCCTTTTATAACTATTTAACTGAGCACCTGTGCTACTAGATAGGTCCTTTTGATATTCATCAACTCCTTCATGTAGGAGAGATACGGAATCAGTGGACCTAGATGTCAACCAGTTCTTCAAGGCCATGGAATCGGTTTTAGGTGGAGGTTCACAAGAGCAAGCTGGCAGTGATGATGGATTTGATAGAAAATCCTCATCGTCTGACATGGACTTTGGTATCTCTTTCTTTCTTCAAGTTACTCATGAGCTTTTCCCTGCTCTTACTTTCTTTATCTATGTCACATGGTCAATTATCACCGTTGAATCATAGCCCTATGCGGTGAACAAATTTTCCAACTTCTTCCACATTTAGTATTCTTGTTTGCATTATTGCATACTCTATGATTTAAGTAATACAACTGAGAGCACAAACCACCAAGTGTGGTAATATAATCAATGGTATTTTGCTTTACTTCTGTGAATTGGGGTTACCTTGATTTGAGAGCTTTGCAAACTAAATATTTAGTTGATCATTTTTTTTCATTGAACTGGATGATTAAAGTGTTGAACTAAACATTTGATTTCTTTAGTGGTTAACTGAACAAACAAGACTGGCAGTTAATAGTGAACTGACACTAACGTATCCTAAGATATTTTCGGGGCTGTTGAAACCTTATGGCCTCTTTGGCACAGCTTGTGGGGGTTTTGACTTGTCCACTTTTTGTCACTGTACAAACGGCTTCCATGAGCCGGTGAAGCCACCCGGCTCGAGTTGTTTCGAGGGAGGAGAGAGAAAAAATATCTCAATGGGCAGTGTAGCTACAGTGTGTAAACAGTATCGATGTCAGAGATGCTGAAATCACGTGAAGCCGTGCCAAAGCTGTGGTACTACTTTGAAGAATTGCTGCTCATAGGTCACTTCTTTCAGTTCCTCAGCATGTATCCCACGAACTCTATTGCTTCGTTCTTCTACTTTGTAGCTGAAATGTTTTTTTTATAACTATGATAGCTGAAACTTTGAATCCTATGTTTCTGCTATGAATTTTAAAATACTAAGGATGTTTTTGGTGATGCAGATGATTCTGATGAAGACAATGATTTTGCTGAAGAATTAGGTGACAAGGATGTGGATGATTCTTTTATGGAGTCATATTCAGATGCTTTAACTAAAGAGCTAAGCAGTACCACTCTTGAGAAAAGCTTTGCTCGTGCACCACGACCAGAAACTAACAATGAGGTTTGTGTATTTGAGATGTTACATGCTCTTTTTTAAATCTTATTATGTGTAGGATAGATAGGACACTGCCTTTGAACCAAATGCTTGATATGATGTATATTTGACTACACTCGAAATTATTTCTTAAAAGTCATGTTATGATGCTCTTTCATAAATGCAAAGGTCATTTTTTTTCTTGCATACGAAGGTTTAATAAGGATAGTTACATCACCACAAGAACTTTTCTGAACTCTTAACCATCTTCTACTGACTATAATTGTGGGCTTTTAATTCCCTTCTGTGTGATTATAATTGCTGTGATGTTACCTTCCAAGGTTGCATGCATGTTTTAAGTTTCTCTAAGGATGCTGTAATTGTTGTAGATCTGCTACTAACATGCATAGTTAGGTTGACTAATTAAATGTGGTTAACCAATATTGAAGTTGAAGAGATTTATCAGTTAGCATGTTTCCCTATAAATGTACCGAGGGAAGAGATCAATGTCGTAATCTTCTATTCATCTCTGTGGTATCAGTTAGCATACTAGTTTTGCTAATTCAAATCAATTTGCTTTTGCTTTTCCTACCTAGTCTTCTAGTTGTCTATCAATTACATAATCAGTCAAGTCTGTAATGTCTCCAACTTCACACACGTTCAGTTAACCTGCATTTACCAAATCAAATTGCAGATTTCGGCTTCTGCCTATATTTGATTAGAAACCAGGCATTTGCTGCTGTTCAATTTTACTTACCCAAAGCAATGTGTGGTATATTTTGCATTGCAGGGTCCATCAGATGATGCAGCTACTGATGCAGAGATGACTCCAGTTGATGTAGATCTGAACCTTGTTGAGAGCATTCTTAACTCGTACTCTTCGCAACAAGGTCTTCCCGGTCCGGCTTCCAATCTGCTAGGACTCATGGGCGTAAAGGTCCCTCCAGATGCTAAGAAGTCGTGATTTTTGTATTCCACTAGTGTACACGTGGGATCTTGGGAAGTTGGGATATATAGGAAAAACTTATCTTCCATATCTTGGTGGTTACTTTGTTGTAATAGTACAGGGGGTGTTTGGTTGCTAGCCACACTTTGGAAAAGGTTCGGTTAGCAATTAAACATAGGCAGGAATACTTTGGGCTCCATATGCGGAGTAAAAAAAATGTGGTAAGATTCTGTTAGACATGATAAGGCTCCAAAATTTCTAGCCCTGTTTTTTGTGGCTTGCCGTAATTGCTTTAGGTTAGTTGTGGCACTTTCTGGCCAGAAACCAAACCGCCCCAATGCCCCATATGTCGTAACCAGAATATCATACCTGTAAGCAAAACCTGAGAAATGGAGCAGCAAGTTTTTTTTTTTTTTTGACAAGTATGGACTAATCAATCTACATCGGCTATCAGTGTACCGTAGGTGTATCACTGTTCTTAATATGATAGTACAGCCTTGTCAAAAAAAAATATGATAGTACAGCAGTTGTAGGCTTGTAGCTGTGCTGGCTATGCAAAATTGGGTGCGGCAGTGAATTATTGAGATCTGACGAAGCTACAGGAAACCTGCCAATTTTGTGGTACTAGCTATTGTTCTGCACTTCGGGTGTAATCTTTCGTGGACTGGATAAGGTAGAGAGGTAGCTGACGGAGATGATCCAGTGGTCACATTTGAGTTTGATCGAGTGGTATAAGCTCTATCGAGTTTTTATAGGAAGGCTTTGTTTCTGGGGTCGATGCTGATTTTGATTTATTGAGAAAAATATTATTTTGTAGCTAAAAAGTAGTTGCAGTTGCAGATATCTTTGCGAAAGTCTAGTCAAAGCATCGAACAGACAGCACCCAGCAGGGCAGTTCTAAATGCTCCTTTTTTATGTTCTCCTTTTTTTTGGGTTAGGAGATGCAGTTTAGAATTGTATAGAATCAGGGACCATTTGGAAGAAACGGTTTCGATTCTTATGAATCGGTAGAAACGGCACCAAATACTTCAACAGTTCAACTTTAAACGATTATGCCGTGAAACGTTTCAGCTGGTTCTGTGTTTTTCTATGCCGTGAAACGTTTCAGCTGGTTGTGTGTTTTTTTTTTTTGCCTACGCAAGTGAAATGGCTCTGTACTGGTTTTGCTAGATTCTGTTTCTGGTTTCTCCGGTACAATGGTGATGGTTTTTATTTAAATTATTATCATTTTAAGATATTTTGAAGCACTTTTATTTATATGACTTTTTATATTTATTTTTTGGAATTAAAATCTAGCCCACTAGCTAAACGGTTTCATCAAATAATTCTGATTCATCATCCAAAATGTTTCTTAAAAGAATTTATATTTGAAACGTTTTTACCAGAATCTATATATCTCTACCAAACGGGCTTGAAGAAGGAAGGAGAAAAAAAAAAGCTACTCCTGGTTCCTGCCTCTCGACGCGTCCAACGGATACGCCCCTCTTTGCCTGCAGCAATCAAAAGATGTACAGGGCTCCTGCCCGGAATCGTATACTCCTTGAAATGACAGGATAAATTACCAATAAAACAAGAGCAATCATGCACCAAAATGGCAGCCTGGGCACCAAAGGTTGGGCATCGCAATATCAAGGCCTTGTTTAGTTTCTAAAATTGGATTCTCCATCACATCGAATCTTACGGCATCTATATAGAACATTAAATATAAATAAAAATAATAACTAATTATATAATTATGCTATAATTTGTGAGACGAAATTTTTAAACCAAGTTAGTTTATAATTAGATAATATTTATCAAATATAAATAAAAATACTACGGTGTCTATTTTGTAAAACTTTTTAAATTAAACAAGGCCCAAATATCTTGTTAAGCAGCCTGGTCACCACTAGACGACGAAAACGAAACCACAGAAAAAGCAACAACAGCATCCTCATCCGTCGCCGTACGCGGCCATAAGTTAGCGCATTTTTTTTTCTTTACAGACAGAAAAACAGCGGGTGTATCGTGATGGGCCCAGAATTATACGCAAAGGCCGGAAGAACCATACCCATGTGCTATTTGATTTTGTTGTTTAGTTGTGAAAAGTTTTTAGATTTTAGTACCGTAGCATTTTCGTTTATTTGTGACAAATATTATCCAATTATAAGTTAATTAGTATCAAAAGATTCGTCTCGTGATTTACAGACAAATTGTTTAATTATTTTTTTATTTTTGTCTATATTTAGTGCTTCATGCATATGCCGCAAAATTCGATATGATGAGAAATCTTGAAAACGTTTTGGCTTTTAGGCTGAACTAAACAAGACCACCTAACCCATTAATCACCGCATCCGGGGGATAAGGACACTCATAATGCAAGACTCATAGAGTCCAAGACAATTAATTACATATTATTTATGGTATTTTGCTGATGTGGCAGCATATTTATTGAAGAAAGAGGTAGAAAAAATAAGACTCCAAGTCTTATTTTTAAAAAAACTAGCAACGTAATTGTGAGAATCTTTTTTTTAAAAAAAAGTCAGAAAACGAAAAAGACATTCCGCTAGACCGCTAGAGAGCGCCCAATTTTGACGCGATAGGCGGTCGCGCGCGGCGGCGAGAGAAAGAGACGATGCTCTCGCGGCAGCGCGCACGGCGGCTAAGTCCACTGCAAGATGCCAAGATCGCTGTCGCGCATGTGCCCAATCCCAAGTGAGGCGCAGCTGGGACTGGGGAAAAAAAAGAAAAGAAAAAAAAGAAGCTGCGACCGCGAGGAAGGTTCCTCCCGGTACGGGAGGAGTTTGCGCGGCAGGTGTGCGTGCGAGGCGTAAAAAGTAAAAAACCCAAGGATCGCAATATGAAATATCCACCTGGCCACCGTTGGAGGAGAGAACGACGGGAAATGGGCTAGGTGCGTCCGTCCATGATGTCACTGCCGAGCTGCATGCACCTTGCTCCAGTGCAGTGTACTAGTGTGAACCGGTTGGTCAGTTGGTGCCGTGCAAGTGCAATTTCCCTTCGACGCTTTTGTTGCACTTTTGAGCGGGGGGCGCACACACACACACACTCGGTGATGTTCCAACCTGGACATGATGGCAATTTGTTGGATTTGTGGTCGCTATCATCGTGGGAGACTTCTGGTTGGACTTCTACGCATGCATCATGCATGAGCTCTGTAGGAGAGCCCATACCCATACCAGAGCCCCCTAGTTCCAAGAATTAAGCACACATATCATACGTGGATGGCCCCGCTCAGTTTACACTGTGCGATGATGATCTGACCATCAGAATTTTACAAATCTTTCCGGAATTAGTTGTTTCAACGCTGGAAGTTAAGGGATGAGGATAGTAACGAATAGATTAGCCCACGGGAGTTTCATGTGTTTGGAGGGGAACAGGAAGCTGTTGACGGAGAGTTCAGATCCGCTCCGTCCTCCACGAGAACTTCATGTGACAACTGGCGGCGTGTAATTTGGAGCTCCTCAGCTGTCCATTGTTTTTCCCGTTTCTTTAAACGGAAGCAAAGTTTTGAGGGGATGTTTGGTTGGAGATGTTAAAATTTAATAAGTCCGGTAGTACATTTTCGTTTTATTTGACAATTAATGTCTAATAATAGATTAATTAGGTTTAAAAGATTCGTCTCACAAATTATTCTCTACTTGCATTTTTAATTTTGTAAACTAATCTGTATTCAATACTCTATACATGTGTCCACATTCCATAAGAAAAATCAGCACTAACCAAACAAGCCTGATTTGAAACAGTGCCGAGACTTGCCTTGCAAATTCCCGGGCAAGGGCTGCAGCCTGCGGGGGAACTTGGAAGCGCGGCCTCCGACGACGCCCCTCAGCCGTCCATATAACCGCAAACATTTGGACACTCCTCCAAAAAGCCAGGAAGGACAGTCAACCATTGGATAGGAACTGTGTCCATATTTAGGTCGAGTACTTACTCCAACATTATCCATGTTTATCCACAAACAACGAGAGCTTAACAGCCAAAATTAGCAATTCAGCATGCGCTAGCCCCAGCCCAATTGCATAATTTCTCATGCCAACACACCGCCAAACTTTTGATTCAGCGAGCAGAAAAATATCTGACGAACCCGATGCACGCACGGCCGCACTGATCCCAAGCAATAATTCCCGGGGCCCACCCTTTCGATAAAAATGAGCTCCCAGAATTACCCCCACCTCACCAACCTCCTCCCACCCATCACGCCTCGCGTTTATAAGCTAGCCACCCTTCTTCCCCGGCTCTCCCACGGTCCTTCCTGCCTGCAAAGCACAGACACAAATCACGAGCGCGAGGGAGGCACGAACTAAACCGAACCCATGGCGGCCTCACGCGCGCTCCTCCCCAGCCCGCAGGCGAGCCCCGCGGCCCGCGTGGCCGTGGCGCCGTCCTCGCTCACCACGCTCGCGGCGCGCACAGGCGCGGCGCGGCTCCGCGTCGTCCGGTGCGCGGTCCTGTCGTCGCCCGCGGCGCCCGTGGCGGAGTCGTCGAAGCCGCCGGCGCACCGGATCTCGCGGTCCGGGTCCGACGGCGCGCTGCGGCCCAAGCCCGCGGTGCTGGTGGCGGAGAAGCTGAGCGAGGCCGGGCTCGCCGTGCTGCGGGAGTTCGCGGACGTGGAGTGCGCCTACGGCATGTCCCCGGCCGAGCTCCTCGCCAAGGTGTCCCAGTTCGACGCGCTCATCGTGCGGAGCGGCACCAAGGTGACGCGGGAGGTGCTGGAGGCGGGGCGGGGCCGGCTGCGGGTGGTGGGACGCGCGGGCGTCGGGATCGACAACGTCGACCTCCAGGCCGCGACCGAGGTCGGGTGCCTCGTCGTCAACGCGCCCACGGCCAACACCGTCGCCGCCGCCGAGCACGGCATCGCGCTGCTCGCGTCCATGGCGCGCAACGTCTCGCAGGCGGACGCGGCGCTCAAGGCCGGTGAGTGACATGGACATGATCACCGTCTCGATCTTCCTCGGTTGGTTGTCTGATTAATTAAACTTCACATTGGCTAGCTGCATGCGTCTCATTTGTTTTTTTCTGGCTGCGGGTGGTTAATCATGTTGGGTTGGTTGACGGGTTAGATGCCAAACCAATGAACAGTGAAGTCATTCCTAGTTTATTGGCATTGGTTGATTTGGTTCGGATGCGAGCAGGTTATATTGTTTGATGTCGCTATCGAATCTGGCAACGCAAATTAAATAAAGCTGGAGTTGTTAAATAGTCCCTGGTGCTTAGTGATACGCCAAATCCATTACAAACTTTTCTTCTAATTAGATATTAGTACTGTCTTTACCTTGGAAAGTTGAGGATAGCATTGGCTTTTACTATAGTTTTGTTATTGCCTGATGAGTGACGACACGCATGAGCATCCCAGCTTAGGCAATAGCTCCGCTCTTTTAAACAAGTTTGGGTCCTCGTTTGAGGTTACCGTCGAATTTGGCAGATCGAAGTAGAGAACAAAATAGACATGGATCGCTTTAATAATTTCTGGTGCCTGACTTGCTTTGCGAACTTTCTTCTAATTGAATATTCTCATCGGATAGACAGCTCTGAATAATTTGTTACGATGTCTCGTGACAAAGCACGATCATCACTGCTTAGGCTACAGTTTTATTCAACAACTAATGCTTACAGTACTATTTAAACTTTTAAGACGAGTTCTACAGTATTATTACTCCACTAGCGTACCACCTTTCTAGTTTTACAGTTCAACCATTCCTCGCTGGGCACCAAGCCACAAATTTGCCAAGTTTGTTGGGTCCACCGTCCACGTGCTTCTCTTCCTTCATCTCTCCACATGGTGACATAAAAATTCTTGTATGTACAGTACTATACTAGTATGGTCAAATATCTCATATGGTCCCCGTTAGTCAGTGTTGTATGGCAGTTCGAATCTCTAAACGGACAATACAGGATACGTGTGCTGAAAGATGGGCAGGTTCAATGAATCCGCTTGCCTACAGTTTCTCTACTTGTGCACACTAGTATCTCACAGCGAATCATGCTTCGATGTTTCATATAGGCACACTGTAGCAAGGCCATACCATACACATAGGCATACTATACGTGTGACATGTCCAAACAATGGATCGATATAATAAGGATTCAATTATTGAAGGCATTTGGGGAATCTTGCTTCCGGTGGTACTCTAAATTATGTGCCATAATTCTTATGCTTTGCACCAACACCAACAGACCGTTGGCCCCCTCCCTCTCACTAGCTGCTAGCACCAGCCATGAGGGCAACACCGAAGAAATTGCCACTACCGGTCCTTTTATGTGTATATGTATATCTATGCAAACGTTTGCACATTACTGTGCTATCTTGTTGGACTATTTTCGTTGCCTTAATGCCGCATATCTTTGGTTAGCAATTTTCAGAACACACACAAGGGCAACCTCTACTTTCAGCTAATGAATTGATAGTACAAAAATGTGTACTACCGAATGGAACCGAGTGATTGCCAGACAGGTTAACCAACTGAAACAATTATTTGATTTAATTGGTTGTGTTGTTGACCTGATTTGCTGTACTTGATTGAAAGTCTATTGCTCATTTTCAATCCTTTGAAAGTCCATTTCTTATAACGACAGCCCACAATATACCGATAGACAAGTAGCTCCTTATCAGTTATCAGTTTGACCAAAAGAGATGCATTCTAACTCAGGGTTGGTGGGGATGTTTATCCTGTTAGTGTATATAGAGACTATAAGGGCCTCTTTGGAGTTCACGGTTCTAAAATCGTAGGAACAACATAGGAATAGAATCTCCTAACATCTTGTGTCCTATTGGCTGAGAAAACACAGAAAACAGATCAAACATTTGCATGGGGAGAGCAGGCAAAACACAAGAATTTGATGAGAGAGAATGATACAAAGGAAACTTTCCATGAGATTCAACCTATTGGTAGGGTGTTTTTTCAGCAGACATGTAAGATGCAAAATCAAGCTGCTAAAAGGTGTGTTTTTTAACCTATAAACAAAACTGCCTTGGGCAGTAAATTGATCAATACAAATTCAGGTGGGGATCCTCCACCCCCCCCCC
>Ga0182004_10000796_pt1 | contig 20983 bp, 19 predicted proteins | sample Sormic07211540_1_FD_120479 | JGI IMG/M metagenome (GOLD analysis project Ga0182004, IMG submission 120479) | Endophyte microbial communities from Sorghum bicolor roots, Mead, Nebraska, USA - 072115-40_1 MetaG | ecosystem: Host-associated > Plants > Roots > Unclassified | place: USA: Nebraska...
ACATCTTGTTTCCTTGCGCGAAACTCCAGGTTGTCGGATCAAGCCTTGAACTCGTCTCGTAATGGGCCAAGCCTCCTGGCCCAAGTCTAGCCGTAAGGGTATAGGGGTTTGTACCCCCACAGTACTCCCTCCATTTCATCAAATTATAAGTCACTTTGACTTTATTGATCAGTATAATTAGCTAATCACTAGTCAACTAATTACTAGTCCTAGCCAATCAATAGTCCTAGTCCATCCAAAGGTGGTCCACACCATCGGTCATCAGGAGGTTCGAACATTTGGCTCCAGCGGGGAGTCAATACAGGGAGTAGGAAATGCCAAAATAGATTAATGCAGTCACACATAACACTGACAACGTGGTTACTGACGCGGGCGCTTGGCTTCCTGCCTCTCCCATGCGTCATTGTTAGAGATGGCAGCGAATTAGGTAAGGGGTGGGCAAAATATTACCCGCTCACTACAACCCTAGTTAACATGTCCACGGATAAGATTTTGTTATTGTGCTCGACAGGTACTACCCACGAGGCCACGATCACGAGTACCCGTCTGGTATGTTCAAGAAATCAAATAATAGGATCATAGTGATACAAAATAATAAATTCATAGTTAAACAAGACACAAATATACCAATCTTACTCACATAGAGTCCAGTAAAACAATATCATAAATTTCCTTAAGCCACAAAACATTATAAAGTCATATCACACAATGCATCGTAAGTTCACATCTTAAATCTAGTCTAAATGTTTCATATCAATTATAGGACATGGAAGGATGCTCATAGACATTGCCTAAGTTTGCAAGGACATGTATGCTCATAGACATTACCCAACTTTGCTCTGTAGATGGTAGCACATTAAGGTGCTGCCTTTCAAGTGTACACATAAACATATAATTTAAACTATTCTAAACACCAAAGTAAGCAGAATTCACCATGACTAATTAACACTTATATTACCTACTAAATAAGATAACAATTTAGCATTGCAAAACAAGATGCTTGTGTGTCAATCCTGCAAAAGATCCTCTGTGGTTTCTAGGACAGCTCTTGCTCGCAGTACATGTCAGGGACATCACTATGTTCTAGTGTCTCACGTGCTTCCTCTTCCTCCCTAAGTTGTTCAAGCCCAGAGAGCAAAGTCATAGTCCATAGAAGGATCAAAATAGACACAATCATCTTCACTTGATAGACCCACAGTCTCGATAGCCATCTTCTCAGATATTATAAGCCCATCGTTGTTAATCTCCCTCTCCCCACAAACCATTTCCTCAAAATCTGTTTCACGCCCGTGGTACATTCCAAAAGATGGATGCACAATCTTATTTCCTTTGCATTCATAATAAAAGCACCTACTTGGTCCATGAGAAGAATGAAAACTGCTCGGCAGCAAGGCAGAAAAAAAAAAGAAAGGCTAAAAAATTGTCATTTTACTCAGCAGCGAGCCAAAAAGGCAAACAAATTGTCATTTTAACCATTCCACCAAATTGAATTTCAAGGGCATGCATAGAAAATCTTTAGTGTAATACGTAAATAACAAGGACTACACACATGCATGACAGACCACATTCTTTTATGTGTCCAGTTACTCTAGGGGGGATAAGTGGGCTTGTGAGCACAAGGATTATATGAGATTTTTCTGCTTACCTCAAAAGTCGTCCATGCCAACACCAAATACATGTGTTTTTTTAAAGAACTGGGTAGGAGAGATGCCGATTATATTAAAAGGATGAGCCCAAACTGGGTAAAAACAACCAAATACAATAGAGAGACAAGACCTCACCAAATACATAAGTTGGTGCTACTAAATACACATAGAAAAATTTCGATTATGAACTCAAATAAGATAGACTGAACCCTTGTGAAGAAATGAGACTATGCTCTCAAGAATCCACAAGCAAAGGGATGCAAGGCAGATTTGTCTGTGAACCCACAAATAGGCTGGCTACAAAAACGGCTGATGCTGATGTTAATTTGTTGTGAGAGAAAATATTATTATTTTGCTGAAACGGTAGGGCTGATAAGTTCAAGCGAGCAGGGCTTGCAGATAAGCATAACCCGCAAAAAGAAGTCTATTTGCAATTTCGCTGCTGCAAATGATCTAAGGAGCAAAGCTAATGGATGCTAAAACAATAGAACTTCTCACGTTTGCATGTAAATACAAGGCATCAATCACGAGTCCCAAAGCTTCAAGATAAAGCAGCCACATACAGAGTCAATACTAGTCTTTATAAAAACAACTTTGGCTAGACTCCAAGCTATGTAAGGACTATGGGTAGCTGGTGCTGAAGCTACAAACCAACAACTATGAGGGTTCTTCTGTAATGGTAGAGCACCAAGTTAATCAGGAATGAAAGGTTCTTTTTCATTTTAGTTTTTGTGGGATATTATAGGAGCTAGGGAACTTACTGCAAACCAAACCACTAAGTGGTTCTTGAAGCTAAATGTCAAGGTGTGTATACAAACAATGATGGCACCTTATAAAACTAGACTAGAGGAAATGTTCACTCATGCATATTCAGTAGTAGTGCAAGTGTGAGATCATACCAGAATGTGTAGGCGACTCTACTAGTTCTGTGAGGCATGGAAATAGGCTATCTCGGTCTTCTTCAACATTGCTGCACTCAAGGAAAAAAGATTTAGAACCGTGTTATCAAGTTGTGAACCCTTCGATCTTGCCAAAAAATTGTTGTCTCTCGGGCCTACTGTCCTGCCGTTAACCTGCAATGGTGATACATATGTCGACAGTCGACCGATCACAGGCTTGGAGACTAAGAAGATAATGTTTATTTGGACCTGGGCCTTGTGAATTGTAATGGGATGTTGTCCGGTTGGCCTATTAGATTTAGGGGTGGATAGTGGATTTTACATGAATTAGGCCCACTAGAGACCTAAACAGGGATCTCCGAGGGGACAAGGATAAATTTGTACTGTTTTCATCTCCGATGGTAAGAAAGATCTCCATCCCTGTCTCTTGATATGGGAATTCCCCTGTCCAAGAAAGATCTGCACAAATTCATGTCTACAAGAAACTTCAGCAGCTTCAAGTCAACCATTTGGTAGTACTAGCTCCCCGGTTTAAAAAAAAAGATCAATACTTGGCAAATCTAATATCGGTTTCTCGAAGGTATGTAGAGTTACTCACTTACTTGTCGTTTGATTGGGTGTGGTGAGTGTGGTTTCGGCCCATGAAAAACAGCAACCTGTAATCACGAGTTCATGACGAAGTCCACTGGGCAGGGCCCATGTTCCGACGTCAGTCAACAAAAAAGACCAAGATAAAATATAAGCCACCGCTGGACCCCACTTGGCAGTGAGCAAGCCGCTAGGCGTTTCCCCTCGAGCTCGAGGTGCATGTGCATCAGGTGAGACCCACCGAAACTCAGGAAGACCGCGGCCCACACCCTCTTCTGCTTTAACCTTCCCTGCCCGATCCCTGGCCCCCACACTCGAGTCCTCCACGCCATCCAGACAAGCCTCTCTCTTCGAGAACGCAAAGCTTCGTAAGCACTCGTCCCCGTGAAGCCTCAGCATCCCTCACCATCTACGGCTCAAGAGCGTGAACGAAGCGGCGGAAGGAAGAGACGCAGGATCGACCGACGAGAGATGGCGGAGCACTTCAATGAGGAGGAGATCGCCGCGTTCACGGAGGTTTTCGCCCTCTTCGACAAGAACAGCGACGGTACGTGTACGGCCGCGCCGTTTCCTAAACCCTTGCGCGTAGGTGCAGCCTCGAAGGTTTCTTGCTCCATGTAGGCATCTGCTCGGTGTTTGCTAGATCGCGGGATTTTTCGATCGATTTTTTTTTCGCGAATACACACGAATGTGCGTATCTTTGTATTAAAAGAAGAGAGTTTTAATTACAAGAGGCCGAATTTTCGATCGATTTTGTTGCTCAACCCATGCCAATGCCTAGAGCCCTAGGATCAGGGTGAATGCATGGTTTTTTAGGAACTCCGGGATGGAGAATTCTAGCTTTCTAGGGATTGTTTTGGTTTGCTGTCGGTTTCTTTTTTTCGTTCCTGCATGAACTGGTCTCATATCTGAATTTCTACCTATCTACTTTGAGGTTGGCTGTCAGAATTTTCAGAGGTGTTTGTGCGGATTGCTCTTCCCAGATCTCTGTATCTGCACTATGATTAATTGGCATGGTTCTAAATTGCTGATCTGGAGTCCTATGCATATGAATCTGATTACATTAGATTTTGTTCTAGTTGTAGCAGCCTACCTGCAAGAACAAGCAGCAGCCTACCGCCTACCATCTGTAAAAACTAGTAACCCCGCGTCCCCGCCTGCATCGCTGCTTGTTCGACACTACGACTAGAGATAAAGAATGGATTAGCTTCATTGTCAAAAAAAAGAATGGATTAGCTGCTGGGATTGCATGTTCTTATGGAAAATTGGATGCCATGGCTAGAGATAAACAATGCGGAGGCTGCATTACTGGCACCACAAATTTCAGAGTTGTTTTTGCTGATTGTTCTTTCCTAATCTCAGTATCTGCATCTTAGTTATCTGTCTCAGATATGCATAGCTGGTGTCTACTCTTTTCTACCTTTGACGTCTTTTATCTGCCTACATGTGCACCTGTTCATCACTTGAACAATTGAACTGTACGTTGCATTTTGAGTGCATAGTTTCAGTGATCTTTGGTTCAGTGAAGGGTGTGTTTTGTTTGAAACTTGTCAGTTGTCACCATTTTGCAGAATCTATGCATAATGTTTCGTGTTGTTAACTGTATACTATCAAGCCTAGTAAATATGTGGTTTGTGATTTTGCTCCTTAACAGATTTTGAAAAATGATTTCACATGAGATTCTTCCACTTGCATGTATACAGGATTCATTACTAGCGAAGAACTGGGAACAGTGATGAAGTCCTTGGGTCAAAACCTCACTGGATCTGAACTGCAGGATATGATCACGGAGGTTGATGCTGATGGAAACGGAACTATTGAGTTTCCTGAATTCTTGAATTTGATGGCATACAATCTGAAAGTATGCCCTACATTATTCTCTTATTATGTTATCCCAGTGTACTTGATGCTCTATACACTGCATTCCAAACTTATATTGTACATATTTCCTAGGATCAAAACATGGAAATGCCCTGAGATACCCCCCTCGAGAATAATGCTCCATAGCTTGTTTAGTCTAATTCATATGATTTCCATACTGTGCATGAAGTGAGGGGGTTAGATATCAACTTTATGTAAAAGTTTTTAGTTTAATGTCAAACATCACTGGTTTGCTCACAGTACTTATCTTATTGAGAAGGCACTATTTCTCTTACGCAAGAATGCAATGCACACTAGCATTTGAAATTCCTAATATGAAACTGAACATTGTGATTCAATGCACACTACTAGCGGCTTGAATGGTCTGTTGCCAGCTTTGATTAGACCAAAACATACAGTGGTACTGGAAGCATCAGAGCATAGTACGGGTCTAAGTGTTAACAATGGCATCTTCCTACAATGTTTGCTATACAGAATACAGTATATGTATTCTTTGCACTCTTTTGGTACTAACTCATCACCTGATTTATGCTCTTGAAGGACACTGATTCTGAGGAAGAAGTGAAAGAAGCATTCAAAATGTTTGACAAAGACCGGGATGGTTATATTTCTGCAGCTGAGGTAAACCCCTCGATTAAGCATGTTCTTACCTACTCCATCACTATACTGCCAATTCTTTCTATAGAGGGACATCTACTCGAGATTTCCAAATAATAAACTTCTGGCATCAGTTAATATCATTTGACTCTGCAGCTCCGTGACATGATGGCAAACCTTGGGGAGCAACTGACTGACGAGGAGGTCAAAGACATGATACGGGAGGCTGACACAGACGGTGATGGTCTTGTGAGCTATGATGAGTTCAAACAAAGGATGCTGCGCAAATGAGTAGAAGAAGCGCTATGACATAGAATCTGTTGTTGTTGTTGTTGTCTGACTAATTGCTTAGACAGTACATGATGGTTGATCTCTTGATACTAGTTACAGTACCCGTCGCCGGTACGTAATTCCCCTTTGTAAACCACCTAGGCTTCTTATATGCAAAGTTTCTAGGAAGATAGGGTACATGGGTAGCAGTAGCACCTCCTGCCAACTGGATTGTTAATTCTGAGGTTTGGAAAGTTTTTCCAAAATTAGTGTTACATTCATGGAGTACTTTTGTTGTATGTCTGATGCAGAGCTGTATCATGTGGATTTGATCGCTTGGATCAACACTGCAGCTGCTGTAGAGCCTTGGCATTACCATTCTAGATTGGCTCTAAACCATTCAAGACAAATTGCCAACAGTTTATTGCTTGGAAATCTCGACTAGTGTGTAGATGCTCGTCTAAAAAAGATAATTGGGAGCAGAGTGATCGGATGGATAAGAGCATGCAGAAACAAGGGGTTTACCTCATCTGCTGCAATATAGCCATTCTAGCCATTGTCAAACAGTTGGAATGCTTCTTTCAATTCTTCCTTTGAATTAGTGTCCTTCGAGAAAATAAATCAGGTGAGCTAGCACACGATGTGCAGTGCAGATGTGCTTGTGCTGCTAGTCCCATTCTAAAGCTTTGCATCCCTGCTGCCATCGTGGGCTCAGGTAGTCAGGTTTGCGACTGCACCCAGTGATGAACTGAAGGTGCATCATCACCGGCAGAAATGCACATGCACTATAGTTGCGAATTGCGATACGTTACCGTGCCAAGGAAAGACGAGGACCTGATCGAACCAGTTAGCTCCATGGCACTACACAGGCACGAAGCTGCTCTGGATCGGGGCTCAGGACTTGGATGCTTTTGACCTGGTAACCTGCGGAAAATCTATATCACCCAAACCAATTTCATAAATAAATCCTATAACATATCCATTGCGAAATCTGACAAGGTTATTGCATTGTAGAATTAATATTTTTATTGACCACTTAAGTGTTTTTCTGCTAATAAAAAAGTCAAAAAACTTTAGAAGTGTACAAGTTTATTTACATTACCTCAATCCTCTGTGAAGATTCTTGCATACGGGCTGATATTTTTTGTTGTGAGGGAAAAACACTATACTATGGCTGATAAGCTGGACTGATAAGTTCAAGCGAAGAGGTCAAAGTCATGGCTCATAAGAGGGGTTGTGGTTCAAAGCTCCCAATAAAAATTGCACAAAGGAGGCGTTGTCCAAAGTGCACAAAAGAAAAGAGTGACACTTACTTTGAAGTATAGTGACACTAGTGTTGACAAAAGAAGTAGATATGTTAAGGGTATGTTTGGAACCTTTGCTGGTTGCTCACCTCATCTCACCTATTTGCATGGTAAGCTTGTCCGTCTAGTCAAGAAAATCCTTGCCAACATAGGCGAGCCAAAATCAGCTCTCCTACGCGAGCAAGGTTCAATTGCGTGCTCCCGTGGGTAGCTGAGCCATCGCCAAACCAGCCTCCACCACCACCAGTTTGATGTCCCCTGGTGTCAAACTAATCTTTGGCGTTGCCAGATTGAGGTTCCTCAGCATAGAATCATTCCCCGGTGAAGAATTGGTGTTCCACTGCAAATCGAGATCTCCTAGTGAAGAATTGGCCTTTACCACTATCGAATAATGGTTTCTAGTTGTCGTATTGGTCTTAGCCACAACCGGATCAAGGTTTCTCACCGCTAGATCGGCATTAGATGTCGTCAGATCGAGGTTCCCCATGCCAAATTGGCCTCAGTCACTGCAAGATCGAGGTACCTCGACGCCAAAATGGCCTCAAATACTGCTAGATCAAGCACCCCTCCCCAAATCGACCCTAGCCACCGCCAGATCGAGGTTCCTCGACACCAAATCGACCTCAGATGATACTTGATCAAGGTTCCCCAACCTCAGATGTTGTTAGATTGATGTTCTCCCACACCGATTCAACCTCTACCACACCTTTGGTTCGAGGTTGCCTAGCGACGAATCGGCATCCCCTTGACCTATGGTACGAGACAAGACGAGATGAACCACGACAAGGTTCCAAAGACATCCTAAACAAAGGAGTCATCAGAAAATAAAAGAGATTCTATCAATAGAGAGCCCCCACAACAACGAATTAGATGGTCATGGAATCGAGAAAGAAAGTAGAAGTGGCGGAGAAAAAACTTACCTTCACGTTGTTGATAAGCAAGATGGCGGTGGCGGCGACGGCGGGGGAGGGGGAGGTGGGGGCATGATATGGTGGAGGCTAGGGTATGCGATATTTATATATGAGGTGAGAAGAGAATAGTGTGGTTGGATCTAAATCCAATGGTTGAAATAGATGAGTGGGAGAGATTAGGGTTTGTCGGCGAGGAGAGTACGGAGCAACGACTATCTAATTCTAGTAGTTGAAATGGTAATCTATAGGTAGTAGCTAGGAAAATGCTTAATGGTTGAAACTTCTACCATATTATGCAAGAATTAATTTACATATTTCTACTTTTATCTATAACACGTTGTCTCCATACACTGAGTTTTTAGCACAAATCACCTATAGCATTAAATAAAATTAGAATACTGTTATAATTTTTTTCATAAATTATTCAGTGTAACGAAGCATGATTTCTTTAAAATCCATATCAGTTTTTTTGTCAAACATGAATGTTTCCATCCTAGAAAGAAAATCATGATTATTACTCTCTCTTTTATATATATCCCTTGTCGTTAAATATAATGTATTTTTAGTTTAGGTCAAATCATGTTAAATTTGAAAACCTTACAAATATCACCACTTGTTCAAAGACAGCAAGCAAATAGGTCCATAGCTTATCTTTGTGAGAAAAGTGTTGGGTTGAACACGGTCTCCCCGCGGGAAGGAAGTGTATGGGCCTGTAACTCATCGCATCCAATATGGCCTTGTGAAGTTTATCTGGGAGCGAATTCCTTTTGTCGGCCCATCCAAAAGAGGCCGTCGTGGAGAAACCCGGTTCCGTTGCATTCGCGCAGCAAAAAGAGGAAAAAGGAAAGAAGAAAGAGTACAACGCGGCGGCGACACCACCGCCCGCCGCCTCCCGCCGCGATGGCGATGCGTCCGCTCGCCAGGCTCCGCCACCAACTTTCCCCCTCCCTCCTCCGCTTCCATGGCCCTCGGAATGGGTGGCCCCCCGCCTCCGACGCCGCCTTCCTCTGGCGCGGGCTCGCCTCGTCATCACCTTCCGCGGCCGCTGCTGCGGCGGGTCGGGAGAAGAGGTCGAGACGGACTCTGGGGTACCTGCTCGGCGTTGCGGTCGCCATGGTCGGCGCCTCGTACGCTGCCGTCCCGCTGTACCGTCGCTTCTGCCAGGCTACCGGCTACGGCGGCACCGTCCAAATACGCGAGGTTTGGACTGCCCTCATCTTCGATTTGGTTCGATCCAGTTGTTCTGTGTGCAGATGTGCGTTGCCAATTGTTCGTATATTAGGATTAGGTGCTCCATTTTATTATTGGCCGGCTCTAATTGCACTTTGCAACACTCCATCTCTATCACCGGTAGGGTTTAGTAACATATAAGCTGATACAGCCTACTCTATGTATCATGTAGAAATAGGCGCATTTCGACCTCTATTTTCACACCTGTGGCCACCAACGATCCACAGGCAACGTGAGTTGTGAGGAACGGGAGAAGTTCTCCTTTACCAACCTTTACTTTTACTGGTAGAAAACTGTTCAGCATTCTTTGTACACATTGCCAGGTCTTTAAACCATTCGCACAGACACGGCATGTAGGTCCACACATAACGATTACGACCAATCAAGTGACAGCATGTCAACAAAATAAAGCATGCGAATGAGCTGTAGCCTTCTCGCTTCTAGTCCACCTGTCCTTGACGACCCCCAGGTGTGACAGCTATGTTGTATTTAGTTCATAGTGATCATGTACTTATTATGAAGGGAATATGATCTTTATCTTTGTTGTTAGGAGTTGTCTAGTTTTAAAGGTTGTGTTACGCTTGTTACTGTGTTTGTGAAAAAAAAACGCTTACCAAAACAGGGAATGTGAAGTCATATGTTCCACTGCCTAAAGCAAGCAGCCAGAAATGGTAGGGGCAGAAGGGTGCATTGCGTTGCAACAGAAACATCTCTGATCCACAGTGAGCCCAGTGTCTGAACCATAAGATGGAGGAGAGTTCGAGTCTTATAGGCGAGGAGTCCTGACCGGATAGGCAGCTCCTGGTGGTCAGATGTACTCCTACTCCTGCTATTGGCTTCATTTAAGCCTTTACTTGCCGCCCAGGACTGCTGGAGTTATCACTGGCTCAGGGCTTTTCATTCTTTACAGGTTAGGCTGAAACTGTTCTCGTCAGACATAGCCATGGACCATATCGAAAATTGTGACTCATGGAAAATGGAGAATATTTACTATTTTAAGGAACATGGTAGCAAATCAACCCAATGGAAATACGCCAAATTAAAAAAATGGTGAAGGTGGGACTGGCAAGTTTTCATTTTCCTCACAGAGAAATGGAATGTCCCATCTATCTTGCATTCCATGCACACTTGTGTTTGTACACTAACGTAACTCAGGAATGTGCTCCTTAATTTTTCTTAAAAGACATTATTGTTCAAGTTCATTTCCTGGGTGAATGCTGACATAGATGATGCATACTTTTAGGCATCACTGAGACATAATTATTGTGAATTTCTTTGTGGAATTGATTGGAATTCATATGCCTGTGCTATCTATTTGCTGCCTGATTCTTGGTATGCCAATTTCTTGACCACTGAGTAAACTTAGGAATGTCCATATGTAACTAACTTCATGCAATTGTTCAGAAATGTGGCTTATACTTAAGCAACTAGGAGTTGCCCTAGAAATAATTAAGCCATTGAAAGTTTGGTACAATGTTATATCCAGTGTGAGCATTCGGAGTCATGAGTTTGAGTGTTTTTGTACTCTATGCAGAGTGTGGAGCAGAAGATCTCACGGCATGCTCGAGACGGAACTACAACATCGCGGTGAGCCTGGCTGGGCATGCGAATAGCCAGTTTTTGCATTTTAGTTATTTCATGTTCCTACACTAACATTGTATTACTGAACCCATTATTCAATGAAATAGTTTTGTCTGAATACTTTGTTTTGCCCTTGGATGCCATTCTGAACGCTCCATTAAAGACCTTAGTTTCTTGGGAACACTATTTTAATTGAAAGATAAAAAGGCCTTAGTTTTGTGGAAACACTAAAAACAATCGTGTGTTTTCAGCTAGATGCCAGTTGCGTAAATTAGAATCCTTGATGTCTGTTTAACAGTGTTTATGGCCACATGTACTTCAATTTCAAAAGTTAAGCTTATATGACAATGCAGTTCTTTCAAGATACAGTGAAAAGATATGTAGTACATGCTATGGTAAAGGCTAAGTTGGTACATTCTTGATGACCATTTCATTCCTATGGTGATAGTGTGCTTTAATCGTATGCTAGCTCTTGTATAACTTGAGCAAACATATGCCTAGTTTCCTTAGCGCATCTGGAGTGTTGGGAATAAGGAGGTTCTAAGGAAGTTAGGGTCAACCTAATACATAACAAGGTCGACTCTAAGGAGTTTCTAAGTAGAGGATTTTTTAAGCCGGACCTCAACCAAGGCCACAACCTCAAGGATTAAATTATTGAGTTTGCCTGCGTTGCAGTTGCCATCGCGTGTTCGGGGATGGCATTGGCTCCTTCCCCCACCACGGTCATGGTTCTTATGGAGGCCCTTGTGGTGGCGGTGGTCGTTGATCAGATCTTGAGAGTGCTGGAGGGGGCGGAGCTAGCTTTGCTGGGATGGGGCATGGGGGCAGGAGGCGACATCTGGGCTGTGGTACGTGGCGTGCGGTGGAGGGTGGCAAGGCAGGGCTTCTGGGATGGGTTGGTACTGGAGGGCCAGAGGTGGTAGATGCAGGTCGGGTTGGAGGCGCTGCTGGAGGATGCGGAGGAGACAGATGTGGGTGGGGGTGGCACCGGATTGGGGATGAGCGGAAGTCGGCCACTCAGGAAACTTGCATTGTGATTTATTTATTTTTTTGGAAATATGGTGGGGTTCACCTAAAAAACTGATCTGGGACTTAAATGCAACAGAGATGGCCTTTGAAATACGACGCCCTTATGATTTAACAAAGTAAATCTCCCTTTTTCCCCGCTGCTTATTTTACATGCTTAGAGCTTATGCACTGATGATATCTGTATTTCTGATGATGTGCTTTTTTAGAGTTTTATTGTTGTTCTTGCACTTTGTTTTTTCCATTCTTTTAGAATCAAGGCATTGATTTTGCTTGTAGAGAAATAATTGTTCAATTTAATGCTGATGTTGCTGATGGAATGCCGTGGAGGTTCATCCCTACACAGAGAGAGGTAATATTTAGGATTCAAGTCCAGATATTGAGCAGTTTCTGTTGTATACTTATTCTGGTCCTATTTCACTTATTTTAGGTCAGAGTTAAACCGGGTGAAAGTGCTCTGGCTTTTTATACTGCTGAGAATCGCAGTTCAGCCCCAATTACTGGTGTATCCACATATAATGTTGCTCCTATGAAGGTTTGAAATTGCAATCGGGTTTCGTTCGTTACTATTAACGTAATTCATATATACCTGCTGTTTCTTCTTGCAAGCTAATGACATCATCATTGATTTAGAAATGTTTTCTGATAATTTGGTCAATTTAGCACAACAATATTTACTACTATACTATGGTTTACTCAATAATGTAGCATTGTTCCTTCTGGCAATATTCTATAGTTTATGCTAGGTGTAAGTAACATTCTTCTTCCATGAGTACACCCTTTTGTGAGAGCATTGTCGTATGGAACAAATTGTAGTCAATTTTAATTGTAGAGGGTGATAAGGATGTCATTGATATATTGTAACCAGATGCATGTAGCAGATTTTTAATATTATTTTCTGGATATTAGTTTCGGTAGACATCCTTCATTCCTTGAAGATTATGTAGGCTCATCAGGCCGCTTAAGTCTCGAATGTTTGACCAAGTTAGTCAAATTGACTTTGCATGTTCTGTTTGCCTGTCAAATCTAGTGGATGCTTTACTGCCTGTACACCTGCAAAATCTCAGTATGAAATAAAGCATATTGGCATGTCCTGGGAAGCAAGACTTGTGAGCAAATATCATGCACACTCCTGTTCCGTTTTGCTTTGAAGTTAGACCAGATGTTGACAGATGAAAATTGGAGACGTACTATTTTTGGTTTTGTGAAATTGCATGTCAAACACGAAGGAGAAAATTTGAGAATACAAAACTTTTGTTAAGATGCTGCGAAATTGTCTGTCTATTCATGTTGCTATGGAAACAGAGGCACTGAGCTTGAGAATAGTAAACCATGTCACTAGCTAAGAGAAGTTTTGACTTCTGTTCGTCTGAGTTTACAGCAGTATTTTACCTTTTATCCTACAGGCTGCGATTTACTTCAATAAGATACAATGTTTCTGCTTTGAGGAGCAAACACTTCTTCCTGGAGAACAGATTGACATGCCAGTAAGCTTAGTTTGCTAAGCAATATTGCATACCGACTGTTATCTACTATTATTTGTGCACTATGTTTTGACGACAAATGCTCGTGAAATTCTCAGGTATTCTTCTATATCGATCCTGAGTTTGAGACAGACCCCAAAATGGACGGGGTGAACAATATTGTTCTTTCGTACACATTCTTCAAGGTGAACGATAGTTAGAAAACTTGCCAACAACATTGTTGTATTAGGAAAATAACACTTGAACAGTCCATATGCAGATATGCTGAGAGATAGCATCTCATGTAACACCAAGAGAGGATTTTTTTTTTCTTTGGTGTAGTTAGGTCACATTTGTTTGTGGAGAATTTTGCAAATAATCTGTAACGTGCACCCGAGGGCCAACGCGATCAAAGTGGATATCAGTTTTCATATGCAATCTCAAGATTGTGAAGTGATTGCATTTCGTCGTGAATCAGTGGGCTAGGTTTCCCCCTCCCTTTTTTATGTGACTGAGCGCACCTGCCATACAGCTGCAAAAACGAAACAAGACAGGTAAATTGGCCTTTCAGGCTTCGCTATGTCAGATCATCGTTTGTCGTATGAGCGGATGAGAAATATGGAAAATCCTACCGTTCGATGCCAGCGTAGGGTTGTATCTTCTCGTACATAAACACCTTCGACGCTTGTTGAGGAAAATTAAAACTGTTTTGTGGATGAGGAGGTTGCTCTATGCAAGTCTTTAAAGGTACTCTCTCCGTTCAAATTATAAGTCGATCTATCTTTATTCCAAACTGAAGTGAATTTATCTAACTTTGATCAAGTTTGTAGGTAAAATACATCATCATTTATAACATTGAATTGATTTTATTAGGTTCATTCACCATTAAATGTGTTTCGATAGTGCATTATATTGAATTTGTATGTGTTAATATTTTTTTCATGAAAAACTTGGTTAAAGTTTGAGAAATTTAACTTAAGACAAATAAATTGATATGGAGGGAGTAGCTTATCCCAACACTCAGCAATGAGAAACAAGTAGTACTGAACGCTGCGTCCCTGAACATATCTTCTTATTGATGTTTTAGGGTGCCCTTTAGAGCCTAAGCGTGACATTTTGCTCTAGGAACAAGTCCATAAGTCAAATGTTTGGTTATTAGCTAAGTTATAAAAGGCAATACAATAGCGGTCTCTTAATTACTTTATTAATTATATTCATGTCCCACCTTCTCTTTTTTAGTTCTCCTCACATTCACTTAGTGTGTGTTTGGTTTAAGGAATGATGTGGTCTATTATCTTTCCACTCCTCACTTTTTTTGTATTTGGAATGGAATGAGTTACATCACCATCTGATTCCACACAAGCTAATCATTACTGTATGTATGAGGAATGGGTTGATTCCACCAAAATAATAGAATTTACTCATGATGCATCACCTCATGAAACATGAGATGACTCAACAAACCAAACACACCATTAATATATGGCCTATTACCTGTATTATACTTCTTTGTCCAGCTTGATACTTATATGAGAGTCAATCTTTCCTCTCTTCTCTCCTCTATATTAGCATTTGTTTGGCTATAAATCAATTATTATACCTACTCAAATTGTGTAAACAACGTCTCAACACCGAGAGTGCTCAGGTAAAGGTAAAGTGGCACCTGGCAGCTTCGTGAATCGCCCTCAGCTTTGGCCTTGTTTAGTTAGATAGGGAAAAAAAATTGGGTGTCACATCGGATATTTCGTAGGATGTCAAAAGAGGTATTCAGATACTGATAAAAAAACTAATTACAAAACTCAGCTGAAAACTGCATGACGAATTTATTAAACCTAATTAATCTATCATTAGCACATGTAGGTTACTATAACACTTAAGACTAATCCTAAACTAACTAGACTTAAAGATTTGTCACTTGATTTCCAACTAAACTATGTAATTAATTTATTTTTTTATTTATATTTAATACTCCATACAACATGCGTCTAAACTGCCGCCGCCCAGACACGAAACGAGGGTAGTCACTCACAGGTTCTCCCAAATTTTGTTTTTTTTTACTGTCAGGAGGGGGGGGGGATCTCCCAGAGCAGCCGTCCGGCGGTTCTTCCTGTTGCTCCGACGGCCAGCAGGGAGACGGGAGCCGCGTAGGAGTAGAAGGGTAGCACCCGGCAGGCTGTAATGGGCAAACGAGCCATGCCAATGAGGAATCGAGGCTGGCACGGGCGCACGCCAACCTGCGTTGCGATCTTTTTTACTCCGTCCCGCTCCCGCGGCAGCAGCACTGTTCCGGCGTGAGCGCACGTCGCGCCAAGCGCGGGGGAGCGAATCCGCCGTACCGATCGTCCTGCCCCTGCCCCTGCCCCTGCCCCGCGGGCCTCGGCATGGGAGCATGACGCGACGCGACGTGACGAAATGGAATCAAAGGAGAGCTCGGAGCGGGAGCCCCGCCTGGCTGATGAGGCCGCCACAGCCAAACCCGCCCGTGCCGAAACCGCGATCGCGCAGGCGAAGCTGCTGCTTGGAGAAGAGTAGGGGGAACACGGGCGTACGAGCCCGGGGATCGTGTAACGACAGCATGCATGAAGCGCGGTAGTGCGGGGATCCCGCGCGCATCGTACGTGCCGCCTCCTGACACCGTCGTGTGGCGCGTAGCGGCCGGGCGGTAGCTAGCAGTATCACTGGCTGGCAGCAGGTCCGTGTGGCCGTGGCACGAGCCGGCTTTCGCAGCGCTGCATCGCTGCTGGCTCTGGCTCTGCTGCTACGGCCTTACGGCCTCGTGTCAATATGTCACGCCTGCATTTCTTTTTTTTTTCCTGCGGCGACGCAGGTATCTTTAGCCTGAACGTTGACTCTTGGAGTACGTGCGTGCCTGTCGCGTGGAGTGGAGGGTCCCAGCAAGGATCCGCAGCTGCAGGTCCCGTTCGTTCGGACCCGTGTCCTGACTTGTGCGTTTCACATTTGTATATACTGGCATATTTGGGACGGTGCTGGCCGTATTGTACATCATGTTTTTTTTCTGTTTTTCGCTGCAGTAGTAACGGATCTCAGTCATCCGTGATTGTGAAGTTCTCACTGTGACACAGAGTGATGGGCGTTGGATTCGCACTGTCACATTTCAGATCCGATGTGGATTAGGGACATGCATGTCAATAGGCTGCAGGAGCGAGACAGCAAGGCGCAATGTACCCGAGACCCTCTTTATGTCTCCGTCCACGGTGTGTGCGCCCGTAACATGTTTTTGAGCTTCAGAGGGTGTTTGGTTCACTAATAGTAGCTTCTAAATTTAGTTTTATTTAGTCAATTTTTACCCAAACACTATGATTAAATGGGACTAAATGGTCTCTAGTACTCTCTAGTCACTTTGGAGCGACTAAAAAGGACTAAACAACTTAGAAGCTATTAAAGTTCAGGATGACAAACTAAACATGGCCTTAGCTGCGAATGAACTTCCGCACAATCCGAATAATCATGTACGGAGTAGATTGTAGACTTTCAGGAGTATTGCACCAAGTTCATGGGAGTGACAAAAAAGAAAAAACATCATTCTATAAAATGGCAAAAGTGTATAGTAGATTACAATGAGTGGTGAATTTCATTTAGTTAATAAATGACGTGATATCTCAACGTCAGTTGCATGAACATAACAGCGTAATTGAACTTGAGTAAAGTGAGTAGTATGTTACACTCTGCAAATTTCTTGAATTTGAACCTTCATTGTATGGGTTAAGCTCTCAGGGCATGTTTTGGTTCCATCTCACCAGCAATGCTCATGGATGTCCCCGAGGGCTCAGTGGCGGTTGTTCGGCCATGAACTTGTATGGAAGGATGACATCCAAATAGGCCTTAAATCGTTTAGGCACTGTAATTTTATACCTAACTGTTCATGTTATTATATAGAGCATACTGTTACTGTGCGTGTGTTTAACTCATGTAAGACTGACCTCACTAGATGTTCATTCATTTAAGTGTATTTTTTCATCAATTTTGGAGAGAGAGATATACCAATGTGCATAATTAATTAAGACATGAAGCGTACTAAAACTTGATACAACAAAAAGTACAACCGTAGGAGCACATAAGTGATCTTTAAGGGAGTGAAAATATGTGTTAGCAAATGTGCAAACACACGTGAAAAGCAGCAGTTTGAGATGTATAAACTATTTGAAACAATATTTTTAAACATAGACCAATCTAGAAGGAACTACGATGGCTTATATTAAAAATATATACATCCAAATTCGTATTGATGAGAATTTGAATGATATAGTTATGCATCCACACTCAACCAACTGGGTGTACAATATTCTCAAGAAAATATACACGTGTGTTACGATGTGTGTCTATTTGGATTCACTAAACTTTAGACAATTTAGCTACTGAGACTCCAATCAAGAGGTCTAAAGTTTAGCCAGCCTCACAAAAAAAACTTTAGACCACACAAATAAGCTAAAGTTGTATAAAATTTTACTCCTTAACTTTAGCCAACTAAAATTTAGACCACACAATCCAAACAGCCCTTAAATTTCTACCTTAATCTACTCTAACACATAGATTGAAGACAATATGAGTGGTGTAGCCAAACAAGCCCTGAACGGGGATTTTGTAGTGAGTTAATTAAAACATCCGGTTCAACTGTTCAAGTTTGTCACTGAACTTAAATTTCATGGCGATGGTTAGCAAGAAGGCAAGAGATCACGGACATATCAATGACTGAATGATCACAGTGACACAGCATTAATTAGCAGAGCCGTGATAACAATGAATATCTCATCAACTCGTCGAAGCAAAATCGCCCAAAGGAATTAGCAGCAAAAGGAGGTGTTAATCATCGATCGGAGCCATGGCGAGGCCATGCCAATGCCATTGCCGCCGCGCGTGCCACGTACGTGACGCGGGCGCGGCTACATGCACATCTCGCTGCCCTTCACCTCCTCGTCGTCCTCGACGTCGGCGCCCATCGCCGGGGACAAGCTCCCGCCTGCTCCAACGACGCCGACGCCGCCGCCACGCGTCGTGGACGACGACGTCTGAGCGGCTCCACCGACGCCCGCGCCCCCGCTGCCGCCGACACCAGCCTTGTGGTTGTGCATCCATACCTTGAAGACCTGCCTGGTGACCCCGATCTCCCGGCAGAAGCGGCCCACCTCGTCGTCCCCCGGCGCGCGGCCGGGCTCCCGCTTTGGCATCCGCCAGCCGAGCCGCTCCGCGAACCGCGCCATGCGCTCCTTCTGCTCCTCCGTGAACTTGGTCCGCGTCCGGCGCCTGCTGCCCCCGGAGCCACCGGCGTCACCGCCGCCCATGCCGGCCGCGGTAATCGCCATGTGGTGCATGCCGTAGCCCGGGGACACGCCGGGGGAGGGCAGCATTGCGCCGTGCGCGCCACCGCCGCCGCCAACGTGCGCCCCCGCCGCGGCGTCCACGAACGCCTTCCGGTGGAAGTTGCGGTGGCAGCCGCAGGCGGCGCAGAGCATCGCTGCGGGCTGGCCGTCGTCGGGGGTGTACTCGCAGCACCCGTCGGAAGCGTATGTCCCGAGTTTCGCCGCGTGGTTGCGCATGCATTCGCGGTACACCTCCCGCGGCCGCTCCTGGTGCTGTTGCTGATCCATTGTGCGCCGGCCGGCTCTCCTCCTCTCCTCTCCGCTAGCAATAACCTCTTCTTGGTTGCTTCTTTTGCTCTCCTTCGCTGAGCTCCCTCCCTCTAGCTAGCTGCTAAGACTAGTCTACTAGGCATGTGGCTCTTTGAGCAGCAGCTGTGGTGTGTGCATGCTACGTGGGAGGAGGTCGAGAGGAGAGGGATCTAGTATGCCAGTGCCGGGGATATATGAGCTGTAAACATCTCTCAGTTCTTGGGATGCAGATCGAAGGCCTAGTAGAATGATTATTACGAGCAGGCACTGAAGACTGCAGCAATGTGGGTGATGAGATGAGATGTGTACGTACAGTTGTGGGTTGGCAGTTTGGGGCAACGCAAGATTCGAATGGCTGTTCTTGAGATCTTTGTAATCTGATGAGGCTGTGGTTCAGGACCAGAGCACAGGCGAACAACAGGGCAGCACAAGCCAAGTACTACTGGTTGACTTTCCTATATGGCTTTTTTGTGAAGGGGAGAGCTGGTGGTAGGTGCAATGGTTCTGATGAGTCATGAGTGAGCCATATCTTTCAAGATCTACTGCATCTTCGGTTCCAGGACTAAAACAACGCGTCTAAATAAAGCTTGCAATGCATGCACAAGCACAACAACGTCGTTTGCTTTCTTCTTTTTTTTGTGAAACTTGGACCAGACCAAAGTTATTTTGATTTGTACAAACAATTAGCCATATTAGATGTCAGGAATGGCTTCATAGAGACACTCATCGAACGAAATATTTCATGTGCTATCTCTATACAACACACCTGAGATCTACCACGGCTAATGGGTTATACTCTCACTTGCTAACCTTGCACAATAACAACATATAGACGTTAGTTGTCATCTTTGTGTCTAATTATCTGAATTAATGTGGATGGACTTATTATATGTCTAGTGGGCTAGAACAAAAAGTTTTTTGTATAACAAATTTTGAACATTAGAATGTTAAAATTTGCGGGGGAGTATGTGTGAAGTCCAAAGAGAGTTTATCGGTCCAAGTACAATGTGACACGAATGTTACTCCATCCTCTTTAAAATATGATGGGTTCAATTGTCTTATCTCAAATCATATGTCGATTTTCCTCACTGGAACATTCCATAGCGTTATTGGAGTGGGGACCCCCTTCCTATTTGAAGACACCCCATAGAATTTTTCTTAGCAGTACTACGTTACATTAGCATATCATATGTTGCTACACTAGGACGAGTATAGTAGCACAAATTAAAGTGCCTGTTTAGTAGAGTACGGCTCTATCTCATTTGGAACCTTGCCTAATGAGGAATAACATGGTAGCTTTTGCTCCTTGCTCGTGGACAAAAAAGGTGGGTCGGTGCTTCGTCCTGCACAGCCTATTTTGTGCTCTTGGATCGAGTGTACTACAGATTAAGAGGAGGATTAATCAAATACTATAGATAGATAACTAATCAGCATTGGAACTTGTGCTGTAAGCCCAGACAAAAAAGAGTATACTACTACACCTACTACAAATCTAAAATGCAGCCTGTCCCAATAATTTGTGATTTTGTCTTGAATAGATAGATCTCTACCTTCACTTATTTTAGTGGGAAGTATACAGAAACATGTGGTACTTATTCAGGCCATTTCGTTTGTAGACGTGGCGGATCCTCGGCTGCTTGCGTGCTATTCTCATCTATGACACTCATCGCATTGCTCGTACCTCGTAGATCGAAGTGCATTCCTTGTTATTTTCTTTCTTTGTTTGTTGATCTTTCGCTTTCAAATCTACTACTACTAAAACGTGTTAGCGAAACAGCTTATTGACGTTTCAAACTAGACGTTGCACCAGGCTCTCTTTAGCTACGGTGCTGCGTGCTAGGCAGGTGGCTGTCAGCGAGTGAGTGTGAGTCCAACTCGCACGCCGACAAACCTACCAGCTGACCGAGCAATCACTATCTCCGGCTCACACCCACACCGTTGAGCCCTGACATCGTCCTCT
>Ga0182004_10000797_pt1 | contig 20982 bp, 16 predicted proteins | sample Sormic07211540_1_FD_120479 | JGI IMG/M metagenome (GOLD analysis project Ga0182004, IMG submission 120479) | Endophyte microbial communities from Sorghum bicolor roots, Mead, Nebraska, USA - 072115-40_1 MetaG | ecosystem: Host-associated > Plants > Roots > Unclassified | place: USA: Nebraska...
AATTTACAAAATAAATTTTTTAAGTCTAGTTAATCCATAATTAGACAATAATTACCAAATACAAACGAAAGTACTATGGTAGCTAAAACCAAAAACAATTCACAACAAAACAAGGCTTAGGTCTTCCGAGTATTGGCACAGGTCTCGAGGGGTCCCAAAGAATCAGAATCGCCCCATCTCTCATTTCAGAACTTGTTTAGTTCCCCTAAAAATCAAAAACTTTTTAATATTCCATGTCATATCAAATCTTGCAACACATATATGGAGCATTAAATATAAATAAAAATAAAAACTAATTGCATAGTTTGTTTGTAAATCGTGAAACTTTAAGCCTAGTTACTCCATAATTGGATAATGTTTGTCAAATAAAAACGAAAGTGCTACAGTGTCAAAATTCAAAACCTTTTGATCTAAACAAGGCCCAAGGTCGGCTCTAAGGGAGGGGCATGCAGTGCGACCGCCGGGGGGCCATGAAGCTTGGGGGCCCAAGACAATATAGGTAATTGGTACATATAATTTTCTATTTGGTATAATAAGTATTTGAATATCCAAGACAAACCAGTCAAAATCGTAGATTACGCTTCCTTCCGGTCCTATTCTACGTAACGGTAGAGAAACATCAGATAGTATACATGCCATCACAGTAAGTAACACATCAACTGCCATGATGGATTAGTATTTTCAATTTTTTCTTGCTCGTATAGTGCTAGAGACTAGCATTATAAATTTAGAATTCAATGTGGTTATCTGAATATATTAGAGGTTGCCTAAGAAGCATTTGTCGGATACTTAAAAAAGAAAAGAAAAACAAGAACAAAGTATTGTTATATTTTATGAATTATACATATATTGCAAAGTACTTTTTATTATCCGTACTATATATACATTAATTTTGATATAAAAGTTAGTTGAACGAGCCCTTATCTTCTTACTTGTCTAAGAGCACTTAAAATTATAATTATAGAACCGGCCCTGAGAAGGCCTCCGCCGGGATGTGAACTAGCAGATTTTAAGATCTTATGTTAAGATTAAGACTGCCCACAACGTTAATTTTGAGCAATGCTGAAATCGGAGAGAGAGCATTCGGACATCGGGTAGCAACATTGCAAGAAGCGAAGCCGTTGAAAAAAGTCTACTCATATCATTTAGGCCTTGTTTAGTTCACCCCGAAATTCAAAAAAATTCAAAATTTCCCGTCACATCAAATTTTATAGCACATGCATGAAGCACTAAATTTAGAAGAAAACAAAAACTAATTGCACAATTTGTCTGTAATTTATGAGACGAATCTTTTGAACCTAGTTAGTTTATGATTGGACAATATTTACCATAAACAAACGAAAATGCTACAGTACCAAAATCCAAAAATTTTTTGAACTAAACAAGGCCTTAGGTTCCCCGATGCCTGAAGAATAAAAAAATCAATCCAACCGGACTTGTTTAGTTCGCAAAATTTTTTGTTTTTGGCTACTGTAGCATTTCGTTTTTTTTTGACAAACATTGTCTATTCACGGAGTAACTAGACTCAAAAGATTCATCTCACAAATTACAGGTAAACTGTGCAATTATTTTTTATTTTCGTCTATATTTAATGCTCCATACATGCAACCAAAGATTCGATGTGACGGGAAATCTTGAAAATTTTTACGAAGTAAACAAGAGCTCCCAACCGACCTCGTTACGTGCATGGTCTGACACATGCTCAGGCATCGGTGCTCATGTTGTGTAAATAGATGAAAATCGTGGAACGCAGAACGGAATTTTTTTAGACAACAGCTACGCTATGGACAGTCTAACATAGATGCCTAATCAAACAGAATAACACCATTAAAATTCTAAAAAAAACATGAACACACATATCATATTGAGAATTTAAATCCAATGTGCAACATAGGAGGCTAGACTGCTGGTTACATCCGCGGCCTTGCTTCCTCGCGGCGGCGGCGACCTCGTGCCCGAGCGGCGCCGGCGACCCCGCGCCCGCATGTCTCGGTGGGGGCAAATCTGCCCAACGGTGGGGGAGGAAGGAGAGTGAGTGGAAGACAAGAGAAGCCTGCAGGGCGGGTCGCATGGGGGCACCCTGTGAAGCTTGGCAGCGGCGTGGCGGCCGGCCGACACGCTTGACGCCGGCGGCGTGAGGCGCTCTCGGTGAAGCAGCTCCATCGGTGGGTTCCCTCCTTCCTCTCCCAGTCTTCCTTGGCTCCGTGTCCAGGGTTCCCCTCTCCCCTCTTCGTCTCCTTTGGCTCTGTGTTCATGGAGCTCCCTGGCCCGTCCTTCAATGTGGGACTGAAAATTCAGGAAAGAATCAGGAAAGAGCTTTGCTTGCCGGTTTCCAATCCAGCATTGGGCAGGGATTCTTTCTTTTTGGTGGCAGCCTTTGGTAGATGCAAGTTTCAGCTTTCCTGCGATTCAGTTGGGGTTCTTCTTCAGGCCACCATTGGTGGACTAGCTACCGATTTCAGAGTTCTTCAGCTCAGTGACAGGGTTTTCCGCTTCGTGGTTGCGGCTAAGTCAGTGGGTTTTTTCATCACTAATCTTCTTTGCTTTGAGTGCAAGCTTTTCAAGGTCTTCTTCCATTTATGGGGAAACGGTGGTCCTAATTGGCGCCGTGAATACAGTCTGTTCTTGAAAGAGGAGAAAAGCTCTTGGGAGCTGGCTCATAGTAGCTCAAAATCAAGAAAATCTTATGCAGAAGCTGTGATCAATCCTCCGTTGACAGGAGCCAATGTGGTTCCGATTGGTCGGCGTTCAGTTCACGCTAGAATCCGACAACCGGAGTCACGGAGGTCGAGGCCTTGGTTGCCGGAGTTAGAAAGGATCAATAACATTCAAGACCATCGGGATTCATTTTCAATATCAGATTTGAATTTGATTTCCTGTTCAAGATGCTTGTCCAGGCACCACCTGAGGAGCCGCTGTGATCGGCCTATCAGGTGCCGCGCATGCATGGGCTGGGGACACATTGCTGCATCGTGCGTGGAGTCAATTGATTACCCCAGGGGACACAATCTACACAATCTGCAGCACAAGGATTTTGCTCAGAAAAAAGATTCCTGGCCTAATGGAGTTAAGACAGCTACTAACGGTGTGGGCTGGCATAGTAAGGGCAAGCAGGATGCAGTGGATACCTTGGGCTGGTTCCGTGCTCTAGATGGGCCGATCTCTGGTTCTAGTCAGCATCCCAAATCTTTCTTAGATTTGGTCAAGGTATGGATTCCGAGATGGGCTCCTAGGGAGTTGCCACCGGCAATTACTGTCCCCTGGGTTCTGCCCAGCCAATCTGGTGAGGCGGCCCGAGAAGTCGAAACGTCAATCGATCCCAACCCTGAGCATTGGCAGCTGAATCTTAACTCTTCTTTCTCCCACCCAGTGCACGTTTGCTCTTCCTCTAGTACAGCTCCACTGCTGTCTTCTCAAGCGCAACAAGACCACCAAGCAACAGGATCACCACCCCCTACGTCTGGCACGCCGTCGTCATCGACCATGGCATTTCAGCGTTTTGATCCGCGTCCCTTCGTCCCAGAGAATCTGCAGTGGGTGGAGGTGGAGAACAGGATTCCGGTGGCTAGAGCTGTCGTCTCGTCAAGGCCACCGCTGCAGAACGAGGACCTTGCAATCGTCAACATCGACAATTTGCCGGGTAATGCTATTCAGTTTGCTGCAGTAGATGAGGTGCTAAGGGAGTTCTTTCATGTAAGAAGAATCCATGTCACTGAAATTCAGCCATCAACATTGGGTCAGGCTTTAGTAAGGTTTGCACATCGGATTGATAGAGATAACTTGGTTAGTCTTGGGCTGATCCCGTACCTAGATGTGCATCTTACCTTCACAGAGCATAACAAAGGGAGAAACTGGAGAAAGGCTTATTTTAACACTGAAGTATGGCTAATGCTCATGGAATTTCCTACTGACTACTAGGAGCATAACCACATCCAGAATGCCCTGTCCTCTTTTGGGAAGCTGCTTCATTGGAGGAATGACAAGAGCCGACTAGTTAGATTGATCCTAAAGGCCAGAGTGCTTGATCTCCAGTCAGTTCCTCAGTTCATAGTCTTGACTGATACATTGGCCTTGGAGAGTGACTCTTGGACTGTCCAATGTGAGATTCTTTAGAGCAAGCTGTTAGGTGCTGGGCCACAAGATGAAGACCCAATGCCAGTTAACCCACTCCGGATGGGAGCTCCTTTTGATTTTTTTGGTCTTGGCCAACCTGGTAACGGGCCAGTACAGAATCAGGAGGTAGAACAAGAAGAGAATCAGGGTCAAGGTCAACAGAACCACAATCAGCAGCAAGATGGGCCTCTTGTGCAGCCTGAGGACAACGAGGGTTGGGCTCTATGGCCTCAGCCACAGCAGCAGCAGGAATAGGGGAGGTTCAATCTCAATGAGGCCCTTCCAAATGAAGAGGAGGTGGCAATTGATCTAAACCAACCAGGCGATGTGGAGGACCCCATGGAAGTAATAGTCAACCCAGCAAATCAGCTTGCACATGCAGAATACTTAGAATTAAATGAACTGGTCAATGACAATAATAATGAGGAGGTGGTGATACAGCAGCAAGACTTGCAGGAGGACTGGAACCTCTTAGCTCAAGAGGAAAATCTGACGCAGGTAGCTGACTTGGACTTGCAACACATCCAAGTTCCTCAGGAAAATTTTTTGCATGAGGAAATCCAACCTGAAGACTTGATGAATGAAGAAGAGATGTTGGAAGCTCAGGCTATGAATAACCAAGCTGACAACTTGAATTTGGAAAATCTAGATGGCCCATGTGTACAGGGTCAAGAGGGAATCTTGCAGGATATTATTGTGGATCTTAATGAACAACTTGAACAAAATGAGCATCATGAGATACAAGAGGTGCAAGAGGTCCAGCAGATGCAGGAGGGGCTAGAGTTTCAGGCCCATAATCTAAATGTGGGCATGGCTCTCATGTTTCGCCCACAAGTTAATCCTGTCTGGGTGGAAAGGAGCAGGAATGCAGATGCTACTAGGCCGTGGGCCAAATTTTTTGCAAAAGGTAATGATGAATGTCTTCATGTCCCAATCCCTACCCAATGGGCCAACTTCTTTACTGCTATGTTGCTGTCCCCGGGATTGTTTGATTGGGCTAGAGAATTTCTATCTTCAAAAGCTGTCTCTTGTCTAGGCTTAGAAGCTGGAGTCATCGACTATTATGTGCCAAAACAATGCCCTAGTGAAATATCATGTGCTGCAGCAACTGAAGAGGACTATGGACTTGCTGAGAAAAAAGAGGAAGTTGGGCAGGAACAGAGGTCTACACCTGAGAAGAGATCTGTAAAGAGAACATGTCCACTGGTGGACACTGAACTTAGAAGGAGTAGCAGGGGGAAACAGGTGAGTGTTGGGTTCAGAAAGGACAGTTGTTCTGATAGACGCTGTCTTTTTTGTTTACCTAATCCTCCCATCCTGCCCAAACAGGCCATCAGGAAGATTGGAAAGGAACTAGGGCAGTTGGAAGATGATCAACTGACAGATGAGGCCCTATTGACTAAGAAAGAAAAGAAGAAGATTAGATTGGAGAAGAATAAGAACAAGGGGGAAGGAGGCCCAAAGAAGAACAAGAAAAACAATGAGGACAACAATAACTGAAGTCTGTGGGCCTAGAGTGGCCCTTTTATTTTGTCTGAGTAATAGCTATGTCCTGTTGTGTAAGGATGTAGTAATGTTCAGAGCATGTACTGTCACAGTTATGGCTTTGGTCTTAGATCGTAAGAACTCTAAAGAATGCTTCAATTTGACACTAGTTATGCAGTGGCTTTGGTTACTACCTAGTTTGTCAATGGATGTTTGTCTTTGCTTGATCATGAGTCGAAAGTGTTGTTTTGCTTATAATACTGTCACAAGTACGCTCGGGGAGAGTGGACAGCTGGCTGTTGTGGTTGGTCCATTAGAGTTGCAGATAAGGGAGGGGGCAATTAATTTGCTCCTACAATTATATTAACAAACCTTGTAGCCAGAAATGAATAGCCAACCTAGTAGAACCTGGAGAGTCTTGAGTTGGAATGTGAGGGGCATAAATGCCAAGGAAAAATGGAGTAGCATCAGAGAGAAAATAGTGGACTCAGAGTGTGATATAGTTTGCTTCCAGGAGACTAAGAAGGAGGTTCTTGACCACTCTTTCATGAGGAATTTCTGTCCTGCTGATTTTGATAAGTTTGCATTTCTCCCTTCTGTTGGAGCATGAGGGGGAATTCTCACGACCCGGAAAGGCAGACGATCCAGGGGGAGATGATTTTTAGCAATGAATTTGCAGTTTTAGTAGAGTTCACGTCCTTAATAAATAATGAGTGCTGGATTGTGACTAATGTCTATGGGCCATGCACGACAGAGGGGAAGAAAAATTTTACTGAGTGGTTAAAACAAATTCAAATGCCGGATGACATAGAATGGTTGGTGCTGGGTGACTTTAACTTAATGAGGAAACCACAGGACAGGAACAAGGAGGGGGGTGATTTGACAGAAATGTTTATGTTTAATGATGCCATTAGTACTCTAGGCCTAAATGAGATTGTGTTACAAGGAAGGAAGTACACTTGGTCCAACATGCAACCAAGTCCGCTGCTAGAAAAGATTGACTGGGTGTTTACCTCAAGTGCTTGGAGTCTCAAGTATCCTGACACATCGGCAAAAGCAATGAACAGAACACCTTCAGACCATTGTCCTTGTCTGGTCCAAATCTCAACCCAAATCCCAAGACCTAAGGCCTTTAGGTTTGAGAACTATTGGTTACAAATGCAGGAGTTTCAGGCAATATTGGAGGATAGCTGGAATAGCCCTCTCCCACAGATGGATAGTGCAATGACCCTCACTGCAAAATATAAAAGACTGAGGAGAATCCTAAAGGAGAAACAGGCATCCACATCAAACCTCAACATTTCCATCCAAAATGTGAAGAGCCTTATTCAGTTCGTGGACATCCTAGAGGAGCATAGAGATCTAAGCCTGCCAGAATGGAACTTCAGAACCTTATTGAAGGCTAAGTTGCATTCTCTTCTGGAGCAGCAGAAAACATATTGGAGGCAAAGAGGTAGCATTAAGTGGGTTAAGTTAGGAGATGCAACCACTAAATTTTTTCATGCTAATGCTACAGTTAGGATGAGAGGAAATCTGATTAGACAGATTGAAAATGGAGATGGCACTTACCTTTCAACCCATTCTGACAAGGAGGAATTGCTTTGGGAAGAATATAAGGAGAGATTGGGCACAACAGAGTTCATCAAGTTTGGAGTGGACCCCTCTGAAATTTTACAAAGAAGGGATGATCTAGAATTTTTGGAGCAACCTTTCACTACAGCAGAAATACAAGAAACAATTAAACAGCTTCCAACTGACAAGTCCCCAGGTCCGGATGGCTTCACTAATGAGTTCTTAAAGGCCTCATGGGGAGTCATTAAGGAGGACATTTTTAGGCTCTGTAGCTCCTTCTTTGAGAATAATGTGTGCCTAAGAAGCATCAACACCTCGTTCATCACCCTAATCCCCAAGGTAGACTCACCAAGGGCAGTGAATGATTTCAGGCCAATATCCTTGTTGAACTCACCACTTAAGCTGATAACCAAGATGATGGCAAACAGATTGCAATTGGTCATGACAAAGCTGATCCACAGAAACCAATATGGGTTCATAAGAAAAAGGACAATACAGGATTGCCTAGCATGGGCCTTTGAATACTTACACATGTGTCACCACTCAAAAAAGGAAATAGTCATCCTAAAACTAGATTTCGAAAAGGCATTTGACAAGATGGAACATCAAGCCATCCTGACCATAATGAAGAGCAAGGGATTTGGGGAAAGATGGATTAGTTGGATTCAGGCCCTCTTCAGTTCAGCTACCTCACAGGTCTTACTAAATGGCACTCCCGGAAAGACAGTTCATTGTCTGAGAGGGGTCAGGCAGGGGATCCCTTATCCCCACTTCTCTTTGTCCTAGCTGCTGATTTTCTGCAATCACTACTCAATAAGGGCAAAGATATGGGCCTCCTTAACCTACCAATCCCAATGCAAACAAATACTGACTTCCCAATTATCCAGTATGCTGATGACACTTTGATAGTTCTAGAAGGGGACACTAGACAATTGATGTTTCTAAAATCAGTGATCAACACCTTCTCTGAAGCAACAGGTTTAAAGGTCAATCTAAAGAAATCAATGATGTTGCCCATCAATGTCTCTGATCAAAAGCTAGACTTTCTAGCAAATACTTTTGGATGCTCAAAGGGAACATTCCCTTTTACTTACCTGGGTCTGCCATTGGGATTAACCAAGCCACTAATTCATGATTACATGCCATTGCTCAACAAGTGTGAGGCGAGATTGGGGTCCATTTCAACTTTCTTGACACAGGCAGGCAGATTGGAAGTAACAAATGCAGTTCTATCTGCATTGCCAACATTCTACATGTGTACACTAGAAATCCCAAAAACAGTGATAAAGAGGATTGATACTTTAAGAAGGAACTGCCTATGGAGAGGGAATGAGGCAAATGCAAGGAAGCCACCAAAGGCAGCATGGAAGCTGACCTGCAAATCTAAGGCAGAGGGTGGACTAGGAATAATAAACATAGAGGAACAGAACAAAGCCCTCCTGTTAAAAAACTTAGACAAATTCTTCAACAAAAGTGATGTGCCATGGGTACAAATGATTTGGGAAAAATACTACAAGAATGGGAAACTGCCAAACCATACCAGGAAAGGATCATTTTGGTGGAGAGATAATTTGAAACTCCTACAGCAGTTTAAGGAGATAACAGCTCCTAATCTGAAGAATGGGGAGACAATACTGTTTTGGAAAGATAAGTGGAATGGCCAAGAATTAAACCTGGCAATGCCAGAACTATTCTCCTATGCAAAGGATCAGCAAATTTCAGCAAAAAAAGTGATAAGCAGTACTGATTATACTCAACTATTTCATCTACCTCTGTCAGCACAAGCTTTTAATCAGCTACAACAACTAACACCAATGTTACAAGATAGGACTCAAACACAAGACCATGATATATGGAAGTACAGCTGGGGTGACCAATTCAGATCAGCCAAAGCTTACAAGGTTATGATGGGACACCAACAGGTACATGAAGCATACAAATGGTTGTGGAAGTCACAATGTCAACCCAAGCACAAGGTATTTTTTTTGGCTACTATGCAGTGACAGGCTAGGCACTAGAAACATACTAAGGAGGAAAAGAATGGAGCTGGATTCCTTTGACTGTGTGTTTTGTGTCAATAGTGTGGAGGAAACCTGTCAGCATCTTTTCCTCCAATGCCCCTTTGCAAGCCAATGTTGGCCGATCATTCAGATTGAGGCTCCAATAAGCACAATGTTTCCTGAAGCATCTACTCAGATCAAGGATCAGATGCAGTCACAATTCTTCATGGCCACAACAATCTTGATGTGTTGGTCAATATGGACTGCAAGAAACAAATTGATTTTTGAAGGAGTTCAACCTTCTATACCTGCAGTCAAACTCAGTTTTCAGAAAGAAATGCTCTTGCTGCTGCACAGAGTAAAGGACAGGCTTCACGAAAACTTCCAAGCATGGATTCAAATTTTAACATAGCTTGTTTCAGTTTACTTTTTTTCGTTTCTTTCTCTGTTCCCCGAGTTTTTCATTTCTTTCCTTTACTCTCTCTGTACTTAAACTTCTTTTGCTTTCAATAAATTTGCTGTAGGGGTCTCGACCCCTCCAGATCTCTCAAAAAAAAAAGAATTTAAATCCAGATGAATAGATTTCACCATAAGAAATTCAGACTAGCTGAACACATGCTCTACCTAGCGCTGAAAGCGAAATGAAATGCTGATCCAGGGCGTACGTGCGTCATCCAGCTTTCTACTTTTGCACGTCTCTCTAACATCTAGAAATTATCTTATGTGAAATTTAAGATTTTTCGTCACATCAAATCTTTTGGTATATATATATGAAACATTATAGATAAAAAATAATTAATTGTATAGTTTGCTTATAATTTATAAGAGAATCTTTTTAGCCTTATTAATCCATAGTTAGACAATAATTACCAAATAAAAAAATATTATAATACATTAAAATTTTTCACCTCCTCAACTAACAAGGCTTGACAAGAAATACTCTCGCCGGCCGTCTTCGAAAGCTACGGCGACCTATACACATTAATTATTAGGTATGTAATACGATCTCCGCGGGAACACGGAACTTGTGCTATGTCGCTCGTATAATACAGAACCTGCGCATACGAGCACGACTTCTTGGCATCCTGCAGGGAGTTTTGCACTAGTACTACTCAAGGGAACGAAATACTCCTACCGGCCAAATACAAATGCTCATCATCACTGTCACTGGAGTAGTTTGTTGTTTTGCCCGCCATTCGAAACGCGTAACTTTTCCTTCAGTCGGATGCGGACGCTCCTAGCTTGGACTGTTCGGTGCCGTCGCTGTCGCAGAGTAGTAAAAACGGGCACACTTGCGGGTCGATCGACGCGAACCCGTACGTCCCAAACGTCCAAACGCGACAAGAACGTCTACATCCAACCCCGTCCAATTCGCTGAACTGAATGTCCATCGTTCTAGATCCATCATGCCCACACGAACTCACGCTGACGCAGCAGCATATTTAATTGGAAATTTACAAATAAACTCCATCTTTTAAAAAAAAAATGCAAACTAACCCTCATTCTGCGAATTTGGAAACTACTCCTATATTACACAGTCGATTTGAAAATTAACTGAAATGCAAAACTGCTCGGCTCGGCTAAAAATCAAAAGCTTATTAGCTACGGATCATCGTCGTCCTGATTGCATTGCACGCAGCAGGAGAGGATGCATCAGGCGGTCTCGATGAACCCGGTCATGCGGAGCACGGCGTTGCGCACGGACTGGAGGTCGCGGCCCTTGAGCGTGCGGCCGCGCCCCTCGCACATGGACGAGGCCGCCCTCCCCTCCGACAGCCGCCACCTCGCCGCCAGAGCTACGTGCGGCGGCACAAACGCCGCCGCCTCACCGTCGTCGCCGTAGTAGTCCTCCTCCGCCGCCCATGAGGAGGAGGATGGCCGCCTCTTCACTGCGGCTACGGGGATGACGATGGCCACCGGCGCCGACGACGACGAGGAGGAGGAGCCCGCCGGTCGACGGACTTTACTGCTGCCTCCGAACGCAGCAGCGTCGTCGTCGTCCACGCGGGGGCGGCAGGGCTTCCTGCCAGGCCAGCCGTGCGGCTGCTGCCGCTGGTCGTCGCCCGGGCTGCTGTGGTGGTGGCCCGGCGGACATAGCACGTCGGCTGCTGCCTCCGCCATAGTCGCCGCCGCCGGAGCTAAGCACATCTCTGCTGACCGAGGATGGTTGCTGTCTTGCTGACGAAATATATATAGATCAATCGATCAAACTGCACGCAGCGACGTGCGCGTATATGTAGGCCAAGCAAGGAAATGGAAGGAAGGTGAAGGATAATAACCGCTTAATGACATGACGTGACAGTGAGCACACCGGGGAGTAACAATGGCGACACCCGTGCGTGCGTGCGTGCCTGCATGGCCGGGCCGGTTGGCGGCGCGCCGGTACGTGCTCGCTTCCGCCTCGTGCCGTCGTGCGCCTGCCCTGCGGTTTTATTTCATTTCACGCGGTGTCGTCGGCGTCGTAGCTCGTGTAACGGTGTAAGGATTTTGGGGCTTTACGCCGGCACGCCGGCCGGCAACCGCTGCAACGCTGGCTGTTTCGACTTTTTGACGGCCGCGATGTTAGCTAGCTAGTAGCCGAACCTTTTCGATTTCCCGGGTTTCCGGGTGCACGTAGCGGAGAGCTGGAGGAGATGCCGTGTCAACATGTGCCGCTGTGTGTGCCTGTGCATGCGGGGTACTTGAGGGAAGAGCACACTTGACTTGCACACAGAACCCAGAACCCAGACCCCAGTACACAAGTTCACGGCCGGGGATCCATTGAAAATGGCCGAGCACACAAATTTACTACCACGGGCACGGTGCACTTTGGATTATTCGCTTTGCATTCAGATACGGTGATACCAAATGCTTGTGTGGCTGATCCGTTTTGAAAATATGTACGTAGCTGAGGTTTAGCCGTGACTGACCTGCTGGAGTAGGCTATGGCAAGGCTGATGGAGTAATTGTCCTGTTCGGATCCATTAGTGCTAATATTTAGCTAGCTTAAAAAGCATATTATTAGTAGGAATTGTTTGAATTTATCTCAGAATAATATGTTGCTAATAGGCCACCTATCATCGCTCCAAAATTGCCAGTAATTAAAACTAATAGTGAAGAGCATACCTAAGAGTTTCTTTTAAACTCGCTCTCTAATAAACCATCATCTAGAGAGTCAATTGAATAATAATTGCACTATATATTTCCACCCTCCAATAGCAATTTCTCTATATCTTGTGCATACTATAGAGAATCAGCCCTCTTTTCCATTTTTGCTAGTGAGAAATTTGGAATACAGTATGACTATATATTTGGGGATCTAATTAAAAAAAAGTTGTTGGACTATATTTTTTAAAAAAAAACTTTGTTGCTATTGATTATGAATGATACAAAGAGGCTCTTAGAGTTGCTCTAACTGATATGGAGTAGTTAGTTGGTCTATTATTAGCATATTTGTTTGGTCCACAAGTACTACTAATTTTAGCTGCTAACGATAAGCACTAATTAATAGATCCAAATAAACCTTAAATATATTGGTTGAGGGTTATAAAAGATGTTCAAAAATTTTCAGTTACAAAATCTAAGTTCCAACCTTCGCCTAATTAATTTATTTAGATGGTCTTTTAAGGAACAACTTAGGTTGTTTTAGGTGACATGGCATTGACGAGTACTACTACACAAATAGTTTTAACAATCGCCTTCTATTTTTTAAGACTTTAACCATCATCTTCTATTTCTTAAGAGATTTTTGCTCTATAAATGTTTAAAATGTTTAATGTATTGTAAAGACCTCTAAAAATCTTCCTAATTTAGAGGATGTTGACATAAAGCAACCATCTCTAAAAAATAGTAATTTCTAAGAGTAGTTGACTAAGCCATTAGAAATTGACTTTCAAGTTGGTCTGATTGACTGGTCAACCACCCTTGCAACTAGTTGCCAAACAAATAATTTTATAACATTTTTCAAACAAAGTTGGATGCAGACAAAATTGGTATAAAATTCTAGAGCTTTATGAGATCTAAATTTTTATAGTAGATGGTGTTTTTACTCGAGATTGTCTTGGGGGAGGCAAAATACACATTTGAAGCTTCAATATTTTAGATGAAATCGGACATAGATATGCTCTGTATTAAAGTTTTAGTGCTTAACGATATTTAAAAAATATTTAAATTTTCATACTTTAATTTTTTTAGCATAAGTTGAAAGCCGAATCCTAAAACTAAGAAGATCTCATTCACACTTTAGAACCTGAGTGAAATCGATTGAAACATTACAGAGATGATTTAATACGATAGCTCCTACTTTAGGTAGATTATGTGACTATATATATATATATATATATATACACAAAGCCTAATTCAAATTAAAAATCCTGTGTTCACACTTCAAGACTTTTAGCGAAATCAACTGAAAATGTTTGGAAATGGCTTAATATGGTAACACTTTTATATATCTATTTAAAATGTATACAAATTATGTTTTCAATGAACTAATTTTCTAGTATCACTTATTATAACAAACATTGAATGAAACACGTAAAGCATTTTGGAAGGTTGACTTTAGATAACCAAAAATAGAGAGACTATACCCGTGAGGAGGTCAATATCTAAGCATGTCCAAACTCTACTCGGTTTCCTACTTGACCACGACATGTACGTACGCACGTGGTTCTTCTCTTCCTTTGGTCTCCGTTTTTTTTCTCTCTCTCCTTGTTAAGAGTTTAACTTCGACGATATAAATTCTCGTGTTTTTTTTGAACGCATAATGCAAGTTTAACTTTGTCGGCACCGCGAGAGAAAATCTTCATACGACTAAAGATTTTGCTCTACGGAATTAGAAGAACGGATTTCTCTGTCCATCTGTCGTTTCTCAATTCTCTACCCAGCACGTACTGTAACATCGTACAATTTGGAGGACTTGGGCGCTTTGGTAGGGATTCAAGTGCTCTGGTTTTAATTAATAATTCTATTGTAGCACCACTACTGTTTATGGAATCTATTTTTCTCTCTCCTTTCTCTCCCTCTCATAGAGCTGGTGAAACTAGTTTTTGTGGCTTCGAGTGCTCCTGCTACAGTGTCGCAATAGTATGGGAGCAGGAGCACTTGAATCCCTACCAAAGGGAGTAATCACTATTAGATACCCCCTCAGTCCATAAAAAGATACAATCTCGTGTTTCGATAAATAATATAATTTCTAGTTTAATCAAAGTTTTACAAAAAAAATATATTAATATTTATGATACAAAATAAATACACTATATTAGTTATTGAATATAGTTTCGTAGTAAACTGATTTGGAGACATAAATGTGAATACATTATTCTAAATTTGGTCAAACTTAAACTATTTTAATAAACACAAATATCCTAATTGTATTCTTTTATTGACAAAGATAGTCGTACTTACTTTCTCTATAATTGCCGTCTAGATTTTTATGCTAGTCAAACTTTCACTAAATTTATAGAAAAATATAAGTAATATTTGTATCTCTAAATAAATATATTATAAAAAATATATATTTAATAACTATCCTAACGGTACTTATTAATCATCACACATATTAGCAATCTCTAGTATATACTCAATCCATCTTAAGTTATAAGACGTTTAACTTTTTTGACACCAAGTTTAACCATTCGTCTTATTCAAAAAAATTGTGCAAAATACCACTTCTTTTTATCGTGGCTTGGTTTATTAATAAAATTTTTTCAAGAATGACTTAAATTTGACTACATTTGCACAATTTTTTTTGAATAAGACGAGCGGTCAAACTTAGGGTAAAATAAGTCAAACACCTTATAATTTGGGATGGAGGAAGTATTTAGTTAAAATTGAGAGCATTTATTATAGTTTTTGGATATGTATTGGTATAATTGAATATAAATGAGCAAAGCTCAATTGTACTCCCTATATTCCAAACTATAAGACATTCCGAAAATCTTAGGCCACTCTCAATGAGAGTTTCATGTGAGTTTCATTTGCATTAAATAGGTTGCCACATAGGCTGTTTTGATGACATGATAGTGTATTTAAGAAGAGAGAAGAAATGATGAAACTCTCTTGACACGATTACCAACTCTCTATGAGTCTTGGAATTAAATGTCTATGAAACTATGAAATGAAACTCTCCATTGAGAGTGAGTGTTTTATCCAAGTTTCATTTTATTTCATATGACATGGCAGTTTTGAAAACAACGCCATGAAACTCTCCACTGAGACTGGCCTTAGAGAGTCAAAGTATCTCATGTTTGATCAAAACAATAGAGAGAATTACAAAGATTTATGATGTCAAATAGATATAATAAATAAATATTCTAATGATACTTAGTTGGTATAATAAATGTTATTATCTTATCATATAATTTTAGTCAAACTTGAGATACTTTGACTCTCTAAGATTCTCTTGGATAATGCATTATATTGATATACAGTATACTGCAAGCGGATGCATGCGCCAACCGCCCATTGCATCATGCATGTTCTTGCCTGCATCCAGATCACCAAAGGACGGAACACAAGAAACATCATACATTTTTTTTTCTTGTATATATATGTAGGTTCTTCGGTTCTTCTAAGAGATCTGAGTTACATTTCGCTCAAGATCGCTATTCACTCAAAACTTCAATACCCTACTAGTCTGTATTTTATTCCAAAATAAAATGCAGAAGGAACTAATAGTAGTATAGTACTCCGTTCTTAACGAAACACGTACGTGTGCTCAGACACCTTCTAAAAAAAAGAACTACTAGGACAATAAAATCTTGGTCGCCACGCCCAAAAAAGAAGAGGAATTCTTGCTGCACTCCGATCCCGATCCCGGCACCTCTCCAAACATTTCCTATACACAGCGACATCGAAAAACGAGCGAAAGCTACTATTACCCGCAAGCAAAATCATCGCGGCGGAGAACGAGCGCACTGATCGACGCGCTCTCAACGCGTGCTACCAACGACGACGATGCGCCGTCACGGCCGACGGCGACGCGCGGCGGCGGCACCTCTGGTGGCCATGGGGATATCGATCGGAGACGACGCCACCAAAGGCCCAGTGCACCCTTCACGTTTACCGCAGAAAACAGCGGCCGCAGCCGACGCGGCGGCCTCCTCTATACGACGGGAACGACGACGAGGACGCCACAAAAACCCCGCCGCGTCGTCGGCGGTGTCCGGCCACAGCACGTCCGCCTCCAGGAACTCTTCCGTCGCGTCGAGCTCGAGCCCGGCGGCAGAAACGGTGGAAGCGCCAGAGAGGAAGAAGCCGCCGCCGTCGGACCAGTCAGACGACAGCAGCTGGGCGCTCAACGACGTGGAGCTCGAGCTCCACGAGGCGTCTGGTTCGCTGAACGGTTCGCACGAGAAGGCGACGACGGCGGCATCGTACTCGTACAGCAGCTCGGGAGCCGCCGCCGGCAGGTCGTAGTCGTAGCTCCCCTCTTCTTCCTCCTCCGGCGACGGCGGTGGCGTGTCAGGCCATGGCGACGGCCACAGGACGTCGGCTTCTTGGAACTCCTCCTCCTCCATCCGCCTCGGCAGCAGCTGGGGAATCTTGCTACGCGAGTAGCCGGAGCATTTTATGTCTGCAAGAGAACCCGCGTCGGACGGTGAGGCTGCTCTGGGCCTGTGGCTGCCCGCCCGGGCCTGACGTGACGTACGGGACACTCTTCGCTCCATTTCATTATTTCTGCCCAGTTTAATATCCGCGCTTGCAAACTGGCAAATCATGTGACGATGGTTGTTAACGTGAGTTTTCGACTTAAGTATATGTGCAGTTTATGCTGATTCAGAAATGTCAGCTGGCGTCACTGAAAAAATTCAGGCGATTTTTCGAGGGATTCGTTGAGGTACCGTACCACTGGGAATTTGGACCTGGAGAGTTCTTTGTTTGCAAGAATCGTTTTATTGTAATGTAATACTTATAAAAAAATAATACCCAGTTTCAAGGGGATGAGCTCGACTGGAGGAGTTGGGTGAGATGATCAAGTGACGCAAGCGAGCGCATAAGAAATGCCAAAACTGCATTGCTGAAATGAATATGTAATCATGAAGGCCCGTGGCTTGTCTGACCAAGTAATGCAGGAATGCGGTTGGGATTGGAGAGGAGCCCCACGGATCAAGCCACCCCAATCCAAGCAGGAGCTCCCATGATTGAGATGGCACATTGCTTGCACGAGCTGCATTAGTATATTGGTTGCTTTCTCCGATCCTGTACAAGTTGATTCCGTCAGGGCCTGCAATCCCTGTCCAGCCTCACGTTGCTCCAAACCTCCTTTCAACCTCACCTCCTCTAAGCATGCATCCAGACAAGATTTCAATCTCTAATAACTATAATAAGTTGGTAAGACAAAAGAAAAAGAGACGTGGCAGGCGCTGGCGTATTTCAGAAGAACTGTAGCAAACCAGCTCAAATTCGTGATCTAAAAAATTCGCAATGAGAAATCAAAAGCCGGAGAACGATTGTATATCATACCAGAAGCAACCGAACTCTCTAAACTCCTTTATCCTTTTCCCATTTGCTCCCCTCTCGCAGTTTTATCATCAGGAGCATAAATTTTGTACAGGATTGTACAGCACGCTGGCTAGCTACGGGTGTAACTCTGTCGCGCAAATGAGGAATGAATATATTTTTTTTTCTTGCCAAGGTGCTTCTCTGGTAAAGCCCGGAGGCTCTCCACCAATCTACTTACTGCCTATCCAGGAACATGTAATCAGCACAGCTGGATTGGAAGCCAGCTGTTGCTGTTGCCAGCTCCTTGAGGAAGGAGACAACCTCCTCTGACGAACTCAGCAGGTAGCGGGCGTTGGACCGTTTCCTTCCAACGGCGCAGGAGAAGTAGTTCTCGCCCTTGAGATCAAGGACCGAGGACCCTTCGCGCCAGTCATGGTTGCTGCTTGCGCTGCTGTGGCTTGAAGAGGATGACCTCTCGGATGCAGCCTGAGCCTGCTGCGCCTTCTGTGTCCTGGACTGTGGGTTCCTGGAGTTGCTCCTGCCGTTCGATGGTGGCCTTCCGTTGGGCCTCCGGTCAAGTGAAGCTGAGCCACCCTCTGGTTTTATTTTGGATTCAGAAGGGTACTCGGGATCAAAAAAGACATAGATATCCTCATCCTGAAACACGAGGAAGCAGATGTTAGCAAACGAACCAAAGTCGAAAAGAATAGGCACAGAAATCATAAATCAAGAATCATCAGTATCAAACTTAAATAAGAATTTCTAGAGTATGAACTTAAAAAGATGGAAATATGTGGAATCCATAGAGAAAGCTCAATTTTGCAGAACTGCCATCTGCATGCATATCCAAACTGTCAGCAACTTTGCTTGGAAGGATATTCCATAGAGACTCAGTCTATTCATTAATTCTGACTACTAGACTCATCTTGTATTGTTGGATTAGAAGATTGACGAGGATGCTTGCATTAGTGACAGTATTTTCATTAGCGTAACAGTATCAAACTTAATGTTTTATATGAACAATTGATGGTTCTTCTTAAGACGTAACTATCCTAACAATGATTTGTAAATGAGGGTAACAGGGTACTTACAATTTTACCATAGTTGAGCAAGTAAACGAGAGGAAAGACACAGTTCCCACCTTCACTTTGACAGTTTGACTTTGATCCATGCATATTTCAATTTTCATATAAAAAGTTTTTATTTGATTGTAAATGTCAAGAGCTCTACCTTTCAAATAAGGGAAAGAGTTTTATATACAAGATTTTCACATAAAAGGTAAACCACGAATACTGAATTTTCTAATAAGTCCACATCCTTCTGCCTAGCATTAAAAACAAATGCATTTTGAAAACCCTTTCATTTCTTCATTCAGTTTCTTTATCCTAAATAAAACCAGATCAGAGCAACAGCGTGAAGCATTGGAAAATTACCTTCCCAAGGAAATGCCCTATACACAGGACATAGTCAATTGGAGTAACCATGTTTTCGCTGTGAACTATCTCCCCTAAAATGCGATCAATTGCAGCACCCTATAGAAAGGAGACAAATGATCTGTAAAACCTCAACAAGGCTAACATGGAGAAAACCATATATCATCATGAACCATCTTACAGCACCACTGACCTTTGTAACTCCAACAGACCGAACTTCAACTGACCGACTCCCTTGAACAACATCAACAGCTGCATTTGAGATCGGACCTGTCCACAAGTGCTGCAGCATATCTCTTGCTTGTAGCCTTCCAAATTCAACATCTTTGAAATAGAAAGTGGAAATAAAATGTTACTGCACAGACCTTCTTTAAAAAGAATGCTTGGAAGATCAACACTTACCAGCATACTTGTAGTTCCACACAAATGATGTTTCACGATGTTCGAAATGGGATCTTGGGGTTCTTTCTGTAAAGTATTCAAAAACATGCTGGAGAAAAAAGAATGATATCAGAAGCTTCATATTAATTTGATGCAACATAACATTATTATTCATGATACAGACGCACCTTTACGCTGTCAACCCAATCCATGTTCAGATGCTCAGGCATTGTTGTCATCCATTCTCCATAAGTCGGGCGTAAAAACATCCCATGCTCTGCTGCCAACCACATTTTAAATTCTCCGAAATTCTGTACACATGGAGAGATATGTTAGTTCTAATGGAAAATATAAAGGTCAATCGATCAAATCAAAATAACAGACAGGTCTGCTCTGAGTATTACTTCATCAAGAACACTCCTGTCACTGCCACTAAGAACAATAACTGTAGTGCGCTCATCTTCACAGAGGGCTCTCAGAGGACCCTTTAAGTCAGGATGCAACTTGAGTTCCATTTCCTTGATTTGGTCACCACCCCTTCTCCCAGAGGATTCGACTGGTTCAGTCAATGTTGAATTGAAACCCTACATCCAGTCATGTACAAATAACAGGAATTGTTGAAGTTGTTACTGTCAAATAACAGCGAATGTGACTCATAAAGTAGTTGAAAGTGCAAGGGTCCTGAAAGCCTTCTTATGGAAATTCGAAAGTGAAAATTTTACTGGATTCCTATATCAATGTAAAAAATCACTGGAGACTTGAATGTAACACAAATGTGTCATGATGATCTAGTCTACCAGAAAATGTAAGGCAACAACCAGAGTGAAGACAGTAGCTGCATAAGAGCAAAAGATGTAATTGTTCAAAGTGACTCTACAGAGAATAAAGTTGCTACCAGATACAACTGAGCCATTTTCAAATAGAACGACAGTTAACATGGTGAAAAAAAAATCCACAACTATCAAGTATGAAATAAGAAATATAGTATTACCAATATGAGCAGACGATTTTTAGAGCGCAAATATTGCTGGATTGCCGTTTGACTAGGAAGTCCAGGAGGAACTTGTCTTGTCCTCAGTAGTGCTTCAGCAACCGTGTCATTTAGCTCACTACATGAAAAAGAAAAGGATAATCATCCGAAAAATTGAGTGGTAACAAATTTATAACGGAAGGGACTTGGTCCACCGAATGACAAACTTGGCAACTGGAAATGAGAAACTCACAATACAAAAGTTTCAGCCCAATCTTGAGCCGTGTGAGTTGTGACATGAGCATAGTTGTGCCTGTGCCGTTTCTCTCTCTCATCGGATGGCATCGTCAAAGCGTGCCGTATTGAGTCTGCAACTTCTGTAATATTCCAAGGGTTTACTAGAATGGCGCCAGCTCCAAGTGATTGTGCTGCCCCAGCAAACTGAAATTGCAGGAATAGAATAGAATAGAATAGAATAAATAAATAAATAAATAAATAAATAAAACTAACCCCCACCCCACCCACCCAAAAAAAATGCATGCACAATCGGTCAGGTACCTCACTAAGTATCAAAACTCCTTTCTTAGACCCTTGGCATGCAACA
>Ga0182004_10000798_pt1 | contig 20979 bp, 21 predicted proteins | sample Sormic07211540_1_FD_120479 | JGI IMG/M metagenome (GOLD analysis project Ga0182004, IMG submission 120479) | Endophyte microbial communities from Sorghum bicolor roots, Mead, Nebraska, USA - 072115-40_1 MetaG | ecosystem: Host-associated > Plants > Roots > Unclassified | place: USA: Nebraska...
GCTTTTTTTTTCTTGTTTTTTCCCTATGAGTGGTTTGGGGGGGGGGGGGGGGGCTTTTCTTCCATTTTCTGTTCCGCGTGCAGGAACTCTGTGAGGAGCGACAGGTTCTCCGGATGTTGGGCAACCGCGGGCGTGGTGCTGGACAAGGGCGTGCCGCGGGTGAGTGCCAAGGGGAGCAGCTACAGCATCTGGAAGATGGGCGCTCTGGACGAGACCGACGTATCTCTGTTCCTATTTGGGGACGCGCACGTTCACTACTCCGGTGCTGCTGTGGGTTCAGTTTTTGCTGTGTTCAATGGCAATGTCCGCATGGACAATGGGGTACTTCTCGGCTGGCATTTTGATTTTCTTAATCGTTTGGGTGATTTGTGCTCAGTGATTCCGTTGCTGATCTGAGTGTATGTTGGTGATGTTGTTGTGCAGGGCAAAGGGTTCTCTCTGAGTGTTGCTTCAGTGGGGCAAATGTTGAAGATGGGGGTTGCAGCAGACTTTGGTCTCTGCAAAGGCAAGAGGAAAGACGGGGTGGCATGCACCATGGCTATAAATAAGTATGTACCTCGACCTTGTGAGAATATGTATTGATATTTCAGTAGTAGCTTCATTATCATTAATTCAGCAACTTAGATAAATTTCGGGACAACAATGTACATAGGAGTGATGAGAAGCTTTGTGATCAATTATCACCACATCACTTCACAGATATCTGCACAAATTGTAATGTGCTAATGCAGCACATTGTTTATGTGGCTATGTGCTTGCCATCCTGCTGCCAGACTTGTACCCTCAGCTAGATGGGGTCTAAACGTCCGTGTCTTTGCCGTTTTAGACTGCCTAAAGCATCTCCTGCGTATCATGGGGTCTAAACATCCATGTCTTTGCCGTTTTAGACTGCCTAAAGCATCTCCTGCGTATCATGTCTCAATCATAAGAATTTATTAAAACGCTGTTCTGTGACTGAGTTCTCTTTCTCACTTTTCAGGAGTACAGGATCATTCTGCAAATTTCATTCGTCGGTAAGGATATAACCATCAACATTCAGCAACTTGTATTAAGAGATGGATATGCATGCAACATTATTTCAGCATGCTTTCAGCAACTTGTATTAAGAGATGGATATGCATGCAACATGATTTCATCATGCTTCTTTCCTTTACGCAGAAAACATCACAAAAGTACACTACTGGCAGAGTAGAGCTTAAGGGCGGGTAAGTAAAACCTTAAAAGGAGTAGGCTATGACTTTTCTTAATGATCCCACACCTTACGTTCTTCTGTTGGTTGATTGATGATATAATTGTTACAAGTATCTTCTTGTGCCATGCCATTCTTGATTATATACAAATCTTTCCAGAAACTTTAAATTTGCTTCCAAACTTCGATCCGAAGGGATTTACATGGTCAATCCTTCCTCAGAACGATCCAATCCAAGAAATTCATTCCAACCGGTGAAAGTAATGTCAATTGATGGGCTAAAAAGGGCTTTAAGGTTTGTAAAGCACTATTTTATCTTTAATTGATGTGTTGGGCTACTATATTGGTTGTTAAGTTGGTCACCCTTCCCCCCTTTTTCTTTGATAAAAAAGAGCACTTCAATGTTGATCGGACTACTGTGAATGTACGAATTATGATGCCATATCTAATGCACATAATATTTGACTAGTCTGTATTCACTGTTTTTTCAATTCTCGTTGGTGTATGACCACAAAATGATTACTGTTGTGTTTTCTTAAAGAACCATTTGTTTGTGGTCATTGCACCTAGGTTGTGGTATACGAAGGTTGTCATTATTAGAGGAAACATAAACATAAGCCAATTTTGTGGTTACACCTTCTGGAGACTATCTAATGTCATATAGTGCTATTATCTATTGAACTGCACCAGAAATGTTTTGCCTAATATCTCACAGGAATTTTTATTGCATGTAGACCTGCTTCTGATTAAATTATGCAGTATGGCAGTAGCCTTTGGAATAGTTTGAAATGGTTGATGTTATGTTCAAACTCTGATTTTGTTGTGCAGCAATGCAGATAGAGTAACTAATAAGAACCAGTCTCAGGGTATAAGGTTTCTTTCCCATGTTACAGGTAACCTATTTTCCCCTTTAATAAGTATAATCATCATTCTAAACAAAGTAGCACCAAATTCGTAAAACAGCACCAACTGACTACTGGTCGATAAACTCCTGGTTACATGATTCAGCTAATACGGACAATATGGAACCAAAAGCCCCAACCAACAGCTCTAGGAACCAACAGAAATCGAAGGTCAGCTTAAACAAAAGGTTAGTCGCAATATGCTGTGGTATGCTTATAATGGTCTTATGTTTTGATGTTCAATGACATCAAAATGAGCAAGCTTCTGGTTTGTAGTTTGTCATCATCTAGCGCCAAAGCCCTGCCCAAACAGGGATTGCGGAAACCCCAACAGGATGTTAAAAGGCGAAAGGTGAACAATCCTACAGAGAATATAGTTGAACTTGATGCAGTCAGCTCAGACGATGATGAGATAAATATAGTACTGCGACGCTGATGCTTCAACAATAATATAGTGACTTTGTAATTGTACTCCAAATTAGCTAAACAATTGTACCCTCTTGTTTTCATGAATCTTAAGCCATCGGAGGCAGAAAAGTTATATCAGATATATTCGTTGACTTCTGTTGGATCATGTTGATCCATAGTGTTTTAGTTTCTCTTGATGTGCAGTTTATAACATTTAGTTTAGAGCACCACCAATCATAACTCATGAACTAGCTTTAAGTATAAAAGAAAGAAGTTCTCTCTTGATCAATTGATCAATAGATAGTCTTATACAGACTCTAAGATGGTGTGTGGCTATTTATATTATGAGCTGCTTAGAGCTAGTAACTACTCATTTTTCATTTTAAATTCTATTCCAAATTATAAGAACTTGATTTTTCTACATATATAGTTATAATAATATATCTAACTGTTTATACTGTTGAGTGCCTGTCTGCCTGACACACAACAAGTTATAATTTATAACGAAGAAAGTATAACTTATAGAATAAAGGGATCTCACAACAGTTTATAATTTATTTATAGAACAAAGGAATCTCAGTACTGTTGAGTGCCCTGGCACGCAAATCTTTTTCTGCGTCTATCGGAATCAGAATTTATTATTTAGTGGCTGACACAACATTTTATAATTTATTTATTCTTTGAGGAGAATATTTTATAATTTATAACAGAGGGAGTATATAATTTAGAACAAAGGGGTATCTCAGTACTGTTGAGTGCCCTGGCACGAAGTCTTATTCTGCGTCTACCTCTAACCGGAACTAGTGATTCTTCTGGTCGTGCGGGTTAGCCCCCCAATCAGTACCACTTTTTCTGTCACGTGGGCACACGACACAGCAGCAATCTTGGGGTCTACAGCTCTAACACATCTAGCCAAGTAAGCAACCAGACTACGGCCTTGTTTAGTTTAAATTTTTTTGCAAAATAGACATGATAGTATTTTTATTTGTATTTGATAAATATTATCCAATTATAGACTAACTAGGCTTAAAATATAAATATCGCAAATTACAAGTAAATTATTTTATCTATATTAATATTTCATATATATGCCACAAGATCTATATCTCCTATAAAGATAAACCCCACTGCCCTAATTCTCTAGCACCCCTTAAGCCACGTCATCCACTTTCCACCTCCACCTTCACCTCGTGATCTAGCGTCGCCTTTCTGACTCTCGCACCTTCAGTTAAACAAAAACGGATTCCACCTCCACCTGCAAGCTGCAACCCATCTTCCAGCGCAGCCTCTTGGTGGTCAAGTGCGCCACCTCACCGCCCTTCCCCGACCCTCCGCCTCCACCCCTCGACATTAACCATGACATCACCACAAACGAACAGACACATGCATTTATCTTCACATTGATTCCTCAGCCACATCACTACGAACTCCTATGGAAGAAATTGAACCATCCCGCTAACTTCGTGTATAAAATACCTTTACTTACCTCCTCCACCGTGCTCATCGATGCCGACGACAAGAGAGTGTAGACCTCCACAGGCGTGGCCTTCTCCGAATTGGCTACTCTGCCTCTGCGCGGCCCTTCGCCGCATGGGCGCCAGCCGGGTCTGCATTGGTGCTGGACTTCTTTGCCTCCGCGTGGATTCTCCGCCTGGCTTCTCTGCATCTGCGTCGATTGCTCCGCGTCTGCGTCTGGCTGCTTTGCCAAGATCTGCTTCTGGGTTGCCCCTGGTCGAGATTTGATAAGGCTCCTAGCACATCCGAAGGGAAGAGACAGTACACAGGTTCAGGCCATCGACTTTTTTTTTCTCCAAACATGTGGATGCAGTTCATCGGTACCCAGTAGTTTTTTTCCTAGCCCATTGGTAGAATTTGTTTTCCTTTTTTTTTAATGAACTCTAAGTGAACGACATTGAGTCCATGGCTGCTGGTATAGGGAGTTATGGTGTTATATTTGTGACAATTTGAGTTGGAGAGTATTTTGTTTTGTTTTTTTAATAAAGCCACATGTATTTCGAAACTATAAATTATACATATATCCGTTTTAGAATGAATTTAGTCTCATGCATAAATTAAATTGTTATATATAGATTTCTTCATACCCGCGTTGCCCCACGACAACGCGCGGAGAATTCTCCTAGTTTAATATAACAGAGAGACTGAAAAATTTTACAATTTTTTTTTTAAAACTAAACAAGGCCTACATAACTTCCAGCATAAACACATCAAGCGACAGCATATCACACGTCACACGGAACTGACAAACAAAACAATAAGCAATAGCATATCACACATCAGACGGAACTGATATATAAAACCAGCGATGCAAAGCAACCAGTGAAACGAAATTAGATATGCAGAACCAGCAATGCTTGATAACCAACCAGCCTCTTAGCAACCAAGAGCATCCAATAATCCAATGCACCAAAATACTGGAACAGCAAAATAGTCTGCTCACGACCGACCAAACCTACATTACACCTTCTAAGCGATTTGTTAAACCCAAGACAGTCTATAGCTGCTCCAAAATCACAACATCCCGAACAAGGAGACTTCCTCTCTGGCCTGGTTATACGATATTGCTGTTGTTAGAGCCTCCAGCATCATTCAAAGGCCCACTGGTTCTCCCTCCTCACTTCCTCCTCTTCCTCTGGTGTGAAGTCATTCTTGATGTTGAATGTCTTGCGGATCTCCTCTGGAGTCTTCCCCTTGATCATGTCGGCGACAGTCTGGCAGGTCAGGTCCAGCAGCCCCTTGATGTCCAGGTAGTTTGCAGCCTGTGAAGACCAAATTACACGTCAGGCATTATTGTGATCGTCTCATGAATGCAGCAGCATGGCCAGTAAAGCAAACGGATGATACAGTTCACTGATGAATATATATATGATCACTACGAATGTCCAAATTGCAAAACAAAAAATTCTGCAAAGCAAGTATTATCATGATATAATGTATCATAATCAAGCACACCCTAGCCTTTAGGAACAATTTCAAATCTAACATCTATTGACACCTCATACAACATTGATCATAAGTAGATGGGTGTAAACCACTCCTAATTACCACCAAGTGGACAACTTCAAATACCATGAATCCTCAAACAAACAAAAGATCACAGTCTACATCACAAACAAGAACCAATTAAATTGTAAAGAATAAACCCAGCTCATCATCTATCTAATGTATCATAACCAAGCACACCCTAGCCTTTAGGAATAATTTCAAATCAAATATACATTGACTCCTCGTACAACAATGATCACGATTAGATCGGGGAAAACAACTCTAATTACCAAGTGAACAATTTCAAATACATAAGGATCCACACACAAAATAGGGTGCAAACAGAAGTATCACACATAGGATAAAAGCAAACCATATCTAAGAAAAGAGGATACCAGCCTACATCACCAACAACAATTGAAGATTAAGAATAAACCAAGCTCCTGATCTAAGGTATGATAAAGCATATGGTAACTTTTGGTTGTTACAGGTAACCACAAGATACACGACAGGGCAAAAGTACTGATATGCACACCATTCACAACATGGATGAACCATGAGAAGGCAATGCTTTCAAGCAATTAAATATCCAAGGCAATATAAACACAGTTTATGCCAAATGAATTGTCATTTCCTGCTACTGTATTCGTGAAATATAAGTATAAGTATTGCAGACCCATTAACATAGGCTAAACTATCTCAAGCATCATCGAGCAATTCCAAATAAATTGTGGCATTGATAAAAATGCAGTGGATTCAATACCTATCTTAATCTCCAATTCGTAATAAGCTAATAAAACAGCACGGTAACCAATTACTACGGAGAAAATTCAATTACATAAAAGTAGTTTACGCCCAGCAACTAAATTAGCATAAACTGGAAACAACAGCAACACGAACACAGAATATCTTTATATTCCCATGGCCAATCTCCGAACAGATTATTTCTAATCTTAATCAACCAAGCAGCAACCTTTAACAGTTCGCACAAGCAGATCGAAGCAGCAACCTTTAACAGTTCGCACAGGCAGATCCAAACAACTATCGGGTGCAGAGAATAGGTGGGAGGGCCTCACCAGAATCAGGTCAAAGAGGGTGGCCTGGTCAACCTTGACGAACTCAGCATCGAAGGTTTTGAGCTCATCCTCTGATGCCTTGTTAGTCGCAGCGGTTGGCTCCGCATCACCAGCATCGGTGCCGCCGCGCGCCGAGGCGTGCTTCCTGCAGTACACGATGACCTTGGCGAGGATCCTGGCGTTGACGTTGGGCAGCGGGATGTCGTTGTCGGCGCAGCTGTCCTCGATCATGTTCCCGATGGTCCGCGACTCCCTCGCCGCCGACTCCTCCACCTCGAACTTCTCGAGGTCGCTGCTGATCAGCGTCAGCATCTTCTCCTTCCCCGCAGCCGCCGCTTCCGCCGCCATCGATCCGACCGCCGGGTGTGGACTGTGGTGGAGGTGTGTCTCGAGAGGAAAAAAACCCGCTACAAAGGAAACCCTAGCGGCGGAAGCGAGGCGGCCGTGATGGAATGGAAGGGGGCGGGTGCGCGTGCGTATTTTATTACGGCCGCCGCTGCGGAAGGGGAAGGCTCTAGAAGACTACTTCCTGGGCTGGGCCTGGCGTGTTCTGTTTCTGCTTCTGACGGGTTCTTTTGGTGGTGGTGGGCCTTTTGGGTCGTATATGATTGTTTCTTCCAAAACTCAATTATTGATTAGTATATTGTATCGTGAGTCGTTCCGTCCGTACATTTCGTAGCTTGTTTTTCCGAGTATATGTTCCCCTCCGTCCAGTTTCACGTGCCTCAGACATCTCCGTATTTTACTCCGCGCAGATGTGTTTGGCATCGGCCTTTCTTCTCATGTTTAATGTTTAGTAGGACTTTTCGTTCACATACAAACCTCTTTGTTTTGTTAGTGGATTTTTCAGTTTTTGGAAATAAAATTTATCAAACTGTTAGAGATGAGATTTTTTTTCCTCTCCATATTATTTTAGGAGTTGACAAATAACAAGATTTGAGAAACAAATTTTATCAAATGGTTGAAGATGCTCAAAGAAAGATAAAGGAGAGGAGACTCACATGTGGTAGGGGCCGGGCTTGTGGTTGGCTTCCTACCCGTTAGTGTTCGAGTCCTGATTGACACTGATTTCTCAGTGTGGTTTTTTCCCACTTTCTCCTTGCATGGACCTCAGGTGCCTATGGATCATATAAGGAGAGGCGATGTGCCCACCACTAGCGAAGCTTGTAGGCGTATGTGTATGGTAGTTTAAGGTTTAAGTCTAGCGTACACTTTACCTTGGCGGTGAGTGTTGGCGTGTATATATCTTTTTTTCTCGAATACGCAGGAGATTTGCGTATCATTATATTTAGAAGAAAGAGTTTAAAATATAATCAACGCGCAACAAGCGCGCTAGGTGGGCAAAAACTAGACCGACCTAGCAAAGGTTTCGTGAATCAGTATTACATAAATGGGTCAACCAAAAACACTCAAACGTCGCGGCCTACGAGTCATCCTGGAAGAGCTCGCACACGCGCCCGTTGAACGCTAGGAACAACGCATCTAGGCCCTCCACCTCGCTCGACAACAAGGTCCCAGAACGCAGGATGTTAAGAATCCCTTTCGGTGTGGACGAAACCACAGTGGTCGCCAGAGCGATCCCCAGTTGCTTGTTTAGGAGAACATCGCCCCGCTTGGAGGCTGGAATATGCACCAACATCTAGGCAACAATCTGACTGTTCCTAGGCCAGACTGGTGAGAGCCTCCTAGCGGGCATCTTCTGCCGAGGTGGGGAGGCAATCAGGGGCGGCTCCCGCTCGACACACACCTCATCAAGAAACCTCACAAGGCATCGAGCGGCCTCGAACGACGTTGGCGTCTCGTCTCTAGCGACGTTGGGCTCACCCTCGTGATGAGGCGTCAGCAGCGTCGTTTCTAGCACCAACGGCTGAGGTGAGGCCACCGACGTGGGTGTCTTACCGAGGCCAGACGTGGCATGGTCAGCCATCAGATCATCCATCGATGGTGTAGAGTCCGCCGCGGGCGCAGCCACGACCACCACAGCGGGTCCTCCTTGAGGAGGCACGACCTGCACAGGCGACGATGGAGGCGGGTCCGTTGTGCCCGGAGTAACCGTTACCGAAGATGGGGCAACATGAAGCGTAATGGCGAACTCCTCTGGCATTGTGTCGATCCACGCGGGTGGCTCTAAGCTCATGAGTGGCTCCAACCCCAAGGGGTTAGGCACGGGGAAGCCATCGGCTTCGATGACAGTAGTGGCATGTCATCACCGCTAGGGTGTCGGTCCTCGCTGGCTTGCCTCGTCGTCGTCTCCGACATTGCCGGCTTCCCCCGACGCCTACCACGGTAGCCTGCACGTCTCTCCCCTCTGCGCAAGTGGAGCCTGGGCCACGTGCTGGGCCAGCGCAGCATGCCTGGGTCCCTATAGCCCCTGGCAAGGTGGTGGAGACCGCGATAGCGTAGGCAACGCCGAGGTAACCGGCAAGTCGCTACCAACGTCGTCAGTCCACCGGCGATGCGTCGAGCACTCCCTCGATGCAGGCCAAAAAGGAGTCGCGGTTGCCGAGAGGGAGGAGCTTGGGGTGGTCGGCGCTGAAGACCTAGTCCCCGACCCAACAGCGGCCATCACAGTCGCAGTTCCTGGGGTGGGGTGAACCACGATGGTAGCGCTAGTGCAGCCCACCGGAGGCGACCGACACGCCGTGGGGAGCGAGGCCCTGAGACCACGGTTGCCAGGGTCGATGTGCATCTAGAGGAGATGGGTGGCGCTGCTTCAAGCTGGGCCACCACTGTGCCACCGCCACTACCGATGAGGCCCGTCCCCAATAGGGAGCCAGAGCTTGGTGGCGTCGGTCGCCTCGCCTAGCTAGGCAGAGCCAGCATGGCAACGGCCGACGCAGGCGGTTCCACGCTTGCGCACGCGCGTGCACGTGGAGGAGAGGAGACAGCGAATCCAGGAGGGGCGCAGCGAACCCCGCGACCGGCACCATCGCCGCTGGTGGCGAACAGGTGATAGGCTGGTTGGGGTGGGGATGAGGAGGGGGACGCGGGGGAGGTAGGGAGGCAAGGTGGGTGGAGGAAGGGAGGGAGGCGGAGGAGGTCGATGTGGCTGATGGCGGCGCGGGATCGGGCAGGGTCGGGTCAGGGTCAGGGGGCAGGGTCGGAGTCCCCTCTCGCTGTTTCAAGTTTCAAAAATTTCCATTTGGCAAGCGCTCGAGCGTGTATACATCTTAGTGTTGAGTCTTGGTGTGTCGTGTGTGCATAACTTCTGATAGGAATAAAAAGACAAAGGAAAGAGAAGAAAGTAGAAAAAAAACCGTAATATAAAATCAGTATAGAGTAGGGCTTGAACCGGACGGACCAATGGTTAGAAAGTTATAATATTGAGAACCATAATCTAATAATATTATGTATGTATCATAATATTGATATTTTCTTATATACTGCCTCTGTTTATGAAAGCTTCAACTTCTATAATTGTTCTAAGTCAAATTTTTGAAATTTTGATTAAATTTCTAAAAAAAACAATAAGTTTTATAGTATCAAATTGATACCATTAGATTTATCATAGAATATATTTTAATAAGATTATTATTTTATATTATAGATATTGATGTTTTTTTTTCTAAAGTTGGTCAAACTAAAAAATTGATTGAGTTGAAGCTTTTAGAGATATAGACGGAGTATTTGATTTAAGTTGTAAATTCTTGAGCATTACCCTCAGTATGTATCATAATATTAGTATTTTGTTATATATCTGGTCTATAAGGTATAAATCATTGAGCATTACCCTCGGTCTAATGGGAAAAAACAAGCAAGCGAATTTGCATTAAACTGACGTCAAGAGAGTAACTACACTCAAATGAAAAAGAAAACTTGGAACAAAAATTAAAAATTCTTTGAAACTGGGGACGAAACCATATATGTTTGCAACACACACAGAAGGTGTCAAGAGCATGGTGCCGTTCTAGCGTTGCTTCGGCGGGTTCCGGACGAGAAGGAGTCGACCCTGAGGTGGTGCCGGAACGCCGAGATGAACTCTTCAGCCCGCTTGTTCACCTCCTCCGCATTGCCGGCCGCTTCCTCATCTGCCGCCACCACCTCCTCCTCCATCACCACCGCCGCCGCCGTCTCTATCGGCTCGTCCGTGACGACCAGCGCCATGCAGCAGCCATCCGCAACGGCGGCCTCGGCCGCCGTTCGCTTCTTGCTCCTCCTAGTCCTCTTGGCCCTCCTCGCGGCGTCTCCCCGCGCCGCCGGCGCCTCCCGTTCGTCGTCGATGGCGCCCGCCGACGACGCTGCCGCTCCCCGCCGCCGCGGCTGCACGGACGCCACGACGATGGACGCGATGATGACGTTGAGGAGCAGGAACAGCGCGGGCGACGGCACCGAGAGCGACGACGACGCGGGCCACCACCACGGCGCTACGGCCGCGGCCGGCGCCACCACCAGCCTCTTAACCCCCGACACGAGCAGCGCCGCGGCCGCCGCGGCCAGCGCGGCCTCCACGAGCTCCTCCTCCCTCGGCCTCGCCTTCTTCCCCTCCGCCATCCGACACTCCTCCTCAACTAAGGATCAGCTGGGCTCAGCTCGCTCTCCCTTCTAGCGCTGCGCTTTGTTTCGCCTCCGCCAGCTCCCTCCTCCTCGGATTTGCGGTGGAGCTAGCTAGTATGTATAGCTGCTTTTCTGCTGTGCTTGCAGCAAAGTTTTTCGGGCGCGAAAAGGTCACAGCCAGGCTATAATCGATGGGTGGGCGCGGGGGTGTCGTCGCGCACGCGCCTGCGTCTGCCGTGCCGACAGCCACGCAGGCATGCAGCCCGTGGTGATGGCTGTCGGGGGAATTTGCTCCGACAATGGCAGAATATTTTCGTTCCTGCAGAGGCAGAGAGCCCGCCACTGCTGCTTTGGCGAGGCGTCTCGAGCTGACGACGCCCACGGCAATGGCCGGCACCAAGAAGGCAACAACAGCACTGCAATCTGCAGGGCCACTCATGGACATGCTCACATGGTATGGTCTCTGATGAAAGTGAAATTATTGGATGAACATAAGGACACTAGCGTATGTTTAACCTGCTCGAAAGCAGGCATAATTGATTGATTCCTTTCTTTAACATGTTTGATTGTTTGAATAAACTAGGGGCGTTTGACTTGTATGGTTGTATTGTTTTTTGTTTTCGAGTATAGTCGAGTAATACTGTCACCTGCGAGTGGGTAAAGCTAGGCAGGGAAGCAGCACGCTTGAGGCTCGTGCGTTTTCGTTTGTCCCGTGCGCGTGCTTGGCGGTCTGCAACCAGAATGATGACCTTTTCCCTCGGTTTGCAGACTCGCAATGAGCAGTATAATTATAATCATGTCATCAAAAAGCACAGCATGAGCCTACTGAATAACTCGGGTTTATGCCTTTATTTATGGATAACCCCACTTACCTCTTGTACTTCAAACTCAATGAAGTACACAGGCTAGCTTTCGAGTCGCTCGGATCAAACCGTAGCTCCACTTATCAAGAACAAGCATATATAAGGCCAGTCTCAATGGAGGTTTCACCAGGATGTCATGCACATTTATTAGAACGCCATGTCAGCAAAACTGCACTTTTTGCATGAAACGAAGAGGAGAGAGAAGGAAGTAATTTCACCATGGTGAAACTCCACGGGCGTTGTTTCCCACACGGTGAAACGGGATGAAATCCCCACTGAGGACTAAATCGTTTCACCATCTTGCATATGATCCAATCATTTTGCAGTAATTAAATGCTTTGCACAGCCTAGGAAACTTCAAGGTGAAACTCATGCATTGTGGAGGTTGTTTCATTGCTGGTTTCATTGATGCTCTGTCAGCAGATTTGTTTTGGAAATAGTGCACTGAAACGGACCACTGAGACTGGCCTAAGCACGATTCAAGCCTCCTTCAATTTAGTTCATAGGAAACATACAGGATTTAGAATTCATATAAAAATTGGTACTATAGTACTATTCATGCCTTTGGTTCACAGGAAGTACATGGATAGTATAGCAAAATTTCCTTTGTATGCTATTTTAGAGAAAATTGTAGGAAACTTAGCGTGTGTTTGGTTCTAGGAACCAGAGATATGATACATGAGATAAAGAGTCATGTTGGTTGGAGTCATCTCTTTGAAAGAATATTCTCCAATTGTTTGGGTCACAGTTGTTCTCCTAAAATTAGGGGACGGGCACGCCGTCTCACACGGCATCACACCTCCGTTTGGCTAGAGTTGTTATCGTCTTCCTCTCTCACCTATTCCTAGGTGTTCGTCTCTATTGCCACCTACCTCTGCCACTTCCTAGGTGTGCCCTCTTCTTGGTCGGCACCTCTTTGCCAGTGTTGACATGGATGTGCGCAAGCACCAATAGTGCCCTCGTCGCTCAAGCTCGCATGCGTCAAATCTCTCGCCTCTCACTCCAGCCATGGTGCTCTTCTTCCTCGTCCTCACCTTTGCACGGTTGCCAGACCACCTACGCTATACGGGAGCACCGCGGTGTGACACCGACGCTGGCTGCCAACCGGCTTATGCGCTTGCATGTGGACACAGTCCTGAGCATGAGCAGGCTCCCATGTGCTCTTGTCCCAGCCATGGACGCCCACGCGAGGATTGCCGCACCGGCGTTCCGCCCTTGTGCGTTGTCCCAAGTCACAGGCATTCATAGAATATGCAGGCTGCTTCGCTTGGCTGGTCAGCGCCCATGCGTGGCGGCAACGGCTGCCCAACCACCTCCATGAGCATTTGCATAGGAGCAATGTGGCCCCCATCCCAAGTCCGAATAGGACCTCCGCCTCCTCGGCCACCAGGAGCTCCGCCGCGGTCGGATCTAAGCGAGAAGGGAAGGTCGGTTGTTGAATCGGCTACGGGGGAGGATGTGGGCGACGCTAGGATGGGTATGGTGGAGCGAAGGTCAGACGACACTAGAGGGAGTGTTGCTGCTATGCAGTTTACTCTGGTGGACTAGATTAGTGGCAGCGCGACGGTCGGATGGACGGGTTAACTACCAATTGCCCTGCGGCCAGTGTGAGGGAATGAGAGAGAGCGATCGTGAGAGAATGGGAGAGAGAGGATTCCCTCATTATTGTTCGATTTAGACCCTACTGTCGATAGCCGATTGCGTGAGCAAGCAAGACATGAGGAGGGGCAGTGACAAGGTGCGTAAGTCCGACAAAGCAAAAGGCGTTTTCGAGAGGTGACCAGATGCGAGATGAGGCTTAGCCAAGTCTGACCAGAAAAAAAAAAATGAATCCTCATTTTGTTTTTCTAGAGTTAGGTTAGGGCCTCCAATGTGGTTTAATTAGCTGCGCTTGGCTTCAGGTTGTTTACAAGCAACAAACAAAACAGACCGTAAACTCTCTCTCTCTCTTGCTTGCTACGCCGCTGCCAACACAGGCACGCAGCCACCGCCACGGCCGCTGCCCAGCACTGCCGCTGGCCTACAAGCCACGCGAGCCCCCTCCCTCCCACACACCAGCCGGATACCAGGTCAGCCATGGACGGATGGCCATGAGCTCAAGAAGAAGATGAGCAGTTGACCACTTTGGAAAAAGGTAAGAGGCAAAAAAAAACATTTGCTTCTTCACCTCCAGACGTGCATCTGCCTCGGGCATACGCAAAAACTTTGTATTAGAGTAAATTTTTTTCTTTGTTCCAGACGGCACATGACATCAGCACAATTGGAAAACCCATGATCCAAACAGGGTCGATTTGGAATGGAGTGGAGGACTAATCTGTGCCGTTAGCATGCTTGGCAGCAGGTCTAAATCGAACTCTGAAGGAAACCTCCCAGTGGCTAGTATGCTATAGCAATAACAAAATTTTCCTTGAACATGCGAAAAAGCTTCAATATATAATAACATATATATCGCAACATTTTTTTTTCTTGAACAAGCACAGAATCTTCAATATGATAATAGTACCGCGAGATCCACAATGACAGTCATGACAAAGAAACAGCTCTCCAGGGTAGAAAAAGGGAAGGAGGGTAGAACAAGAGGGGCATAGAACAAGAAGGGATGCGCTGGTACAGGAGCAGGGTAAGCACCCAAAGCACTGCGACCATGAGTTTAATGCAATTATTTTGCTTTTGCTGCTTCTGCCGCAACAAGTTCGTCAATGAGATTAGCAGCATCTTCCACAGTTGCGATTGACTGTGCGCTTGACTCCTCCACAGTGATCTTGAAAGCCTCCTCAAGGCCCATAACAATCTCAACCTAAAAAACAGATCCATGGAAGATATTGTCTCATTGGGAAGTAAAGGTGAGCAATATAAGTTTGGTTTTATACAAGATTGGTTTATACTTAAAAACACAAATGACAATATAAGTTGGCATAAACTTCGGTGCAGAATTAGGTATAACAACTGTTCAAGAGGAACAACTACGGGAACATGGCACATCTACAAATGAAACTTGATCTACTGGCATAATAGAGAACTTGCAGACCGAGTAGAGAACTGGAAAACTGATCCTAAATGTTATTGAGTAATCAATTTATGATTGGTAGTTTGGTACATGTACAAAACGAAATAACCAATTGTTGTTCTGCTACCACAGAACCATACAAAAAAATTAAATAGATAAATTAAGTTGTTGAAAACTTAAAGGTGTGTTGTAGTTCACTTACAGTGTCCAATGAATCAGCACCAAGTTCTTGAAACTTAGAGGAGCCACAAACATCAGTGCCCTCAGCAAGTGCAAGCTGCTTCTTGACAATCTTACAAACCTCATCCACGGTCTCCTTTTTAGCCTGATCAAGTGCATATTTTACAGCACCAATAGAAAGATCATAATCATTAGGTAACACAAACTTCAGTTTATTGAAGATTGCACCAGTATAATCTACTGGCTAAAAACACAAACACAATGTGATGGGACGTTTTACAGCCACACCAGATGCTACACGTTAAAGAAAAATCCAGGGGTGCCAAATGCAAAGGAATAAAAGGATAAAGAAAATACTTCAGGAATTCTCTTGGAAATTCCTTTCATCAGAGCTATGTACTCACAAAATGCAATCAAGTACATAAATACACAGTGGAAGCACTTTAGTGCACAATGCATACAAAATCTATTCAGAAGCCAAACAAAGTAGTTGAAACTATGGCATATGACAGAAAAGAAATTAAATGGAGATGCATAGATGCAGCATCATGCAGTGATCAATTTATGCGGTTACAGATACATAGTACAACAACTAGTTACTTACAGGACAGCAGACTGCGAATCTTTGTGGCACTGGCTGCAGGCGGAAGGCTACATTATCCTTCCTTAAACCAGAGAAAGAGGAAGACTTAATGCTGATTGCCTGTGAAACACCAAAGGTAACATCGTAAGATATGAGAACCAAGTCCAGACAGCATAAACCAGTGCTTCAAATTGTCCACTTGACTTATTCTTTTATAGAATTGTCCACTTGACTATGTGTCATTGGTTCAAGCTTATTGTAGAACCATTGCCATGTACTATCACTTAACTCTAAGAGATAGAGTCAAAGACCTATATCGACATTACAAGCTTATCGAGAAGAAAAGCAAACAAGTACACACCAAACTCAAAGATGCATACTACACAGAATAAAATAAATCTCGGTATATCTCTTCACATATTATCCAAACTGTTCCTTTTGTTTTCAGCCAAACGGTAACACAGAACTACAGAAGAAAAAGGTTGGCGTTCGCCAGACCACATATGGCCACTGGATTTTGTGTTAGTTCAAACTTTGAAAAGAATATAACACTTGTTGGTCGAATGTCAATCCACTTGCAGGGCAAGAACATAAAAACATTCAGATACAGGTCAATCAACCTAAAATATGCAAACTAGCTATTCTTCTGACACACTAGGAACCAAGTATGTAGACACCACACACCAGTCCACATATAATCTTAAAATCATGAATGAACCGTTAATAGTACACAGGTGGTTAAGGGTGTAAGCCTGAAGATGATATAAGCATGGAAAGCTTTGTCACCAATATACCCCTAAATCATTGAGTCAGGTGAGACAATCTCAGATTTGATAGACAATTCCAAAAATCTCATGGCACGGATACAGCCGTACAGAACTTCTGACTCCACAAACATTCGGATACAGGTCCATAAACACCACGGACGCTGCGCCACTAATCCAAACGATGAAGAAGTGAGAGCGTAAACTTACGTCAGCGCAGATCTATCGATTTGAACTCTACAATCGACCGATATGATCACCGTGAATGGCTTCGCACCAAAGGGCGTCTCAAACGCGACCAGACCCAGTAAATAAACCAATAAGCACGCAGACATAAACCAGAGAGAGTAGAGAAATCGCGACCGGGGCAACAACCGGAAACCCTGCGCCGCTAAAGCTAAAACCCTACCCGTAATCGGATTATCTCACAGATCAGACAACTCGAGAGGTGATCCGGCGCTATACCTTGACGGGCCTCGCAAAGGAGAGAGCGGATCCGGTGAGGGAAGCCATGGACGAAGCTGGAACGGGCGAACGGCGGCGGCGGCGAGTGGAGGCTCACGGCGGGGCTCGGGAGAAATGAGTTGCAGGAGACGGGTGGGGGGCTAGGGAAGGTGGCGGGCCGTGGTATATACTCTCGGTTGGGAACATGGGCAGCTGTGTGCGCATCGGGCGTATCGATGCGACTCCGGGGACGGGCGGAGCGCACGAGGCCCGGCCCGTGACCCGTGATGCCGAAGCGGCGCGGCTGCGTCAAGGCTGCCCAGGCCAGGCCTCACACGGACCAGCGCGGCTCGCTCGCTGTCGCTGGCTCCGCCGCCTCGCCCTCGCGTACGGACGTGCCAGGTCGCGCGGCGTGGGCTGCTCCGCTCAGTGTACATTCCGGCTCGCGTGATGAATGTTGCCTCACTGCTGCGATTTGTATATCAAAAAAAAAAAAGACTTGTGCGATTTCCAGCCTGCTGTGCTGTCGCCAGGAAGTCCAACATGACAGCCTAGGGGGAGAGATCGCCTACTGATTGCGAATGCCCCTATGGGCACGCACGACATATCCGGAGTTGGTGCGAACGTTGCATTGCATCTAGAATGTCAAGGATCATTTTGGAATGGAGGGAAAGTATAAAAAAAATGAAGAATCTAAATTCTATATGAAAAAAAAAATCATGTCAGGCTCTTTGGAACAAACGAATATTTTATAGCAATTTCTTTGAAATTCGTATGGGTTGGGCCATTATGAAGAAGTTTTGGAGAAACTAAACATGAGCTCCAAGTTCATTGTTTTTGTTTCATGTGTTTTTCCTACACATCTAAAACACATATATCACTTGAAGTGTTAAGGCATTTATTCCTCATTTTTCATATTCCTATATTTTATAAATCCTTTGTTTTAAAGGATCGGTCTCAACGGTATTTCATCATAGTTTTATGAACATTAAATATTCTGATGTGACATTGTATTAATGAAAAAAGAGGTGATAAGAGTTTCATGGAAATAAGATCAGTCTCAATGTGGTTTCGTTGGAGTTTCATGAACATTAAATATGCTAATGTGACACCATATTAATAAAGAGAGAAATCATAAGAGTTTTATGGAAGTAGAGATAGTTTTATGAGGATGAAACTCTTTTACACTGTTTTTAAAATATGGATGTGTTGGAAACTGGGCTATAAAACCTGCACTCAGGATGGCCTAAAGAGAGTTTCATGAGAAATAAAACTCTTTTACATTGTTTTTTAAAATATGGATACATTGAAAATTGAATCATGAACCCCACTGATGATGGTCTAAGATTTAAGAATCCCTTGGTTCTTACTCCATCACAAATACATGATTCTAAATAGACAACTACTGCACATATATGTTAATCTTTTATTCCTGTATATTTTTCAAATTGTAAGCATCTTCGTTGTCGGTCTTAGCATCATCCGTATTTAATTAGACTAGAGAAAAAATAAAATAACTTATAATTTAAAACAAAGGAAATACATGATAAATTGGCTAATCTATATTTTCGCTTTGTGCTGGTCATTTTGCTATCAAAATCATGATGCGAAGCGGTCTATCTTTTCTAGTATGTCCTTTAGAGTTTGAAAAAGACATCATGAATACCAGTAAACTAAACAACACTAAGTTTATCAAAACCAATCGACCCTCTACCGAAAGCAATTTGTCTTTCCATCCACTAAGCCTCTTTTTGATTTTGTTCTCAATTATTTTCCAGTCTTTGTTGTTTATTTTTCTAGTATTCATGGGTAGGTCAAGGTAACGAAAGGTATACTTACCAGTCACACAACCAAACGACTGTGAATAGAACACTTCATGCTCTTTGGCTTTGCCAAAATAAAAGATTTCACTTTTGTGAAAATTTATTGTAAGTCCTGATAGTTGTTCAAAGGTGCTGAATAATAATTTCATATTTAGCGCCTTTTTAACATCATGGCTCATAAAAATTATTATGTCATCTGCATACTGAAGAATAGACATACCGTATTGAATTAGATTAGGAATGGCCCCTCCCACCTGTCCTGCTTCCTTTGCTCTGGCAATCAGTATAGCAAGCATATCCACCACTATATTAAATAGTATTGGCGACATGGGAGCACCTTATCGTAGGCCCTTTTTTTGTCTAGAAGTAGGAACCTAATTGACCATTAACTTTTATTAACATTGCCCCCTGCATGAACTTCTGCAACTAAGCACACCATCTGTAAAAACCCTTTCATTCTTAACATTTGTTGTAAAAAAAACTCTGTTTAACCTTATCATAAACCTTTTCAAAATCTATTTTAAAGATAACCTCATTCTGCTTTTTCGTACGAGGTGTAGTGTTTCATAAAGTATAACTACACATTTCATAAAGCTATGATTTTAAAGATAACCTCATTCTGCTTTTTCGTACGGCGTGTAGTATTTCATAAAGTATAACTGCACTCTTCGTAAAGCTACGATTAAAAGTATTATTTATTAATTCATCATGAGAAAAAATACTATTATATGGTTGGTAGATTCGACGAATAAATTAAAGCGAACAAAACAACTAGCTTTTTACTTGTATAGATAACGAAACAGCTCTAGCTTGGGGTCTTAAACTAATTTCACACCGAACAAATAAACAAAACAACAAGCTTTACAACTTTACAACAAGCAGTCATTGCTGAATTCTGAGAACTGGAACTGGGTGTCATTTCCTTCAAATGCACGCGTTCTCGTATCTTCAGCAATATCACACCCTGGACAATTCCAATTTCTTAGATGATCTCATTCTGTTGAAGGGAACAGCAACAACCATCTCCGGTGACCGTAAAATACAAATTGTAGCATATTTATTATACTATATATAAGTTTTTTTAGAGCACGTTTAAGTGCTATTTTATTAAGCAGGAGAGAGTTTAAAATACAAATTACTTGGTAACAGAGACGTTACCAACCTAATTGAACCTATTTCTACTAGATCCAAGACTTAAGTGCTACATGTTGTCACAACTTCCACCAACTACGGAGACGGCAAAAGTTCAATCAGCAATGCGGGTCAGCACTCTTGCCAGATGCGTGTTCCCAGCCTCATGCCACCTGTCAGCTTCATCCTTGATGATAGAAGCCAGCCTCTGCGCATTTGTAGCCCGAGCCGGGAAAGTCCTGGCATTCCTCTCCTTCTAAAGGGACCAGCCAATAAGTAAGACATAGGAATCGAAACCACGACGGAAGAATTTAGGTACCGATTTCCTTGAGTTAATCCACCATTCCAGAGTAGACTGCTCCCTTTGCTGGGCGTCCAGCCAAATGTACACTCTCTCCAAGCAGATATGCTACACCTCGTGGCTATAGCAACAACCCATCAGAATGTGGTCCAAAGTCTCACACTCTTGGTCGCAGAAGATGCAGAGGTCGGAGTCTTGCAAACCATGGCGAAAGCAACGAGCTCCAGTCGAACAACGGTTGTGAGTGGCGAGCCAGAAGAAGAACCACACGCGAGGCGGAGCGGCCGTCTTCCAGACGTCTTTGGCTCCAAAGACTGGGGAGGAACCGAGGAATATGGCACTGTACGCCGAAGCAGCCGAGTAACGCTCATCCAAAGATGGACTCCAAATGAGCCATCGGTCTGTCCAAAAGAAAGTCGATCTCCCATTGCCCAAATGGTGCATCGTTGCTTCCTGGAAGAGTGCAATCACAACACGCTCACCAGACGCTGGTGCACGCCCACTTGTCCTGTCCTTCCAAACCCAACGCACGCGAGTGCCACTCCTGCTTTCCTGAGGGTCAGTTATGCCCAAGCCGCCCAACTCTTCCGGGCGGCATACACAACCTGTCAATCGAGTCGATCACCCATGGAGAGAGGCACAAGGCGATGGACGTATGCACGAGTATGGCCGAGAGAGTGACCTTTACCAATGTCGTGCGTCCAGCAACGTTGAGAAGATTACCTTTCCAAGTTGGGATCCGCACAGCCACCTTATCCACCAAATCCTGCTCATCCGCGCATCGAAGACGGTGAACGAAGAGCGGAACACC
>Ga0182004_10000799_pt1 | contig 20972 bp, 12 predicted proteins | sample Sormic07211540_1_FD_120479 | JGI IMG/M metagenome (GOLD analysis project Ga0182004, IMG submission 120479) | Endophyte microbial communities from Sorghum bicolor roots, Mead, Nebraska, USA - 072115-40_1 MetaG | ecosystem: Host-associated > Plants > Roots > Unclassified | place: USA: Nebraska...
CACGAGAAGGATATATGCTGCATCTTGAATTGTAGATAGGTTAGTAAAAACAATTTTCATTTAGTTTTTTTGGTTGTTTCATGACTAGAAGAATGACTTGATTTTCTGTTGTATGGTCATTCTGTAGAGGAAAACATATATCGATGCCTATTGTATATACATGTACATTTATTAATTGTTTCACCATCTGAATTTGTTGCAATTCAGGGTTCAGATAGTAATGATCAAATCTGATGTACTATGTCACATTATTTCAGCATTGTACCTACTGCTTTCTGAAATTTTTTCTAACTAATGTGCTTTGATTTTACCCCAAGATAAATGACATCTTCATATATATGTTACTTGATCCCGGGCACCAAGTATATGCGTCTCCATGCTTCTTTAAAATATTCTGCATGCTTTTTTTCGTAAACTGAAAAGTCATCCACCTATACCATGGCAGCTAGTAGGGGGAAATCATATACTATCTAGATAACAGTTTTAGTGAAAGCTATGAATTGCCTTTTAGCACTTGACTGCATAACCAGTATCATATTATAAGTTCTACACTTCGTATTACATGTCTACTAGCTGCATCACCACTCACCTGTATCACATTGGTGTTTACTAATTGCAGGCATGAGTAACCAGTTGGTATGCAGCGACTGCAAGTTGTCTTCAGTGGTGCAGGGTAGCCACAGAAACGTGTGCAGCGGCTGCAAGCTGCCTTCCTTGCTGCAGGGTGGCCACATAAATAGCTGGAACAAATTAACTTGTTTAGTGAAAAAATATAGCTAGTACTGTATGTTAGTTTATGGAGCCATTTTGTATGCCCATTTATGATACATATATGAAATGTTATGTTTGGAGCACCAATTATGTAAGGTCATTATTGTGTAATTAGTAATTGTTATTATATTGTTTGTGACTATTTTCTAAATGGGCCAGCCCAGCTTGGATTGTAACAAAATTGGGCTTAAAGGAAAATGTCAATTTATAACTGGGCCAAGAAGTTTTGCACAACAAGTGGGCCAACTAGGTTGGCCCTAATTAATGAAAAAAGCCCATTCCTAATGGGCCAAATGTTTTTTGCCACGTCATTAGCCATGTCATCTGACATGTTACATGTGTCATGTCATCATATATGTGGTGTTATTCTGTTCAATTTGTTATGACGATTTAGTCTCGTCATTGCATCAATGACATGAGAACTATCGTCACAATATCAGTGACCAAAGGTTGTTAGTGACCCACCTTCTGTGACGACAGTTACTTCGTCACTGCAGGCAAGCAGTGACAGGAAACAGGCTATATTCGTTATAATCTAATTGTCACAGAAGCCCAGAATTCTTGTAGTGCGGCAGCCGCAACCTCCCCAATTTCAAGCGAGCACTTGTAGGTGATGTCATTTATCTATTCTAACGCTCATTTCTGCCCGATTTCTAATCATGTTGCCGCCTTTCTCGCAGGAGGCCGCACAGCCAGATGTGCCGGTGTCGTAGTTTGGGGCATGGGTCGTGTCCCACATGGGCTCGGTGAAATCCGGTGTCACCTTCAACCCGGATGGCCCTGCCCAGGCATACTTCGATTCGACCATCCACGCTAAAGTCATGGAGTACACGGAGTCGGTGAGGGCGCTGCATGGCCCAGACGTTGATCTGCGCACTCATCCCCTTGAGACTGAGGTGATCGTGAGGCGTGGGTAAGCCAGGCAGCATGGGCGGTTGTGGATTGCAGACAGCGCTTACTCCTCCGCCTCTGCACTGTCTCTCTCTGACGTGAGGGCACGGAGCACCAGCAATAGCCTTCCCATACGTGCACGGCCAACTGCAACACTGTCTCGGGTCGACGAACTTACGGTAATTCCGGTCACACTCGTTGTACATTGAACTTTACACACATTGATCATAGAGACAATTCAGAGGTCCAGGAAGGAACTTCATCACACTCAAACTGAACAATCTATTGATGTGCAGCTAGCTTTCTCCTAGATTTAGAAATATATTCAATTGAAAGCCTAGGAAAAAACCAAGGAGTGAATCAGTGGGTTAATGAAATAAGCTGAAATTTAGGAATGCTACCAATAAAAGAAAATTACTACCCTTTGCAACATCCTTTTTGCCTGAACCAAACATATCCACCTTGTAGAGAAGAGGAATACTGAAGTATGGCTTGTACTACTCCATGGAAGCCATCTTAATTAAAAATACCAATGTGGGTGGGGAGCAGACAGCTATATTTGTCTTGGCAGCAACGTATCAGTGTTGCTACATGTCTATTGCTGATTGTACTTGTGCCTATGGCTGCTTGTATTAGAGTGTACATTTGTCTTGGCAGCAGCGTACATTTGTCTATTGCTGATTATCTATTACTGATTGTACTGAAATAGTGCAGAACTGAATGGAGTGGGAAAAAATCTGAAGTACATGTACATGTACAGATTCTATTAAAATTGTCATACTTGTGCTAATAACACATGTACCTGTGTCTAGGGGCCTGTAACTCTTCTCTATTAATAAAATTTGTACACTATGACACATGTGATTGAAACACTGCAGGCCGAGCTGTTAGAAACAAAGGAGTCGCACGCACAGTTGACCGCTCAGCACGGCAGCTGACCACTCTGGTGGCGCAGCTGACCGCTTTGGTGACCCAGCTCATTCAAACCATCGGGCAAGGACAAGTTGTGCCAGCGGCTGCACGCTGCACTCCTGTGAGTATGAAAGTTGAATTATATTGGCCTTCGTGCCATTGGGATAGCTGGCCTTCGTGCCGTTGTGATTTTTGGCCATCGTGCCGTTGGTATTGTTGGCCTTCGAGCCGTTATTTTCTTGCAGGTTGGAAACCTCCCCTCCCCGTACAGGGGAGGTACTGCCAAAATTTTCAATTTTGGTTGAGTCTAACGCATGCCATCTTCTCTATTTTGTGCAGCCTCCGTTGGTGGGTTCAAACACTCATCAGACATCACCGGCGGTTGATCCCGTCAATCCTTCACCGACGTCTAGGAGGCCACCCTTTGAGTCTTTGCCACCGTAGCTATGTTGACCTTTTAATAATAGACTTGTCATGTTAAACTTTGATGCATTTGTGATGGTCACACTAACCATGTTGAACTTTGATGCATTTGTGCGGGACTTGTAATATCGAACTTGTGATGTTCAGCTTTAATGGATTTTTGATGGATTGATGAAATATGTATATATATTCTGTTGCAATGGAATGTAAAAAAATAGCAAATTTCGGAGACTTTGCTGAGTGCCATGACCAAGACACTCGGCAAAGTTTTGTCATGATTTAATATTCAAAATTACTTTGCCGAGTATTGTAACCACGACACTCAGCAAAGTTTATACAAAATAAATTTTTGGAATTCTCTGCCAAAACTTTGCCGAGTGCAAAGGAAGCACTTGGCAAAGTATTCGGGAAAAAAATAAAAATAAAATTGCCGAGTGTGGAGCCAAGCACTCAGCAAAATTTGCGTTGACGGCAGACAACGTGACGGCAAACTTTGCCGAGTGTCGAGGTATGCACTCGGCAAACCTTCTTCGCCGAGTAAGATTTTGCCGAGTGTTACACTCGGCAAAGACTTTGCCGAGTGGGAAAGTGGTTTTTAACGAGCGTTATTACACTCGGCAAAGCCGCTGGTTCCAATAGTGAAGCCCCTACACTCATTTCCCGACCACAGCGGCTGGGGCGACAGGATGGTGTGCATCGACCCATCGATGCCTGGTTTCCACACATTCCATCACCCATCCCCCACACTCTACCCTAGAATGAACATTTACTTGTGTGCCCCCATGTAGCAGGGCACTGATGCAAAGACCCGCTAGCTACCTGCCTATGGGCCTCGCTCATCATCTCTCTCCAACTCCTAATATTGCAGACCTCCCCAAGGGCGGCTAGCTCCCTAGCCAGAGGACTCCCAATCATAGAGCTCCACAACACAAGGCACGGACACATGCTTTGGTGGTGCTGCTTTGTGGTGCAGTGTCTCTTCTTCATGTGCTTATGCAGGGGGCTGGCCACAAGGTTTGGCCACGCCTTGTTGGTGGCGGGGCTGTGTGATTGTGGGCATCCCCTAAGCTTGAACCACTATTATCCTCTTGAAATCATGACACAGATGGTGCTTCTTGGTGGTGGGGCTATGTGACCATAGGTATCCCCTTAGCTTGAACCACTACTATCTTCTTGAAATCATGACACATATGGTGCTCTAGAAATAGTATGGTGTTTTTCTTCATATGCGTGTGTAACACACAAGACCATTAGTAGCCTATAGTAGTCGTGAATTTGGCCCACATGGCCCAAGTGGCACACTAACAAAGCACCTCTAGGTTAACCCTCTTATATGAAGTGAGGGCGAAAGTGTAAATGGGGTGCTATGCATGGCCTGTTCGATGTGCAAAGCTGGGCCATATGAGCTCTTTTGATGTAGGTTGTTGCAGATGGTATTCAGAGCATCAACCCTTGTTTTCTTGTGCCCATAGAGGCGTATACCAAGGTGCGGTGCTGGACATAAGCCACATATATGTGGTGAGTCGCCGAGGGCATCCCCCTGAAAGGACCCAGGGGTGACTGTAATACCCCAAGCCATTAGTAGACTACAGTAGTTGTGATGTTAGCCATATGGCCTAAGTGGCACACTTATGGTTATGGTTGTTGGGTTTAGTACCAGCTTGGAAGTCTAAGAGGGGAGACCCAACTTAATCATAAGTATTGTCGTTCCAAACATAGCATCTCCGAGTTAACCCTTTTACACGAAGCAAGGACAGATGTGTAAGAGAGGTGGTACTCGTATACAGGCCCATTCCACGTTCAAAACTGCGCCGTATAAGTAGTTTTTGGCTGTGAGGTGCTATAGCATGTGTGGTGCACGTGCTTTGGCCATGGCCAAGCCAGCAGCGGGGCTCCACGTGTGTGGGACCTCCTCTGATGCCTCCTATCAGGAAGGGTAGAGCGCCGACTCAATAGTAAGATGGTATCGACCATGTTTGTGCTTGTCGTGGCGGTGAAAGCGCGGTGGCAGCATTGGGGTGTCAGCCCTTGAGTCCGGACAAGGTGACAATGCCATTTTTTGCCTCATTTTGTAAGAGCACTTGCGAGGGTTCTAGGCAAAAGTTCAGGTTAGCTCTATGCTTGGCCTAGACAAGGGACAACTTTGTGCATGTCTTCCTTCTTGAAGCTGCATCAATGAAGGACCACTTTATGCCTCGTAGCAAACTATGGTCGTCCTCCGCACAAGGCTAAGCCTTGCTAAACGCCTGTTTGGCTGATGATGATTATGCTACCACTTCATTCACCTCCCTATCATTGTGGTCTTGTAGTTATCTCTTCTTACTAGCGTTTTTGTTGCTTGTGCCACTGTACACTCTTGTGATCATTTGTTGTTGTTTTTTTCTTATTGGTGGATATGCCACAAGGTCGACTTATGTTGGGGCTGTTGTACGAGTTGTCTAGTTTTCCAAAACATGGTTGTTAATGATACATAAACACTATTCCAATGGTGCTCCCCCTTGATAGTTTACGAAACAAGGTAGAGAGAAAGCAACAGTGAAGTCAACAACTACGTATAGTTAGCTTGTAACATGAAAACTGTAATGTTATTTTCTCATATGTAAGGACTAGAGAGAGAAATCAGCAGTGAAGTCAACAACTACTGCTTCAGGAAAAAAGAAATCAAGCTAAGTAAATAACATGTGGGACTAGATTTTTTTCAAAAAAATGTGGGACTAGATCCGTTTGAGAGCTTAACAAACATGTTTTCCACCAAGTTCTCATTGACCAGAATTGCCCCCAGGATAGATAAGATATGGCCTTTCTAATGAAGCACAATGGCGAACCGAATGTTGGGCTTCAACGAGTGTGCACTGCAAGATCGATCTTGCGCATGTACCCATGTCCCATGCCTTGTAGAGGCTATAGGAAATGTATTTCTAAAGCAGCAATGTTAGATAGCAACAAATTGTTACTTATGTCATTGTGCAGATTTAGGAACAAGCTTGTCTTAGGTGTCGTGTCCGCATTTGCAATGAATGGAGTAATCATTACATACCTATCAATACTAACGACAACCGGCGCAGAAGTGTTCATTCCCAAAAAGAGAAAGTCCCAGAGATCTGAACTTTAGTATCAACAGAGTGGTACATTAATCTAGCTATCTCCAAACTTCTGCAGCACTATGTGGATTTATTTGTGGAGAAAAATATCCATGCCTTGTGGCAACCTCTGTTAAGCACATCAGGACAGCTTGGCCTTTTGCAAGCAGTACCCTTTCCTTTGTGCAAAAACCAAGCAAAGACATCTCACAAACAGTTCACTTTTTTTTCTGTGTTCAGCTTCTTCTCAAGCCTGAACATCCTACGCAATGACCATACAGTTATTCGAGCACCAATCAAGATCTTGATTTCAATTTCCACATCCTCAAATCTTGCTGAGCATGGCCACAGCCTCCTCCATGGTGGGCCTGTTCTTGGCAGCGTTGTCGATACACCTCCGCGCAATCTCCAAGAGTGCCTTGGCCTCCTCCATCTCCTTCCCTTGTGCTTCAATGCCCATCCGGCGGTCCAGGATCCCCGATGCCTCGTCTGCACCTATCTTCTCCCTTGCCCAGTCCACCAGATTCACCTCCTTGTCGCCCATGCTGGCCTTCATCGGCCAACTTGGCCGGTGCCCTGTTACTATCTCAATCAACAGCACGCCAAAGCTGTACACATCGGCCTTCGCAGTTGCGCCCACGCCGTCCCATATCTCCGGCGCCACATACCTGATTGGTATCCCACAAACATCATGGCCAATCAATCTTTATGAAAGCAAATTTGTCATTACTCATGCATTTGTTCCATTGTATAAAACAAATTTGTTCATGTACTGTTTATATATATATATATATAGGTGTATTTAGTATTACCCGGCGGTTCCGGCGGCTTGCGTGCTGACGTGCGATTTTGCAGGGCTTCCTCTGACAATCCTGGCGAGGCCGAAGTCGGCGAGCTTGGCCTCGAAGCCTTCGCCGAGGAGGACGTTGCTGGACTTGACGTCGCGGTGGAGCACGGGCGGGTGCCGGCCGTGGTGGAGGAACTCGAGCGCGGCGGCAGCGCCGCGCGCGACGCGGAGCCGCGCGGACCAGGGGAGCGAATCGGTGCCGCCGCCGTCCTCGGCGTCGGTGCCGTGGAGCCAGGCGTCGAGGCTTCCGCGCTCCAGGAGCTCGTAGACGAGGATGCGGTCGCGGCCGGCGGCGCAGTAGCCCAGCAGGCGCGCGAGGTTCGGGTGGCTGAGGCTGCCGAGCACCTCGAGCTCGGCGCGGAACTCGCGGTTGCCGGCGGCCGCGTCGCCGTCGCCGGATAGACGCTTCACGGCGACCGCGACGCCGTTGGGGAGCACGGCGCGGTACACGAACCCGTAGCCGCCGTCGCCGATGATGTTGTCCGGGGAGAATCCCCCCGTGGCCGCGGCGAGGTCGGCGAGCGAGAGCTTCAGCAGCGTGGCGTCCGCGGGCGTGCCGTAGAAGGACCACGACGCGCAGTCCGCCGTCGTCGTCCCGGCCGTCGCGGAGACCGGGAGCCTTGACGCTGCCGCCGCCCCCGCTGCCGAGCAGCAGCGTGGCTTGAGCTGGCTCTTGCTGCTGTCACGGCGGCGGCAGAGGAAGGCGAGGAGGAGGCAGGGCACCGCGACGGCGAGTGAGGTCCCGGCGACGACGATCAGCGCGACGAGCGGGGTGTCCATCGTCGCGTGGCCGGCGGCAGCGTGCGTGGAGATCTTGTGGACGCTGCTTTGGGTGGAAGTGGAAGACGGAGAGGGAGTGGTGGAGAACCAAGTCGTCGATGGAGTCAACTGTGGTGGCCGGCCGCGGGCAGCGGTTGACTTCGACGCGCGCGGCGACGTCGGCGTCGCCATGGATGGCGACTGCGGACCTGGATGATGACTTGGACTGATGACTGCTAGTGGAGTCAAGGTTCCACATTATCGCTTCTTTTTTCCACGTCCTCCTTTTAGAATTCTATCTTTTTAAAAGATGACCATTATTTCGACGTACGTCCACAAAGATCCCACAGGTACGCGTTTTGTATTTCACGTCAAGATATATTTATTATCTGAATTATTCTCCCGAATCCTAATTAAAAGATGTTTTGGTTTTGTGAGTTTTATTAGTGAAGCTGTTATTTTTATAATTTTCAGGTTCACGAGGAGGTTTCATAGATAGAGAAACTAGAAGTTGCTTTGGTGACCCGTGTTGCAAAAAAAAAAAACTGTTTTGCACGGTAGACTAAGAGAATAAAAAGACCCTAGTGCTCTTAGCTCACTACCGAAGACAGCTTATTTGGCCTCTTTGCACTCGGCACATAATATACGGTAAATTTTTCGTCGGCAAAAAAGTCTTTGCTGAGTGCTATTTTCCGGGCATTCGGCAAAGTGTTTGCCGAGTGTACACATGTTTCCATCGAAGTCGCAAAGTCACGGCATTTTTCGTCGTAAAATTCGCGGCTACACGGCCAGTGGGATTCGAACCAGTGACCACTGCACCACAACTTGTGTCAATGTTGCATTTCGGTTCCTCAAATATTATACCAAACCAAGTATAAATTGATTGTTTGAGGCCGTAACGATTTTAAATCAAAACTTTGTCAACTACAAAGTTTCATAACTTTTCGAGAGCTAAAATTTTCATTGAGAGCTAAAAATTTTCATTGAGGGAGTTTCTCCATCAGAGGTCATTTATAAAATCTAAATTTTAAATTTTGCATGACAAGATTATTTCAAATCAAAAAGTTGTCAAATACAAAATTTCATAACTTTTAAAGATCTACAAAGTTTATTTAGGAAGTTTTTCCATCTAAGGTCGTTTGAAAAAAATTCAAATTTTAAAATTTTCAAATAAAGACGTAGTTTTGCATGACAAGATGAACTCAAATGAAAAGTTGGGAACTACAAAATTTCATAACTTTTCAATATCTACAATGTTTATTTTAGTTGTTCGGTCATTTGTTCATCCGACATGGTGATTCTAATATTTTTCACGAAACTTATATATGTCTTGTAGTTTAAATAAACTATTAGAGGGAGATGTGAAATTCGTGAACAAATTTATTTTCACGTTGTCAAATGAAACCCAAATAAAGATTGTAGATTTCACATTCGATTTGAATTCGTAGTTTAAAACTTTTGATTTGAATTCATGGCTTCGAAATTTGATTTTAAATTTTCTTTGCAGACTGTTTTTTATACTCAGCAAAGAAAAAAACACTCAGCAAAGAGGTCTCTTTGCCGAGTTTTTTTTGCTGAGTGTTTTTTGGCACTCGGCAAAGAGTGGCCGAAAAAAACACTCGCCAGACCGTTTAACACTTAGCAAAGAGCCGGATTCCGGTAGTGACATCCACATCGGCCATAGAACAAATACTAATGGTCTGTTGCTCCAATGCTCATACAAATGCCTGTCATTTCAAGATGGCTGCATACTGTTGCTCCAATCACTTGTACTGCTCTGTCTCTACAAATGCCTCTAGTTGCCCCAGTTTTCTTTGGCAGAGACACAACCGTATTTCAAGATGGTTGTGTGTATCATCAGATTGGATCCAAAACTACTAGTCTGCTATGGGTGGAGCTATCATTTGTGTACGACCATACGGCAATCCAAGTGTGAAGTATGTTACTACCAGATTATACTCATACAAATATCGTCTTAGTTGGCACCAACTTCCTTTGGTTCTTCACTTTCCACTATAACTTGGCTGCCTTTCAATTAGGTATGTGGTTTCATGTGTGTATTTCCCATTTGCCTCATATTCCCAGCCACACCAAAGTGGCCTTTTTGGATGGACATTCTCTGTTCTCCCTTTTGTCTGTGCTGAATGCTGGAACTTTGTGGATGTGTCATTGCTGTGATGAGGCCTTTTTAAAGTGGTGCTCAATTTATTGAAATCCAATGTACCATAGTTATGATTGTGAAATATAATTTAAAACTATTCAATATATTTGAAAATTAAATAAACTGTAAATGTCAAGGCTCAGTAAGAAAGTGAGGAGTGACCAAGTAAAAAAAGTTATTATACTGGTTAACTGCATGCAGAGCGAGAAAAGATGGGTCACTTGTGCAGCACGTCCACATCGGCAATAGAACAAACACTGCTGATCTGCTACACTAAAGCTCGAACAAAACTTTTGTTACAAATGTAAGAAAAATGTAGTAGTACGCAAAAATCTTGTTTTCAAGCAAATACCTATTCTTTCCTAAAATTAATTGAAAATAATTTTTGAGCCAAGTTATTTTGGTCCACGTCAAAAGATGTTTGTCAGACGATTTAGTACCCGCAATGCCTAGCAACTGATTTACCTAAGAGGAATCAGATGGTAGCACAAAAAACACAAGATTTATGCATGTTAGGCCGTTGCTTAGCTTAATACCCTAGTCTAGATGGTGCTGGTTGGTGCTGCTGCTCTTCTTTATCTAAAAAAAAAGTTGGTGCTGCTGCTCTTCTTATACTTCTATGCTCGGTTACAGGGGCTGTTACTCACCAAAGCTCAAATAAAACTTTTGTTACGAATGTAAGAAAAAATGTAGTAGTAGTAATCTTGTTTTCAAGGAAATACCATTTTTTACTAAAATTAATTTATAACTCTTTTTGAGCCAGGTTGTTTTGGTCTACTTCGAAAGATCTTCGTCAGATGATTTAGTTCCTGCAATGCCGAGCAACTGATTCACGTAACAGTAATAAGATGGTAGCACACAAAACACAAGATTTATAGTGAGGCTGCTGCATAGCTCAATACCCTAGTCCAGTTGGAGCTGCTGCTCTTCTTGTATTGCTATGCTCAGTTACTAGGGTTGTTGCTCAACGAAGCTCAAACAAAACTTTTGTTACAAATATAAGAAAAAAATGTAATAGTAGATAAAAATCTTGTTTGTAGGCAAATAACTATTTTTTACTAAAATTAATTTAAAAGTATTTTTGATCCAAGTTATTTTGGTCTACGTCAAAAGAACTTTGTCTGATGATTTAGTTCCCTCAATGCCTAGCAATTGATTCGCGTAAGAGGAATCAGATGGTAGCACACGAAACACAAGATTTATACTGGTTCAGGTCGTTGTGTAGCTTGATACCCTATCCAGTTGGTGCTACTGCTCTTCTTATATTTGTATGCTCGGTTACAGGGGCTATAATAAGGCTATTGCTCCTAGCTATATGGTAGATGAGAAGGAATGAGATGGATCCCAATCGCGGGGTCCCTACCATCCTTTATTTAGGCTATGGGTAGGGTTACATTGAGAGCAATCAGCTTAACAAATTGATTTTCTAGTTTGTTACATGGCATGCGGGACAGATTAATCCTATCCTATTGTCCAAATATGCTGACTCTAGATAGGCTCGCCGTGGCTTGATCTTTAAGTCACTTGCTTACTTCAGCCATTGTGGTTCACTTTTGTCATGGCTTCTAACCCAATAGTTTGGACATGGTCAAATATAAGCGTGGTGCGGGTACACGTAGCCCATATATATCCGACAAACATGAATCCAATCTTTTCGTAAACATACAGATGTTTTCTTTCCAAAAATGTCTTCAGAATATTTTGACAATATTTCGAAAATTTAAGTTAGGCAAAGTTTAAACCTATGATTTTACAAACACAAATATATATTACAGATATTTAAGGATTGAATTTAAAATTTCACTTGAATGGCTTTGAGTAATCATAACATTTGGAATGTTTAATGTTTATGGAATGGTCTTCTACGTAGCGAATATAAAGCAAAACCCGATTCCACAAAAAATTAAAAAGTTCATATAAAACAATAAATACGAAAATGAGATCCAAGGCGGCAGCGATGGCTTCAACAACACTATCGGCTTGAACAAGGAGCTGTGTTGCTGAAACAGTCAATGCCGGTTTAGAAATCAAGCCGACAGCGATGTTTTGATGGCATCACTGCCGGCTCGAGCGCCAAGCCGGCAATGATGTCGGCTAGAGCCACAAGTCAGCAGTGACACTCAAGAGTATCACTGTCGGCTGGAACTACAAGCTGGCAGTGTTGGCTCAAGCTTCACTCTCGGGTCATGGCACAACCCGGCAGGGTTGCCTCAACTGACAATGCCAGGTTAAGTTATGAACCGACAGTCTTGCAGTACGTCACTGGCAGTTCTGGTATCCGGCAGTGATATGAAGCCCACATTAGTGCTAGTTTGCCACTGTCGGTTCAATATCCAGCGGTGAAGGGGGGTTTTGAACCGCAAGTGATGTCCAGATCTAGCGAAGTGTCCCCAACCCTCCAAGATCTCTGTCATTTATATTTCCCTTTTGCCTCCTATTCCCAATAAAAAATGACAGCTTCTTCCGAACTCTATTCAACATCCGGCATGCTCCTCTCAGCCATGACAGCTAGCTGGCTTGTATTCAGTTAAGTATATATTTGTGGAATAGCAGGCACTATATGTATAGGCAGTTCGTTATGTATATTGTGCCAGTGGAAGTGAAACTTGTTTCTTAATCAGCTTATATATACACAGGTGCATCGATTTCACTTCGTCATTATGCACTCACTCTGCATGACAACCGCACGGATGAGATCAGCTCATTTACACCCTGAACCAGAAGAATAGGCCAGGGAAGTTGATTCAAAAATATGGACAGACAATTGATTAAATGTAGACTAATGGCACAAATTAGAATCCATGGAACTCGCTCCAGATATATATTTGTAGCCCGAGGGAGGATAGTAGTACTGTATATAGAGACATGTGGTTCACGCTGCATGTTGGCATCTGCTCGCAGAACTGAAAATGAAACGGCCCGAAAAAACAAAAACTTATTAGTTAATTGGTAACAATAAGAGCGACATATATTGACTGCTGTGTGTGTGCATTTTATTTATTTATATCTTTTATATAATTATAACTTGATCATCAAGCTGAATACACAAAATTCATTTTCTCTCATGTAAAGTTTTTTCTAGATACCAATATAAACAGAAAATTTTTATGTTTTGTACTGTAAAAATAAATCAGTAACAATGTAAATCCAAAATTATAATGTACATAAGCTTGAAATATTGAACTCATCACGAGTTTACTGCAAAACTCTGGTTTAATTGTATGGCCGATCATTGAAAAGAACCGACAAGTGAATGTGTCATCTTGAAGATAAGAGCTGGTCACCCTTCATTAATTATTTACTTTCCCTAACCCAATATGAAACGCTGATCAATGAGATCTAGATTTCCATTCTGCTTGCAGTTTGCTTGCTTCATTTTCATTTTCCTTTTCTATTTCCCTTTTTCATTATCTACATTTTTAATTTGTTCTTATTAGTTTTATTTATTGTTTACTACTTCTACTTTAAAATGCCAATACCTTGGTTTCACAGCGTTTTATTTCTAACATCTCTTTACTATGCCTGGAATCTAAAATTTCCCTTCTTCTTCAATAATATTTTATTCAATATGCTTGAAGATTTTTGTCATGATCAACCCCGTCTCCCCAAGGGAGCAGTTTCATGTCTAGTTAATCTGCTTTGGTTTCTCGCTGTCATCTCTGATTGTCAACAGCTGAAGAGTTTGTCATCCCACATACTCCAAAACACTTAAAATTGCGTAGCTAGGATCACCAGGGAAAGATATTACAGAAACATCTCTTTCCACGGTGGATCAAGTGCACAAAGCAGCAGCGTGCCGATGCCAGTAGGGGGGTGTAGCAAGCTAGTGGGCATGGATGAGATCCGCTTTCACAATGATTTCTTAATGGTGATGTTTCGTGTATAGTGAGATTGCATTAATACTAGTCTACCACTACTGCTGTAGTGCTCTCATTTGTGTATGACCACGGCCATCCTATACTGTGAAGTGAGTACTTTTTTCATAAAAATATCGACTTAACAGTTGCTGCCGTGTCTGTCTGTCCTTAACTTCTGTAGGTGGTATGATCTGTGTACTTCCCTCGTGCCTCATATTCCCAACAACCACACCGTAGCTGCTTTTCTCATCTATTATTAGATGGACATTCTCTCGTCTACACTTCGGTGGATGCTGGAACCTTGTGGAGCTCACTGTCGTGATGAAGCCATTTTAAAGTGATGGCCAACCCAATTTATTGAATCCATTGTGAAAAAACAATCAAAACTTTCCAACATATTTGAAAATGAAATCGAATATAAATCTCAAGGCTCCCTGATGTTGCATGGCACTCTGAGTATGTGAGACTGAGGACCAAGGGAAGCAAGGAAATTATAATGGTTAACTGCATGCTGCATGGAAAATTGGGAAACTTGTGCTGCTGCCTGTAGCACGTCCAATCAGGAATAGAGCAAACACTACTGCAAGGAAAGGTTTTCAGCATAACCTTTGCATTTTAGCTCTGATTAGTTTTGATTCTTGTGCATATGTGTTCGTATTAACACGTAGATGAGTTTTATAGAATTTCTAATATCTATTTTGGATGTCTGGTCTGTGGTTCCAAACCTTTTGTACTTGTATTCGGAGATTGAATGGTGCTTTTGTATTATGAGTAGACATGAGTAGTAAGTGCGTAACCAGCTGCAGTTCTTCAAGGATCAGGATCATCTGTAGTTCGCGAAGAAAGACAAGTATAATATGTTGCTCCTTGTAGCTAATCACCCTAATACATTTATACATCATATGTAAGGGCCTTGTTTGGATGTAGTCGGATTTACATCAATCCACATGTGTTGAGGTGGATTGGAGTAGAACTTGAACTAAATTCCACCCCAATCCACACCAACACACATGGATTGAAGTAAATCCGACAACATCCAAACAAGGCCTAAGGGTATGTTGGAGGTCCAGTATTCCATTTAAAACACTTGTAAATTACAGCTCCTAATATTTTTCTGACCCAATCAAGAATTCGCTGTTTGGATGGTTGGAGAGCCTAATAATATTACACTTGGTTTGAGACAAAACCATCGGATAAAAATAATCTTCTCATCAGGTCTGGAAAAAAAACAAGACAACTATCATGCCCATGTTCCTCCGGCTCGCTTTGTCTCTACGTCATCAAGAGGCACTGCCGTGCTGCTAGCATCGTGGCCTTGGCCTCCCCCTCAGCCCATCCGAGCTACCATCTGTGACACCACGCCTCGATCATCGTCGACGACACTCCTCCCATGGTGGCGGGGGATCGAGACTGTTGGGCGCCGACCCCGCCATGCCTGGATGTGGAAATCGATCAATCGGATTGTCCTTCCTGCCGCAGCCACCTCAGGCTCCCGTGAAGCTCGTCCTCCCATCGTCGGCGCTGACAGGTGGTGCCTAGCCATCGACAACTGCTAGGAGAACAGCTTCAGAAGGCTGGCCGGTCGACGCCGTGCATGGCAGCATCTGCGTCCTCGTCCCCGGCCAGAACCACGGTGGCGATGGAGGTACCAGCCTACCAGGGGTGATGAAGGCCTGGGTGTACGACGCATATGGGGAAGCCAGTGTGCTCAAGCTGGATGAGGATGCGGCTGTGCCCAACATGTCCATGTACCAGGTGATCATTAAGGTCGTCGGCGTGGCACTGAAGCCCGTGGATGCCATGCGGCGGGCCGGCAAGTTCCAGTTTCTGATCGAGTCACCGATCTTTTCGGCTAACTCCATTTGCACAAATACCTCACGGAAAAAAATGGTCGTATTCTTGTGCACAACATGTTACTCTGGAAGCAAATTACTGGTGAATAAAAGTACAAGACTGCTAACCAGGGCCTAAAGACTTTACTTGCTAGATGTTGTACTTTATTCCTTTTTGCCCTTGAGGTTTTGAATCACATTTTTTATGGATATATACCGCAGCATTGCACTTGTTCCTTTTGAGATTGCTACTGGATAAACAGTCTGGTGCTTATCATTTTTCAGAGTGTTGCCTTTTCTGCAAGTATTGCCAATCTGAGTGTGAACTGACACAAGACCCTTTGCTTCGCCTAATCTCCATGACAAGCCACTGCCATTCTCCACAGCACCACGACAACCTTGGATCCAGCGCCCATAGTTACCATGGTCACCACGAGCAATCATGTTGAATCAGTCCTCTCATGTGTGTCTCTGCATGCTAGCGATGTCGCCATCACTTCTGTACAGGCAATACCGCTTCCTGGAACGTTTCCCATTGGCCTCCTATTCCTAATAAATAAACTATAGAAGAAGCTTCTCGGCAGCTCATTTGAATATACTGCTTCCCTATGCTGCTAGGTTACTGGCTCTCATTCTCTTGAGTATTCGACGAATAGGAAACACAATATATAGGCAGTTGTGTGTTGTGCCAGTCGTGGGTGTATCATGTTGCTGCTGCTCATTGACTTTTTAATAAAACCAATATCTTACTTGGAAGATCTGTTGATCAATACTGTTATTAAGTGCAGACTATGGGTAACCAGTAGAATACATAGTGTGCGCCCTGGTGACAGAAATATGGAGCTTCCATAGAGAAAATTACAAAGGTACACAATGAGATTTAACATGTTGACTCATGGGTCCATACTTTCATGGTTAACAGCCCATCAATGGTGAGGCACAGTTCTGCTACAATTTCTCGTGCTGCATCATAAAACAGAAAACCTACCATTTTCTGACTCGAGCGTACAACACTGGCCAGGCCATCATTGTTTCAGCAAGGCGAATCTGCTATTCACTACTATTTAATGTAGGCCTTTGAATTATTAGTTTTAATTGAAAATAAAATACGCCAACCCTAATTAAATGCAATATTTCTTCCTCATGTAAGTACAAGGCAAAATGGGCAACTAATGTGTCAGTCGCTGTATATATGCGTCGCTATAACATTTAGTAACTGAGTGTCTATCGCTGTACACCTCTTTTAGCAACTCCAAGTTAGTCGCTGTTTAAGGGTTCTGGTGTAGTGATAGGAAACACAGTATATAGGTGCTTATGAGTGTTGAGCACTTCCGTCAGTTGGCAACCCACGATCGTGAGAGCGCCCGCCTTTCCCTACGTTGCCAGCATACCGATGCGAAAAGCTTTTGACACCATCACCGACCCAAGGTGCGCCCAAAACAAAGCTTCTGAGAACTCAGCGCGTGCTCCAATTGCCCAGGTATAAGAGAGAAGGGCCAAAAAAAAAAGTCGCTGACAGTTCAGGTGCGAAGCACGTGAGGTAAAAAAATTTTGGCAACCTTATCCTCTCCTCCTCCTAAGAGGCCGTGACTTCTCTCGTTCTCCCCCAAATCTGTTCGTCTCCACCTACCTCTGTCCTCGCAAAATTGCCGGTCGCCGTTCGTTCCTCACCGCGCGCCGAGTGCCGGCGCCGAGGCCTCCGCAATCGATGGGTTAATCCCAGCCACCATCGTCCCCCATTCCCTACTCCTTGGGCGGCTGCCGCCAAAATCGCCGCTCTCGCTTCTCGATGCACCAGGACCGTGGCGCCGTCGCTGGTACTCACAAGCAGTAAGCTGGCAAGATTGTCTCTCCTCATCTTACCAAATCACCCCGTCTCTCTCTAAAACAAAGCTTCTAGATCTGCATTACATGAGTGTTTAGGGTAGTGGTGCTCAGTCTTATTTGCTTCCCCTTCCTTTCCCATCAAAATTCAGTCCGTATCTTCTTCTTGCAGGTAGATTACATCAAGAGAGCAGCAGATGATTTGAGTGATCGGCCCAACATTTTAATTTGTTCTTATTGGCTGGCTACCTCGATTCCTATTGGCTGCACATGGCTAGATCTATTCGGAAGAGCTGCTCCTTGTAGGCACAGTCCTTTGAGCAGGTGTGGGAGTGCTTCATACTGCCCTCATAATACCTCATTTGTCTGGCGTAGGACATAACTTACACAATCTTAATAATCCGGCTACTGGTATCTATTAATTTGGCCAACCAGTTCTGTAATGTTAAATTTTTATTTCCTATTAGGCCTTAGGGAACCACTAACCAGTTATTTCTTTCAGTGTGCATTTCTTATGGAACTAATCATTTGTCCTAGTGCATTTATTCTGTCTCTGTTCAGATTTTTAAACATTTAAATGCAGTGTAATTTTTATTTTGCTGCTGTTTTTTTTTCCTTTCCTGAGTATGCATCCCTGCCTGGCTCCTTCTAATGTGATATTTTCAACATTTAAATATTTTTTGACATGTTGTCTTGGCTGAAGGCAAAGTACTGCATTGGCAATTGGACATACAAAGATGTTAGCAGAGGACAAGAAGCACAGAAGCTTGCCAACTCCAACAATAATCTGTAAGAACATCATAGTGCTTTGCCAATATATTGTAGTCCTCTCTAAGGTCACTCTTTTAATTCAAAGACGTTGGACAAGCAATTGGCTTATTGTTTTACAGCATATTTAGTGATATTTTTTCATGAATTGTTATGTTTAACTTGTTTTGACTGCAGGATATGGAGATGAGTGGATATGTAGCAGCTTGTAGGAATTAGCAGTTACTCAATTTCTATTTCCTATATGTTAGTTACATGAACAATAGTATTGTAACTTGGGTTTGCTTACTTTATTTTGCAAGGCCTTTAGAATGTAGTTTAAGATCTGTTGACCACTGAACTATGTATGCACAACATGAATGATGATTATGTGTATCAGGCAATTGAGTTATGTATCAAACAATTGAGTGTCACACATTTAATGCTGGCTGGTGTGTGGTTAAAAAGCATATGCTAATCAATTATATGAATAGTTCAATGAGGTTTTATGGATATTATAAATAAGGTTTCCCTAACGCTTGTTGGCTGACAGGGAAACTTTTGACCTTTTCTGATGGTGCTGTTGCTGATAGGGGAAGTTTGAATCTTCCCTGACAGTATGTAACTGACAGGGAAACTCTCCCCTAACGGAAAAGGAAAACCAACGGGAAAATCTCTGCCGACGGTAGCAACCGTCAGGGAACATTCAGGGAAACTTGACTTTCCGTGACATTTTTTTCCTGATGGATTTCAGCACTTTCCCTGACGGAATAAGCTGTCAGGAAAAAAGTTGGCTGGGGTAGCTAAGGTGTCTTATGTTGTTGCTGCTCATTGAATTTTTTTTAATAAAAGCATTGTCTTGCACGGAAGATATGCTCATCAGCACTGTCATTAAGTCCAGACTATGGGTAACTAGTAGAATACATAGTGTGTGCTGCTCCTGGGACAGAAATATCGAGCCTCCATACAGAAAATTACAAAGGGACACAACAAGATTTATTTAACATATTCACTCATGGGTCCATATCTTTTATTGGTTAATAGCCCGTCAATGGTGGTAGGTTCACAGTTCTGCTACAATTTCTTGTGCTGCATTTTCTGATTAGTTGAAGCTAGTAGGCTGCAGCACTGCAAAAATATATAAATATTGCAGAAGATAGATGTGAAGTAAATATAAAACGAATCGCTTTCTTTGGTTACATGATGTGCTCATGTTGAGATAAGTCATATTTTCTGTTCAATAGTGTGCAGAAATTGTGTACATAAACACATCACCTCTTGCAGCTGACAAATTAAATACTTGCTAGTAGTGTACAATACAGACGTTAATATTCATCGATCCATTCCACACCTTTTTCATCCATTACATGAAGATAAACATGTCACAAATAACCATCTGATTTTCTGGAGACAACAGTGTCAGATGGTGCAGACTTGAAGGAGATGCCAGAGGAGGGAGCAAACAGGAGAGGAATACAGTAAACTCAAAAGGTGGCCAGGCGGAGGACGAGAAGAACTCAAAGACACTCTGGCATCTGGCCAGATTGCACGAGTCTACTCCACAGGCATTTGACCACATGGTGAGTCACATGATTGCAGACATTGTGCTTAGATGGAAGCATAATGCCTGGTCAAGATAACTGGAAACATTCTGCATTGTTCTGCTAAAATCAACTTTCCGTCTGCCTCCAATTCCTCTTGCATTCTGAATAAAAGTACCTTGCGACTTTTTCATATTCTTGTATCTTTGTACGTTTTCTCCTGTGTTCTATACTCTGTACTACTACAAGACTTTTGAGTTCTGCAAAATGAAACCATCATCACATATATATGGGCCCAGGGATAGGGTGTAGTTAATATAGCAGGTGTCCCAGAGCAGACTCCTACTTTAGAGATGGGGCCAGTGGACTTATAAGGTGATGACAACTATGTAAATGTGGAATTTTAGAGGCAGTCGTGCACACAACCACTAAAACCGTTCATACTTCCCCTCTACCTTGAATTCCTCTTTCAGTCGCATTGCAACTCTGTGAAGTCCAACTCATGGTGTCAACTTTTATACAAAAGAACAAGTTTGCCCATGCGTTTTTACCCTTGTTTTATTTTGATATTTGTTTTTACCCCCATTTCCAGATCGACAGTTTAGCAGTTTTGATACGGTTGTTACACTGTAATTTCAATAAATAAATATACGTCACTTATATGCACCCGTAGGGTCTTGTTTTCTACCTGTAAATACCACGTTACTTGCTACATTTTTAGTATTATATGGTCGCTGTACCAAGCAGCACTTGTCGTGACTTCCATATGGAAGCAGCATTTGTCCTGACCTCCATGGAAGCAGCACTTGTCCTGACATCCATGGAAATGCGATGCAGTACCCTATCTGTAGCTAGCACTTGTCCTTATTCACCATATGATGCTCTAGCTCCTGGTACCATTATCTGCAGCTAGCTGAGGCCAGGAACATGAATGCAGCAAGGTCATGGCACAAAGGAAGTCATCTGCCATGGCTCAGCAGTAGCCAGCACCATCGCCATGGCAACAAAACCCCTTCCCTCTGAACGTCATTCATCCAATCTGGAGCATTTCCATGAACACTTGCAAGCCATTTCCGTGTTGCTTCCTGTTCCTAATACATAATAGTGGCTTCTTGCCAACAACTCTTTTGATCTTCTGGTTCCCCTCTACTGCTCTACCCTCTGCTGTGTTGAGTATTTGTAGAACATGAAACACTAGCTAAATATTGTTGGGGAACAGCTGCATCCTTCCCCCTGGTAGCGTCGAAGGTTATCCTTCACCCAAGGAACCTCCGACGCCTGAAGCGTCGAAGGATATCCTTCACTGGAAAATACTAATGTTGACGAC
>Ga0182004_10000800_pt1 | contig 20969 bp, 17 predicted proteins | sample Sormic07211540_1_FD_120479 | JGI IMG/M metagenome (GOLD analysis project Ga0182004, IMG submission 120479) | Endophyte microbial communities from Sorghum bicolor roots, Mead, Nebraska, USA - 072115-40_1 MetaG | ecosystem: Host-associated > Plants > Roots > Unclassified | place: USA: Nebraska...
AAAAAACCGTATCCACATCCGCATCCGTGTATTATCCGCTCCGCACCGAATCCGACAAAGAAAAGCGGATTAGGATATGGGAAAGGTATTACCCGCACCGATCCGATCCGTTTTCATCCCTACCTAAACACATTGGGGTAGAATGAAAAATCAACTGATTTCCCTGGCAATCCAGAGGGTTCTTATCTAATTCCTGCCTAACCAAACAAGTCCTCAATGTTGCTTGGGACTTCTTGTAAGTCAAAATGGAAAGAATTGAAATTGCTATCCACAATATATGATTTTTTGTTTTCTAAACATCAAAAGACGTAGTAATGTCACTTGCACTGAAGTTTCTACAGTAAATGATGTTTTGTCACTTTTCATCTTATAAGCTTATAACATGCCAAGCGATCCGTCCATGTTTATTAATGACAGAGTGGCATTTTCCATAGTTCTTTAATTATATACTGGTTGTATGAGTCAAACTAACAGGTGTTGCTCCATTTCTTGTCATCTTGCAGAAACGTAATAGGAAGGGAACCATTCGGTTAATCATAGTTCCCATATATCTCTGTCTCATAATCAGCGTTCTTCAAAGAGTCATCAACAATTTTCTAGATAAGCCGAAATACAGGTGTGGTTGCAAGTGCATTGTTGTCAACGGCACAGGCCCTTGCCAAAATGTGTGTGGAATTCAGTACTCTACACTGGATCAGGCACCTAGTTGCCCCATTCCAAATCCTCCAAAATGGCCTGCTCTCGTGCAAGTACCCCTACCAGAGTATCGCGCTGTGCAGGATTCCTCCGGCTTGTTTACAGGCTTCCCTGACGAGTCATGTAGAAAGACACAATCATGCGCTGCCAGTATACCCTTTGCTGGAGCAAACAGGACTCTATCTAATAGTAAGCAATTTACACCGTTTTCTTCTATTCCCCAAATACGGTTGATGTTGGGCCCATAAGTAAGAAATGCACTTGAAGAAAAGTGATATATGTTTTGTTTCAAGTAACAACGAAGTAAGCATTGTGTCACTTACGAGGAGAATACTCTTAGTTATTAACCATGTTCCTCAAAGAGTCAACTGCTCAACTTTACCCCTTTGTTTGACAGGTATCATGCAGAACCTGTTCACAAGCTCACCACTTTTAAATATTTCTGATTACACAAGCATATCAAGTCATTTGCTTGTAAGTTGAAATCTCGGTGCTAATATTTCTATCAATGCTTTGCCAAGAATGAAAATAAAAAAAACTTTCTCATATATAAATCCAGGGTACAGATGTACCAGGATCTTCTACAGGATTTGTTGAACCTGCTTTTATCTCGGCTCGACCTATATATGTTCTTCAACCACAATGCAAGTCCAGTGATTCAGTTACAATCCCAATTACTGTCGGTTCTGTTAATGCCCAGAAAGGTATTGTATTCTTTCCTTGTCTTTTAGTAGAATAGTGGTCCCTAACCCTAAGAAATAAGTGGACCAACCTCCTTGCCATGGGCCTTACTAATGGTAGAGTGTGAGAATGATCTTACTTTCTATAAAGAAACGGAAGAAATTTGTTTTTTTTTTCCAAAAACCTGAAATTTGATTATTTCTTAAGAGTGTCAAGTTGAGGAAGGGGCTGAATTCCCTCATTATCCTAGTTTCATGGGAAATCTAGAAGCATCAGAATTCTTGTGTGTTTGAAGGAGCGTCACCAAATATTAAGGAGCTTTTACAGCCCATGGGGGTTGAATGCAGCATTTGGTGCATGGCGGTAGGGGTTTGAGCTCCTAGCTAGGTCACTGACCCCGGGGGTTTAAACACCAGTGTGGTAAGGCTTTTTGGTCATGCCTCTTATCTAGTTGTGGCGAGCTTATAATCTGTTTTTGGGTGTGTATTTGGGTTTTTTTCCCTCAAGTCCATTTTTTTTCAAACACGGTTCATTGTACTATTTTCTCTTAAGGAAATGATACATAGCTCTCCTGCGTAGTTTGAGAAAAAAAAATCCTTATCCTGAGTCCTGGGCCATGCAATTTCCACCATTGTCTTCTCATAATTATCATTGATTTTTCTGCATTCTAGAGTGTTTTTCATCCTCTTATTGTCATACTTACATGCTTCTTATCTTGCTGGGGATATTTTAAAAGCATTTCAAACTTGAACAACTTATTTTTGGCAGAGATAAAATGTGTTCAAGGTTTGCCCTTGTGGCGGAACAGTTCAGCAACAATTAATGAGGAAACATTTCAAGGCTACCGGAAAGGGAAAACTGCTGAAGGGATAAATGAAATTGTGATGGGTTTGTCACCTCCCCTTACCGTGCTGACAGTGCAATATTTGAGCATTAAAAAACATGAGTACCTCTAACCACCTCTGTTACTGCAGGCTATGATTTCCAAGATTCAAATGAGAAGCATTTTAATGTTCTTGCTTTGTATAACTCGACTTATGAGAATGCCTCTTTCATTCCAATGCCATTTGCACTTTTGCGCATTCCACGCTCATTGAATGCGGTGCGTGTCATTTACTTCACTGATATAAAATTGAATTTTTCTCATATTTATTTGCCTATTATAACCCACTGAAAAGGTTGATTTTCTGTTGTCAAATGCTAACCCTTTCAAATAAGGATGCATTGATGAGCATGCACAGCCATATATAGTTTTTAATATTTTTTAACATATATTAGTAGGGTCATTTGCTTTTGTGTCTGCTTCAGTTATAACTTTAACTTCCGTTTAACATTTTTGATTATGGAACTAATCTCAATATTGCTAGAATTTATTTCATCTTTTAAAAACAAAGATAGTACATTATTATTCTTACTTGCTCATTTTTCAATGCAATCAAAGAACCTATACAGTCGGTTTCCCTCAAATAACAACATTATCTTGACATCTGTTCAGGTATCAAATGCCTATCTCCAACTTATTCGAGGTTCAGGCGTAAATATGTTGCTCGACTTCACAAAAGAAATGCCTAAGCAAGCCACCCGTCTGACATTTGATTTTTCTGCTGTCGCCGGTCCACTATTTTTCGAATGGGTTGTTGTCTTGCTTTTTCCGGTATGATGTTATTGGAGTTGCTTTTCTTTCTGCGAGTAAATATTATGTACACAGAATACCAGTGTGCATCACAAAAACTTTTAAACTCCATTCATGATTTCATTAAAAAAAACTCTTGAACTACAATTCAGGTTATGCTGACCTACCTTGTATATGAGAAGCAACACAAGCTACGAACAATGATGAAAATGCATGGACTTGGGGATGGCCCTTACTGGATTATATACTATATGTACTTCCTTATTTTCTCCACGTTGTATATGATTGTATTTGTCATTTTCGGATCCGTCATAGGTAGGATATCCAACAATGATCATCTTAACAAAAAATGTACTTTGTTTGAAGCTATTTATCTAATTCACCTGTTACTTTGCAGGTGTGAACTTTTTCAAGATAAATGACTACAGTATACAGTTTGTGTTCTTTTTCAGCTTCATTAATCTGCAGATTGTATTGGCCTTCCTAGCCTCATCATTCTTTTCTAAAGTTAACACTGCTCAGGGTATAACAAAACTGCACCATTTCATTTCTTGTTCATAACAATTTGTTCATCAGTTATGGAAGATATGTGATGTTTTTTTTTGCTTATACCAGCAATTGCGTACCTGTACATATTTGGGTCAGGGTTGATGGCAGGATATCTTATTCGCAATTTTATTGAAGGGGGGAAATTCCCAAGTAAGTTTAGTGATCACTTTAAAATGCTAGTCTCTTTTTGTGTAAAATTCACATAACTGTATTGCTAAGTCAATTGTCATCATAAGATCACATTACGGTTTTAATCATGATTGAATAACAAGAAAGTAGATGCTGCATTTCCTGCTCCTCTCCAAAATGTTTCAGGTGTGCTTCTTCGATGAATCAATCTAAAATTATAGGATAATATTTCTTCCATGCTATTACAGGACACTGGATTACAGTTCTGGAGATAATACCTGCATTTTCTTTATATCGAGGACTATATGAGCTTGGCCAGTATGCTGTTAGGTCTTCAGAAACAGGAAGCCCTGGCATGCGATGGAGTGATTTAAATGACCACACGAATGGAATGAGAGATGTGTTAATCATTATTATTTTAGAATGGTTGGTTTTGCTTCCTGTTGCATATTATTTCGACCATGCTTCTTCAGTTGGACACAGATCTAGTCTCCTTTCTATAATCAAACATCTCCTAAAGGACCCTACTTCGAGAAGGATAACTGTTAATAAAATAGCTGATAAGGATGTTCACATAGAGATGGAGAAGCTAGATATTATCAAAGAAGTAAGTTCCTTACTACATAGCTACTGTTTCCCTTTAAAAATTTCCCACCTCCCAGTATTGTTTAGGTGTACTTTCAAATTTTCGGATTTGCCTATTGAATTATTATTTTTATATCTGCCACTACTCTAAATAACTTTTGTTGTATTTTCCTAGTCTAAGTTTTCTCCTTTTTAATATAATCAGCAGCTCTTCTGCCTGATTTGTTAAAAAAACACTCTAAATAAATAAATATATTTCCCTTATGAATAAAATTTAATCTGCAACTTCATTCATATCATTTTTGAACAAATCAGAGTCTCAGATGTCACTGTACTACTTTATTTGTGCCTCAGAGAGAGACTGTTGATCAAGTGCTACAGCAACACACTAGTGGCTACGCTGTCATTTGTGATGACCTAAAAAAAGTATATCGTGGAAAAGATGGTAACCCCGATAAGTTTGCGGTTCAAGGTGTATCACTTGCTTTGCCTTATGGAGAGTGCCTTGGTATTCTTGGCCCTAATGGAGCTGGAAAAAGCTCTTTTATTAGCATGGTTTGTCATCATATCCCTCTACATGCCACACTTTATCTAAGCTCTATTGATTGTGAATAATAGAACAATTTGTAGTCCCTTTCCCATCTGTTATTTTTGTTTAAAACGGATTAGTTAGAGTTTAATTCATCCTAGTATTTTTCTTCACAATCTTCTATATTTTCTTTGAGCCACACATTGCCAGGAAATTTAGCCTTTCTTGAACCACAAGCTCCTCAAATTTCACAATGAAGACTAATATGACTTGTCTTTTTTCCCCAACCCATATTGTGGTATGGGCCTTGCTATTGTACTCCGGTTTCCCATAGGAGGTAAGAGCATGAATAAATCACAGTTCTTGATTTATAGAAAAGACAAAACTATTAAAAATAATTAAAAATCAGGAAAAAGGATAAAAGGCTGGCTATCTCGGGCCATCCCCTACCTTCCTTGCTGTAATGGTTACTGGAGCATGCACGCAGTGACGGCACCTGATCCATACGGCAAGTCGGCAACAAACCAAATGTTTTCTTCTATCTTGCATGATTATCTCTCCATTGTTGTCTTGTACGGGAGCTAAACATATAAGTAGTATCGCATAATTCATCCAAATAATACACGCATTCAAAAAGTATATAGCCATCCTTTTAAAAAGAAAATCACAAAGTTATGATTACAAACATTATCTTTCTTTTTTTTTTCTCGAACAAAATGCCATGCATCTGTTACAATAAGTCACATTAGCATACCCACCTCTAAGTGTCGCCTTTCTCTGTCACATTATTCAAGAAAAGAAAAAAAATACTTATGTCACGTTCAAACAAATACTTTACATATGTCAAGTTCAAACAAAAACTTTCAAGAAAGAGTTATGTTCCAACAACAAAACATAACAGGAAGTATATATGTTGGGAAAAAGGTTACACGTTCAGATCTTAGACCACATGCATCTTAGATATATTTCCAAGATATTTTGCCTATGTTTCGTAATTATCCTCACCGTTTTCCAACATAAAAAATATAAATATATATTTATCTAATTACCTCCTAGGAGGTAATAAGTGATCAAAACCATCATAATCTACTAAATTGGACGGTCCACAGTTATTAACAAGCACCATAGCAAATCCATTGTGGTGTTGATCCATCCTTCTTGTGCCTGCCAGATGATTGGGTTTGTAAAGCCAACATCAGGAAACGCATTTGTACGGGGTTTCAGCATACAAAATGACATGGAAAAGATATACAGCAGCATGGGAGTTTGCCCACAGAATGAGTAGGATATGCACTTCTTTATTGCTGATATGTTCTGAGTAATGTTTTTGTACGGGACAAAAATAAAGAATCAATTTAAACAATGCTGTCTTTATTTGAATGCAGTATGCTTTGGGAGACGCTAACTGGCAGGGAACATCTCCAGTTTTATGGCCGACTGAAGGGCCTTAGTGGTTCATCTTTGGATCTCGTAAGTAATCACATATTCACATGTATATCAATTGCTTACTCCCTCTGTTTCAAATGTCAGGTGTTTTAATTTCCTCAGTCAAATTTCTCTAACTAGACCAAGTTTATAGAAAAATGCACACCATTTACAACACCAAACTAGTTTCATTAAATCCACGATAAAATATGTCTTGTGATGGAAGTATTCCCTGCACATTCAAGTAGCTTACTGTCAAATCTGTTAGCTTTCAGTTGCTTCAAAGTCATTCAGTTGTTTCAGTTCAGGATTGTTAGCAGTTGGTTACTTGTCCTGGTCTTCAGGAAGTAGAGCTAGTGGGTCAGTTGCCTAGTGGTGTCGTGAGCTAGAGAATAGGACCACTTTGGCCGGTTGTTATGGCTTGCTGACCATGTAAACTCTTTGCTAGGCAACATAAACAAAAAAGCTGCAGTCTTGCAGCACCAATCCCACTGTGTTCTTGAGTGCTCTAGCATCAACAGTGAGTTGAGAGACTTACATCTTGATGGTGCATTTATTTGGTATTGTGGATGTTAATATATTTTTCTATGAACTTGGCATTACAGAAGTTTGGCATAGGACAAAACTTAAATACCTTACATTTTGGAACGGAAGGAGTACCACATATTTTGATAATAAAATAGCATATAACATTTTACATGAAACCAATTAGTCTTGTTTGGAGGATGTTAAGTTGTTGTTTTGTTTACATTTGCCTATTGGATTATGGCGAAATAGTTATGTACTTTCTTTGGTCAAGCTTTAACTTGAGAAGGAACTTACAGCAATGATAATGTTTGCAGGCTGTTGATGAGTCTTTAAGGAGTGTAAATTTGCTTCATGGGGGTGCTCCTGATAAGCAAGTGAAGAAGTACAGTGGTGGCATGAGGAGGCGCCTTAGTGTCGCCATCTCGTTGATCGGAGATGCTAAAGTACTACTTTCTACAGAATCTCACATTTCCATAAGAAGATATATGTAGTGACTTCTGACACTTCCTAATTGTGGCTCAGGTCGTCTACATGGATGAGCCAAGCACTGGATTAGACCCAGCTTCTAGGAAGAGTCTCTGGAGTGCTGTGAAGCAAGCAAAGCAGGATAGAGCAATCATTCTCACCAGTAATGTTCAGACAAGAAAACTTTGATCATTCGATAGCTTTTGCTTGGCCATAATCTGTTCTTCTGATGTAATATTAACTTCTTATTTTTGTGCACCTTCGCAGCGCATTCCATGGAAGAAGCTGAAACTCTTTGTGATAGACTGTGTATCATGGTCGATGGAAGCCTCCAGTGTATAGGCACGCCCAAAGAGGTATTGCAAAGCCACAGTATTATGCATACTTCTTGATTAGGTTGCAACAGCTCTGTTCAAACGGAGATTGACATTCAGAATCATGTGACAGCTCATAGCTAGATACGGAGGGTACTATGTGCTGACGATGACAACACTGCCCGAGTTCGAACAAGAGGTCGAAAACCTGGTGCGCAAGCTCTCACCAAGCTCCAGGAAGGTGTACCACCTGTCTGGGACGCAGAAGTACGAGCTGCCGAAGCAGGAAGCGAGGATCTCAGATGTGTTCATGGCCGTGGAGAGCTTCAAGAAGAGGGTGGAGGTCCAGGCCTGGGGCCTCGCGGACACCACCATGGAGGATGTGTTCGTCAAGGTCGCCAAAGGGGCCCGGTCCAGCGAAGAACTCTCCTAGAGTTTGCGTTCAAAAAAAAAAAGAACTCTTGATTTATTGTATATTTTGTACTGTAAATTTGCAACACTGTAAAATAGTTGTTGCAGCATGTATATGTGTACTGAGCGTTGGAAATTCAAATGAGTGATGTTAATTGTTATCTATGTGGTATTGGTGTGTTTGGTTGCATAACTACCTGGGCAGTGCAGCATCCAGCCCTTTAGCCCCTCTTTTTCACCAAGTTTTAAATAAATTTCTGCAGGGGCCACGGCCCCTCCAGTTCCTAAAAAAATGTGCAGCATCCAGCCATAGGTGGGCCAATCGGCGCCTAGAGCCAACAGGCTCATGTTTGTTTGTTTGTTTTTTCCTTTCCCCTTATATAGTTTCTAACTTCTTTTATTTTATCTTTTTGAACGTGAAGCATTTATATATACCCTCCGAATTATAATTACTTTAATTTTGTTTCAAGTCAATTTTCTCATAACTTTCATCATGTTTATACTTTATATATTTCCATGAGATTTTTTTTGATAAATCTTGATGATACAACTAGTGAATTCTCCCAAGGCGTTTTTAAATAATCATTTTGTTTCTTTATCAAGAAGAATGATACGTGTTTAAAATATTTACAAAAATAATCTCACAATGTTAAACAGTAGCTTGATATAGTTTCTTTTTTAATTTTAAACAAGTCCGATCGAGCGATCATTTAATTTTAAACAAATCTAATTGAACGATCATCACTTAACAAGTGAGGCCGGAAGCGGACCACTCGGATCACTATGAGGCCGACTCATTTGAGGGAACGTCGTCCTTCCGGCACCTAGTCTCTCACACTGTACGTACAAGGAGACGATAAGGATCCGACATGGGTGGCCCATACTTTCCCTCTACGTGTGTCCCTACACTGGATCTGCTACAGTAATCTCTACAATAGGTGTCACACTAACTGCGTTGGGGGACTCACGTATTAGCGTCCCCACCACAACGACATGAGTAGTGTCGCCTCAAAGTCTTAGGCCTTGTTTAGATGTGAAAAAATTTTAAATTTCGCTACCGTAGCACTTTTGTTTGTTTGTGACAAATATTGTCCAATCATAGACTAACTATGATCAAAAGATTCGTCTCGTGATTTACATGCAAACTGTGTAATTAGCTTTTATTTTCGTCTATATTTAATGCTTCATGCATGTGCCGCAAGATTTGATGTGACGAAGAATTTTGAAAACTTTTTGGTTTTCAGGGTGAACTAAACGAGGCCTTATACCCATACAAACAGTAGGAGGTGGTAATCTCAAGGTCTAAATCGGAAGTTCACTTTCACCCCAAAACATTTATGTTTGAAAAGAAAGTATTAATTGCATGGATTTCATCTGTCAGATGCTCCATTCCTAGTCGATCTTTTGGAAATTCCATGGAGCATGAAAGGCCTAGCTTCATCAGAGGAATGATGCAGCTATTCATGATTAGGACTGCTTGATTTTTATTTTCAGCTATCTCGTGCATTATGTTAGGATCCAAGATCTCCACAATCCTATGGCCTTGTTTAGTTCACCTAAAAAAAGCAAAAAGTATTCAAGATTTCCCGTCACATCGAATCTCGTGGCACATGCATGAAGCATTAAATATAGACGAAAGCAAAAACTAATTACACAGTTTAGCTGAAAATCGCGAGACGAAACTTTTGATCCTAGTTAGTCCATAATTGAATAATATTTGTCACAAACAAACGAAAATGCTACAGTACCGAAATCCGAAAGGTTCGTGCCATTCTTGAATGCCTCATCAATAGGCTGCTTCCCGTGAACATTTTCCAAGAGAAGCACTCCAAAGCTGTAGACATCTCCCTCAGAAGAGATCTCACTACCCATGCCATACTCTGCAGATTAATTTAACATTTGAACATGAGTAATTTTCACTACCATAGTAATAGTTCACTAGTTCAGCACTAGCTAAGATAAATAAAACCATAACAACTTACACAAGAAGGATCATTGCACAAAAATCTTGTGAGCCCAAAGTCACTGACATGAGCACATGTCATGGTCCAATAGAACATTTTGTGGCTTCAAATCACAGTGCACCAATGGACACACACATTGATTGTGAAGATAATCTCAAGAGCAAATGTACATGGTGGGCAAATGCTAACGGTTAAAGATTATGGTGCACTGTTCATCTTCCTCCTCTCGCCACTGCACCAGCCCGACTTGCCACCATCCTCCACTGCGGCTCCCTAGCTGCTGGCCACGCCGCCCACCAACCACCACCGATTGCCGCCCACCAACCGCCGCTGCCACGCTGACCCCTCCTTCCCCTAATCCCAATCCCACAACCTCGTCGTCGACCCCTCGCCCCTGCCGCTGGCACTTGCCAGTCGGTTATCCTACCCTTAGCAGTCGGGGAATGGGAACATGACCCATGCTCCCGTTCCCATATTCCATGCTCCAAGAACATCTACGTTCCAGAAACGGGAACGTTCCCGTTTCCATGTTATAAAATGATACCCCAAGTTCTTGTTCCTGTTTCTGGAACGGGGACGGAAACAGAAACATGGTTGCTAAGGTCCTACCCTACCCCCTCGGTGGCTCCCCCGGCCAACTCGCCACAACTGCTTGTCCAGCGGCCACCCTTGGGCGCCTCCCTTTCTAAGGATGCCGGATTCTAGTCACTTGAACGTCACCCAAAATTCACGGGACTGGATTGTAGGAAGCATGCCCTTTGATACGTTGCCATATAGATTGATATGTCAAAGGCTATTGGAGCAAAATCCGTTTATAGCCACAATCTCTTATAGAAGGGTGACTGGAGCAGTTTATTTATAGCCACAAGTAGACATTGCATATTATCAGCTTGTATATTGTAGTTTGTTAACTGGTGTCTATATTTTTAGATAATGGATATAAATAACCGGCCTCTAACTGGTGTCTGCATGACATGGTATGTCATAAAAACTACTAAATAGACTGATCAAATATCGGGTTTGTGTAGGGCTAGAAAAAATAATTAGGGTCAAATCTTCTGCCCAAGCCTGACCAGACACACTGGCGGGCCAGTCGGGTTGGGCTATTTCTTGGGTTTGGTTTTCGTACTTTGGGTCTGGTCATGGGTCCAAAATCCTGGCCCTAACCTGACACAACGCACTGGTGGGCTGGGTCAGGTAGGGTCGGATGGCCCACGAACATGTCTAATAAGAAGTGTCTGGGTTGGGACTGCCCTGCTTTCACCGTTCAGAGTACAACGATCCTGAAATAGCACATCACAAATGCTCTCAGTTTCTTCAAGTTAAGCCCATCAGGATTTAGTGGATCATTTGATCAGAAATAGAAATGCTTGCTTGAACTGAGATTCTTCAAATCCGCAACACGATAAAACAGGAAAAAATAGATATGAACTGCTCAACTGCAAATGCCAAACATTGGGTAAATTAATACCAAGGATTAAAGATCATGATTTCATCTAGTACGTGAGCAATTTCTGCAGCCATCTCTATGACTGATATACGCTAATTTATGTCGAAGAATACATTTTTGAGAATATATGCTTGATGGTAAGGATCTTGTTACAAACTTCATCCATTCCTGGTCGTTCTTTTGGTGATGCCATGGAGCAGGACAATCCTATTTTAACCAATGGAAGGATACAGTTCTGCATCACTTTGGCTGCATTGATGCTGTCTTGTACCATGACGGGACTCACAATCTCGTCGATATTATTTGGAAATGATTGACCGACAAAATCTTGTAGGCTTATACCATCCTTTAATTTCTCGTCAGTCGGACGATACCCTGTTATCATTTCTAGCAGGAGCACTCCAAAACTGTAGACGTCACCCTTGGTTGATATCTCTTTGCTCATGCCATACTCTGCATGTATGTTTGCAGACATAATAAGTTAGAGATAATTCCCATTTTTCGATCCTATAAAGAAAAAACAGAATAAACTACTTACAAATAAGCTCATCTCACCTGGAGGGATGTACCCAATGGATCCTTTCAGGCAAGCCAAACTTGTTGAACTATCTTGAAATGCATCTGATGTAGCATATAATATCCTTGCTAAGCCAAAGTCACTGACATAAGCAGCCATGTCAAGGTCCAAAAGGATATTACTTGGCTTCAAATCGCAGTGTATTAGTGGATCCACGCATTGGTTATGAAGGTAATCCAAAGCACATGCTACATCCAATGCTATATTGATTCTTTGAAAGAAAGTCAGAATCTTTCTTTCACTGTGCTCATGGACCCTTGGATGTAACCACATATCCAGGTTCCCATTCGGCATGTATGGGAAGACTATGGCCTTGAAATCTGCTCCAGTTGGATCCACTGAGGAGCATAAAGTAATTATTTTAATAAGATTTCGGTGGCGGACATTTCTGAGGGCTTCACACTCTGCAAGGAAGCTCCTATGTGCCCCATATGTGCCGAGGTTAAGAATCTTGATAGCCACTTGATCTTTCTGAAGCTTCAGCTTGCCCTTATAAACCATTCCAAATGAACCAGAGCCAATTAAGTTAGCAGAAGAGAACATATCTGTTGCCTTTTCAATATCTTTATATGTTATGTTTTCCTTGTGCTCTTTGTGGTGCTGCAAATATTTCTTTACTTTAATTTTCTTACTCCAGAAGAATGTCACGAGACAGAAGCAAGTGATTATAACAACAGCAACAATTGGTATCACTATCTCTATGACTTGTAGCAGTGACTTGTGTTTCCTTGTCCTTTTATCCATTGCTGGACAAAGAGACACACCTCCTGTTAGAACTCTTGTACACAATTCATCATTTCCTTCAATTGAAACTGCACTAGCATTGCCAAAAATACCACCACTTGGAACTGCTCCACTAAAACTGTTGAAGGATAAATTGAGTTGATGCAGAGAACTCAAGTTTTGGAAGAAGTCTGGGATGTTTCCAGACAATCTGTTCTTAGAAATGTCAATCTCCTCGATGCTTCTCAAATTCACTAAAGTCTGTGGAATGCTTCCTTCAAAGAAGTTGTCTCGCATCTCTAGATACTCAAGAGCCACACACATGCCAATAGCGGATGGGATGTATCCAGACAACATGTTGTTTGTGATGCTAAGTTTTTTCAGATTAATGAGATTGCCGACTTCCTCTGGTATTCCTCCAGTCAACGAATTATGTGACAAGTCAAATTCTTCAGAAAGCGAAGAAATTTTGAAGATGTCGCTTGGTATAGTCCCATTTAGCGAGTTGTGTGCAAGATTGAGTATTTGAAGTTGAGTGCAACTTCCTATACTTGCAGGTATTGTTCCACTCAAGTTGTTTCTATCCAATTTAATATCAGTCAGCTGAACAAGATTACCTATAATTTCAGGGATTGGACCTGAGAGTCTATTTTGCGCAAATGCTAGAACAACCAAGTCGTGCAAGTTTCCAATTGTTGGTGGTATATTTCCAGTGAACATATTGTAATCCATGAATAGAATACTGAGGCTCCTCAGGTTACCTATCTCTGGTGGTATATGCCCAGAAATTCTGTTGTTCCGTAGCCACAGTAACTGGAGATTACTGGAAAGGTTTCCAATGGAACTTGGTAGATTCCCTTGGAGGTTGTTGCCATCAAGCATCAGTTGGGTCAGTTTGGAGCAATTTGAGAGTGAAGAGACAAAGCCCCAGTCACCTGCTTCTAGCATGTTGTATGACACATCTAGCACCTCCAGATTTGGCAATGACCCAAAGTATGGCATGAGCCCTGTTAGCCTATTGTCTGCAAGCTGAAGCCATTGTAGCTGGTATGCAACAAGGAGAGAAGATGGGATTGGGCCAGCAAACTTGTTTGCCGAGAGGATTAATCCCTGAATGTTTGGGAGCGTGTAGCCAATGTTGGAGGGCAATCTTCCAACAAGCGAGTTATTTGCCACAGCGAGATCTATTAGGGAGGACATGTTGAAGAGAGATTGTGGAAATGGACCCCACAAGTTGTTCACATTCAAGTTCAGTATTTCTAGTGTTGAAATATAACCTAGGCTCTCCGGTATGCTCCCAACTAAATTGTTATATTGAATACGTAGAGTAAGTAGGGAGGAAAGGTTCCCTAGTGAGGGATGGATTGTTCCCGAAAGATAGTTCTCCCCTAAATGGAGGTGTTCAACAGGGGGAGAGTTGGCAGTGATAGGTGGTATAGAGCCAGAAAAGCTGTTCTTTTGGAGGCAAATGGCAATAAGTGATGAAGTATTGAAGAGAGCCTTAGGGAGCTCTCCACTAAGATTGTTGCTCATGAGGCGAAGAACTTGTATTGTTGAACTACTCGCTAAGAGCTCTGGGATCTCCCCAGTGAGTGCATTTCTCCCAAGATCAACATATCTGAGAGAAAGGGTGGTGCCCAAAGATGGTGGTATGTTGCCACTAAGCATATTGCTAGCAAGATTTAGCATTCGCAGCTCTGGAAGAGTTCCAAAAGCAGAGGGGATGCTCCCTTGCAGCTGATTGTTGCTGAGGTTAATCTCCTGAAGATGCATGCACTGACTAAGGCTAGGTGGGATCTCACCATGGAGGGAATTGTTCCATAATCCTAGGAATTGAAGTTGGGTACACAAAGAGAGTTCAGATGGGATAGTACCTTCTAAAGAGTTCATGCTGAGGTTCAGGTTGCTGAGCCTGCTGAGGAGGCCGAGCTCTGACGGTATGCCACCGTGGAAGCTGTTGTTTGACAGTTGCAGCTTTGCAAGAGAGCTGAGGTTGCCAATACAAGGTGACAAGGAGCCTGTGATGCCTTCTGATGCAAGGTCCAGAGCAACGACACGCAGAGGAGGCCGCTGTGCGCTGCATGTGACCCCATGCCAGTTGCAGAGTTCCATGGATTCGTTGCTCCATGAGGCTAACAATCCGGGTGGACCTGAGAGCTGAGACTTGAAGCAGAGAAGAGCTTGTCGATCATCTTCGCTCTCATCACAGATGTCTAGTGGCAGGGAGCAACAGAAAATTAGTAGACAGAGAAGCCAAGCAACGTTGGGTGACAAGATTCCCAAAGAGGCCATTGCTGTTAGTTACAGCTTGGAGATTGCAAATGCGATGTTTAATATGGCACAAGACTAGATAACCACTCAGGATGAAGCACAGTCCTATTTGAAGATATACTGGGAAGTTGAAAGCTGTATGAATGCTTGCGTTTGGAGTTCAGCTTTAACGGCGTGGCTTCAACAGCTACCTGTTCTGCTTGGCCTAAAGCAAGTTGTTGGCTTGGAGTCGACTCGTCGCAATGCAAGTTGTTATCTGGGAGACGTCTTGCAATTTGCTTGGAAGGTTGTGCAAATGAGGTCGAAAGATGCACTGAAACTGGACTGAAAAGTTGAGGAAGGGACCGAACAGTTTCCGATAAAAACGGAAGAGTCGGCATATATACAGAGGCCTGTTGAGTACGCGGCGCCGTTGCCCTTTTGAGTGGGAAAACACTCTCTCGCGAGGAATAATAAATGAAATAAATTAAGGCCCTTTGGATGCAATGCGGTATTTCTAAATAACTATGGACCGTTTATTTATTTTGATCAGACGGTCACGATCATCTACTACCTCCTAGATAATAGATAAAATGTATATTTATTTAATTTTTGTTTTATAAAATAAGGTAAATAAGTAAAGTTTTAAATATAAAAAAAAATCTTTTTTTAGACTTCATTGATGCATACATGATCTTTGACTGATATGGTAAATTTTTTTGATTTATAACTTTGTGTTTCATATATTTTTATTACCATATTTTTTGTGTCACTTTATAAACTTGATTTTACATGTGGTAGATTTTGCATGTTTACGTGATTACCGTGTGGTTGGTCTGTGTGTGTAGCGTGTGTATGTGGCCGGTTAGCCTGGTTAGCCTGATACGTTAGCGTGTGTATGTGGTTAGCCGGTTAACATGTCAGTGTGTGCGCGCATGGTTAGACTGGTTAATTAGTGAGGACGGCTGGATCGGCATCCGGCGCTGCTCTCCTGTGATTAGGGGAATCGGCATGTGAGATTTCTCCTCCCATCATTAGGGGGTTGCAGGGGTTTTACTTTTATTTTTATAGATTTATTAATTTATTTAGTAATTCATTAAATTATAAAAGATCAATGGTTTAGATTGGTTTGAGACATCCTCATAGGTAAAAGGTGTATTTTAGCATTATCCAAGAAAAAATAGTAACTAGTTGGATATTGATAGAGTACACAGAATTGTGATACGTCTAGCTAATAGAAGAAAATACTAATAGTTAGCTGGATACAAACAAATCTATCTAATAGTTTAGCTAATTATTAATTATTTCACTAGTTAGAGCAACTCCAGTAAGAACACCCAAATCAAGGCCCCTATTTAGGATTTGAGTGATCACCCCTATTTTTATTGGTCCAACAAATTTCTTTCACTCCAACAACAGCCCCAAAATAGAGCCCCCAAAGTCCATATTAGCAAACAATGACATAGAGACCCACACGTCATTGACTCAACTCTTCTTCCCATCATCCTATCTCCACACATAGGGTAGAGGACGAGCAGAGCGGTCAGAGAAGGCTGTGACCGCTCCTTCTGCGGCGGGTAGGCTGGGCCTGCTCCTCCTAGCGGCTAGAGCAGGCTGGGAGGCTTCTCTCGGCGACGAGCTGGTCGGGCCACTGCTTCCCGTGACCTGAGCAAGATGGGGACGCTCTTCCCGATGGCGGCGGCGAGTAGCTCGTGATCGCTCCTCCTGACAACGGCGACAAGCAGGTCAGGGCTGCTTTAGCTAGGGCAGCATGGAGGGAATGCGCGATGGCCGCGAGCAAGTGCGCCATGGCCATCCGACCATTCAGGGAGCAGATCGAGAGGATGAGGAGGAGATCGAGCAGGGGAGGACCATAGTTCCATACGTGCGAGCAGGATGGGGGCCGGGAGGTGTCCCAACAGGAATTGGGGCTGATGGGAGGATTTTGTTGGCCCAACAAATTTGGTGTCCATAGTAGGGACCCTGTTGGAGTTGGATTTTGACATGAACACCTATATTGAGCTATTGGAGCTCAAGTAGAGGCCTTACTGGAGTTGCTCTTAGACCAAACTAGCTAATACCAGGCTAGTAGCTAATATTAACTATGACCTCTTAGCTATTGGATCCAAACAGATCCCAAGATAGTCTAGATTATGTAGGGGTAGCTTTGCGCAAACCACACTCTTACTAACATCATGAATCATGAATGAAATCCATATCACCAAAACCTGCGTAACACATCATTTTTCACAGAAACCGATGTGCGCTAGTGAATATTCATTTTGCTATCCTGAATATTGCTACAACTTGGTTTTTTTGGAACACATGTTTCATAGAGAGAAGGCAGTGGTAAAGCTAAAGCAAATTAGAGGATGATACGCCTGCCTTATAGAGTTATAGATGTGTAAACTTTGAGTCATAACCATGGTAAAAAATCAATGTATTCAATGGTATTTTATTTTTTTTCTTGGATGCATTTGCACCTACAAGCTTCTATATAGCTTCGCCACTAAGAGAGGATAAGGCCGAAGAAATGGCTTATACGACGCAGCTATAGGAGATCCCTTAAAGTAGATTTCGTAGGCAGCCACAGAGGTAGTGGTTAGCAACCTAATAAAAGACAACAGAAAAATAAGCGTTAAGGAGAGGGTCATGTGCTGCAAGAAAAACAACAATACGAAAGCTGCCAACAAAATAAATATAACTGTGGTGGCAAAGCATCCATTGAGAAAAGACGAGACAACAGCGGCCAAGCATCCGCCCGAGCAAGAACAACCAGTAGAACAGTGGCAAAACATCACCAGAGACAACGCGCGGATGAGGCATAATGCTCACGACAGCAAAGCATTTGCTAGAGAGAGGAGACTGAAGAAACGTCGGCGACAAAGCATCCGTTAGAGCAGCATGGATGACAAAATATCCGGTATAAGGAAAAGCGGTAGCGGCAAAGTATCCGCTAAAAAAACCAAGCGACTGTGTCAACACTAAGCATGTCAGCTGGACAAACTATTATGAAGAGGAGCTATTATGAAGAGAAGCTTGAAGCACATATAGGCACAATGCATCAAGAAACAGCTCCGGTGAGAGAAACGGAAGATGGAGGAGAGACACGGCCACATGAGTGCTACAACAATGTCTTCACGAAGAAAGTGACATCCACCATTGTCGGAAAGCACAGCGGTAGGCCTTAGAGGGTGTTTGGTTGGGTTGTTAAAGTCAGGTAGTGTAGCATTTTTGTTTTATTTGACAATTAGTGTCCAATCATGGACTAATTAGGCACAAAAGATTCGTCTCGCAAATTACTCTCTACCTGTGTTTTTAGTTTTGTAGATAGTCTATATTCAGTATTCTATGCATGTGTCAAACATTCGATGTGACGGGAGTTAAAATTTAACGACTAAAACCAAACACGACCTGACACAGCGGTGAATAGAATCTTCAACGATAACGCGTAGATGAGGCATAATGCTCACGATAGCAAAGCATCTGCCAGAGAGAGGAGACTGAAGAAACGTCAGCGACAAAGCATCTATTAGAGCAGCATGGATGACAAAGTATCCGCTATAAGGAAAAGCGATAGCGGCAAAGTATCCGCTAAAAAAATCAAACGACTGCGTCAACACTAAGCATGTCAGCTGGACAAACTATTATGAAGAGAAGCTCAAAGCACATATAGGCACAATGCATCAAGAAACAGCTCCGGCGAGAGAAAGACAGAGAAGAGACACGGCCACATGAGTGCTACAACGATGTCTTTAGGCAGGAAGTGACATCCACCATCGTCGGAAAGTACAACAGTAGGCCTAAGGGGGTGTTTGGTTGAGTTGTTAAAATTTATCAGATAGTGTAGCATTTTCGTTTTATTTGACAATTAGTGTTCAATCATGGACTAATTAGACATAAAAGGTTCGTCTCGCAGATTACTCTCTACCAATGTTTTTAGTTTTATAAATAGTCTATATTTAATATTTTATGTATGTGTCAAATATTCAAACCGGGACCAAACACCCCTAAGACACAGCGGCGAATAGAATCTTCAACGATAACTTTGGTTAGAAAAACTTTTGACTTTTCAGGTTCAGACTGAGACCGATCGCGAGATGCCTCCGAGTCTCACCTGGTGGGTATAAACGCATACTGGCTCTGAAAAAGAAAAAGGATATAATATGAACGCACGCCGTCTTTCGAGTCGCCGCCTGAGTCTCCGACCTCTAAACGCATAAATACCCTTGCCGAGGACTGGCCAGCTTGGGAGTTGGGACTCGAGCGAAAGACGACGATGGCCCTTCGACTGGGCCTGAGGCAACCACCGCTCTCCTGCAACCTGGTGCTCTGCATAGAGAGAATGGCGTTCGCTAGCTCCCCCATCGCCAATCCCCCAACTGCTCCAAGCAATAACGACGCTCCGGCTGACGCCGCCACTAGTCCTCCGGCTCCTCCGCCCGCTGAGGCTCCGACCACTCCATGCCCAGGCGATGGTACTGGTACACATGCTCCAGAAGGTGAGAAGGCCGGAGATGGTGAGTTCAGACTCAAGACTCAGAGTTCTGCTTAGTGTATGCACGCACTGTCACCGGATCCGAAATTGGAACGATCAGTATATTTGGCGATTTCCAAATTGCACCGACCTGACCACCTAATTCTTCTCGTTTCTGCGTGCAGTTCCACCAGCTGATCGGAGTCACATAGGTCCACCAATAACGCATGGTTATTACACGCCGACGCATCAGCCGCATGATCCTTGACCGTGAGGCTCAAAAGCTCATGTTGTCGCGAAGAAGCCACCCCTGGGAAGGGAACCCATGGATCGGAACGAGCAGCACATGTTCTGGACAGTTGGCAGTGCAATTAGCAGTTCGTTATATAATAGATCGTGGCCCAATAGTTGGGAGTTTCAGCCCATTTGCCTTGAAATGATTCGTTTCCTTTTCATTTGTTGAATTGCTTTTTTTTCGAATTGGTGAACTGCTTGTTGAATCGAAACCGACAACAAGTAATCAAAAGTTTTATACAAGCAAACAAGTTTTAAGAAAAATATCAAAACATATCTCGACTTCTGGGGAGTGGCGGATGTACAATTTCAATGGACATATTAATTTTTGAGATGTAATAATAAAAAAAAAGTTTGACAAGATCAATGGGTATTCAAACTCTTTCCTTTCGTTCGGTCATCCACCAATCCCTCTTGGCCCTCCTCTCTTTGTGCTTTCTACTTTCTCGGATGGCATCCGAAGTTGGATTTGATCTAGAACATGTCGAAATTGCTGCCATGGTGCCCATTACTATGGTGGGCGGATCTATTGCTCGTTGGATAGAGTGGATGGTTCGGCGATTTGTGTGACCTAGATAACGTCAGGGTTGTTGGACTAACCTTACACATAGGCTAGGTTTGTGAGCATCAACATAGGTGGGCGCGGTCACGATCTTTATGAGCGAGTGTGTCTTTAATATGTTACTATCACACATACATGCGTCAATGGGTGATTCGAACTAGAAACACACATCATCTTCCTCACAGCAGATGCACAAAGTTAGGGTTTTGGGGCGGTGGCAAAGACCTCCTTGATAGTGAATTATTGAGAGTGACTTGTATGACCTAGCTAACAGGTCATACATGTCAAAGTTAGGATTTGAGAGTGACTTGTATGACCTAGCTAACAGTCTCTGTCGGCACTACAAGAAATTTCCTTATACATCGTCACAGATAAGAGAAAATGCGTCACGGTTAACTCATTATGACGATCGCTTAAAACGTCATGTATCAGACCGAAAGTGACCGTCATAGATTGGTTTTTTCGTTCGTCATGGATGAACTAATCGGCAGCAATAGCATAAGGCAATTGTGACAAAATGAACCATCACAATTCTGTTACGCATCAGTAGGCGTTTTTGTGGCCCATTATTAATGCCCATGGATTTGTGGCACACTCATGAAACATTGAAAGAGCATCTAGGCCCCTAAGTGATTTCGGTGATTAATGACATTGTTGATTACTATGACTAACGTGTGTTTTGCAGAGGCAAAGTCATAGGTAAGGTCATGGTATATAGGTACTCGAT
>Ga0182004_10000801_pt1 | contig 20968 bp, 17 predicted proteins | sample Sormic07211540_1_FD_120479 | JGI IMG/M metagenome (GOLD analysis project Ga0182004, IMG submission 120479) | Endophyte microbial communities from Sorghum bicolor roots, Mead, Nebraska, USA - 072115-40_1 MetaG | ecosystem: Host-associated > Plants > Roots > Unclassified | place: USA: Nebraska...
ATCATTTTGCAGTAATTAAATGCTTTGCCCAGCCTTGGAAACATCAAGGTGAAACTCATGCATTGTGGAGGTTGTTTCATTGTTCGTTTCATTGATGCTCTGTCAGCAGATTTGTTTTGGAAACAGTGCATTAAAACGGGCTATTGAGACTGGCCTAATACTAACAAAGAGAGGTAAACGATACTTAAACAACCGAAGCACCCTTGGATTCTCGCGAGCCCCATGCTGGCTGTGGCCTGGCCATGGTCCTCCACTGCTACTATACTATAGGCGGGATCTCATTCTCGTGCACCTTCACCCCCTGCTGTCGGCCGTCAACGCACTGTTTGCATGCTTCGCCTTCCCCTCCCCGCGCTCAAGCCCGCCAGCCGCCGACGTGATCCAATCAAGGCGGGGCTGAGTCATCCTCGACCCATCCGGGAGCACTTCTCGTCCCAGCCCTCCATCCCGTCTCCATCCGACGCCCGCCCACGGCTCTCAGCCCGTTTTCCAATCATCTTCCCTCGCAGTCGCAGACGGAGAGAGCTGCCGGAAATATATTAAACCTAAACCCCGATCAGAGCATCACCATTAAACTAAGCGCATGAAACGCAACCATCACAGTAGAAAGATAAGCAAAGCAACCCTCTCATGCGGGTAGGGATTCCTTCCAGCTCTCATCAGCCATCTGCACACGCCTACCGCGCCCGCCATTTATAAGCCCCTCGTCCACTCTCTTTCTCTGTCTTCGCCTCGCCGCTCCGCCATCGTACGCACGCCATCCCCACTAAACCAGCCGTTTCTGTAGGTGTTAGTTATACCACGCTCGGCAGCTGCTGTTCCAACTCCAATGGCCATGCCCAACCCACGGGCGGTGTTGACCTCCGCGCCGTCACCGCCCGCCGCCTGCTCCTCCTCCTGGTCGGCGGCGGCGGAGTTCATGGCGCCGGCAACGCCTCCGTCGCCGTCCGACGGGGAGCTGCTGCGCTCGCTGCACCGCCTGGCGCGGGACCTGTCCGCGACGGCCGCAGAGACGCCGGCCCCGTTCCTGCGCGCCGCGCTCGCGTCCATCACCAGGCGGTCCAGGCTCCTGGCCGCCGCGTTCGACGACCTCGTCCTGTGCGCCGCGGCGGCCGAGGAGGGCATGCCCCGGTCCGCGTCGCTGTGCCTCCGCGAGGTGCTCCTCGTGCTGCAGCGGTTCAAGGCGTTGGCCGCCGACTGCGCCGCGCGGAGCCGGATGCGGCTGCTGCTGCAGTCGGACGAGATCGAGGAGGAGGTCAGGGAGCTGCACCAGGAAATGGCCACGCTGCTCGACCTCCTGCCGGGCGTCGAGCTGGGCCTCGCCGAGGACGTCATGGACCTACTCGACCTCGCGTCGCGCCAGTGCCGGCGGTTCGCGCCGTCTGTGTCGGTCCAGGCCGAGCAGGCTCTCAAGGCCAGAGTGCTCTCGCTGATACAGGAGATTGAGCGGGAGATCGTGCCGGAGCGGGAGAGGCTGCGGGAGATCCTGGAGGAGGTGGGCATCAACGACTCGGCGACCTGCGGCGAAGAGATCGAGAGCCTCGAGCGGGAGATCGGTGAAAACCGCGCCTCGGAGAGGTGGACGGACGCCATGATCGCGCTCGTCGGCCTGCTGCGGTACGCCAAGTGCGTCCTGTTCAGCGCCACGCCCCGGCCTTCTTCGGATTCCAAGCCGGACCCCGAGGTCGACGAGGAAGGGGAGCCTCCGGCGCCGCCGCCGGACTTCCGCTGCCCCATCACCCTCGATATCATGCGCGAGCCCGTCGTCGTCGCCAGCGGGCAGACGTACGACCGGGAGTCCATCTTCCGGTGGTTCGACTCCGGCAAGTCAACGTGCCCCAAGACAGGGCAGGTGCTTACCGTTCTGGAGCTCGTGCCCAACAAGGCGCTCAAGAACCTCATCGCCAAGTGGTGCCGGGAGAACGGCGTCGCCATGGAGAGCAGCGAGGCGAGCAAGAGCGAGCCTGCGCAGGCGGTGGCCGCGAACAAGGCCGCGCTGGAGGCGGCGCGCATGACGGCGTCGTTCCTCGTGAAGAAGCTCGCCATCTGTTTCTCCCCTGACGCGGCCAACCGCGTGGTGCACGAGATCCGGCTGCTGTCCAAGACCGGCGCCGACAGCCGCGCGTTCGTCGGTGAGGCCGGAGCCGTGCCGCTGCTGGTGCCCCTGCTCTACTCCGAGGACGCCGGGCTGCAGCTGAACGCCGTCACGGCGCTGCTCAACCTCTCCATCCTCGAGGCCAACAAGAAGCGCATCATGCACGCCGAGGGCGCCGTGGAGGCGGTCGCCCACATCCTGAGCTCCGGCGCGACGTGGCGCGCCAAGGAGAATGCGGCGGCCGCCGTGCTCAGCCTGGCGTCCGTCCACACCTACCGGCGCCGCCTCGGCCGGAACCTGTCCATCGTGGAGAAGCTCGTGCACCTGGTCCGCACCGGCCCGACGAGCACCAAGAAAGACGCGCTGGCCGCGCTGCTGTCGCTGGCGGGCGAGAGGGAGAACGTGGGAAAGCTCGTGGACGCCGGCGTCGCGCAGGCGGCGCTGTCCGCGATCAGCGAGGAGGAGACCGCGGCCGCGGTGCTGGCCGCGCTGGCGAAGCGCGGCGGCGCGGAGGCGATCGTGGGCATCGACGGCGCCGTGGCGCGTCTTGTGGCCGAGATGCGGCGCGGCACGGAGTGGGGCCGGGAGAACGCGACGGCGGCGCTGGTGCTCCTGTGCCGGCGGCTGGGCGCGCGCGCGGTGACGCAGGTGATGGCCGTGCCCGGCGTGGAGTGGGCCATCTGGGAGCTGATGGGCACCGGCACGGACCGCGCACGCCGCAAGGCCGCGTCGCTCGGCAGGATATGCCGCCGGTGGGCCGCCGCCTCGGCCGCCGACGGCGAGCGGGGCAGCGTGTGCCCGGCCGCCAGCACCGTCGTGCCTCCGGCCATGATGGCGTCGTAATCAAGGCTAGCCAAGGGCAATGCCGGATAGGATATTAAAGCTCATTTTTTCCCCTCTCTTCTCCTCCTCATGATGTACAAAGTTTGCTTAGGCTGTCACGATTCTTTGATCAGAGAGTGATAATGGTGAGTGGTTGATCAACTGTGCATACACGGAGCTCTTACTGTACCAATGTAGTTTTCCTCTATCTCCACCGAAATTTCTTATTCTTCATCCGCGGCTCTAAAAAAATATACTTATATAGTACTACAATGGAAATGGCTTTTGTATTTGACTCCATTTGCTGATCTGTGGGCTGTCGCGACGTCTGAGCTACTGTTCGATACCGAGGGAAAGCAACGGGGATTTGTTCCGATTTGCCAAGTGATGGGGCCAGGCCGTCTGCTTTGCTCCGTGATCCAACGTAACAGAAGCTGAAGCCGCGACGAAGCATTGCGCTTTTAGCTTCGGGTTATCATTGATGGGGCCTCCCGCTCCGTGCTCTGCGCGAGTGATTGCCGGTGGATGATGATCGGGACCAGGAACCAGACACCCTTCCTTTTCCCTCTGCGAGGAGCATTGCTGGCTGGCGCGAACATGTGATTTGCGAGGAGCAGACACTGCACGGTACGGGTAATCTGGTACTACTCCACAACCGGCTCGCGGGCAGGTGCGGACGCCACGGGCTGGCGGGCAGGTGGCCAGGTGCGGACACCGGACGGTTCGTTGCAGCGACCAGCGAAGCGCCGCGCAGCCGGTGGTGCGCACGGCGGCCGGTTCCGTGCCGCCGGCTGCCGACCAGCCCGTGGTTTCTTTTTGGGAGGATTTGATGATGCGGCCGGACAGGACACCTTTGGATCATTTTTTGTGCGAGTGCGCGGCTCGTCCTCGTTCTCTTTCAGCTTGCCGAATTTGACCTGCCCATCTCGATCAAGCCGGGCGCTTTCGCGGAGTAGTAGATGGCCTGGGTTCAAGAATATCTTACCAAGCACGGAAGCAAGCATCCTTCCTATGTGTTGGAAAAAGCCGAGGAATGCTGCTGCTGTTCCCTGTCTGCTTTTTCTGATCGGCGTGGCACTGTTTTGTCCGTTCTCTGCGTCTCTTCTCCGTTCTCCCCAAACACTAATCAGCAGAGTTGCAACTATACACTAATCAAATTCAGTGTGTCGATGATGGGAACAGTGTTAACTCATCGCGCATGAAGTCCACTGTTGGAATTGGAACCATTCCAAAACAAGCCAATTGGCGCCAGTATCTCCTGTTGACCTGTGCATGGTGCGATAACGTTAAGGTTGATGTTGATCTCACCAGAGAAATTTAAGAGCTGATGACGAAGTATGTAAACTAATGTTTATTTTTAAAGAAAACGTAAGCATCCCAGATTCTAGAAAACTTCTATTCCATTTTAAACCTGCTTGCAGGAGGACCTCTCGCCCTTTTTCATAATTCATAAGAGGGCCAATCAAGCAATCGTTTTTTTTTTAATAACTTGCCCGATACGTTGCAAGCCAATTAACAAGAATTTCACGCCGTCAGTTCTAGTTCACATCGCAGGAGAGTAATCAGCACTGACATGGTGCTTATATCACCAAGAGATATTAAAAAAACCAACGGTGGCAACGACAAAATGAACAGAAGCTGAACAGCAGGAGACAAGGCGACATATACAAGTGGCATCATACCCGAACCATCGTTCCTAGCCTGTAAACGCATCTATCTCGTCGAGTCAAAAAGGGGGGGAAAAGTGATGCAGAATATCTTCATACTGTTAGTCTCTGTTTCTATTTTATGAAGGAAAAAAAAATCTGATTTCCCAATGTCAAATTTTGTCAGTATCACTATCGCTATCGCTGCGATGTCGAGTAATGACTCGCATCTTGCTTTTCTTTTTGGACTGGAAAAGCCTCCGGAGGTCTCGAAAAACCTGATCAGAAACATGTCCGTTTTTGCAGCCGCAATGCGGGAAGGCGGCGCGGCGGTGGCGGGATGCGGCGTGGCGCGGGCAGCGGCCACTGCCACTCAAACTCGTGTGCCCTGTTTCGACCACAGAAATGGCAGCCGGGAGTTAAGCCCCGTTGAAATTCGGCTCCATTCGCCGGTCGCCCACACATTTCCGTCGCTTTCTGTTCCCCGAAGGTGATCTCGGCGTCGTTCGTCGAATCGAAAGGAGACGCTGAACCGGAGCCACGCCATTTTCGTACAGCTTCCTGGAGGTGCAAGGCATGGGACTCGCCATACGCGCCCAGCTAGCGGCCTGAATGGCGTCATGGTTCATGAACCGCATTGCATTACTCGAGCAAGCATGTGATGTGCTTCTGTTCATCGCTGCTGACAGCACTGCAACGTGGACCACGGGGAGTTTGTGGCGCTGCTGTTTCGTGTAGGCGCCCCTGCCGCCCCAGATTTCAGGAAAGCAGCTTGCTGGATACTCCCTGCGGTCGAGCAGTCGAGCTTGGTACGCTGTTGACGACGAGCAACACAGCTGCACATACAGGGACGAATTCCAGTTCAAGTTCCAGTGAGCTACCTTGTCCTCCTGATACGTCACTCGATCAGCTACGTGCTTGTAACTCTGTCATTACGCAGTTGGAGGCACTCTTGAGATAACCTGAACTAGCTTTGGCGAATAAAGAGCGAGTATTTTCAGGACATCACATCGGAGACTCGGAGTAAAGCTCACATCAGACAGAAAGGAAGAACAAGCGTGACCTGTGAAGATGTGAAGATAGATGAAAGGGGCTAGAACAGCGATTTAGTAGTGTTTTTCTTTCACAGTAAATCAGCGAACAGTATTTTCAGTCATGACTTATTAGCCAAGCGAAGAGATTCTTAACGTGCCGAGCCAAATCCTCAGCCAGTCAGCCATCTTACTAAGATGATCTTAGATATTCTCTTTTACCATGCTCGGTTGGCCCCGCCCCGCCCAAAGCCTTATCGTTTTATCAACTTGTTTCGAATTTGTGATTATCCAGACTGTATTCGAAGCAGCTTTCAGGACTCAGAGGCTTACATGTTGGTTGTTTATTGCTGATAATCTCGGATTTGTCAACTTACGTCCCTTTCACAGTTTCACTGAAGACGCAAGTGGACGTCATCGTCTTATCTTCCAAGGGATAAAAATACAAGCTTCTGGCGCCATTCAGAAAAAGTGCATCTGATGATGCTGCAGCTGCATTGTTCAGTTGCAGATGATGTGCAGTCCGTGGATTGCTACTGCAATTATATTCCCAGACGCTGAACATTGAAATAATGTTTGACAGTCCGTGGATTGCTACTGCAATTATATTCCCAGACGCTGAACATTGAAATAATGTTTGACTTTATACATTCTGTGTATTTAGACTCTATCACAATGCAAGACTCTATCACAGAGTATAAGATAATTAATTATATATTATTTATAGTATTTTGTTGATGTGGCAGCATATTTATCGAAGAAAGAGGTAGAAAAAATAAGACCTCGAGTCTTATTTAGACTCTAAGTCAAGGTAATAAATAACTTTAGACTCTATCATAGAGTCTGCATTGTGAGTGCCCTCAGCTATCGGGGCCAGAGACAGAGAAGTAGACTTTCCTGGAGTGCGCATACCATCTCACCATCTGGTTTTCTGGCATTTAGTTTTTTTTTTAAGGATTATTTTCTCGTTTCTGAGCTGCTTATATCATGCAGGTTTGATGCCCACAGAACCAATAGTTCTACTGTTAAAGCTAAGATATATCTCCTTCAAGTGAAAAAAAACTAACATGTGTCAACCATCAACACCGATCACTTAATTGACATTTTCTTTTGAGTAAACACACTTAATTGACATTTGACAACAAACCAAGGAGAATTGAGATAAAATACTAACCGCGAAAGAATTTTCGATAGAATATGGCAGGTGGAGCAGCGGATTGGGTAAGACCAAATGATTGTAGATTATGAAAGCTGGAACAGTTTTTTTTTTTTTTTTTTACAATCAGGTGTGTTGCAGTTTTTCACACGAGGACGTTGGTCATGGCGAGCAGCCTTGAACCACGCTGAAGAGTGAAGAGGAATCCTACAGATGCAGTTCAAGCTGATTACATGATGCCATGACGGCCGGATTTTGCGACCAGCTACGGGGCGTAGCCAGCCAGCGCCCAATACTCTCCCTCCTCGACGACCGCAGCGACGACCTCCTGCGCCGTGATGGCGGCCTTCTGAAGACTCTTCCGTTCCTCTTCTTCCATAACGACCAAGCGATCAGTAGCAGAAGGAATCAAACAAGGCTGAAGGAGATGGAGGAGGAGGCCCCCCCGCCCTCCGTGATACACAGGCCAATGTGACCACTCACCACGGAGATGCAAGGTTCTCTTCTTGCCCATCTTTAGTTTCCATTAATACATCGGAAGGTGCACTGCCGTAATCGCTGGCTGGAAGTGCTAGGGATCAGCACGAGCATGAATGAGGCGGCGGCGAGCGTAGATGCGACCGGAAAAGAAAATGGAGAGAAAAAAGTGTGTTGGACCATAATTTTAATACTTTAGAAGTCAAATATATGAGGTACTCTTAGAGGTGCCCTCCTTTTTCTTCCTCATATATTTCTTTGGGAGTTGGCAAAATCTCATATTTTGGAAACAAAATTTAGAATACTCTTGGAGATGCTCTATGTGATGATGAAAACTAAATTCCCCTCATCGTCATATATATTTATAATGCCAATTTAAGCGCTAATATGGTGGTTGAAGTCTCATTGTCCCATACTAGTTTAGTAAATAAAATGGACGTTTAGTCCATCTAATTATGTTTTCCTCCGTTCCATTTAGGTCATTTAATTCTTTCTCCGTTTAAACGTCAAACTGTTTAGGACCAATTAGAGGCTAAACGATTGAGCCTGTTCGTTTGTCTCAAAAGACATTGCTAGAAATATTATTCGCTGATTTATTCTGAGAGAGAAATACTGCTCACTAACAGAAAATGTACGGCTTATAATCTTTATTTACTGTTTAAACAACATTTATACTTCGGCGAACAGCATTAGCATCATTGTTTTATCAAGGCAATTGAATCCACAAGGGAGGGTACTTTGTGATTATAAGAAAATTAAATTAAACACGCATATGCCAAGGAATGAAACATTTGAGAAACTTGAATGTTTATCCAGGAATGAAACTCGCCAAGAGAAAAACTGACGGCAACCTTGATTTGGCCTCGACACGTATCTCTCACAACAATTAGATAGGAGTGGGAGAAAAGAAACAAGAGGAATAAGCTATATTTTTTAACTATGAAATTGGTTGATAATAAGTATACGGATTTTGTACAGAAGGTTCATAGAAAGAGGACAACTAGTAGAAAACAAACAAAAACAATTTTTCAGAATTTATTTTAAAATAAATAGAGTCAAATACTACCGTGACAAAAATAAAACTAGCTACTTGTGCTATTTGTGTGGATCATCTTTCTATTTTTCTAATTATATACTCTCTATATACCCATAAAAAAAGTTGTTTTGGACAAAGTTTGGGTTAAACATTGGAAATATAAATCATGAATAACTTAAGCCATATGAATAGATTTTTCTTAAAAAATACTTTCATAAAAATATGCATATACTATTTTTTGATAAATATTTTTATAAAAATAAGGAGTCAAAGTTAGACTTTGGAGACCATATTATTGCCCTAAACGACTTTCTTTACGTGTATGAAGAGAGTAAGCACAAAACTTAAATAACTTATATTTTAACTGCAATGAATAATAGTATATACAAGGCCATAGAATTAGAATTCAAATTCCGTTTAAACTGGTAACTTTTTCTCAAGTTTTTAGGGCCACCTATGTGGGGGAAGGGGGATAACAACAGCACAACACTGCCACTCACCATTTCATGCATCTAACGTTGTCCTGGAACTTTTATTTTATATTTGTAAGCTTCCAATTTGAAGAAAATAAAGTTTAGAGAGACAAAACGCAGGGACTTTGTTATGTCCTATAACTTAATAATAAGTTTTTTAGGAGACACTTTAATAATAAGTGAAAATTGTTCACCGACATCTTTTATAATGGAAAAAACGGGCTATTTTCTCAATGTATCTGATGGCTGGATTTGAATGGAAGCAATGCTTGCGGCCCGACATGGCCTAACCACCGTAGCGCTGTCTCGTCAGGCGGCCCAAGAGAATTGCTTTGGCACAAAAACAAAGGAAAAAAAAAGAAAAAAAAGTAAGCCCAGTACAAAGTATACATAGTTTGTAGGTACTCACCTGCTTCTCCAAAAAAAAAAAAAAAAAATCTACTCACCTGATTTTAAATTCTCAATTTTTTTTTTCAATTTAACATTGGTTAGTAATTTTTTTATATTTATTTTAAGATTTATCGTGGCAGTGCTGCTCTAAGCTCGGCTCATGCAGACCAATGAAACGAAGATTAAAGGATAATTTTACGTTCTCACCATATGCCTGCACAATTTTGGGAAGAATAATTTACCTATAGGAACGTTGACCTGTATAATTTACCTATAGGAACCTACTATGCAGTATTGCTCCTTTCAACGCTATACAATTAACTCCATGTCTCCGTCATAAACCGCCGCACCGTGCGCTTGCATGTCCGCGCACCGACACCGTTTGATGGCCCCGGGCCGGCACAAAAACTGTCCAGGGTCACACCACCGCGTCGAGGATCTCGGTCCGCGACATGGCGACGGCAGCCCGGCACACGGGGCAGATCCACTTGCGCTGGAGCCACAGGCTGATGCAGTCCGCGTGGTATACGTGCCCGCACGGCCGCAGGCGCCGGCACCGGCCCCAGCTCGCGTCCGCAAGCCGCGCCTTGCAGATCGCGCACAGATCCACGTCGCCGTCGCTCGGCTCCGGGCCCCGCTTGCCGGCGGCGCCACCCGGCTGATGAGGGACGGCGACCACGACGTCGACGTCGTCCTTGTTCTTGTTCTTGTTCAGCAGCGCTTCTTGCTTCCCTGCTGGGGACGAAACGCCGCCGCCGCCGCCGACCTTCGCGCTTCCCGCGCCGTCCTGGCAATGGCGCACGGCACAGACGATGGTGCAGATGAGCACCACGAGACCCGCGAGGACGCCTAGAAATATCGCACCAGCCATTGGTGACCGGATGTTCCCGTGTTGCCCAGCAAGATGTGCGGTTAGATGTCGCTAGTTGTGAAGCAGGCTACGGTTTCGGTTAAAAGTCTGTAATTACGATTTCGAATTCTCAATTCCAGGTAAATAGACTCGGTTAAGTACTCGGATTCCGTCCATGTCAAGGGCTCCTCTGCAGATTCGATTCAAATTTTAGTCCGAAAAGGAGCTAGTTAACATTAGAATCTCGTTGACATAGAAGAGAGAATGCACGGTAAAGAAACTTGATGCTAGCGACGGATTGACATAGAAGAGAGAATGCACGCTAAAGAAACTTGATGCTAGCGACGGATTCCTCACTAGTAGATTCGTCAATTTGTGTGCCCAAGAGCACTTGGCACAGCAAGCGAGAGTCTACTCCTCCGTGTCCTTCCCTCCGCTCATCTTCTTTGGGCTGGCTTAAAAAAAGTTTTAAAAAACAGTATGAGTAGATTACTTCCGCTATACAACAAATTAATAGACGGGCACTATCTCCATTTTAGATTATAAGTTATTTTTTCCTTAAAAAATTATAAATTATTTCAATATTTTCATGGAGAGTCAAAATATCTTAAATTTAAGTTGCAGAGTTGCAATGCCACATAGGCTTCTAACAGAAAGTTTAAGCTTTATTTAGACAGGTCAATTCATTTTCCTCTAAGCTTAGCAGGGATCCTAACGAACTTGTAAACTAATTAAATAAATATAACTTGGCAAATTGGTGAATATAATTAAGGTTTGAACATTGCTAGTATAGCAAAATACATACATACCAGTTAAACAAAAGAATTAATAGATAATCTTTTCAGCACGATCATCACAAAATCAATCATGAACAATACTAGATTAGTTGCAATCTATAAAAGATAATCACTAGAATTTTTCAATCTTCTTTTTTGGACAAATAAGATATAATATTTCTATCTAACCCACTTATTAACAAAAGTGAATAGCAATATTCACACAGTAAACACAAATTTGTACGATCATAAATTCATAATACGGAGTATTAGCCATACAGAGTAATTGCTGCAAAAACAAATAAACACGGGTACTAGTCCAAGAAATTTAAGAACTAAGGCCGCCCAAAGTGTATGGCCAGAGTACCTTTGTCCACGAATAAATTTACATATCACTTTCTAAGAAGTCAAACTTTTTAAGTTTAACTAGAAATATATATCAAATAATATCAATATTTATATCTGTAAATAAGTATATTATGTTTAATCTAATAATACATATTACATATGATAGATATTAATATATTTATATATATTTGATCAAACTTAAATAAATTTAACTAGTACTAGGAAACATTTGTGGATAGGGGAAGTACTTGAGAGAGAGAGAGAGAGAGAGTCCAGGTCTTGTTTAGTTGGAGAAAAATTTTTGTAGCACTTTTGTTTGTATTTAGTAATTATTGTCTAATCATGGACTAACTAAGCTCAAAAGATTCGTCTCGCAAATTATAGATTAACTGTGCAATTAGTTATTTTTTATCTATATTTAGTGTTTTATGCATGCGTCTAAAGATTTGGTGTGATAAGAAATCTTGAAAATTTTTGGAAACTAAACAAGGCCATGTGTGTTTGGATTTTCTGGAGCAGAGCATGTAGAGAAATCGGTGCCCACTTGAATAGAAAATTATTTGCTTGCTGCTTGTTGTTACTTCTTAGCCTACTCACCTTAACGCCGCACATACTTGCTCTCTTTTTTTATTTGCATGCTGGGTTCCACGAGTGGTGCTCACCACTGCAACTCAAAGAGACCGATGCTAGAAATCTCTGATGTGACCTGATTTTGTTTTGGGCTTCACTACACAAAATTGAGTAGCAATATTTGCATGATAAACTATTGCCATAATCCTATCAATACCCTATGCTATCCCTCTAGTATCGGACAACAAATTGTTGATCACCTTTACGTGAAAATACAAACTCATACGGTCATAATATTGGCCAAGTGGCCAGAACAGAGTAATTGCCGCAAAAACAAATGAGCACCGGTACCATTCCGACAATTTTAAGAATGTGAAAAAAGCTTACCTCGGCATGATTGAGATCAGGAACAATAGACTAACTATATGGATACTGCTAGTGCCCGCACGTCCGGACAGACGCGTATATCCGGACGTTCAAACCTGCACTCCGTTCCTGTGCGCACCTACATCCCACCCGCGTCCGTCCACGCAGGCTCACACTGCTTGAACCCACCCGTGCGGCCGCGACTGCACCCTGGGAGTCCCTGCTCCCACTCCCTCCGTTGCTCACGCGCATGCACATAGCCAGCAGCTGTAGCAGGTGTTACAGAAATGTGGCTAAGCCAACATTGAGAAGAAGGGGAGAGACAACATATGTGCAGTCAGTGCCAAAAGGAGGAAGAGACACGAGGTGAAGGTGAGGAAGCAGAAAAGCAAAGACAATGATGCAACATTCGATCTACTTTTGAAACATTCGGATGCAACATTTGCAACATACGTCTGAAGGCAGATAAAACATATGAAATATGCATTTGAAACACACTATCTGCAGCACAAGATATACTTTTGAAACATCTAGATGAAACATTTGCAATATTAGTACGAAATATTTGAAGCACTCGAGACATGCTAATGAAACACTTGCAAAAAACACCATGCAACATCCAGATCAAAACGCTTTCAACATGTATAGAGAAAAATTACTTGTTGCAACATCAAACCAAAGCTACTACAAACAACAGAAACAAAAGGCGCAATGCGAGGTGCAACACCAGAAACTAATGCAACAAAAGAAAAAAGGCTCGTGCAACACAAAACATATACTAGTGCAACAATAGAAATAAGCCTACTGCAACAGAGTTTGTTGGAACCCTAACCACTGCTGCGTCCCTTAGATCTAGATCCAGATCCAAAGGAGTAAGAGGAGATGGAGGAGGAGGAGAAGAAGAAGAAGGAAAGCTCGGATCTGGAGAAGAAGGAGGATGAGGATGAGGGGAATGACTTAGATCCAAAGAAGGACCCACCTACCTTGCCTGAAGCCACCGTCGTCGACCTCCTCTCTGGTTGCATGGAGGTCGCGGAGCAAGGAGGAATGCAGGGAGGGAGGGGAGGCAACTTGCGGAAGCCTCCATCATCATCCTCCTCTCAAGTGGCATGGAGGTCATGGATGGAAGGAGAGAGAGAGGGGGAGGAAGAAGGAAGTGATGGGTGGGGTTGGATGCTTTGGCTGTTGCCCTCTTCTTCGGTAGCATGGAGATCGCTCAGGGGAAGGAGGGAGAGGGAGGGAGCGAGGGGCGATGGCAAGCGATGCAACAACAAGAGAATGGTGAAGTAAGAGAAGCGGATGAGGAGAAAGAGTGATTGGCTTGTACGGTGCCGAGTGAGCTTGAACAGTCAAGTGACGGTCTAATGCGCGTCCGAGGCATAGGACGCCCGTGGCTCAGCATTACCGTAACTATATTCACACGACACCAGCTTCTTGGTGATGAGCCTCCATGTTTGGCGTTGTGAAGCATCGTGATGCCCATCTTATAGTTGCCAAAACCATCATATACAATTCGATAAGCATAATGAATGTGTCGTAAACCTACTATTAACCCTAGCACCTAATATGTAAATACAAATTTTATCACACTATTAGTGTTTTTACCATACACGTACCAATTTAATAAGTTTTGTACTTATTACTTGAGCAGCTTATAAGTTCTTGGACTAATTTTCACACACCTACCAAGTTGTTGTAGACGAATGTAACTTGCTCAAACAATTCTCTTAATGAAACACGTGCTACTCACAGTTCTAAAAAAACTTGCTCAAACAAATATTAATATTATTTTAGAAGATGTGCACAGCAAATAAGTGTTGGACGGATGAATTTGCGACATGGATAAAGCTAGGCCTCGTTTAGATGTGAAAACTTTTTGGATTTTGCTACTGTAGCACTTTTGTTTGTTTGTGGTAAATATTGTCTAATCATAGATTAACTAGGGTCAAAAGATTCGTCTCGCAATTTATAGACAAACTGTGTAATTAGTTTTTGTTTTCGTCTATATTTAATGTTTTATGCATGTGCCACAAGATTGGTTGTAATGGGAAATCTTGAAACCTTTTTGGTTTTTGGGTGAACTAAACAAGGCCCAGTAAGATTGTTGGGACGCCCTTGGTATTATACCGAAACAAGCACCGAAGAAGCTTCGTATGTGAAAGCAAAATCTGATCCCGTATTTTTTGCCAACCGACGCGAGACTCGTATCGATCACCACTATAGCTATAGTGTTCAATACGGAGCGCCGTGAGAGGCAAAGCATGGGCCAAATGGATACGGGACCTATAATGTGCCGTCTTAAGCACGAGCGTTTGTTAATTGTAACTACTACTCTTAAGAAAGAAGACACCACGAGCTTTGCTAGATTTACAGTTGGACGTTGCGTGGATGCCATTACTTGCCATCTCAAACGACTCATGATTTGCAAATTAGCAAGGGCTTTTGCGCTTTAAAGCACGAAATCCTTTTTTGCTTTGAGTTTTAAATTTGGAAGGAAAGAGGAAAACAACTTTTGGGTTGCTTTCATAAGGCAAGTCTGGGTTGTCCATTTCTAAACTGTATATCTAAACCTGCTGGTGGTGAGGTTGTTTATTTATTCCCCTATTGCTGCTACCATGACCAGCATTGTCTGGGTGAGCAGAGCAAATTCAGGCATTCATGATTCATTCAGGCATTCATGATTCAAGATTAATTACAATATAATACCAAGGGCGCTCTAAATGGCCCTGAATACCTACCATTATGTTTTGAGAGGGCACTGAAGACCGAACTTATTCAACCACCAGAGCCAACTCAAGATCAGTTTTCAGTTTTCACCTTTCATAAAACTTTTCTTATTTGCAACAACGTGTGACTACTCGCTCTGACCTTTGAAGGTCTGAATATTCCCCTTCTATCCCATTGCACGATCTGGAATAGAAGCTGAGAAGTCAGTCAGATCTGCAGTTACAGAGCCTGAAATAAAAAGATGAACGGTTACTGCCTTTTTTTTACTGGAAGCTGCAGATAGCCCGGTCAGAGGCGACGAACAAGGCTGCTTGCTAGCTAGGGTTTCCAAGGCCCCGCTTCCTTCGGTCGGCAGCATCCTCTCGGCCTCTTGGGATTACAAAAGAAACTCCCCCCACGTCTGTTCCGAGACACTCTTCTGATTACGAGTAAAAAAGAAACTCCCCCACCGGGCTGTCTGGCTACCACTCCCCCTTTTCTTTGTTCGAATCCATTGGAGCCCACGAGGTCGTTGCCTCCCTCCCTCCGCCCTCCCCCACCCAAAACCCTCTGGCCTCTGCTTCTGCCACTAAATAAGTGAGAGCCCCATCACTTCGAGTCTTGGATCCTTGAAGATTCTGAGCGATCTCATCATCTCTCTCGCTGGGTCCTATTCTTGGCAGGCTTTTCACTTCCTGGATCCGTTCAGATGCGCGAGGCTAGCAGTTCCTGGAGTTTCAGGACCCGCCGGCTAAAAGGTATAGTACTCCTCATTACAGAATCTGCAGGGCAGATTGGCATGTTCTATTCTTCGATTGTTTTTTTGTATTTGTTTCCTTCTCCTGGACGCAAATCGGCTAGACACAATCTTACATCCACATTCCGTGTTCATGGCATTGATTGATTCGATCGAAATAAACATGTTCGGAAGCCGCGATCTTTGTTTCTTGGAATCTATGCTCGCTTGACTTTTTGTCTCCACGCAGACTGAAGATCACAATCACTCGGAGTCGGACGCTCGTGCTCAGTCTCCTCTTGCACGACGGAATCTGATCTTGGAGATGGAGCCGGCAAAGGGGAAGATGAGGAAGACGTCTTCCAACCTCCTCCTGCGAATCACGGACATCTGCAAGGTGCATTCCGTCGCTGTCGCAGAGAACGTCGGCGAGAAGCCCAACGCCGGCAGCACTGGGGGAAGCAGTGAAGACGGTGCACACCTGAAAATATATCCGCAGCAAGTCTCTGACCATGAGAGTTGCTCTGGAACTTCCACTGCCCGCTACGAGGATGCGGTTGTTGAGAAGCTTCTTGATGCAGTCTCTGGTCTGAAGTTGGCTTATCTCAAGGTTCAGCAAGCACATGTGCCATATGATCCTGAAAAGGTTGCGGCCGCTGGTGAGCATTTTGTGTCGGAGCTTGAAGAGACAGCTGGGCTTAAAGATCTGTATTTTGGAGTCAGCAAGTGGAGCAATCCAATGTACCAGTCTCATGTGAGCTCAAGGATTCATGAGCACCAAAAGGTTGCTCTGGAGTTGCAGGCTGACATCTGCAAGAAAGATTCTGAACTTGTTCTGTTGCGAGCAGAGTTTCAAGAACTGGAAAGGAGGAATATGGAACTGAAGGAGGAAGTTGACAGGAGAGCGTTGCTCATGCACAGAGAAATCAGTTTTGACATTGGTAATGGGGGATCAATAGATATGTTCATTGAGTTGTTTGAGAATTCATCGAAGTGCATACATGATTTCACGAAACTCGTCATCAGTTCGATGAAAGTTTCTGGATGGGACCTCAACTACTCTAAGTTTCCGGTCGATAAATCTGTTGTATTTGAGAAAAAGACTGACAAGAAGTATTGTGTTGAGGCGTACTTTGCTCGGGCAATGCTGATGGTGACCAAAGGGGAGTATTTTTCCATGGATTCTTTTTACCATGTTATGAGTTTCAAGGATCCATTCGATGCTCTTGTTGAGTCCCCAAATTCCAACTTCGGAAAATTCTGCCGAGAAAAGTATCTGGTTGCTGTACCAAGTAATATGGAGGACTCCTTCTTTGGAAATTTGGACCACAGGGCATTTGTCGAGATGGGCGGCCATCCAAGGACACAGTTTTACCAGACATTTGCAGGAATGGCTAGATATGTCTGGGCATTGCTCACAGTTGCTCGCTTCTTGAAACCAAGGGCTGAGATGTTCTTTGTCAAGAGTGGCGTTCAGTTTCAGAAGAAGCACATGGAAAGTGTACCAGCTAAGCTGACCACAGAGGAAGCCAAGATAAGTGTTGGGTTTACAGTAATGCCGGGCTTTAAGATTGGATGCACTGTCATCAGGTGCAGGGTCTACCTGTCCATGCTCAACACAAAAGGCTCCTAAAAACACACATTATATATAACTACAGCATTAGGTAAGCAAAATGCAATAGCTTTAAATTACTCCATAGTTCTATAAATAAGCTTACAGTTGGAAACTCCTCCTGTATTATGACTAGGAACATGAGCTAATAGATGACTCAAGAGTACTAACTTGTTGTAAAGTCTTATGCTACTATATAAACATTTTCATTTTCAGTAGTATGTTCTGATCTTTCTGGGTCATGGCGTCGTTCATGATCTACTTGAATACACTGAAGAAATTGTGAACTATGGAATGCGCTGATTCTCAGTATATACCAATTCATTTGGAAAAAAAAATGTGCACAACGAAACTTTGGCCCTTTGAAGCCAGAACGCTACCTATTGCATCTAACCATGAGTGAAACAATTACATAGTTCATCTGGCGAAGATTTTGGCAAAGAAGTTCATCGGTTTTGGGTTCTCCAAGCATGCCACATGAGCATATCTTCCTAGTTTGTCAACCTGTCTTGGCTCCCCCCTTGTGTCCTTCTTGCAGATCTTGCAGGTCTTATCGACCCAACCTTCCTCCACGTATTGCCCATCGACTGAATTTGAAACCAATTTGGTTGGTCAGTATTCAGCAACTTGATATTCTCTCTCTTATTCAGAAAAGAATAACCAAAAAACTTTGTTTGTGATTATATATTTTCAATAGGCACTATTTTCATCATACTGCAACTGTTTTTGACGTATCAGTGTATCACACTATACAGCTTATTCAGTCATGCGGTGTTTATCTGAATATCAATCAGTACACAATACACGCAATTATTCACTTGGCATTTAATTATTCTCATGAGAAAGGTATAGATCAGATACCATCAACATATGACTTGAAGAAATCCTGGTAGGTGCCACCAATCTTCCGCCTCAGTGCTCCGTACTTCATCGCCAATCAAACAAGCATGTGAAAAGACATTCAGATTACTGATGGTAACATTATCAATCCCCAGTTGCTTTGCATCAGTGGTTCCAGTTCCATACCTGTTCCCTCGTCATCCTCCCTCCACCTTTGGTGGACTCCCTGGCCTCATACAGCAGCTCGGCATCCTTCTCCGACCGGACTTGCGAGAAGTCCAGCGCCTCGGTGATGCTTCCGAATAGGGACTGCTTGTTGCCCTCCTCCTCATTTCCCTTTGCATAAGCTCTAACTGATCTGAGGTTGCCACTGCTCGGCCTGATTTGGTGAGCTCCAAACGAGGAGGTCTTGGAAGGGGTCAGCGGAAGAGCCCTCATGGCCATTGCTTCAGGAGTTCAGGTGAGAGTGGTTTCTGCAGGCTCGCCCAACGATCGGACCGTTATATATGGAGGACCACTTGAGGCGCAGACAAGCAGCGGCAGCGCGTCAGTTCTGTGGTGGCCACAAGGCTACGTGGTGCAAGGCAGGCCTGCTGAAACGAGACGGGGATTCTGGCCCAGTGCGACGTGGGTGTGTTCAGGCTTCAGACATGAGGAGGGAGCTGCGTGTTGTCTGCCTGCAGCGCTGTGTCTGTGTGGCCCAGGAACTGGAAGAAGAGGATTGCCGGAGCTGGTGACTGAGGACCGGGCTGCGTGGCTGGTTTACCTGAAGTTTACAGAGAGGGATATTTGTGGAGCACATAAACACTTTGCATGATTACGCAGAAAAAGGGAAAGAAAAAAAATACTTGAGCATAGTCCCTGTCCACGTATCTGATTCTCTGAAAGAGGGACATTTGTGCATGGGATGCTTACTTTCAGTTTCATGAACATGAAGATACTGTTTCTAGTCTGAGCTTTGCTCGATAGGTGCCTGCATTAGCTACCTTGAAAGTAACCATGTGCACCGTGAATGGTATCATCAAGACCTCAATTATAGACGTGATTTGTTTATCTACTTTGCTTGACCTGGCTGTCTCCCGATAAGTACAAGGTGCAAAAACTGACAATCTGACATAGAGCCCCGAGAAGGCCTGACTTTGCTTTTAACTCGGATGAGTTCAGCTCTAGAAAGCAACTTCTATTAAGCTCTAGGTGGTTATTCTAATCTAGGACTAGTAATAGGATCTCCAATTACTCGTGCGTAATGCCTGGATGCTGGGCACTGCGTCTGCGTGTGCTACCCTTGACCTTCCGGATCAAAAGAATATTACTACATGCAGCCTTTTCAGTTTAATGGACAGTTATGCTTGCCAAGCAGCAAGCTGATGAGTGATGAGTGACTCGGCAGGGGTATTTCAGTTTGATAGCTGAAAGTGAGCGATCACTAGAAAAACATTTGGGCAGGCCACTGAGCATGACTACTGAATGAGCATGTGGACCTCAGGTGCCGCAATCTCCATGATGACCTGCCTCGTAGCAATGTCCCCGCCTTGATTGATTCCCCCATCAGATCGTCGTAGCATCAGCATTCAGCAGCATCAATGCTGAAACAATCATGGAGCCATGCATGCCGCCGTGACGGACACGGGACACGCCCCTTTCGTTGGTCGCCGGCAGGGGGCCCTTTGTGATCGAATCAACGTCACACAACGCCCCGGCGAACAGTTGCCGGTTCTTTTCCATCATATCGTCGTCGCGACGAAGGATTTGAGTGCTGCCTTGCTCTGTCTCTGTGTGACGGAACCCCTTTGCTTCAGTGTGCACACAAGGATGAAGGATGGATGCATGGTCGCCGTTGGTCGGTCGGGGGATACTCTGCTTGTGTTGTTTCTAGGAGACTGATGACGAGATCGAGAGACCAAGAATATTTTGGGGGCTAATTAAACAACCTCCGATCGAGCACTGGAATGGCAATTGGCCGGCAACGACAAAGATCTTGTTTAGTTCGCCAAAATTTTTGGGTTTCGTTACTGTAGCACTTTTGGTTTTATTTGGCAATTATTATTCAATTATAGACTAACTAGCCTTAAAAGATTCGTCTTGCAAATTACAGATAAACTGTACAATTAACTATCTTTTTTATCTATATTTAATACTTCATGCATGAGCCGTAAGACTCAATGTGACGGAAAATCTTGAAAAATTTTGAAACTAAACCAGACCAAAGAAGAAATTTAGAACTGGACCACCGGCATGCATGGTGATCAACTGGAGATTAATCGGAGGCCTCGCTGCTGCGGCGCCGCGGCGGCATTGTGTCATTGAATAGCCGGCCCGGAGTCTGCGCCTGCACGTTCCACTCGTTCGTCGTCGTCGTCGTCGTCCCGGCTCCCCCCAGTCTCCCGCTCGCCTTTATGGGCGTCGCACGTGTGTTGTCACGTCAGGTCAAAGCCTACTTCAGACAGGAATTGTCCTCTCGCCGTCTACGACTACTCGTAGGCCTTGTTTAGTTCCGAAAACTGAAAAGTTTTCATAACTGTAACACTTTCGTTTGTTTGTGGTAAATATTATCTAATCATAGACCAACTAGAGTCAAAAGATTCGTATCGTGATTTACGGTCAAACTGTGTGATTAGTTTTTGTTTTCGTCTATATTTAATGCTTCATGTATGTGCGCAAGATTCGATGTGACAGGGAATCTTGAAAACTTTTTGGATTTCGGGGTGAACTAAACAAGGCCGTAGTCTACTACCACCACCAGGTCATTTTGGTAGTATACACGAGTACGGGTGCTATCATAATAGTACTATACTAGTACGTAGTACGTGCCATACTGCCATCAGCTGTTCCTTCATTGAGGCCTTGTTTAGTTCTAAAAAATTTTGCAAAATCGACACTGTAGCACTTTCGTTTGTATTTGACAAAAATTGTCTAATCATGAACTAACTAGGCTCAAAAGATTCGTCTCGTCAATTTCGACCAAACTGTGCAATTAGTTTTTATTTTTATCTATATTTAATACTTCATGCATGCGTCTAAAGATTCGATGTGATGGG
>Ga0182004_10000802_pt1 | contig 20962 bp, 19 predicted proteins | sample Sormic07211540_1_FD_120479 | JGI IMG/M metagenome (GOLD analysis project Ga0182004, IMG submission 120479) | Endophyte microbial communities from Sorghum bicolor roots, Mead, Nebraska, USA - 072115-40_1 MetaG | ecosystem: Host-associated > Plants > Roots > Unclassified | place: USA: Nebraska...
ATATGAGCTAGTAGCAAGTTGACTTTTGGGGGAGTTTGGTTTGCACTAAAGTTTAGTCCTAGTCACATTAGATGCTTGGATACTAATTTGGAGTATTAAACATAGAATAATTATAATACTAATTACACAAGTTGAGACTAACTTACGAGACGAATTTATTAAGTCTAAATAGTCCATGATTTGATAATATGGTGCTATAGTAAATATGTGCTGATGATGGATCGATTGGGCTTAATAGATTCGTCTTATGAATTAGTTATGACTTTTGTAATTAGTTTTATTATATTAATATCTGAACAGCTGATGTGATACCTTTGACACCTTCTAAATTTTAGTCTCTGAATCCAAACAACTGGTGTCCTTAGGCCTTGTTTAGTTTCTGAAGTGAAAATTTTCGTGACACTGTAGCACTTTGTTTGTTTGTGGTAATTATTGTCCAACTATGGACTAACTAAGCTCAAAAGATTCGTCTCGTACGTACATTTCGACCAAACTGTGCAATTAGTTTTTATTTTTGTCTATTTTTAATACTCCATGCATGCGTCTAAAGATTCGATGTGACGAAGAATCTTGAAAAATTTTAGGTTTTTTGTTGGAAATAAACAAGGCCTTAGACATGAAAATCGAAAATGAAGAATTATTAAATGCTGCCGTGCGTGTGGAGACCTCAGACCATTTGGGTGTGGGCGTAGCAGTTCCCATCCATCTGCTGGTCCCTGCGGTGCGCACACAAACGAGTACTGGCACGCACATGATGGCGGTGCCCCCACCAGCGCTGTTGCCTATCTTGAGGTACCGCCAATTATAGCCATTGTTTACTTCCATCTCAAAACTCAAAATTTTTCAAAATTTTTCGCCACATCAAATTTTTAGAAGCACACATAAAATATTAAATATAAATAAAAATAAAAAATAATTACACAATTTGGTCGGAATTGACAAGACGAATCTTTTAAGCCCAGTTAGTCCATGGTTAAATAATAATTACCACAAACACGGCCATAGTGGGCTTCGTATGCATTCAAAAATAATTATCACTATAGTATTTGTATCCATCAAACTTTTAAAATGTAATTTAATTTATAAAAAAAATAGTAGCAAAACTTTTTAGATAAATTTATCATAAAAATAGAATTAATTATAAATCGAATAATATTTACTATATATTATAAATATTATATATATAATCAAAGTTAAAAGCATTTGAACGAGAGAGCACACATTTATTTTGTCCCGGAGCGAGTACCAGCATCCCATTCACGATTCACCATCACCTCCCATCCCATTCATCTCTCTCTCCTCTTGTACGAGTATACTACAGTAGTAGTACGTGCGCTAGCTTTCTCTGACTTGGCCAGTCTGCGTGAGTGAGATCACTCATGCTCTCTCTTCCCCGCCCTCATCATCATCACCCCTAATTTCTCAGCTCGTGTCATCTTCCATTTTCATTTTTCTTTGCTCCTTTTGTGCCCTTTTAGTACCTGTTATAATAAACACAACACCGTGAGGTGGAGTCTGTCCCATCATATCTAAAGAGAAATTATGCATGTACTACGTGCCCCTCCACCTGTTAAACCCTGTTTGCAAACGTCCCTTGCAAAAACCAAGGACAACTTTCTTCTTATTTCTTTGAATCAACCAATAAGGACAATTTCACTTACACATAAAAATTCATTTTCCTATAAGCTTTGCACGTTTTTTTAAAGCGAGTAATAATAATAATAATAATAATCAAACACACACACAAAGCAGAGGCCAACAACACACGCGGCACCGGCGCTTCCCGCAGCGCAGAAGATCCCGTGGCCCCGCCGCATGTGACGGCCACTGCAGGCGCGACACGGACGGCCGCGATCGCGTCGCGCGGAGCCCCAAGGGCCGGACCCGGACGTGGCCGTGGGGTGGGGTGGGGTTCGCCTCCGTTTCCCGACGCTACCCCTGGCGCCGTCTCGGCCCACGCACGCGCATCCAGTGGCAGTCCGCCGTAGTTTTCCCCGAACCCCGTGCCGCAGTCTCCAAGCCGGGCGACCCATCCCCGTCAAAGCAGGGGGCGGCACGTGAACCAGGGCGGTCAACAGACACGCCACGTGTCGGACAGCGAGTGGCACGTGCGACGTGGAGACGAGAGAGGATCTCGGTGTGGGCGTTTTGCCGCTTTTTTTTTTCTTTCTTTTTTTTTTCTCTCCTCGCCGCCCGAAAAAAAAGAGTGCGAAATAAATTCGGACCCCAGTTGCACTGCCAGTTGTACGATAAGTGGATGCGCTTATATAGGTGGATGGGATAGGAAGGATGGATTATCGCGTTAAAGACTCGACAGCTACTCGCGCACTAGGGGCGCAGCGAGAAAGCGACAGGTCTGGGAAATCGTGAATTATTGCGACCCAAATCCAGCCAAGCTACGCGTACCCGGGACATCTCAGCACGTCTTTTTCAGTCTCTGGTTAGCTAGCTTTTTTTATGACTGCACCTAACCTAGCTTTTCTGTCCCCAGCCTTTATTTCTTTGGCTATAGATGAGGCCTTGTTTGGTTCACGCGTTGAACTTTTGGTCTATCACATTGAATATTTTGATATATACATAAATTATTACTCTCTCCGTCTACAAAAAAATAATTTCTAAAATCCGTGCCAGTCAAACTTTTTTAAGTTTAACTAATTTTATAGAAAAGAGTAACGATATCTATGACATAAAATGCGCGTCATATGAAAATATTTTCTATGACGATTCTAATGATACTAATTTGATACAATAAATCTTGGATTTTTTTCTAGAAATTTGGTCAAAGTTTTGAAGTTTGACTTAGGACAACTTTACACATTAATTCTTTTGTGGACGGAGGGAGTAAATATAGACTATTTACGAAACAAAAAACATAGCTAGAAAATAATTTGCGAGACGATTTATTTAAGCCTAATTAGTTCATGATTGAATACTAATTGCTATAGTTACAAATATGCTAGAGTACCTATTAAACTTTAATCGCTCCAATCAAACACTTGTCATCCTCTTGTGTCTAAAGTACATCCATTTGATAAGAATGCTTATTTGAATTGGATACTACGTATTTTACTTTTCTTTTGTTTTTATTAACATTATTTGTTTTTAAAAAGAAGTAATAAGGTTGCGAGGAAGCGTAGACTTTTTTTAATAAAAGCACAGTACAAACATACAGAAGCTCATGCACACACAATTTTAAAAAAGATGTATGAATACACACCCATTCCTCATAGATCATGTCTAAGAGACTTGGCTAGCACATTCTTGCACTAACAAAGTCACCACCTGCATTTTTTATCAACGACCATGTCGCCTACTACCACAAATATAAATAAAGTTTGTGAGGGATGCATGCAGCATGAAAAAGAATTACGTACATTTTGCACATGTTTTTATCCTTTTTTATGATTATGTGCACATCAAAGTTTCTACATACAGAATGCATCGAGGTAAAAAATGCTTATGGCTTAGTTGGATACACTTTAAAGTAGCCTCGCAAAAAACATGGTCTCATAAAAAACTATCGAACCAACTGGCCGTTGCGGTTTTGTCCATATGGACGTAGGCTAGTTGGTCATTGCTAACTTTCTCGCTTGTAGGAGGCACCTAAATCAAGTAGGCATTAGCATTAACTTGTAGGTGAGCTCATAGCTGGTTCTATCCAACCGCTGATCATTCGCGTGGTCAACTACTGATAATTTGTCAAGGCTTCTGTGAGCATCAATTTGACTGGCCCATAAGTTCTTTGCAACATATCTAGTTTAAGAAGTAGCACCAATGCATTCTACTTTGACCGTTTGAGTGTATAATGACCAAGTTTCCTTACAAACATCCATGTATAATATAAGAATGCATTTATTATGTCATTACTTTTGGACTACTTATGATCATGTGCAAGTTAAATTTTCTATACCTAAAAACATGTTGAGGTAGCAAGTTACTTTTGGACTACTTAAGATCATGTAATTACTTGTTTGGATACTCCTAAAGCACCCTCACGGTAAAATCACTAGTTGACAAAAGAGTCTCATAAACCAATAGCTCGCCGTGGTTTTGTCTCGCTTGTCAGTGCAAACCAGTTGGCTATAGGGGGATATCTTGTGGCGGCGTTGACGCCGAAATGAACTAGGTGTTAGCAGTAGTTTGTGGACGAGCCAGTAGCCGGTTTAGACCAAATATCGATTATCTACATGGTCAAAGATCCGATGTATTGTAAGGGCTACTATGAGCGTCTATTTAGATGGCCAATGACTTTTTTTCTCTAACAAATCAGATTTAGAAAGTAGCCAAATGCACAATTATCTTATGGTTTTTATGGTAGCGACCCATTTTCAAACACAAGTTGGCTACTCACCTTTCAACCAATCTAAGGTAAAAATTAATAAATGTTGGAAAATGTTAGCTTGAATCATGAAAACTTTACATGTTAAATTAAAGCTTCCCAAAGAGTATTGATTATCGACTAGAGAAAAGACATGTGTTGGATACAAGTACTTTTGCAAGATTATGCTTTTGGATAGTAACTTGAAAAATTATTATTGTTGTAGCAAAAAATATATTATTTTACTGTAGAGCCAAGAACTGTGTATGGCCTGTGGATGCATAATATCTTTGAACGTATATCTTCTCTATATACTATTTTTTGTTGCAACAACAAGCTATATCTACAAAAGAGAATATATTCTATCTCGAGTCATGATCAAACTAGTACACGCCTGGAAAGCTGGGTAGGTGTACTGGGTGCGCCTACCACGAACCCGCCCCCGTTCAAAATTCGAAACCGGCGATGCGCCAGAAAGCGATGGAGAGAAAAAGAAAACAGGCAAGAAAAGGAGTTAATGGGTACGAGGAAGGATGACGTGGCAGCAGGGAAAACTTACAGTATCCGTCTCCCCAAATGACCGTTCCACCCCTCACCGTCCGCACGATCATTGTGGGCCCCGCAACCACCCCCCAGATGCTCCCGTAACCCCCCGCGCCGAATGACGGAAACACCCCTCCCTGGCTCGCAAGCGACCGCGCGACCGCCGCGTTTCCACTTCTGTCCTCACCAACCGAAATTACGAGGTTACCCCCTGGAGACCTGATGCGACAGTGGCATCCTCGTAAATAAAGTGGCTGCGGCGAGGGCGTTACCGTCATTTCTCGCGTTGTCTGGGCTGCTACTATATATGGGGGGACTGCTCGAGGTGGCTATAAAACGCGGTCCAAAAAAACCAAAAGGGGGAGAGGAAAAAAAATAGAGTGAGAGAAGTTATCGGAGAGAGAAAGTAGGCGAGAAGCGAGAGCGAGAGAGAGAGATAAGAAGGGAAACGCGGCGGCTGGAGCTGAGGTGTGGAGACGGAGGCAGCGGCGGCGGCGCGGCCAAACCCTAGCCGACGGCGGCGTGTTCGAGGCGGGACCCTCTGTAGGCCCCGCCTGGCGGCCGGATTCGAGCCGCCGGCGTCGGCAGCTGCAGATCGGCGGTCGCGCCGACGGAATCGGCGGGGATCCCGGCGGGATGGGCGCTGCGAGGCCCGTGCTCCGGTTCTGAGTTTGCTTGGTCCGTGGGTTCTGGCTCTGGGCTCGCGAGCAAGGTTCTGAGCTCGGCGTCGGTGCTTTGTTTGCTTGCTGTGGCTTTTTGGGCGGTTTCGAGCGGGTTTTGCGGGGGATTTGGGAGGGATCTGCCGGGAAGGCCCGAGGTTTTGGCGGGTTTTTGAGAGCTGGAGGCTCCGGCTGGGATCGGGGGAGCCATGTCGTCTCTTAGCAGGGAGCTGGTTTTCCTCATCCTGCAGTTCCTCGATGAGGAGAAGTTCAAGGAGACGGTGCACAAGTGAGTGCCGCCCATGATCATGAATGGGTTTTTTTTTGGAGCCTTGCCTTGCTGGGCGAGCATTTCTGATGCGTTTTGCGGTTGCTTGCCCCTGCAGGTTGGAGCAGGAGTCGGGCTTCTACTTCAACATGAAGCACTTCGAGGACCTCGTCCAGGGCGGCGAGTGGGACGAGGTGGAGAAGTACCTCAGCGGCTTCACCAAGGTGGAGGACAACCGCTACTCCATGAAGATCTTCTTTGAGATCCGCAAGCAGAAGTACCTCGAGGCCCTTGATAGGTGACCGACTCGTCACTAAGCTACTCTTGGTCCCTTGTCGTTGTCAAGGTTGTTTTTTTTGCTGAATTTGCTGTCGGTGTCACAGGCATGATAGGGCCAAGGCTGTGGAGATTCTCGTGAAGGATCTCAAGGTGTTCGCCTCCTTCAATGAGGAGCTGTTCAAGGAGATAACACAGCTGCTGACCTTGGAGAATTTTAGGTACGGTAACTTTCTTTTCAGAAGCAAAATGTCTAGTGCATTGGGCCGGTGCATCCAGATGTGATTGTGTATTGATGATCAACAGGCAAAATGAGCAGCTGTCCAAGTACGGGGACACAAAGTCAGCCCGGAATATCATGCTTTTGGAGCTCAAAAAGCTCATTGAAGCGAACCCCCTGTTCCGGGACAAGCTGAATTTCCCACCATTCAAAGCTTCCAGGCTTCGCACATTGATCAATCAAAGGTGTTGATTGTTTAATTTTGATATGTTTAGTCACACATATTGACTTTGATTGTTTAATTTTGTTATGTTTAATCACACATATTGACTTCCTTAAAATATCAGGAATGCAATTTGTGAATAGAAATTCTATGGTGTTCTTTGGCATCAATTTAATTAGATTGTATGGTAGCATTTGTTTTTTATGTGCACAATTGATACAAATCAAATAGTTCAATCACGTAACTGCTACTTGTGTAGGTTTACTATTTTTGTTCTTTATCTTCTTTCTGGTTATTCTGATGCCAAATAATGTGTTTCTTTGACTTCCCTTAGTATTTATGGATGGATAAGGTGACAGTTAAATGTAGTCAATGCTTCCTTTATTCTTTTGACTTGTTGGAATTTTATTGCTCCTGGTTGTTCAGCACTACAGAATCTTCTTGATTTGGGTTCTTGCTTTTGGGATTGTTTTCATATGTTTTGGACATCTCTACCTGTTTATCTGAAGTAACCCGCTTTTATCGACAATGTGCAAACAAAATTTGTCTCTTTATAGCGGCTCTAGCTTTAGATGCTTATGTTATAGCAGATACCATCCTTTTTTCTTATTGTAAGATCATATCCTGCCACAATTGCGATTTCTCTACTTGTTATGCCTACAAGTCTAACAATGCTTCCAGAAGCACATTTTGTGCATGCAAAAGGTGAGGCTAACTGGGCTTTATTTCTTTCTTTCTGATGCCTTTCAGTCTGAACTGGCAACATCAGCTCTGCAAGAACCCCAGACCAAACCCTGACATCAAGACACTCTTTACTGATCACTCTTGTGCTGCTCCTACCAATGGAGCAAGAGCACCTCCACCTGCCAATGGTCCGCTTGTTGGATCCATCCCTAAGTCAGCTGGATTTCCACCAATGGGTGCTCATGCTGTAAGTATTATCACAAGTAGGCCATTTAACTTATCATGACTATCGATTGCTTATACTGCATCAATGTTGCAGCCATTTCAACCTGTGGTGTCGCCATCTCCAAACGCCATTGCAGGTTGGATGACAAATGCAAACCCCTCTTTGCCTCATGCTGCTGTTGCACAAGGACCACCTGGTCTTGTTCAGGCTCCTAACACAGGTATGTTGAAAGTAATTGTGCTAAATGGTGGTTGTCGCTGGTGGCAGTGTTTGGCCCTTTCTGAACTTTCTGTTTGCTTCCAGCGGCATTTCTAAAGCATCCTAGAACCCCTACAAGCGCACCTGGTATTGATTACCAATCTGCAGATTCAGAACATCTCATGAAAAGAATGCGTGTTGGACAACCAGATGAGGTATTAGACGAAGTCAAGACTGATTTGTGTTTGACCTCATTTTCTTTCTGTACTTTACATAATCAAACAAGCTATGATTCATTGAAACTATGACAGGTATCTTTCTCTGGTGCAAGCCATCCTGCCAATATGTACACACAAGAAGACCTTCCCAAACAAGTTTCTCGTACCCTTAATCAGGGTTCTAATGTTATGAGCTTGGATTTCCACCCCGTTCAACAAACCATTCTTTTAGGTACTTGCTGGAAACACGCCCCTTGATATTGAACTGTTACTTTGGTAACTGTCCATTATATTTACAGTTTAGTTTCCTGGCCTGAGCAGTTGGAACAAATGTTGGTGACATTGCGGTGTGGGAAGTTGGTTCACGGGAAAGGATAGCTCACAAGACTTTCAAAGTTTGGGATATTGGTTCCTGTACCTTGCCTTTGCAGGTGACTACTTTAGTTATTGTGTATGAGTTTTGTGCAGCTGGAAGCAGCTTGGTGCCTTGAACGGTATTTCATCGACAATCTGTCACTGTATGTACAGGCTTCGCTGATGAAAGATGCTGCAATATCTGTCAATAGATGTCTGTGGAGCCCAGATGGAACTATTCTAGGTATGGGAGTGTTTATTTCAGTGCTATTATTCACATTTGGTTATGCTCTTGTTAAAATAAGATGCTGGCCGTTATGGTATACTTGGTGGTGTTCTATTTTTGTTTGAATCATGATATTAATGTTGTTGCATAATTGTGGTGTTCTATTTTTTTTGGATCCCGATGGAGATATTGAATTCCACCTGTTGCTTTTTCCAGGTGTTGCTTTCTCGAAGCATATTGTTCAGACATATACTTTTGTCCCTAATGGAGATTTACGGCAGCAAGCAGAGGTGTGTGTGCACATATTCTAATACTGATTGAGGAATAAGTACTAACTTCCTTTAAGGTCCCTAACTCTTTTGGAATTACAGATTGATGCACACATCGGCGGGGTTAATGATATAGCCTTCTCTCACCCTAATAAAACTCTATCTATCATTACATGTGGTGATGATAAACTCATTAAGGTGAGGATATTGTGTGATCTCTTGTTTTTTTCTCAAAACAAACAAAGAACATCTTGAGTATATTTGGACACTGGATTTGGCAGGTGTGGGATGCTCAAACAGGACAAAAGCAGTACACATTTGAAGGCCATGAAGCTCCTGTGTATTCTGTATGCCCTCACTACAAGGAGTCCATTCAGGTACCCTTGGAATGACTTCAGTGCTGATATTCTTGAAAATTATCTATTTATTTTGCACTGGCATTATGTTGCATTAGTATTCTGGCTATGTTCCGACTGCTGCTATTTTTTGAGAAAAGACATCTGTGTTCCTGTTTAGCATCAACTACGTCATGTCTATTGCTGTAATAGTCCCATTTAGTATCAACTACTCCATGTCCATTGCTTTAATGTTTGACGCGTAAAGGTTCTGATATGCTTTATTTTATCGTTACTAGTTGCCATCTTTCATGTATTTCTTTAATTTTAGCTTTGTCTTGCTCTGTAGTTTATCTTCTCTACTGCCATTGATGGAAAAATCAAGGCATGGTTGTATGATTGCTTGGGCTCAAGAGTTGACTATGATGCTCCTGGACATTGGTGTACTACCATGGCTTACAGTGCTGATGGTACAAGGTGAGACACAGAAAGTGTTAATATAGAGTTTAATATTTGCTGATGAGTAACATTATATAATTTCTTGATTCATTTTTGGTTTCACTCATTTCATCTGTTCACTTACGAACTTTTTCATGCAGACTGTTCTCTTGTGGTACTAGTAAAGAAGGTGATTCACACTTGGTTGAATGGAATGAAACTGAAGGGGCTATCAAGAGGACATACAATGGCTTCAGGAAACGTTCACTCGGTGTTGTTCAGTTTGACACAACTAGGAATCGCTTCTTGGCTGCTGGAGATGAATTTCTTGTTAAATTCTGGGATATGGATAACAATAACATACTAACGACAACAGACTGTGATGGTGGACTGCCAGTAAGTATCTTCCCTTTTCTCTCTGTTACCATGCTGACCAGCTTCTCATGAGTTATACCGGTTAGAGCAGTGTGCTCGAGGGTCTCCCCTTGCTGGTCCGCGTTCGAGTCCTGGTACAGCTTAGGCCTTGTTTGGATGTTGTCGGATTCACCTCAATCTACATGTGTTGGAGTGGATTGGGGTGGAATTTAGTTCAAGTTCCACTCCAACCCACCCCAACACATGTGGATTGATACGAATCCGACTACATCCAAACAAGGCCCTATTGCAATGCCCAGGGGACCTCTTGCCCCTGTGGTTGAGTTCCCTTTTCTGTTAATATGAGCTTTCTGCTTAACATTGTTTTACTGCTTTTTTGCAGGCAAGCCCTCGTTTGAGGTTCAATAGAGAAGGTTCATTACTTGCAGTTACAACAAGTGATAATGGAATAAAAATACTTGCCAACACTGATGGACAGCGCTTGCTTAGGATGCTTGAGAGTAGAGCATTTGAGGGCTCTAGAGGACCTCCTCAACAAATAAATACCAAGGTATTACATAAACATTTTGTTCACATAATTTGGTTCTATTTACTTCTGTCACACTGAAAATTTTGTTAAGACCCTATGAGCCTATTTGTTCAGTGCTGCAATTTGCCACAAAACTCAGGCAAGCATGTCTATTCTGGGCAAGTATTCACTCCAGTCAACAATAAATGGGCTCTCTGTAAATTTTGACTACTATTTTTTTATATAACACCTGTAAAATATAGCAAATATATACTTCTGCGAAACTAGTTTTTGAGACAAATTGACTCATTACTTACAATAAGTATTCTGTAGACAATTTGGAACAGTTGACTTCAGACAACCTCAAAACATCACTTATTTTTGACTGGAGGGAGTATCTTATTTTCTGCATCTGGAATTATTGTTAGCTAATGTCATAGGCATAATTTCTTGACAACTGTTGTACATTTGTGGTGGATGAAAGCTAATTGTTTCTTTCTCCCTCTGGTGCATTGAGAAGATACACCAGAAGGGGAGTTAAGTAGTCAAGTAATTCATCCGACTGTACTTCACCACTTACCTGCCTTCTTTTGCTTTCAATTCGTGCTGGAAATTTAGTGAATATTGACAAGGTTTGTTGTTAGCTTATTCTCATGTTTGGTTTTATTGCAGCCTCCAATTGTCGCCCTTGGTCCAGTTTCAAATGTCAGCAGTCCTATAGCAGTAAATGCCGAGCGACCTGATCGGATCTTGCCTGCAGTGTCGACAAGTGGCTTGGTGAGTTTCTTCTGACTTTGCCATCCTCTCTTGCTTTTCATTATGTAGGTTTGCTAAAGGTAAAAAAATTGCAGGCACCTATGGATCCAAGCAGAACTCCAGATGTTAAACCAAGAATAACAGATGAATCTGAAAAGGTCAAAACCTGGAAGTTGGCTGACATTGTTGACAATGGGCATCTTCGAGCCCTGCATTTAACAGACACGGACACGAACCCAAGCAAAGTATGATATATTGTGATCGAGTTATACAGTTTAATCATGCATAATCAATCTGACACATGAGTTATTCTTTATATTGATGTTCTAGGTTATGGAAATTTCTGATGGATGTTATGTTTATTTCTTTGTTCCACAGGTTGTCCGTTTGTTATATACAAATAATGGAATTGCACTCTTGGCTCTTGGCTCCAATGCTGTTCATAAGTTGTGGAAATGGCAACGGGGCGACAGAAATCCTAGCGGCAAGGTTAGACCAGAGAATTTTACTTTAATCAATTTTGATTGCAATCTTCTGTGCCTGCTTTCTGAATTTGTTATTTGTGTGTCCTGTTAGTCTACTGCATCTGTTGCCCCTCACCTGTGGCAACCAGCAAATGGGATTCTGATGACAAATGACACTAACGATGGCAATCCAGAAGAAGCAACTGCCTGCATTGCATTGTCCAAAAATGACTCCTATGTTATGTCTGCCTCTGGTGGCAAAGTCTCGTTGTTCAATATGATGACATTCAAGGTAGATGTCCTTTTCAGTGCCTCACCATAATTTTGTTCGTTTCATAGATGTCCATGAGTCAATGGTAGTTGTAGTTTGCTGCTGATAGCTTCTGATAAAAAAAGTGTTATTCCATGATCGCATCATTGCCAATCTCTGACACTGAAGCTTGGATCTGGGATCTCTGACAGGTCATGACTACTTTCATGGCACCTCCGCCTGCTGCAACTTTCCTTGCATTCCACCCACAAGATAATAATATCATAGCTATTGGAATGGAGGACTCTACCATCCAAATCTACAATGTCCGCATTGATGATGTATGCTATCGTCTCTTTTTCCTTAATACGAAACAAAGTGTCCATTACTCAAATTATGATGTTTTAATTTAGCGACTGAACTTTATATTTGACCATCATTTGAGTTGTGAAAATGGAATTTGTTATGAATTATAAGCATTGATAACTTAACTAACATAGGGAATTGGTAGTCAAAATAATTTAGTTAACATATAGAATTTGTAGTAAAAATAATTTAACTAACATAGGAAATTTTTTGTCAACTATCTATTGGAGACTGTTTCGTGAATCAAATATTTTTATATTTAACTAATGGAAGTATTTTTTGTATTTTGGAATAGAGCTTGGTAGGCCTTGTAATTCTATTTTTCATACTTACATTGCAATCAAATATTATATGAGCACTCAGTAGTACCCAACACCTTCAAGAGTTATGACTTGGCCATTTGGGAGTTTGTTGTATCATTAACTACTGTAATCCTGAATCTTACACACTTTAATATATTTGTTTTACTTTGCATATATTGTTGTAGTCTTTTTGTTAATGTGTCTTTAATCTTACATCAGGTCAAAAGTAAGCTCAAGGGACATCAGAAGAAGATCACTGGACTGGCCTTTTCTCAATCAATGAATGTGCTAGTATCATCAGGCGCTGATGCTCAGGTATGATAATGTGGATTTTGATCTATCATTTTTTTTTTGTGAATATCAAGTTAAATGCTAGAAAACTACTTGCTTATGTTAGTTCCATTAGTATACAAAATTTTTTAAGCAGTCACTCTGACAAAGAATGTATCTGTCTGTCTCTGGGTAATTGATTTCTTGTTAAATTTTGCAGCTATGTGTGTGGAGTATTGATGGTTGGGAAAAAAAGAAATCAAGATATATTCAACCCCCAGCAAATCGACCTGGCACTTTGGTTGGTGATACAAGGGTGCAGTTCCACAATGACCAGACACATCTTTTGGTAGTCCATGAGAGCCAGTTGGCAATCTATGATGGAAATCTTGAATGTTTGCGCTCGGTTAGTTCGCCCAACTTCTGTTGATCTAGTAATGTTTTGGCTTTGCCAATTCTCCAATGGCGAATAACATTTGATTCATCGATTTCTCTTCATTTCTAATCCAGGCATTTCTTTTTTCGTACCACTGGGTATTCACATTTTCCATGAACGCGAATTGATATTAACAACTTGATTTCAAAACTGAGCTTTATTACCAGATTCATGATGCTTTCACATGTATCCTATATATAATCATATATCAATAGTAATAAAATGTAGGTTTGCACAGTTTGTGCCTTAGTAATGCTATGATACCACTTGTCATAGATCTGTTTTTTTAATCGAAAGCTGGTATCTTGAATTGCTACATTGGGTGTTCTGATCCTGCTATTAATTTTCTCTTGATATTTGAATATATACAGTGGTCACCAAGAGATGCACTCCCAGCTCCAATATCGAGTGCAATATACTCGTGTGATGGTCTTTTGGTTTATGCTGCGTTCTGTGATGGTGCTATTGGAGTCTTTGAAGCAGAATCTCTTAGGTTGCGCTGCCGGATTGCTCCTTCTGCTTACATTCCACCTTCAATACTAGCCTGGTATGAATGGATCACCAAAACTATTTGTTTTCAGTCTTTGTTGTGTATACCATCCATTTTGTATGTGATCAATGTCTACTTGCTGTTTCTGACCTGATCCATATTATCCAACAGTGCTGGACGGGTTTACCCATTGGTAGTTGCTGCTCATCCCATGGAGCCTAACCAGATTGCACTTGGCATGAGTGATGGTAAGGTCCATGTGGTGGAGCCATTAGACGGGGACCCAAAGTGGGGAACAGCGCCACCTCAGGACAATGGAGTGCACCCAGCAATATCAGCAGCACCATCAGCCGCTACCAACCAGGCATCCGATCAGCCAACGAGGTGACTCAGTATGCAGCACTGAGATTTGTTAGGGCAAAGGATGGTAGGACCTGTAGGAGATAGGGAGAAAGGATAAACAGTTAGATTATGAAGAGAGGCTATATTTATCAAGTCCACTGTCTCTCTCGTGGCGGCAGCACAGGTGGTGAATGGTGATTGACAATGACATTGCTCTAAGTTAGGTTTTGGTTCTTTCCTGGCCCCAGAAATCCTGACTGCACCTGGCCCCGCCTTATCTGAGGGAGATGGCATCATCTTCCTCTTGTAAAGCTTTTCCTGCTGAGTTTAGTGGTACCTTAGATTGTTGTTCATTTCTGCTCCGTTCTTTGGGCAGCTATTTGTAGTGTAAAAATATGGTGGCATGTTGGATGGTGATATTATGCGTGCATGGCCTGTGATGATGGATTCCACCATGTTGGGGGTCTATTTGATGGATGTTTACTGATCATGGCACTAGATTGTTTTCGTGCCATTTGCAAATGTAGACCGTGGAGAACATGGTGTGTGAGTTCATGAGATTGCTGGAAAGCTATTTCTGGGTGTGATAGTTGATCGACCTCTTTGTACTTTATTGTTGACGCAACGTTATTTGTGAACCATTACGGCGACATTGTTGTGCTTGTACCATTGCGGCATGCTGCGGCACGCTGGACTTGTGGTAGGCAACAATTGGGATGGGGTAGAGCATCTCTACAAAACTGTCCCCTAAAAGTCGAGTTGGAATAACCTGGTTTATTATCAACAGTTCTCTTTCATTTGCTCGATCTATCTCTTAGGCTCTGTTTGGTTTTCCTTGCTAAATTTTAGCTAGTTAAACTTTAGCAAGGGGAACCAAACTGGCCCTTAGTATTCTCAGAGTAGCTAAAATAATTTTAACTAGCTAAAATTTAGCGGGGAACCAAACTGGCCCTTAGTATTCTCAGATCTAAAAGTATTGATTGGAGATCAGTTTTGACGAGGCATGGCTGACCATCTTGACATCATAACTCACTAAGAACCTTAAATAAAATCTCCTTGGCCTCAGTATTCTTAGGTCTAAAATTAGTGGCTGAAGATCCAATTTTGGCGAACCTCTAGACGAAGGCAAAGGCGACAGTTAGGGACAAAGGAGAATTGCTGGGAAGAACTGTGTACGTATCTTCTCGTGTCAATGCCTCTGTTTTTCAAAGCGCAGATACATTGAGAGTTAGTATAAAGAATTGTTGGAACGGGATCTTTTTCCACCACGCCGAACAACACAAGTTTGATGAAAAGAATTAAGATGTAATTTTTTTTTGCCCTAATGTATTATTTGGTTTGTAGGAGGGAATTTATATCCTTTGACTGGTTTTTGGGTTTTTGAGTAGAAAATTATATAACAATTAACAAAGCACAATTACGATGTATTTCATCTTTAGGTAAACACAACTCTCACTTAATATTACCCTCTTCCCCAACGTGATTGGCCATAGTTAGCTATCTAAATTCTAGTTCCCGTCACACCAAACCTTCCATTCCCTTGAAACAAAAGTTTTTTAAACTCGCACCTTCATACTTGCATTCCCTCTTTCCAGTCCCAGACACAACCAAAGGGAGTGTATATTTTTTTCCTATAAAGCAGGTGTGATGCCCACTAAGGGTTTCTTATATATTTAAAGCTTTGAAGGCTGCCTACTCCCCAAAGCATACATTGGTACTACCTCCCGTCACAAATACTTTACATAAATGTACATGCTCATATACTTACATTCCACTAACTCATATGAAGGGAGTGTATATTTTTTTCCTATAAAGCAGGTGTGATGCCCACTAAGAGTTTCTTATATATTTAAAGCTTTGAAGGCTGCCTACTCCCCAAAGCATACATTGGTACTACCTCCGGTCACAAATACTTTACATAAATGTACATGCTCATATACTTACATTCCACTAACTCATATGAAGGTACGAACGCAGCCTATTTGCTTGAGCTTATCAGCCGAATCTGTTAGTTATTCAGTACTATTTTTCTCTCTCAACAAATCAGCAAACAATACTTTCTACCTCCCATATACAAGATTTTGCAAGTATTTTAAACATGAGTCAAGCATATAATGTATGTGCTTCCAAAAAAATAAATAATATACTCCCTCCGGTCCAGTTTACGAGGCATTTCATAATTTTTAACCAATAATATAGCCAATAATTATCAACTATTGTAATACAAACTTGATACTATTAGATTTGGAATCAAATGAACCATCCAATAAAAATAAACTGATAATAAGAAGAATATGATATAAAATGAATAGATGATCAAAGTGTAGTTTAGAAAACTGTGATATTTGACTACGTCTAATAAACTGGACCTGAAGGAGTAGTAGTCATTATTAATGATTATAGTTTTCAACTAAATTGTCTTAAACTATAAGATTTTATAAATAGGTTTTTTTAGGTTCAAACAAAATTTTCATAGACCCAACCACAACTACACTATAACCCGCTATTTTAAATACCCCCATTTGCATGGGCAGGCATCCATTAAGTGGCCGGGCGTGGAGGCTGAGCTACGCGGCAGTGGATCTCACGAGCACAGGTGGCAGTATATCTGTATATATGCTTTGCGATTTTGTACTAGTTACGCACTGCCTTACACCTCATAATCAATGTTAACTGGTCTGTGCATAGAGTTACATTTATCCATGACACTTTACTCTGCAGTTGTGCATGCAGTGCCTTGTTCCTTTCAAAATTGATGTTAATTGCTCTGTGCATAGAGTTGCCTGGAGTATATCCAAATTTACTTTGCACTGGCGCAGTAGTCATGTAATGTCTTGGGTCGCAACAGTTGATTTCAATTGCTCTATCCACAGAGTTACATGTATCAATCATAGTTTGCTTGAACAGTGGTTTAGAAGAATAGTATTTGCTCTATCCATAGAGTTACATATATGCTGGCAGATTCGGCTGATAAGCTCAAGCGAACAAAGCGCCTTGTCTTTTCAGACCCCTACCTACCACTATCAGCAATAATACTTTGATTAGAATTAATAGAGCATACTCCTACATGCTCTCCAGATACTGCTTACTGTTAGTGTCGCCAGTAGTATATGCAGTTGTTAAGTTGCTGCTGATACACTACTCTTTGAGAGAGAATGGTGGCTGAATTAGGCTAGGATCAACAGTAGTATATGCAGCTGCTGGACTACACTTTGATTGATAGAGGAGAGATGGTGGAGGCTGCTTGTGGGCTACTATGAGCTGTAGCTGGCTATTTGTGTTGACTTGACTTCAGACATTGAATCACTATACAGACATTGACTTGAGTAGACTCGATCACTAATGAAAGGTCCTTAACAGCAGCAAAGATTATACTAACACTTAGTGTCTTTTGTGGCAGCACTTCTAAACAGAAAGTACTATTAGCTGATTTGTTTTGAGATAAAAACACTAATGCTTGTATCACGTGGTCCGTTCACATTTTAGTGCGCGAGCACGTGCAAGTCGTTTTTGGGGCCCTCCTAGTCCCAGGTCCCAGCGTGTGATTGTGAGTGGGGACCGGGGAGAATCCTCAGCTCCACTCCATCCAGCTTCTGTCTGCCCAATTCTGCATGTGAAGCACGTGGACAGGCGGTGAATGTGATGTGCCGACTGCCGAGGGATCCGATCCGACCGAGCTGATTAGCATGTGAGCGGACCATGCATCGATTCTGGCACCAAGCCACCATTCGAACACAAGAAAAAGGTGGTGCGGATGAAAAGCTCAAAAAGCACAGGGGATGGATGATGCAATCTGAATGATGACGTATAGCTTCGTTCCGTCCAACCTAGGACTACTAGACGTAAGCCACCGCAAACGGAACAGCTTTCCAACAAAAACAGGAAACGGAAAAGCCTAAAAAAGAGCAGTGGGTATCGCCGTGGTAAAAGTCAGTCAAATTCGGGGTCAACCTGGCAACCAGTCTGCTTGTTTGAGCTTATCTGTTGAATCTGTCAGTCATTTAACATTGTTTTAAAAGTCAGTCAAAGTCGGGGGTCAACATGGCAATCCACATAAAAAGTCCGCTCGCTTGAGTTTATCTACTGAATCTGTGAGTTATTTAATAGTGTTTTTCTTCCATAATAAATTAACAAATAATACTTTCAGCTATGACTTATTAGCCAAACAATCAGTACTGATAAAAATAATCATGATGTGACGCCGTTGGCGATGTATCTTAACACAGAATTCGAAGACGGAGTGCATGCATGAGGCAGGCGACGACGGATTTGGTTGGTCGCCCATCTCCTCCGACCAAGACCTTCGATGGCGTGCTCTGTTTTTGGCCTTGACTGATGAGCTGCCTGCCCACGAGTACGCGTGCCGTCGGTCTCCCCGTCCGTCCGCGTAACGATAACGACCAGAGGCAGGCCTGGCTGCCCAACCGCAGGTTGCCCACAGCCCACTCCCACTCTGGTCCCCACCGTGAGGACAACGTGCGTGATTTAATTAATCATCATACTTGATCTTTTTCTATTCTACACACGTGACCTCATCTGATTTTACGATCACTTAATCAATCAAACCAAGTAGACAAAAAAAAAATTAATCAAGTCACGTGCAAGTGCAATATCATCTTCTTCACCTCTTTCATCTGGACAATGTTTTGTTCAGATTTGTATTTGGGTGGTTTCAATAGCTCAAAATATATAATGTATAAGCTAGGTTAGTACAAGCTACGTAGGTTGTTTAGATAGATTAGATAAAGATCTTTTTAGTAGCTAGCAACTTATTTTATTGATCTAAACAGGGTCTAAGACATTGTCTGAGAACATGCTGGTTCGTAAAAGAAGACATGTTATCAGCGACCTAGAGTTCTAACAAAGGGTATGCTGCACAATTTTTTTTTATGCAATTCGGTAAAATCATATTTGTATTCGGTAACACCGCTTCCATTAGATAACACGATAAGCCTTAAATTCAAAGGTTAGCTAAAAACTATGACAAACTACGAGTTCAAATGAAATACAAATAGTTCAAAGTATAGCCATAAAAGATACTTACAACAAGATAGGATGAAAAAAATTGCAAAATAAAAGCTGAAATAGGTTATTTGTAGTTATAATTTCTAGAGGGGATAAAAAGTTGAAAAATTAAAAATAAAGACACATGAGGTCTCATGGGATACAACAAGAGACGATAAAAAATACAAAAAACTAAAGGATGAAGTATATTATCTATACTTAATTTTAAAGAGGATAAAAGAAAATAGAAATTTAACTCATGGGATACAACAAGAGAGGATAAGAATGAAGTATATTATCTATACTTAATTTTAAAGGGGATAAAATAAAATGGAAATTTAAATTGACATTGTACAGAACTATTGATAATTAAGTGATAATGAAATGATGGTGATTTATTAACATGATGAGTCTTCCATTCAAAGATTAAACTGTAAAGTTGCATAAATAAACCAATATTAATAATCCAAATATCATACTAACAATTCGAAAAACACGGTTAGCTGGTAGAAAAGAAATTCAAGAATACAGTAAACCAAGATGTGATGCCCGCCGGCGACGTACTACGACGATGACGGTGTGCATGACCATGAGGCACAGCCGACGAAGGAGCCGGAGCTCCTCGATGGCAAGGACACTCTCGCCCACGCCGTGGTGGGGCTAGCCTGGCAGTGGCAGCCCAGCTGCACGCAGAGTCCACTCTGATCCGACTCCCCCTCCCCATCGTCAGGACAACGTGCGTGATTTTAATTAATCAATCATAGTTTAATCTTCTCTATTCAACACGTGAGCTTATCTCCTTTTTTTACGATCGCTTAATCAATCGATCAAGTGGGTAAATTAATGCCATGTCATCTTCTTGACCTTTCATCATAGTTTAATTGCAGGGCAAGTTGCCATGCCGCTGCACTATCCACCGCGGAATGAGTTTGCACATCATATTTAGCACATGCTCATTCCGTCCAAAACAATATAGGTAAAAAAATCCAGATAATGTTTTGTTCAGATTTGTATGTATTTGGGTGGTTGAGTATAGCTCAAAATAATTTATTTTTAGTAGCTAGCAACTTATTTTATCAGCGGAACACTTTTTAGATTAGCTACTAGGTTGTTTAGATTAGCTAAACACTTTTTTTAGTAGCTAGCAACTTATTTTATTGATCTGAACTAAATAGGGTCTAAGGCTTTGTGTGACAACATGCTGGTTTTGTGAAAGAAAACACACATTTTATCAGCGGATTAGGACTTGAAAGTAATTTCCCATACTCATAGATTCATTTGTTGCAACAGAGAATCATATAAACTATTTTTTTTGCCATGACTTTTCCTTCTAGAGACCATGCAGAGTCAATGAACTTCTTATTTCAAAATTTACATCTTTGTTCATTCATTTTACATCAAAGTTCTTTAAGCCCCACCGCAGAGCAGTCACCGGCTCCTAGGCTTCATCCAAAACCAAAAACTTTTCAAGATTTCCCGTCAGATTGAATTTTGTAGCACATACATGGAGCATTAAATATAAATAAAAACAAAAACTAATTGCATAGTTTGTCTGTAAATCATGAGACGAATCTTTGAAACTTAGTTACTCTATGATTGGACAATGTTTGTAAAATAAAAACAAAAATGCTACAGTATCAAAATCTAAAGACTTTTTGGATCTAAACAAGGCCTGACAAAGAATTAACATACATTATTTTTATTCTAAAAATACTGTAGCATACTATCTTCAGTCACCTCAAAAGCACAGGACAGTTTGATGTGCTATCAACATATATAGCTCCACGTACGATGAGACAAAATTAAAGAAAGGAATGAAGGCGAGACCCCGCGAGAGAGCACAATTTACAGCACGTGGAACAAAAGCTATTTTGCCGTGTACTATGTGCAAGTGTGACGTGCAACGCTACCAGTAGACTACAGGCCGGTATAAACTAAACGAAA
>Ga0182004_10000803_pt1 | contig 20962 bp, 16 predicted proteins | sample Sormic07211540_1_FD_120479 | JGI IMG/M metagenome (GOLD analysis project Ga0182004, IMG submission 120479) | Endophyte microbial communities from Sorghum bicolor roots, Mead, Nebraska, USA - 072115-40_1 MetaG | ecosystem: Host-associated > Plants > Roots > Unclassified | place: USA: Nebraska...
CCCCCCCCCCCCCCCCCCCCCCCGGTACCGTACAAGTGGCGCCGCGACAGCCACGGCCCACGAAGGCGACGGCACGGCACGGTGCCGGGTGCCCCATGGCAGGCATCCCGTTATTAGGCATTAGGCAGCAGGAGCGGCTGCGCACGCGACGCGCAGGCCGAACCGGCTGGACGGAGGGACGGACGGCGTCGCTTTCCTTCATGTTGCGCGGTGTCGGAGGTGAAAGCCACCCAGTCCCCTGGCCACGCGCGCGCACGCCCCGCTTCATTCGGGTTCCTTGGTCGGGTCGGTCGGTCAGGCTCAGGCCGGCAGGCATCCGGATAACTACCAGACGGAGATCAGATCGGACGAGACGGAGACCTTTCCCGGGGGCCTTTTTCGCGGCGTAATTGCGGTGGTTTTGACGGGGCGGAACCGATCCCGATCGATCGGCAGCTGGGTGGCTCGTCCCGTTCCACACGTCCTGCCGCCCGCCGAGTGCCGAACCGGGCGGGTCCTCCTCCGGTGTCCGATCCTCTCCTCTCCTCTCCTCCCGTAACGAACGAACCCATCACGATGGCGCGGGGGCGGGCAAGCGGGCAGGCACGACGGATCCCGTGCATTATTGTGCCGCGCCTGTCCCCGCACCCGGGCCTGATCGCGTCGCAACTCGCAACGGGCCGCGGGAGGAGTGGCGCCTGCGGCCCCACCGTGCCGGGGAGGGGGCTCCGGCGAGCGACGACCGGTGGGTCTGGGCCCGGCAGGCGCCAGACAGGGGAGGGGCCGCCGCCAACTCCCATCCTTATCAGCTCCTACAGCGTCCGTCCCACTCCCACGATCGGTCGCCCTAGCTAGTCCAGTCCAGGGCTTCCAGTTCCGGTGGTCGTTGGTGAACCCAAAACGATTTTTTTTCCCCTTCCACTCCACGGGATGAAGAGGATTGGGTTCATCATCAGTGATCAGTCAGTCAGAGTGGCAACAATGCAAGCTGCTACGCATGGAACGAGCTCGATCGTAACGAACAATTTATCGGTCCCGGCCGGTCCGGCGGAGAGCATGCATGATCGATCGAACTGTTCATTGATCCGTGCAAACAATACTGTACTCCGTCGCAGATTGCTCTGAGGTCTGTCGTCTGACCCTGCAAAGGCCTTTACACCACCACCTGTGCTGTGTTGAATGGCTACTCGTCTGAGTGCTGACAGCGAGGAGGAATTGAGAGAATGACAGGGGGAATTCTGTACCGCGTCCGTCCAGCCGTCTAGGTGATGATGAACAATTAATTGCTCTCCATTTAACTCGCCCGGTTGCCCCGTACTGTGTACTCCTACACAAAACTTTGGCTCACCCGCCTGTTCTATCGCTCTCCTCTTGACTCTTGTTTTGACGGATTCCACCCTTGGATTTATCGCTCCTCGCATATACTGTAATACAACCAAAAGAGCTAGCAAACATCCAGGATGTATTGTTCTAACTTCATGCGAAGGTTACTCGAGCTTTTCGTCAACTTTAACATTTGTTGGGCCCCATTTGGTTACTGGGCTAAACCGCATTCCATTAAAAATTTAGACACATATATGAAATATTAAATATAGACTAAAAAATAACTAAATGCACAAATTGAGACTAATTTACGAGACAATTTTTAAACCTAATTAGTGTATGATTTGACAATGTGATGCTATAGTAAATATTTGCTAATGATAGATTAATTAGGTTTCATAAATTTGTTTTGTGGCTTACTGACGGAATCTGTAATTTATTTTTTTATTAATATCTAAACAGCCCATAAGTGACCCTATGTAACATCCAATATGACATCTACTCAGTACCTACGTTCAAACGATGCTTAAAGATCTAATGGTGGTTGGACACGTGGGTCTCACACCTGCCAACATACACCCGTGGGTTTGAGCAGGTTCAGGCCTAAGAGAGCAGAGCTGGTAATATCGTGGTTGTATGTAAAATTAAGGTTAATTTATCAGCTCATTCATATAGTAGTTATCTCATATATGATCCATTTATTTATCTTATAAATTTTCTTAGTTTTTGTGCATAAACTAGATATAAACCTATAGTACGCTTCTTCTTCTCTCTTCTTCATCTTAGGATATAGCTCATCTATATAGCCCCTTATTATGCTTGCTCTAAGAATGCAGGTTTTGGGTGAAGGTGCTAAATCATACCCAAGGGTGCCTATCAGGGCATGAAATACATGTACATTATGTAAACAAGCAGCCACGTCTAGCTCCCTACACTATTCTCGGTACACGGTACATAGGTGTTAGATCTGTAGCCCATTTCAAGAAAACTTGTACATAATTTTTTGATACCTTTAATATAAATATACAAAATATTTGTTTGTTTAAACATATCCTTGTTAATGTTGTCATAATAATGTATTACTTGTGCCACTAATACACCTGGTCGTATATTAGTAAAATATTGCGGGTCTTGTTGCGGGTGGATATTTACTCTAACAACACATCACTGATCTGTTACCATTCCTTCTCATACATGTAAAAGGGAGGGTAGGTGTATTTGAAAATTTATGTCTTTTGTACTTTTTTAAGTTTTTTTCTCTAAAGCACAATTTAGATTGACAAAGCCCCTGCCCTAAAAGAGTAATATTTTTTTCCTTGGATAAGTTTGATCCCAAGATCTTTCAGTGGCGCGACTCTAAAACCCAATCCTAAGCCAGGCGATTATCACATTCGCAAATATATACTCTTTTATTGAAGTCAAGTGATATGCTGAAGACCTTTTCTAATTCAAATCTATTATATATGCACAGTAGTGTTAAAAGCCTCACATTTGCCAAGAAAACCTAGAAATTATGAGATTAGTCGAAAAAAGAAAAGAATATGTATAGTTGGATTTTTATGATCAGCTAATAGTACCTGATTCAACTTATTCGTTACCCGAATTTCTAATTAACTGAACTACTCGACCCGAAAAAAATTCATGTAACCCGACACCTATACTATTTGCACGGACAACCTTGCTAGTTCTTTTATATCTGCGAGAAGAATAAGTTGAGATTCAACTCTGAGAGAACCAGTTGGAGATAGATGGTATCCGATTTGGCATGGCCTATGAAGGAGGACACGAATATGATGCGGTGGTAGTACTGACCATGCACCGGGTACTGTCTGGGTCTGACGCTGTTCCGCAAGTTGCATTGCAGCCTCTGAATGTTAGTTGGGGCTAAGGGGTGCGTGGGTCTCTGGTGCCATGGCGTCTTCCCCTTGGTTTGCATCACGCAGCAGCAGAAGAATGGGATGTGGCCAGGCCAGGCAGGATTCAAAAGGTAAAAGCGGATCCCCACCCCCACATCTCACGCACTGCAGATCTCCTCAGGATCCCCCAGTTCTTCGTTCCTTCAGGGATGCAGTGCCGGCACGGGGGCACCACACAAAAGGGGCTCACTTGGCCGCTTGCAAATGCAAATGAAACCCCAGCAGGTGTACTGGTGGGTTCCTCTTGTGACTCTGCTCCACCCTACACGCATTGCACGTTATTACTTCTCGAGTTGTCGTATACCAGAAATCCCGTTTGAAATCACTGAGGCCTGGTTTGGATGTAGTCGGATTCGCATCAATCCACATGTGTGGGATGGGTTGGAGTGGAACTTGAACTAAATTCCACCCGAATCCACTCCAACACATGTGGATTGAGGTGAATCCGACAACATCCAAACAAGGCCTGACTGAATTTCCAGAAACATCTTCATTTCGTTTCATTTTAGATACATACCACTGTTAATTACAAGTAATATGCTATTACTAGTACGTAGGATGAAAATTTACTGGAGCAGGTAAAGATTAATTCTCGCAGTAACTTGTTTGAAGCAGCATGGTTTGTTCCATTCCATGCATGAGCATGATGCAACTTTGTTGGAAGCAAGCAGGCAAGGTAACAAAGCACGCATGCAGTACGTAGTAGCGCAGACTGCAGAAGACATATGAGCCCGTGTCTCTTCCTCTTTGGCTATCGCTCTGAGGACCGTGTACGTCGGTACGAGCCAGATGTGTCCTCTACAGTCCTAGCTACAGCTACACTGCACATCATCCATGACCTAGAACTAGAAGAGATACTATACATTTACTGTATATACATAAATATTTATTTATATTTACGTGTGTCCTCTGCAGCCCTCTTGGCATTGCATCACCCATCGTCTCATTTGATGAATTGAGTACGCCATATATTCGTTTTTTTTCTCTCTCAGAAAGACCGAAAGAAACAACAGTACAGGATCAGGGTATAGACCTATCATTGACCAGCCTGGCTACTGGCTACTGGCTAGGTACCATTACCTGCTTTACGCCAGATGCCAAACCACATGCATTATATTAATAATCCAGAATTCCAGATTAGTTAATCGATCCACTAACAATCGTCAGTAACGACAAACTCGATTGGAAGCAGCAGCCGGCCGCCCGGCCTGCTGTAAACTAGACTAGAAGAACCAGCTACGTACAGCGTGTCCTTTTCCTCATCGTCGTCTTCGTCTTCTTCTTCCTCCGTCATCCATCGATCTCTTAATTCTTCTACCATATACATCAATCCAGCAGAGCAGGTTGGAGCAGAGCAGCTGCGGAACGGAATGAAGCCTGCTAGCTGCATGCGCAAGCAAGCACGAAGCGCACGCATGCATTCATAGTTTCAGGGTTGCTTGATTAGTCTGTCTACTCCATCGACGAGTATATATGCATCATCATCATCAGTCTCGACCGATCCGGCGATCGATCGGCTACGACGAGACGAGTAGCTGCTGATGGACGACAGGTTCGGCGGCGGCGCCAGCACCGGCGTCATCGTCGAGGTCGGCGGCGGCGGCGGCGGCGGCGAGGGCGACCATCTTGAGCGCGGATGCGCCGGTGGTGAAGGCCTTCTTGCGGACGCCCATGTACTCGGGCCACGTGACGGCGCGGTACGCGGGGGTGCGGCCGGGCGGCACGGCCTCCCTTAGCGGCGCCACCTTGGCGTGCGGCGGCGGGCCGAGGAAGTAGCCGAGAGATATCCTGTCGAGGTCCCGGTTCACGACGGCGCGGTGGTACACGCTGTGGAACCGGCCGTTGGTGAGGATGTGGAAGAGGTCGCCCACGTTGACGACGAAGGCGCCCGGTACCGCCGGCACCGCCACCCACCGGTCCGGGGCGTGGCGGAAGAGCTGCAGCCCCGGGACGAGGCTCTGCAGCACGAAGGTGAAGAAGCCCGAGTCGGTGTGCGCGATCAGCCCCAGCGCGCGGCGCGGGTCCGGGCACCGAGGGTACCAGTTGAGGTGCATGGTGGCGGTCATCGTCTCGGCGATCCTCCGCTCCGCCTCCACGCCGCCGACCTGCTCGTCGGTGAGCCCCAGCGCCATGAGGAACAGCTCCAGCAGCTTGTCCGCGAGGGCACGCATGTGCTTGTGGAACTCCTCCATCACACCACTGTAGAAATATGCACTAGTGTAATTAAGCAAGACGCGCAGTGACAAGTAGCTTATTAGCTAGTATACTCCTCGTCAGCCAGCATGCTAAAAAGGTCTAGGCGTGTGCTTGCATGCATGCATGGCCTTAGACGGTGACGACACGTCGATCGATGATGTATCGTATCGGACTATGGGTTGTGCGTGCGTGCGTGCGTGTGACATGTTGTACCTGCAGTACCTGTACGTGCATCATGCATATGCATGGCAAAGGCGAGAATCAAAGGTAAGCAAAGCAAAGCAGCTACTAGTAGCTAGGCGCGAGCGCGCACGTGTGTGGGTACGGTGTGTGGCGGCGCGCGGCCGGCGGGTGCACGTACCAGAAGCTGGTGTAGTCGTCGCCGGCCTTAGGCCAGAGCTTGCGGAGGTCGGCGCGGAGGTTGGCCGGCGAGAAGGTGTATCCCTCCGACCACATGCACTTGGAGAAGAAGGAGGAGATGGGCGGGGAGCCGTAGCCGCAGGCGTCGCCAGGCCCGCGCACGGCGCGCATCTTGTCGTCCGCTGGCAGCGCGAACATGGTGGCGATCCGGTCCTCGACGCGCGCCAGCAGCTCCGCGGGGACGCCGTGCCCCGTGAGCAGGAACGCGCCCCATTGCTCGGCGGCGCGCGCCACTTGGGCCACCACCGCGGCTCTCGGCTCGTCCGCCGCCCCCGCGAGGTCCACCACGGGGACGGCGTCTGGCCCCGGCGCGCCGCCGTCCACGACGGGGTGGTCGTGCAGCCCCGGCCAGGCGTGCGTCTCCGGCACCCGCCGCGCCGCACGGAAGTCGAAGTAGCGCGGGTTCGCGAGGTGCGACGGCGTCGGCATGACGCTGGCCGATTGGTAGTATAGTAATTATGGATCCCCGGCGGAGGCGGCCGGTCAATAGATGTTTCGTGTGCTGCGCTGCGTGCTAGCTGCCTAGAGAGGGGAGGGAGGGAGGAAGAAGCTGTAGCACCAAGTGTAAATCTAGGACCTTGCACTAGTGGTATGGCATGAGAGAAGCTGGAGAAGTGTAGAAGCAGAGAAGTACATGGCGTGGTATTTATAGGGGAGAAGTTTTGGAGCGTAGTGGATCCGTCCGGCCGGTCCGACCCATCAGGAGAGAGAAGAACACAAAAACAAAGAGCTGGATGACTAGCTAGAGAGAGACGATGATGCACTTGAGACAGAGAGAGAGAGAGGATGATGCGCAATTGAAGTGAGATGAAATTCATTGATGAGGCGATGGCCTTTTTGGAAATTCAGTGGATGAGAGGAGGAAATGTGGTGAAAGAGACGGTGAGGGGGTTAGACCTTTTAGATCTTTTTTTTTTTGGATTTTGACACTGTAGCATTTTCGTTTTTATTTGACAAACATTATCTAATCATGAAGCAACTAGTCTTAAAAGTTTTATCTCATGATTTACAGATAAACCGTGCAATTAATTATTTTTTATCTATATTTACTGTTTCATGTATGTGCCGTAAATTTGATGTGATATAAAATCTTGTAAAATTTTAGATTTTTAGGTGTATGCCTTAATTTGGAGCGATGTGGAGCACGAAAGGCCACCCAGCTGCTGCTGCCGCGACACAAGTGACAAATCTAGCTCGTACGTACTGCTCCTCCGGCCTCTCTCTCTCTCTCTCTCCTTGCATTGGGCTGTGAGGAGGAGGGAGGCCAGGCCAGCTAGTGGCGCGGCACTGGCACCCCAATTAATACGCACACATGGAAAGCGAACACGATTATTGCCATCCATCATCAGCTTAATTAAGGACCAGTTTCGAGGGTGTTGTCGTATCTTGCACCACGGAATCTTTCACGTACGTAACATGCTCCGCTCTCGGCTCTCGATCGCCACAGATCCAGCTTCACCACCATTTCTAACGACATTTGGCTTTACCGCAATATATATTATAGCAATAATAGGAGAACGTACCCTCGTTTTTTTTTTCTAGGTTTTCCTCTCGTCCTGTTCTCTCAAAATAGGGGGGAAAAAGGCGCACACTGGTTTAGTCTACCATTAGAATTTTAGGAGTACTTAAAAAGTTGTTATATATGCATGACGCATGGCGTGTGCGTGTCTTTAGAGAGATGTACGGCGAATCTATGTGTACACAGGCAAAGTCGCTATTGAGTTACATCTGTCGATCAGTTCAACCAAAAAATCTCAAGGTAATGGAAAAAGGTGAACAATACATTAAATATTTATAAATGTCAAAACGTAGTAAAAGGGGTACATATTTTGAAAACAAAAGGTAATAAACAAGCTGCCATTAGCAGGGAAAGTAGGAGTATAGTGCAATTGACGGAGAGCACAGAGGAGACGGAAACAAAAGGCGGCACCGCTGCAACTCCGCCACGTGTAAGGATCTGGTTGGCTCGAGATGGTTCGCCAAAAACAAACAGAACCGAATAGGCCAAAGAGCTGCTCCGCTGCTGCTTCCGGCGAGTGGCGATCACCGAATAGGTAAGGATCCCGAGGCCGGCGGGCGGCGGCGGCGGCGAGCCGCGGACAAACGGGCCTGTCTGCAATTGGCGGTGCGCAGCGCCAGCGGGGCTGTGGTTCGAGAGCACTACCTGCTTGCCGACGCCGATCGAGTGCGCCCGCGCGACGGACGGCGCGACGGCGCATAGCTAGCCCACCGGCATTGACTGCCGGATGGTTTCAAGTAGAAACATGACACGTTCCTGTGATTGTTTTTTGTCCTCACTCCAATATTCTACGGAAGGTAGGAAAAAAACTCAGGGTAACAGTGCCGCGACACGTTGTCAAAGAAACACAGCAAAGGTCTTGTTTAAATGTAGTCGGATTCATCATGTGTTGAGCTAGATTAGAGTAAAATTTAAATTAAATTTCACCTCAATCCACACCAACACATAAAGATTAAAATGAATGTGACAACATTCAAATAAGACCTAAAATATTCTTGTAGTAGCTAGTACAAAACTATGAATCGGCGGCCTCGTCGTCACCCGTGGACCTAGGCCCGGCGACATGCCGCCCGGGCTCATCGGCACCAATTCTTATGTATAAAATCATTGTTTTGCCTATATATAATTAAGAGATTATGCATAATCTCGTAGTTAACCATTAGACTCGCCCGGGCTCACAGAAAGTTTTGGGTCTGCTACTACTTAGTCGTGGAGACCTCTCTCGGCTATGTATATCGGCTGGCTGGTATGTATACTAATAACTGGATTTAGCATCAACACTTTTATTTATTTTTTAATTCAGTTAAGCTTTAAAAAGACTATAAATTTATTTTTATTTTTAATCAAACATGAAGTACAGCGTTGTTGTCTTTAAACTACATACCATTCAAGTGCGTCATACGTTTCAATAAGACAAAATATCAATGAGCAAACTAAGAGAGGAGCCCACTTTACATATACAAAATATCTATGAGCAAACTAAAATATCAGTGACGATGAACTCTTTAAGTCTTCAATAACATGCTCGGGAGGAATACTAGCTAAGATATTTACACGCCTGTCTGAAGAAAATAGCTAGCTTGAAAGGCTGCACATCCCAAAATGTGCCAATTGTTAGGTAGATTTCCACCTCCTTTTCTCGGTCGTCTCAAAAGGATTACTGTTTAGTACCCACTCATTGCTGGTTGCTTGTTGGTAGTAGTATAGATTCATGGACACCTACATATGCATGGGAAAGATTGTGCACCGTCCTCCTCTATTACTTGAAAAAAAAACTATATATCTTTTTCTAAGAAGAAAAATGCATGTCAAGTGTGAGCCACTCTCTTTAATATATATATATATATATATATATATATATATATATATATATATATATATATATATATAGAGAGAGAGAGAGAGATAGAATTCAGTTCTATAGAGACACACACACACATATTTTTTTGCTTCAGCCTTTTGTCTTAGGGGATGTTTGATTGAGGGTGTTAAAGTTTAACAAATACTGTAACATTTTTGTTTTATTTGGCAATTGGACACATGGATTAATTAGGCTCAAAAGATTCGTCTCGTAAATTATTCTACAACTATGTTTTTAGTTTCGTAAATAGTCTATATTTAGTACTCCATGCATGTGTCCAAACATTCGATGTGACAATAGTTTCTGCTATTTTCACTAAAGATGAATGCATGCTCCTCACCTGGACACCTAGCAGCAGCTATCAGCTTCAATTTCTCAAGGAGAGAAAGACAAATTGTCACTAAGCTACGTGTGACGCTTGCTGTTTTATATTGTTTTTCTTCTACTAGATGAATTGAAACGGTCATACAAAACAAAAGAAAATTCTAAAATTCTTGAAAGGACAAGTTAGTCACCGTGAATGTCCAATGAGCAAACCGAAATTGCCCTGGACGGTTGTCCCTGCTCTTGTCTTAACATGAAACGGGATCAGCTACAGCATGTAACTAGGCCCGTGGAGTGGTAATATATGCCTCTTGAATGATTGGATTGTCATCTTCTTCCTTCCTCTATTTCTATTTTATCTCATGGCATGTATGGATGATTTTCTTTTAGTTATTGAAATGGTATATATGTATGGCTTGGACCTTGTGGAGTGGTAAAGCAGTTGGGTTTTTAGTAGGCCGAGTATGAGACAATCTTGTGCTTGCGTGGAGTGTGTTGATGAGGTCCTAGTCCAACCGATCATTGTCCATTGTTGAGTTAGTTGTCTAGGTTTGTTTCCTTAGCTTGGTAGTGCTTTTGTTGTTGCTTATCACACTGGTTGTTGTTAACTTATTGAACATTCCATCCTAGAATGCACGATCTTCTTTTTAATATAATCGACAATTGATCTGATTTGTTTTTAAAAAAATCCTCGCTATCCCCCTTTAGATGGTTACCAAACTCACTAGGCAAGAGCCAATAGAACAACATCAAGTTAAAGAGATGACTATAAATGAAAGCAAGGGGCATTTAAGAAATTCATAACAACATCTTCATAAGATCTTAGGCTAGTCACAATAGGATGACTAGGATGGTTTCTATAGCATTAGGATGCAATGTAGGCAAAATGGGAATCAAGGCAAATTTAGACATGTTTAATTTATTGGGGGTTCACCGATCCGATAAAAATATGCAAATCCTTCCTTAAAACACCATAGCTTAAGAAAATCTATGCCATATAATGATGTTAACCTTGATGACCCGATGATGTTATTGGCTAGATTTGTATCTGATGATGACTTGATATTAGATTAGTGAGATAGAGAGAAATGGCATTAGAGTAAACTATGTCGACACGAGAAGAAAGTAAAGGAGAATGTGGATAGAGGGAGGATGTGATTGAGAAAAGAGGAGATTCTTGGAGAATTATTTTGATGAAACCATTTATTAAACAAATACTTTCTATGTGTAGTAATGTCTATGTGACATGGCAACTGTAGAAACCTCTAGTGATATTTGGATTGGGATTGCCTTCATATAACACGTAGATGGTTGTCATCAATGCCTTTGACTTAGTTTTCTTTTCAAATTACTCATTACAACATAGACACTACAACGTACTCACCACTTATGAGCATCTTCGAAGACTAGGCCAACAAAATTTCGAGATTGATAAAGTCATCACAAACGCTTCTTCGGCTTAGTTGGAGTGGCTTCTAAAATTCTGTCATGCCAACTAGACGGTATGCTTCATACTCACACTCTATTAGACCATTTTAGCTTTGTTTAAGTCATTCTATAATTTTGATTTATGTCATACCTAAAATGACTTAATAGTTTGGAATCGACTACCCTAAGGGAACATTGTCGATATCTTTGGTAGGGTGGTGGAATTATGAGTACACGACCAACAAGCCGGATCAATTGCTAGGCATTTTTTAATTAAAAATTAAAAACATAGAATAATTTTGTGAATTCATTGTTGATACATTGGGAAAGACTAAAAATCACCTCCATCTATATCTATATTTATATATCTTATAGTCTGGAACCCAACTAGCTATTTTATCTTGATATTCAAATGGCTCACCTTAGCAGTCCACTGACACATGCATTTAAATGTTACCATTGATATGTCACACAAGTAATTTAGAATAATTTCATTATAATTTATCTGTAGTTTCCACAATAACACACAGGATATGCTTCTAGCTTTTTTTACAAAGCTAATCTTCACTATATGTTTTATCTAAAAAAACATGCAAGTCATTCATATCATCTTCCACCCAAGTCATCTCATTAATTTCTAACAACTTAATGCAAGCTATCTATGTCATCTTCACTTAATTTCATTCTAATTTCTTCACCACAACAAATAACATGTGGCTTATTTGTTACTCCCTTCGTCCCAAAAAAGTGACATTTTTTACTTTCGTCTTATTCAAAAATTTTATGTAAATTATAAAATAAATAAATCATTACTAAAGTATCTCTAATGATAAAGTAAGTCTTAACAAAATATATAATATTCATATAAAAATTTAAATAAGACATAAATAAAATGTTTGAAATTCTAAAACGATATTCTTTATGGACATATATCTAAGGACACCGCACAATCTGTACGTGGGAGTACCTAGTTCGTTGATGGTACTAGTTGACAAGTCAATTGCGTTCCACACGCGTGGACACATACTACATGCTATACATACCGTTGTACTGACACAATAATGCTAACCAACTGCATGTCGACAGCGAATGTATCACCAGACAATAGTACAGCAGCTAATAATAGAAAATGTACAGTGTAGTGTGGTTCTTTTGGGGCATCCCTTGTCCATGGCCTGAGTGATCGAGCTAGCACCTAGCAGAGGCATCCTATGGACTCCCTAGCCTTGGGCCGATCGACCTCTACGTTTTGGAGCCATTCAGCTGAAAAGAGAAGGAATCTTTACATGTTGGAATCTGAAAAAAGAAAGACAAGAACAAGATAGACCAATTGGCTCACTATTCCTCTTGCTCCTTCCAACAAAGAAAAGGCCACATTTTCATTTTCACCTTTCATAGTGAAAAAGATGCCTCTTTGACCCCCAATAGAACACCTAGTAATACTATTCAGTAATAATACCACAAAAACTATAGTAGTGGAAAGGGTTTCCCGGCCATCCCTATTAGAAAAGAAAAGTTTGTGAATCTTACTATAGTGTAAATGGAGGGCGAAATCGCTACCGAATCAAATATTAGAATAAACCTTTGATTTTATTTGTCTCCTGGTCGGTACCAACATCTATCTCATTTTGTTTCTGAGGTTTGTCATCCTATTTGTAATATTATGAAAATTAAGCATTTGTTTTAGGAAAACAGCAGTCATATAGGTTTTCATGTACCCAAACTAGAACATCGTGGTTTGACTGCAACAGTACGCTAGTTAAGAAAAGTCCATTTGTGTATAATAGAGTGAAGTTGATCTTGACGAATATTCCCACAGCAGAAACAAATGCAAATGAGAAAAAAATGGAGGCATTACTTTGGCACGGAATGAAAACCAAGGTTGTAAAGTGACACTGAGACACGCATTAATGTTTGTCGCGTACGAACGCACACGGCGACAAGAAAAGATTTGCGCTTTGTCTCATTACACGTCCTCACATTAGCGCAGCTAATGGCTTTTGTTTTGTGTTCGTCGTTTAAGCACGTAGTCTAACCTAACAGCTAGCATATGAATATATTAGTGACATCTCATCAGGCTACTAATTAATTAGGGATGGAAAAGCTTGTTCTTAGCATGATGCCGCTGCAGATATATCCTAACTAATCAGGGAATAAGCTAGTATGCTGCCACCAACTAATTAAGGACACTTGTCTCAACAAATTAGGGGTATAATTCGTTTTACTTTTTTGAAAATGATTTAGTTATATTCAGTAATAATGATCAATCAAGACCAAAATTGATATAGAACTACTTGGTTGGTGATTAATCTACATCGATCAGCTGGATACGATCGAGGCTAGGATGCGCGGGCAGTACGTGCAAGTTGATTAACGCAACTTCTCGATCGAAGGTGTTGCATCAGCTAGCGCGCACCAGTAGGCAGTAGTAGCACACTCTTCTTTGTCAATGAAATGGACATATATATAATCTCTCGCTCATGCCAATTCATAGCAATATAACAGAAGTACTCCCTCCATCCCAAATTGTAAGTCATTTCAAAAATCTTGGAGAGTCAAAGCATTTTCACGTTTGACCAAAATTATAGAGAAAAATACTAAGATTTATAACGTAAAGTGAATATACTATGAAAATATAATTAAGAAAGAATCTAATGATACTTAGTTAGTACCATAATAATTATTATTTTATAATATAAATTTGGTCAAATTTAGAAAAGTTTGACTCTTCAAGATTCTTGAAATGACTTACAATTTAGGATGGAGAGAGTACAACAGAATGTAGAGGTCATTTGAGAGTACTGTAGCAAAAATTAAACTCCTCAACTCAAACAAAGCTAAGGTACGTACGTACACTAGGAGGTCATTTGAAAGTACTGTAGCAAATTAAAGTCCTCAACTCAGACTAGTTCTAACTGATCCAAACAGTCTTTCATGACAGTTGCGTGTTGGTTTTAGGCTACCTCTCTGGATCGGAAGAAAAATCAACTTGTTGGTGTAGTGCGAGATGATGTCGATGGTTTTCCGCATAGGCCGGCATAGGCACATATAACGCATGGATGGTGCGTGTGCCTGGCGCGGCGTATCTAATTTCTCTCCCCCGGCCCGGCCGGTGCATGCCCATGTCCATATGTTTCTTCCAACCAGCAGATCGGATGATGCAGATCAGATCGTCGATGTGACCTGACCCTGTCGGGCGGTTTGTTAGAATTTTCCCGTGCTGGGTATTGCGGTCAACGACCATGCGCTTAGCTTTTCCTTCTTTTGGTTAAACATACTTGTAAACACCTACTCCTAGGGACGGGACATATATATAGGGATCAGAGATAGAGACGACGATGGTACGTGATGATGAGCTACTGGGCTAGCTAGTAGCTGACATCACAAGACGACAACTAAGCTAAGTTGTGTAATACACGTCGGCCACTAGTAGCTCATCTCGATCGATCACTCACTCTCGATCGTGTCGTCGTCGTCGTTCATGCATCTATGATCTGTATATAATATCTCGACAGATAACCGATCAAAGCACCACCTTTTATTTGCCCTTCGGTCGAATCACGTCACTCGATCGATTTCTATCTAGCTATTCTAGTATGCACATGCAGTGTTGTTCTCTCTGAGTGCAATCGATCGATCTGCTATATATACATCATGCATGCAATGCTGTATGCTGCACTGCATGGCTTGTTTACCATTACATCGACCACAGCCACTACAGACTTATCGTTAGCTGTTGGCGCGCGTGATCGGCCGGGCGCTGGGACGGCATGCATGGTGCATGCACACACACGGGCACACGATCGTTCGACACACCACCGCGCTATAAGCTAAGCTAGGCAGCATGTACGTATACGGTACGTACATGCAGGCCCGGCCCCCTTTAATTAATTAGGGTAAATTGTAAGCTATAGCGTCAGCTCGGTGACGATGTGTGTGTGGCTAGCTATATATATAGGCGAGAGTACTGCAAACGTACAGGATCGAGCACCATGCACGTAGCTAGGATATATAGGGTCGGTCTCTGCCTACCTTTTATGTGTGTCTGGGATTCGATCTCATCATATCCCCTCGTCCGTCGTCGACCGTCGGATCGTCGGGGCCTCGATCGATCTTGCATTGTCACCGTGCGCTCCCGCGCGCTAGGCTCCAATGCGGCCGGATAGATAAGGGGTGACTAGATGAATCACTGAAAGGTCACTAGCTAGCTATATACACGTACGGCCGGGCCGGCCACTGCGCGCGTGAACATACATACCATGCAATGACAAAACTCTCCAATCCCTACCGAATGCATGCATATCAGCGTTGTTTGTATATAGCTAGCGAGTCTTTTTTGCACAAGGCACTACTTCCGTGTCCTATATATGCACATACAACATGGTTAGATGATACTCCCTCCTGTCCTGAAATATAAGATATTGATGTATTTAAAATTTATCCTAAATTATAAAGTATTATAGGTAAATTAACTCTCCAAAACATCAACCACATGTGTAACTACCGTAAGTATCGATCACTAGACTTATAATATAGTAAGCACAAGATCAGTCTATAGTTCAGTGAAAGCTACATGTGTCATTTGGCTTATCTAATAATTTTTTATCGAAGTCAGCAGGAGAAACTCAGCCTATTTTTAAATTTCTAAAACTTGTTTAAATTTACTTCCACTGAGAGTCGAATCCAGGCCTACTGGATGCTACTCAGGTGCTCTAACCACCCTTTCGCTTATCTAATAATTTGTCCTAGAATTTCTAGGATACTTTATATTTCAAGACAGATGGAGTAGATTTAGTGGTATAGCGGTTCCATATAAGTAGTTGTTGTAAGTATAGAAGGCGTCGATTTCTATCTATATTAATTGGCAGAGAGCTTATGTATCTCTATTATAATTGAAATCTTCTCCATGCAAATCCCACATGCAATATCAACGACTCACAGCACATGTCCTACATATTTAACGGCCCAGATTAGAAGTATAATCACGATCTTACACACCATCAGTCTTGCGTCAAATCAAACCTCCGTCAGCCGCGTCGTGGGATCGATTCTTCCGATCGCACAAATAAAAGAAAACCGCCTCGTCGGTGGCGAGAATGCCAGCGAGGCCCGCCGCGGCTGGCGAGAATGCCCCGGACCGCCTCATCAGTGACGTCAACGTGGTTGAGGGAGAGCGAGCGGAGGCCAGCAAGGCCCGTCGTAGGGAGAGGGACGACGTGGAGGCTGAGCCCGCCGAGCGCCACCCGCTCCAGCGAGTTCCTGGCCTGGAACAGGTCGCCGGGGAGCTCAAGCTCCAGAAACACCGTCAGGTGCAGGACGTCCACCTCGACCTCCCTGGCGCCCTCCTCACGGCGGCTGCGATCCACCCGATGACGTCCCACCCAAACGAGCCATCGCTCGGCCCTGCTGCCCCTGACGACGGCGGGGACGCCAGTGCCACACGGAGCACGTCGAGCGGCGCGCTGTGCTCGGCGTGGAGCCGGAGGCGGTGGCTCACCGTGGCCACGGCCCGCGCCGGCGGCTGGCCGCGGGCGAAGTCTTGGTCCATGAGGTCGAGCACCCGGAAGGTGGCGAGCGCGTGGAGCCACTGGGCCCCCCATCGCCGGGAGAGCGCGCTGGCACAACAACCACGTCCGAAAGTAGACTATCTGCAGTCATTGGTAAATATCCGATACATGACATAAATTTTATTTATACGAGATGTCACTCTATTTTAATATTTACTGCAACAAATATAATGCAGGTAATCAGCATTTAAATATATTTACTGTGTACGGAGTACAATACCATACCCAATTTCTTTAGGTCTTAGAAAGATTAAAAATATTTTAAATGAGGATCGAGAGATGGATCATGAATGCTTAAATATGGCTATTCGGATAGCTGTGTGCAACCAAGACATGATGCTAAAGAAACAAAAATATCACTTCATGGACCTCAGATTTGTTGTAAGTTGTTGAAATAAAAAATTATAATTTATTAAATACTTACAATATTTAGTTGTATAGTTACTTAAGATGTTTGATTTTTTTGCAAAATCATCAAAAAAATAACTAGGTTCAGACGAGATCAGCGATGTTGTGGTAAGATTGATAAGGTATATTATGAAAAATTAAGAAAAGTACTTGAGTGTTGGCTAAACATGGAGTACAAAATTAAAGATTGTAGCCATGTAATTTAGGTTATGTGTACTACTTTACAAAATTAATTCATTCTATTTACCACTAATAGTTTTTATGTTTGTTTTTAGATTCTACTACCATATTTTAAGGATGGAACATACATTTTATTTATATTGGATATGCAAAACAAAACCGTGCATATTATAGATGAGGCATGTTTGGAGGGTTATAATCAAAAAATAGCATATATACCTACATTACACACTATTGCTAGAAGACTCGGTCTCGCCATGGGAGACAAATGTAAAGTGGACCGGCAATATTTATAAATGGAAGCGAGAATATCCACTTGTAACAAAGGTTACAGATAATAATAGGTAACCACTTGTAGTACATTTCACATTTGTCAGTAAAATGGTTATTTCATTCATTGTGCACATCAATAACAACGGCTCTTGTCCAGGAAATTCGGAGGCTTTCTTGTATATAACTTCATAAAATTGTGGGACGGCGAAAATTTGCCACAAATCAACCGTGTTACCATATATAGCCTATAACAATACATATCTTACACTACAAAAATAATAATAACTAATTATCATTTGCCATGCACAACACTCAACTTCGCTGAGGATGGAATTTTTGGTGGACATTTTGACGAGCAAAGCAACCGAATGTTTCGACAACATCTTTGAAGATGTCCAATACATGATTAAAGAGTTAGACAAAATGTAACATAGATGCTCATAATACGACAAATAGCTCTATTATGCCTTGTTACATGAAAAAATATTTTTGAACTATAATTTTTGTTTTTAAAAGCATTCCAAAATTAAGCCGTAATGTTAGCACGGGCATTATACTAGTATAATAAACTGCCTTTTTGCTAGAGAACACTTGAAATGCTAGATAATTTCCCATGTTCCTGGATGGGCTAATCAAAGTTACTTGGCAAACTCATCACAAAGCTGATTGGATTTTTTGTGGTGGAACTTGTCCACTCAGGTTTTAAGTCCCTGACTTGATACGAGTGCTCGTATTTTTCTGGATTTATTCTAGGATTTAATGGCGTTATGCTTTCAGTGGTAGACGACGTGCCCATCGACACCGAAGCGCCTATGGTGACTTCATCAATCTCGAGATTTGCTGTTCCAACTCGGTTTTTTGGAGGTGCTCATAGGGGCAGAGTATGTGTGCGTGCGTTCATAGGGGTGATGAGTGTGTGCTCGTGTATGTAAGCGTCTACATCTGAAACTGGGTCTCAAAAAAGTTACTTGTACTATTCCATCAACATGTGTTTTAGTATGGTTCGTAAATCTTATGTTAATTACATAAGTATTAAAACCTTAGTAGACAAGTATATTACACACAACTAATCAATTATCTTTATTCTCTATATCTATTTCCTAACAATACTCATTTACATCTCTATAATCTCTATCTAGTTGTAATAAATTTAGCAATTACTATAATGTGTTTTAATATTTGTGTTTGTAAGGAATGTGTACCCATGATCGTGTCATGCATATATTTTAGTTTTTGTGAGATGACAACATAAGTAGAACTAACATGTGTGCTAAAGCTTTGTTAGGTAGGTTTTTATAAGGTGTAAGACATGTCACAATAGGTCCTAGGGATGAAAGAAAACAAGTGATGCAAAGACCAACAAGGAAATAGAGTAAAGAGGATTTAGTGGTGCAGGATGGATGGTTTGACAATAGTGAAATAATACACGTTAGACAATTGGTTTTGAAGTGTAATGCGCACTTAGTGTTGTGTGCAACTCAATGTGTGAGATGGTCTAACCAAAAGAGATAGAGTCAGACGATTGAAGAGAGAAACACCTGAAATGACCTAGATGGCTAGAGGGAGGACGAATAGCCTACACAATATTTCTCTAAAAAACACACAAACACTAGTGTAACATGGTTAGTAAAATAACAAGCCCTGATAGCCACTAATAGTACTAGCTCTAATTCACTCAAGTAAGTCCGGTCCCTACACAATTCTAGTAGCAATTGATTTCTACTCTAAAACACTTCACCACGCAAGAGCTACTTGCTAACTAGCTACACTAGAGAGCTAAAAAGATAAGCAACTCACACTAGCTACTTAACTACAACTAAAACTACTCTAGAGAGCTACTACTAAACTAGTGAGCTACTCAAGCAACTACAACACACAAGCAAATAATATGAATGAAATAAGCAAGTGTAGTGGTCTATATCGAATCGGCCAAGATATGAACACAAGATTTATCCTCAAGATTCGGTTGCTTGCCGAAAACCGTCCTTGTTGAGATTTATCCTCAACGTTGACTAAAATATATTGGCTCAGCTTTATTGAAAGCTTAAGAAAACGGTTTCCCTGTTCTTACCACTGATCGTGTTCATTGAGGTGTACCGTGTACACTTATCTATATCTAAATCTAATGAGGGCATTATATCGTATATAATATTGTACGTTGCAGGACGTGTTCAGATAGCATCCTTTCGGTGAGTGCCTTGCTTGTTGGATTAGTTTCTCCATGTTTATTGTCACAAATGCATGCATGCTTCAATCATGTTAACGAGGGACATTTATGTTGTGACAGCAAACCATATATATGTCAGCATAATTAGTGAATCGATAGATCGAGTATCTAGCTAGCAGTCCTAGCAAAAAGATGGATAGAACATACATTGCCTCACCATGTGGGCATTCTATGTCTCCAACACATTTTTGTCTACTAGAGACATTGTCAGCAGGCCAGGGCCGGCCAAATATGACCGGCTAAATTGGATTTAGGAACCCTGCCGCCTTCCATGTGGATGCCACATGATGTGGGGGAACTTACCTAAAAATTACAGAACATGCATAAACCTATGTGATAGGCTGATAGCATTAGTCATGGATGCTCCAAGAAGAAAACTCAATGCAATGGAAGTATTTGTACGTGTTGCAGTCGTCGCACATATATACAATTATACATATATAAATATATATACATGCAGATATGGTGTAAACACTAGGGACACATTTAGACAAAGTTTGTGAGGCCGTTGGGTGGTGAGGGGTAATGCGATGTCCTTGGTGAGGTTGCCAGGGTGCTGGTTGGTAGATGCAAAGAGAATAGGGAAAGGATGGAGTGTAGTGTCTCCTAGCTGACAGGACAAGGAGCACTGAGAGCTCAGTGGAAAAGCACGCATATGAATATTGGTATGCAAAAATTAGGTATCACATAATTAGTTATTTCAGCAGTTTAATATTTTTTTCTGCAAGGAACTAGTACAGAGGCATACTGTACAGGCGGCTGGAAACCTATTTCTACTGGCGTTTTTCAGCACCGCCTGCACTGAAGACTAGTAGAAATGGGTCAATTCTACATGCGGTAACTAAGAACCGTTTGTAGAAATGAATTTCTACAGGCGGTTCAGTTATGTGAACCGCATGTAGAATTTTTTTTTACAGAAAATACAAAATCGACTTTTAAAAATAGGAAAAAAAGATTTTAATTATAGAAAAGGCCCATTGGCTATTCGTCCGCACGTAAAATCGCGTGCTTCGCGGCCGGCGGGATTCGAACCTGAGACCTTGCCCTTGCGCGTAGCCTCCTTTACCACTAGTCCACCTATCACTCACTTGTATCTATATTAGAGTTTAGTTCCCCACATATTATCCCAAACCGAGCATATATTGATTATTTGAGGCCCTAAACGGATTCCAATGGAAAAGTTGTCAACTACAAAGTATTATAACTTTTTAAGATCTTCAACTTTTATATTGGAAGTTTTTCCATCCGAGGTCATTTACAAAATTTGAATTTCAAATTTAAGAAATTCAAACGTAGTTTTCGACGACAAGATGATGTCAAATGAAAAAATTATCAACTACA
>Ga0182004_10000804_pt1 | contig 20949 bp, 29 predicted proteins | sample Sormic07211540_1_FD_120479 | JGI IMG/M metagenome (GOLD analysis project Ga0182004, IMG submission 120479) | Endophyte microbial communities from Sorghum bicolor roots, Mead, Nebraska, USA - 072115-40_1 MetaG | ecosystem: Host-associated > Plants > Roots > Unclassified | place: USA: Nebraska...
CAAATTTTTTTTAAGATTTCCCGTCACATCAAATCTTGGAGCACATATATAGACGAAAATAAAAACTAATTGCACAGTTTGCCTGTAAATCACGAGATGAATCTTTTGAGCCTAGTTAGTCCACTATAAATAATATTTGTCAAATAAAAACGAAAATGCTACGGTGCCAAAATTCGAAATTTTTTCGAAACTAAACAAGGCCTTACACAAATCTTATGCGGGCAGAATGAGTGTATGCAATGAAAAAACTTTAATATTATAGACCCACCCACCCACACACAGTTTTTTTATAGCAAGTATATATAGAACATTACATGGAATATAAGAAACATCGAAACACCTCACATATCGCCAGCAGGCCAGCAACGTTGCGAGACCGTTGACTCGTCACTCCGTCCGTCCACCCACTGCTCTAGTTCGCATCGCCAGATCACGTGGCCGGCCGCCGGCCGCCGGCCTCCGGCCTCCGCTTGCAATGGATGCTGTCATCGCGTTCACCTCAGGAAGCCCTAGCCCCACGCGCTTCTACTACTCAGCTTCGCCGTCGATACGCGTCCCCCAGAGCCTCTCTGTCTGCGGCCCATGGCGCGGGCGTGGGCGCCCCCTCCTCGCGCTCCGGCATCGGTCCCAGACCCAGGCCACCGCAGCGGCGGCCGGGGCGGCCGAAGTATCCCACCACGATGTTGTAGTTGTGGGCGCTGGGATCGTCGGGCTCGCCATCGCGCGCCACCTCCTCCTCCACACTTCTCTCTCCGTTGCCATCGCCGACGCTGCCGTCCCCTGCTCCGGTGCCACAGGCGCAGGTACGCTTCCTTCGGCGCTTGCGTTGATGGTTCGGTGCTTCAGCCTTCATGGCGTTGGATGTAATAAATCCTTGGGCCTCTTCCTTGGGTGGGGTTCGTTGTGGGCAGGGCAGGGATACATATGGATGTCGCACCGGAGGCCGGGGAGTGACACGTGGGAGCTGGCGCTGCGGAGCAAGCAACTTTGGGAGGAGCTGGCGGCCGAGGTTGACGGCCAGGGAGGCGGCGGTGCACGGGAGAGATTGGGTTGGATGAGGACAGGTAGAACCACGCTGCCGCTATTTTGGTGTTTATTACGTGTTGCTGTTATGGTGATTGATTAGTCTATGAATAAATTGCCATTGTCTCTAAACACTAGCAAACGAATCTGAGTAGTAGAATCGCTATGATATTAGTATATTACTTTTATTATGAATGCTACTGCACTGCTGCTAGTGAAACATTATTACCATCTCCTGCAGCCATGGATTTGATGCCACTCCTGCTAGTCCTTGCTGTGCTGATAGTCTGATTCTTAAGTCCATCCATCCATTACTCGAGTTTACTGATATCGTTTTTTTAGATGTCCTATCATGGAAATTACATGCTCTGTGCTGTATTACTCTGTGTCATTTCTCAGTCTCAAAACATGATTTTAAACAGAATGTAACATGTTGCTATTGAGTTTGTTAAGGAAGCTTGCTAGTTGGGAGAACTTCGGAAGAGCTGGACACATTGGAGGAAAGGACCAAGGTTCTGTCTCAGGCAGGCATACATGTGGAATTCTTGTCAGCCTCTTCATTACATGCATTAGAACCGGCACTCAGTGTAGGGAAAGATGGTGGTGCTATGTTCTTGCCACAAGACTGTCAGATTGATGCATTCCAGGCTGTCTCTTTGATTGAGAAGGTTTTTTTTTCCTTCAGGAGTTTGGTTTTGTTCTGCAATGTGCGCTGTTAACAGTGTCTCACTGATATTTCTTGGTTCATTTTCTTATGCAAGACCAATAACTCATATTCCTCAGAAGGAAGGTATAGGGAGTTCTATAATGATCCTGCCATGTCATTAATAAGGTATTCAAGTTTCTTATTTTTAGACAACCTTTGTTCATTAATTGAAGAATACTTCCAACTACCAGGCTTGTGTTATCTATCTGTTAGGAATTCAGATGTTATTTTCTAATCTCAAAGTTATGTCCCTTTCTCCGCATCACTGATAAATAACAACTGATTTTATTCTATGCAGATCGGAGGTTACTGGAACAGTTGAAGCTGTCCAAACTTCCAGAAACATATTGTATGGCAGAAAAGCTTTTATAATTGCTTCTGGCGCCTGGACTCGATCCTTATTGCATAGTTTCTTAGAACCAGCTTTGATGTTGGATATTCCTGTCAAACCACGAAAGGTATATCTGAAATTTCTTGGATTGATTTTTGTTCTGAAAGTTTTGGTACTGACCACTCAGCCATCTTCATATTATTGGTCATCATATGTTTACCTGATATGGAAAATAACAGAGTGGATTGGATTTTATGTATTCTTTCAAGATTTGTTGTGTATGTTTACGTGAGATGCAGCACAGCCAGTAATACTATATTGGATTTGGGCTCTTGAATATTCCTTTTGACTTGGAAACAATGCTACCTGATTATAAATAAGAGTTATGTAAGTGCGTAACCTTTTGCATGAACTAAGGCAAGGAGTTGACAGTCAAAATGAGCCTGTGAAAGTGCCATGTCAGACTGATCTGTTGACCAATGACCACAGCTTGACATTTGTCCTCTAATAGATCTGTAAATCCTCATATGTTATTCCTTGCTACATATAGCATTTATAAATTCCTGTTATCTAATCCAACAATTAACAACATAGAAAAGAAATAATCTCACATATTTCCTGTTCAGGGCCATCTTCTTGTGTTGGAGAAATTTGACAAGGTTAAGTTGAATCATGCCCTGATGGAGGTAGGATATGTTGACCATCAGATTGCTAAGCCAAATAGCACACACATGGCTTCAGAATCTAGTGAAGATGAGCTTGGTGCTTTATCCGTATCAATGACTGCAACCGTAGATACAAAGGGGAATTTAGTTCTAGGTAATTTACGGAGCACAGTCTTCTCCTGTTGCTCCAAGTTCCAGTTTCTTCTTAGGAGCAAAACAAGAATTCCATTTTAAGTGACCTACAGGAAATAGTTGAATATATGGCATGTTTATACTACAGGAAGCAGCCGGGAGTTCAAAGGTTTTTCGAGGGAGGTTGATAGATCCGTTGTTCAGTGTATATGGGAACGTGCAGGAGAGTTTTTTCCTGCAATGAAGAATGTTTCTTTTGATATTGATCAGAATACTCAAATCAGAATAGGGCATCGCCCATACAGTAAGTTTCTTAACAAGAAAAAGAGAAGCATAGTCTGAATTCTTCATTACAATGCTATTATCTTTGTGCCCTTATCTGATACTAACAGAAACAAATACCTTATCTGTTTCAGTGCCTGATGGAAAGCCAGTTATTGACTTTATTCCTGATCTGCCAAATATTTTGATTGCAACAGGACATGAAGGAAATGGACTTACTTTGGTGAGTCACTGATCACTGTATCAATTTTCTCCAGTTGCTAGTGTTTCTGTGTTACATTATTTTTCTGTTTAGTTAGGCAGTTGAAATGTAGGTATTGTGCCAGTGGTTCTGTCATTAGATACAGAGCGATCTTTCCTTGAATGGGACTAGGAACTCTTTTGTGGTATAGGGGTGAAGGGTGGAGAGTTCCTGGATCCAGTTCTTTGAGCACACATAAATCTGTATAAGCATAATGTACCCTCACACTCCTGGTCAACAGTAGTTACAGAAAAACTAGATAAGATAGATACCTTGTTTCCTGGTGGAGCTGATTCATGGTAGTTGAATTACTTTGCGTGAGGGCTGCCATGTTCCTGATTCCAAATAAGATGAAGCTGTTTCATGCCAACAGGGATGCAGGCACTCTGCTCTCTACTATTCTACTGTCATTTTCCTTATAAGAAGATAGAAGAGTTAATGTTGTTCTGCCAATTTTTCTTTAGGCACTAGGCACTGCTGAAATGGTCACCGATATGATTCTTGGGAATCCTGGAAAAGTGAGCCACTCACCTTTCTCCATCAAACACAGATTTTCAGGTAATTTTGGTAAATAGGTCCGAATTCTGCTTCTTCTTCTTTTTTGGAAAAAATATTCATGTTTTTGTGATTCAGACTTTTTCTTGTCTCCAACACAGTTTAAAACCAGGACTTGCTTTTTTATGCCTTGAAAGCTAATTTTCAAGACAACTTTCTTTATTTTGTTTATGTATTCTAGCTCTTTACTTGCACACAATGTGTTTTCAATATAGAACTACTGAATTGGAGATCAAACCAATTTATTACTCAGCTTTCAAGTTGTGTCATTTACTCGAATTGGTGTTTTACTAACTTCAGTTTGTTCGAAATGGTCAAACATAGGTTGCATACAATTCCAGGATCCTAACACCTACCGGAAGCTTTAAAACCTTATGACCGATAGTGAAGTGAATCACTTCTTTTCCTTTCCTTTTGTTGCAATTACAGTGTGATCAATATTTTAGTGATTAATTAGTTTACTGAGTACTAACCTTATCCTTGTCAACCTCACGAATAATGTCATTAACAACTTGCTCATTAGGCTTTAGTTCACCATCGCCTAGAGCCTCCATCAACTCAGCCATTTGAATAAAACCACTCCCGTCTTTGTCGAAGAACTTGAAAGCTTTAGGTAGATACTCATTATTACTCATCTTTTTAATGTGAAGAAGACTGTTACAAATTCCTCACAATCTAATGTGCCATTTCCATGTATGAGCATTGATTTCATAACGCAAATTACACTTTTAGGTTTGTGAATGATTGGCTGCAATTACAGATGGAATTTACCTCTTTGACTCCATTCATTGTAGTTCAGTTGCCAATATCCCAGGCATCCTAATACTACATTATGTAATATAAGAATAAAAAATGGTAATCCTTGCACTCACCGCTTGTAACAGCATCTTTATCTCTTCCTCTGGAACAGGATGACCGTTTATCCGGAACCCCTCCTTCAGCTCGTCAAGTGACAAATTACCATCATTGTTCTTGTCCATGGTATGGAACAATTGATTTTATTGGTCAATCTCTTCCCTCAGTAAATTCATGGCGCCCACCTGCATTCATCATTGTCAGAAAAGATCAGTCAGCGTGTCACTTGAAGGAATTAAGGGTAGTAACAGCAAGTTATCTGCAACTTACTCCCAAGTGCCTTGTTCTTAAACTTGTTCATAGATGAGACTGCTTAAGCCTCGACTGAACAACCGCTCGAGTGACACATTTTAGGCCTTATCAGCATTCTTGAGCCAAGGATGCTCTGGTTTTTTTTTTTCAAAAGGAGAAAAGGTGCTCGTATTTCAGTATACAGCATTCTTAAACCACTTTGTTTTTTTATTTCCAACAATGGCAATAACAGATGAAAAACGTGCTCACTGTCGAAAAAAAATAATGACAATAACAGTATAGCACAACAGAGTATATCAAATTCTTTGTGCTTTTTTTCTATAAACGGATGCAGCCTGCCCTTTCCATTTGGTTTTCAGTAAACTTATTAAGATTGGACTGAAGACTACTAACCAAGAACTTGCTTTGCCGTCAACTGTGTACTAGGATCTGGGTCAAGCATCTTCTTGATAAGATCTTGGGCCATGGATCCTTCTGTAAGTTAATTACTCATCGCAGTATCGATTGTGCAATTTTCTCATCGGAGTCTGCAGTCGTTGAAACAAGCAGCATCGCATCAGTAGTTCAGTACTACTGATCGGTGAATGAACTATGAGAACGAAAAGAGAGCAGCATTCACCTCCCCAGAATGGAGGGAACCCGCAGAGAAGGATGTGCTTGAAGTAGACGGAAAGGCCGAAGTCGATGGCCTTGAGAGGCGACTCCTCTGACTTATTCACCAACAGGAAGTTCTCTGGCTTCAGGTTCCTGTGCATCACTCCGTTCTCGTGGCACAGCTGCGTATCGGATTTGTACATGACAGGGCAGGAACAGCGACTGCGTAAGTATCTGGCGAATTCATGCAGCCTCGCTCGGGCCCTCGGCATGGTCATGGACGACGAACGGTTATATGCACGACCTCGACGATGGCGCCGGTGAAGTAGTGCTCATGCTCGAAGATGCGGTCAAAGAGCTCGCCGCTCTCGCAGAGCTCCATGATGAGGTGCATGTCGTCGTCGTCCTCGCACGCACGCCTCGTGCAGGGACACCACCTTGCCCCAGAGCCTGCTTCCGACATGCGCCGCGTGATCTCCACCTCGCGCTGCACGTCGTCGTCCGCGTCGGGCCTGGCGCGCCAAAGGAGCAGCCGCTTCCGTCGGAGCGTCTTGCACGCCAGGGCCTCCCTCGGTAGCGGTGTCCACGCACCGCCGCGTGACGCTGAACTCGCCGCACCCGAGCTCTGCGCCGAGTCGGCCGGTACCGCCACGAGAAGTCCGGGTCGACGGTGCCGGCGTCGCCCAGGATGGAGCGAGGCTTGGTTCCTGCCCTTCCTGCCGCACTTCTTCTTCCTCTACTTGCCGGTGATGCTATCGTGGTCGTGGTTCATCAGGGAGCAGCACGGACCATCATCGTTGCTAGTGACTGGGAGGACGGTAGCGGCACCATGGCCTCCGCGGCGAAACATCTTCAGCTTGGTGGCCATAACGACGGAGTAGCAACCACCCATGGCCACTGTAGAGATAAATCCTACTAAGCTAATTCTCTTGCACTTCATTGCGCCACGTCATCATCCACTTCCCTTGCGGCATGGAATTAAATGTCCACTCACAAATGGTTTCAATAGTGGATGCAACTACCTATACATAACAACGCATGCATACTGCTAGCAATTATTCACTCGCGTGACCTCCTCTCTAAAACTATAATATTATAGATGATTCGATAGACTATAGTGAAGCCATATTTATATTTTTTCTTTGTATCCGTGGCAACACGTGGAAAATTCTCCTAGTTATATATATAATAGTAGGTCGGAATGTACTACTATGAGCAAATAACTTTCTTTCCATGCCAAGGACGATGATCCTTTTGGTTTAATTAAAGATGACTACTATGGACTACACGACTTTTTATGATTTACTTATAAGTTTGGTTTTAATTAGAGATGACTATGACTGTTTATGTGTTATAAACTTTATAGTATGTTTAGTCTGATTTCTCTAATGAAGGGATGAAACCAGATGTTTAATTCCATTGCAAAAAAAAGTGCGGCAAAATAACCACCCACTTACTTACATCCGTATATATGCAATGCCTTTTCATATTTTTTTAAAAAAATTATAGTTGTTAAACTAAGTATCTAAATTAAATTGTAGGTGTTTCTTGCAATAAACTCTTTAAAACAAGACCCCAAGAAAGACAAAATATTTTTTTATTGAGTACAATTGATGTTCTAGATCTAAGATAAAATGGTTTATATTCATAACAAATGTTATAAGTTCAGAAAAAAACCATGATATTATAATATCTGAAAAATAGAAAAATTATAAATGTCAAAATCTAAATATATATAGAAATAGATAAATAAATAAATAACATAAATAAAAAACTATAAAATATAGAACAAAGTATAAAGGACAACAAAAATAATAAGTTGTATGTAGATAAATGCACAAACTATTTCTATACTTAAGTAACGTTAAATGTTTTGTTATGTGACATAACTCGCAAATGTAGAAGACACATCGCAAAATGCTAAGTTATTTATATAGTTATAAGCAAAGCCAATTAGCCAAATGTTTTGTATGTGATGTAACTCACACGGATATATATAAGGCACAGTACAAATACACAATTTTTTTGTATACTTAAGCAAAGCCAAAATTTGTGGTATGTGATGCAACCCAAAATATAAAAAAGGTACATCACAAAGGCACAAATTATTTCAATAGGTAAGCAAAGCCAAATGTCTCAGTATGTGATGTAACACACGTAAATGTAGAAGACACATAGCAAATACACAAATGATTTCTATAGTAAGCTAAGCCAAATGTTTTGGTATATGATGTAACACACACAAATGCAAAAGACACATCATAAATGCACAAATTGTGTCTACAATTAAGCAAAGCGAAATGTCTTGGTAGATGTAATCTACACAAATATAGAAGACACACCATAAATGCACAAATTATTTTTGTAGTTAAGCAAAACAAAATGTTTAGTTTGTGATATAACTCACGCAAATACAGAAGACACATCGCGAATATACAACGTAACTCACACAAATGTACAAGAATGTCATAAACACACAAATTATTTGTATAGTTAAGCAAGCCAAATATGGTATGCGATAAAATCTAAACAAAAACAAAAGACACATCACAAATGCACAAATTATTTCTATAATTAAGTAAAAGCAAATATTTTGGTGATGTAACTCACATAAATATAGAAGACACGTCACAAATGCAAAATTATTCTATAGTTAAGCAAAGCCAAATATTAGAAGACACATAACAAAGGCACAATATTTCTATGGTTAAGTAAAGTCAATGTTTTGGTATGTATGTAACATATAAATTTAGAAGACACATCATAAATACACAAATTATTTATAGTTAAGCAAATCCAAACATCTTGGTATGTGATATAACCCATACAAATGCAGAAGAAAAAAATGGAAAAAAAGGAGGAAGGAACATTGAAAATGAAATGAAGAAATAAAAAATTAATGTAAACTTGATATATATAAATTGAAAGGGTAAGTAAAATACAAAAGAAGAAAACAATAAGATAAAACATTGCACCAGCAGTGACCTACAACACACATCCACCTTCCATCTCCATCACACACATACATGATACATGCAGTTGTGCCTAGTAAAGAAATTAATGACCCAACAAAGAATCATTAAATGCTTGTAGTGTGTAAGAACGAGTTGGCAGCACCGTGCTATGCTCCGAGCGCTCGAACTCGACGATTAGCGCTATAGAGCTTCTCTTACTAATTTACTATATGAGGCCTGGTTTAGTTCGCGAATTCTTTTGGATTTCGCCACTGTATCACTTTCGTTTGTTTGTGGCAAATATTATCTAATTATAGACTAACCAGAGTCAAAAGATTCGTTTCGCGATTTACAAGCAAACTGTGTAATTAGTTTTTGTTTTCGTCTATATTTAATGCTTCATGCATGTGCCGCAAAATTCGATGTGACGGGGAATCTTGAAAAATTTTGGGAACTAAACAAGGCCTGAATACACAAAGACGTGAAACATCACATTTATATTATATGTTGTCAATAATCTCTAGTTTATTCTCTTGAGCTTATCAGTCAAATCTATCAGTCATTTAGCAGTATTTTTCTCTTACAACAAATTAGCCAATAGTATTTTCTATGTCTTGTTCGTTGGGCTGATAAGCCATAATAGAATAGCCCGCAGATTCGGCTGATAAGTCTAAACGAACAAGTTCATGATTTCCGTGCTACCTTCCTTTCTCCCTCGACAAACACATTCCGCAGGTCCATGCCTAACCCCTTTGGATCCAAGACCGATGGCGGCAATGAAGAGGCTGTAGTTCTCTTTCTGCCATTCCATATTTCCACGGCATCCGGAAAGGTCTTAATGGGTAGAAAGGGTAAATAGGCTAATAAAAGTTTCTATAACAACACTAAAAATACTTAATTAGTATATAAGTTGATGAAGCGAATTTGACACTAACTTCATAAAGAGATGATGCAAGCGTCGTACCCAATGTAATTTTTATAGTCTCTAAAAGACTATATCACTACTTATCTCTAGATAATAGGCTAACACAAATTATTATTATTTCACCACTATGACTACTAAACCCTGGCGTGGAATTTTGTTTGTCTCTAAGTTTTTTTTATGAAACTGAACTGGTTCTATAAAATTTATACGAAATTAGTCTAACCTATTTACTGGTCTCGTAAAAGTACTTATTCGCTAATTTGTGAGAAAAAAATCAGAAGAAGTACGGACAAGCGAAGAGGCTGTCGTTTTTTTTTTTTCTTCTCTCTCCTAGTCGCTTCTTCTTCCTCCCGAGTCCCGAATCCCGATCCATCCGCAGAGCGCCGCCTGAACCCGTCTCGTTCGCGGCCCATCTCCTCCCTCCGCTCGCCGCGCCGCAACCCGGAGAAGAGACCGCGCTCTGTCAAGCACTACCTGGGGCCCAGCATCCTCGCGACCCGCTCCGGCGCGGCGCCCGCCCTCTGCAGCCCCGGTGTCCCGGCTCCGGCGCGGCCGGCACACAGCTCCACAGGTAGGTCTCCGTCCGCACAGGCGCACAGCGCCACTATCTTCTCTCTCCTTCCCACGCCAACAGCTCGTCCCTCTCCGTCTGCTTGATTCTGCTCCAGCCTCAGACCGGCCCTCGCTCTAAAAATGTCATTTACGCACCCAATCCACTTGTAGCTGTATGCTGCAACCCTACTCTGCCTTGTCTTCTTCCACCACCCTAAACATGCGCGCAACCCCCCACTACCAACGACTGGGCCGGCCGTCACTGCTGTCCTACTTCGCTACCCGCCACCTTCGCCGGCGACGAGCACCACCAGGCTGGTCTTCCCTTCCTGCTGTGCGAAGCCGTGCGCCCAAACCCTAACATGCTATTCGTAATCCGATCTGAATCTGATTTCAAGTGTATATGCATGTATTATGCCTACTAACTTCGATTGCTTTGCAAAAATTATTGGGTGTACATGTGTACACTCTGTGTCCACCCCTGTGGCTGGTGGCTGTTCCATGAAAGGAACACGAAAATTAATTACCTTAAGTTTGAATCTCTGTGTGATGTGTGTTAAAACTGAATCTTTATTGATCTGTGTTGATACCAAAATGAATCTTGTGGCTGCACACCACCGCATTATGTTGATGTGGAAAATAACAAATTAACCTGGCAAACTGAAAAGGACAGAATGATTCAAGTATATTAATAGTGTGCTTGAACAATTGTTAGGCAACATTATTTTTATGTCCGCTGTGTTTTTTCACTTATCTTGCTGCTGACTTTTCTGTTTGTAGATTTGAAAAGCACAATTACTTGAGCTATTTGTATTTGTATCTGCTAGTTACAGGTGTAGTACACATTTAGTATTATGCCTACTAACTTCCTTTTTTTGGCAAAAATTATCAGTCAATTACCGGGTCCAACCCTGGTGGTCAGCTGGACTCATCGCACATGGAGCACGCTAAGTCAGGCCCCAGCAGTTGGCCGGAACTGGCCGATGTGGTGCCGGTGCCGCAGGACGACGGGCCTAGCCCCGTGGTGCCCATCGCCTACCGAGATGACTTCCGTGAGGTCATGGATTACTTCCGTGCCCTTTACTTCACCGGTGAGCGAAGCCCCCGTGCTCTTCGCCTCACCGCCGAGGCCATCGAGCTCAACCCTGGCAACTACACCGTGAGAATTCCCTTCATCCTTTTTTCTTGGCCTACTTTATTTTTATGGGGTTATTTGAAACTTAAGTTTCTATGGTCAAGTAAGAATGATTTTTTTAAGGGAAAATATACTACTTTTACTATGGAGGTTCAACCATTTAGTTTCGATTTTGACTTGAAACCAAGTGTTAGTGATGAGCTTCAATGCCTACAATGGAGACAATTTATTATCCACTACTCGTCTTGTTCAATTATGAGTATGCAACACTGCTACAGAAGTAGAAAAAAGCAGTGGACGTGGAGCCAGTTTTAGAAAGTTGGAATTTTTCCATGTAAACTACCCACTCTAGCCTGTAGCCAGTTGCAGCTTTAGAAAGTTTGTACTCTCATGTTGACACTGTCTATCATTCAGTCATACAGAATACTTTTATCATCCTCCATGATTTTTTGTAGAAGGCAAAGGCATACCGCTTGGTCATAATTTTCTCCCTGTGCTATGTTTCTTGCAGTATGCTACAAAATTCTTGAACAGCACTCATGCTGTGTAGTAACAGAGAATTACTTTTTATGCTGTTTCTAGCTTATTACCATGTTGTTTTAGTTTGAATCGTGTATTTCGTTTGTAGATCAGTCATCTCTTTTGTTTGTAACTTTTTTGACATTACAGAATAATTGTCTACTTGATAGGTTTGGCATTTCCGGCGCCTTATTCTGGAGGCACTAGATTTTGATTTACTGGAGGAGATGAAATTTGTCGGAAAAATTGCTGAATGTAATCCAAAAAATTACCAAATCTGGTGAGTTTCATTATACAAAATCTTTTTTCACATTTAGTAATTCACAGAAACTAACTTCTCTTTGGTGTCTGGAGGTTTTGCATGAACAATTGGCAATATCTTGACTAAATATCTTTCATACTGTAGTTTTTAACTTTGTTCATCTTTTTTCTTTGCTCTGGAAATCATGACTGTATAGAATCACCACACACCCTATGTGGGGTGGGAGCCTTTCATATATATAGCCAATAGGCATACATGGAGAGTACAAACATGGTAAGCTATTACCTGTACAAGGAAACTATCCTAGGCTATACACAGAAACAGCCTATCTAGGAAACTCTCTAATTGAGCCTAATTGATCCTGATATATACATATCCTAATACCCGTCCGCAGTCGTAGCGGAAGAGTCACGGATGCAGACTGGTCCGAAAATCATTGAAGAGCTGGACGGGCAAAGCCTTGGTCATGATGTCGGCGAACTGATGTGCGGAGGGGACATGAAGCACTCGGAACTGTCCCATAGCAACCTTTTCGCGGACGAAGTGGATGTCGATCCCGATGTGCTTTGTGCGGTGGTGGTGGACAGGGTTGGCAGTCATGTAGACTGCACTCACATTGTCACAGTAGACAACTGTCGCAAGCGGGATGTGGACGTGGAGCTCCTGGAGCAACTGACGCAGCCAGCAGCCCTCGGCCACAACATGTGCCACTGCACGGTATTCGGCTTTGGCACTGGAGCGAGACACCGTCGTTTGACGCTTGGAGGACCAAGACACTAGGTTGTCACTGAGGTAGACACAGAAGCCGAAGGTGGAGCGGGGCGTGTCAGGGCAGCCAGCCCAGTCAGCGTCGGAGTAGGCGGTGAGCTGATCAACGGCGCTGGTGCGCAATTGCAGACCTGCTGACAGTGAGCCCTTGACGTAGCGCAAGATGTGCTTGATCAACGCAAGGTGCGGCTCACGAGGGCCGAGCATGGAGAGACAGACCTGCTGGACAGCATACGCCAGGTCTGGTCGTGTCAACATGAGGTACTGGAGGGCACCAGCAATGCTCCTGTACTCCGAGGGGTTGGCGATCGGGGCGCCCTCTGAGGCAGACAACTTGGTCTGGACATCCATAGGTGTAGCAGTCGAGTGGCATTCAGACATGCCAGCACGCTGGAGGAGATCCACAGCGTACTGCCGCTGGGAAAGGAACAGCCCACTGTTGTCCCGGGTCACCAAGATGCTGAGGAAGTGGTGGAGTTCGCCAAGGTTTGTCATGGCAAATTATGAGTGAAGCTGGGAGGTGACATGCTGGAGAAGTGTCGTGGACGACGCGGTGACGATGATGTCGTCGACGTAGAGGAGGAGGTAGGCCATGCCGGCGCCGGCCTTGTAGATGAACAGGGAGCATCGGACTTGGAGGTGGTGAAGCCGATGCTGCAGATGTAGGTGGAGAAGCGCTGGTTCCAAACTCGTGGTGCCTGCTTAAGTCCATATAGGGACTTCTGCAGCAAGCATACAGAGTTAGGGGCAGCAGGGTCCACGGAGCCTTTCGGCTGCTCACAGTAGACCGTCTCCTCAAGGTTGCCATGAAGGAAGGCATTCTTCACGTTGAGCTGGTGTATGGGCCAATCTCGTGAAGACAATGCTAAGGACGGTGCGGATCGTGGCAGGCTTGACGACCGGACTGAAGGTCTCGTCGTAGTCGACGCCGGCCTCCTATGAGAAGCCGCGGACAACCAAGCGCGCCTTATGTCGGGCAAGGGAGCCGTCGGAGTGAAGCTTGTGCTTGAACAACCACTTGCCAGTGACAATGTTCGCACCAGGTGACCGAGGGACGAGGCGCCAAGTGCCGTTGCCGATGAGCACCTTGTACTCTTCAGCCATCGCAACGCGTCAATTGGGATCGGCGAGGGCACTGCGATAGTTCGCCGGGATGGGCGAGGCGACGGAGGTGGAGAAGCCGTAGCGCTGGACGGTGCGGAGGCTGCCGGTGGCCGGGCCATTGGAGCTGATGGAGGCCCAACAAGTGGTGCCACCGGGGGGTGCTGGAGGGGGTGCCGGTGCCGCTGGTACAGCAGGGGCCACGAAAACAGCTGCAGGGGCCACTGCCTCTGTGGTCGGCACTGTAGACTGGGCGCGGCGAGTGTAGACGACGCCAAACCGCTGGCCGGCCAGCTGGGCCCGCTTGCAGGAGCAGCAGCAGCAGGGTGCCCACCCGCAGGGGTAACCACGGGGTCCAGCTGGAGGATGGCCGAGTCTAGGGCTTCGGCGACGCATCCTGGCTGGAGGCGGCATCCGCGGGCAGTGTAATGGTGCTTGCTGGTGCCGCCGCGGAAGAGAGTCCCTGCAGCAAAAAAATCAAGTGAAGACGGCATGGAAGCCGCCGATGGTGCTGCTGCCGAGAATGGAAAGACGGACTCATACAAAATGACATGGCGAGAGATGATAATGCGACGAGTGGCCATGTCGAGGCAGCGGTAGCCCTTGTGAGAGGATGGGTAGCCTAGGAAAACACAGGGGGTGGATCGAGGGGCGAGTTTGTGTGGGGAGGTGGCTGTGAGGTTGGGATAATAGAGGCATCCAAAAACTCGAAGCGAAGTGTAGTCTGGGAGGGTGCTGTGAAGGAGTTGGTGGGGTATGTTGTTGTGAATGGAGGAGGGACGTCTATTGAGAAGGAAGGTGGTTGTGGTTAGGGCGTCAGCCCAGTACGGAGGTGGCATGGATGCATGAAGAAGCATGGTGCGGATGGTGTTATTTGTGGTGTGGAGCATGCGTTCAGCCTTGCCGTTTTGTGGGGAGGTATAGGGGCATGAGAGGCGGAGTGTAATACCATGGCTGGTGAGGAAGGTAGTAGTAGTCAGATTAACAAACTCAGTCCCGTTGTCAGCTTGAATGGATTTAGGTGTGGTGCCAAATTGTGTCTGAGTGCAGGCAATGAACTCAACAATGTGGCGGTGCACCTCAGATTTTTGTCTAAGAGGAAAAGACCACCTATAATGAGAAAAATCATCCAGCAAAACAAGATAGTATTTAAATCTAGAGATGCTGAGTACGGGAGATGTCCACACATCACAATGAACTAAGTTAAAAGGAGCATGGGTTACAGCGGTGGAATGACTAAAGGGGGAGCCACACATGCTTGCCAAGTTGACATGCATGGCAGAGACATGGCGAGCTCTTATTGTAGGAGATGACCGACAGGCTCTGTAGTGTGGTGAGGCGCTGGTGCCATAGGGACGAAGTGATGGCAAGGTTGCAGTGGTGTGCTGGCATGGAGGGGAAGGTGTAGAGGTCGCCATCACTATTGCAGCGAAGAGTCACGCGCCCCGTCTGTTGGTCCTTGACAGAAAAACCACAAGCGTCAAATTCAATGGAACAATTATTGTCACAGTCACAGGTGAATTGATGAACAGAAAGGAGGTTGCGCACTAAATCGGGGGCAACCAGAACATTGTTAAGATGAAAAACAGAGTTAGGGGAAGATAGTATGGATGTGCCACGGCTGGTGATGGGAATGATGGTGCCATTGCCAACTGTGATACCTGAAGGAGGGGGAAGACGGGACAGAAGTATACCATCCGAGGATAACATGTGAGTCGTGGCGCCGGTGTCGAGGACCCAGGGGACGGCCCCTGGAGAGACATCTGGTTCAGAGCGGCGATCAGGTCGGCCTGATCCCAGCCGCCTTGCTGCTGAGGAGGTGGAGCAGGGGTCGCAGTGCCAGTGCCGGAGAACTGGGCGGGAGCGAGCGCGGTGTGGGCTTGGGCTGAAGGGAAGGCGCGGAGGACCCCTGGGCCTCCCCACGCTGGTGGGCGCCATGGCTGCTGCTGCACCTCGGCTGCCCAGGGAGGATAGCAGTACCAGGGGGCCGCTGACGGTGCAGAAGGCCTGTGCCCACCCCCGGATTGGGCGCTGCCCCTGCCCTTCTTCTTCCAATGACCGCCACTGCTGCCCGGATTACCACCGCTGCTGGAGCCGCCGTTGTTGCCGCCCTGGCGACCGGTGGCGAAATTGCCGCCGGTGGGACTGGAGATGGTAAAGCAAGCTGTGTCGCACGAGGCGTGGAACGCGGTCTGGGCAGCAACGGTGCCCTCATTGGCGAGGCGGAGCTCCTTCAGCACGAGCTTCTCGCTAGCGGTGGCGAAGTCCAGCAGGGGTGCGAATCAGCGATGTTATCGGCAGTACCAGTGAAGCGGGGATTGAGGCCGCGCAGGAAGTTGAGGACGGGCTCCGAGTCGGTGATGGTGCGGCCGACATCGCGGAGCGCATCGGCGGTGGCCTTCATGCGCTGGGCATAGTCGTCGATGGACGAATCACCCTAGGTCATGGAGTGGAACTCGTGACCCAGGAAGATGGCGCGCGGAGCCTTGTTGGCCTCGAAGAGGTGCTTGATGGCGACCCAGAGCTCGCGCGCAGTCTGGTTTGGCGCCGCAGCAAGGCCGAGGACGTCCGGTCCAGCGGATCCAAGGATCTGGCCGTGAACGCAGGAGTCCGCGATGGCCCAAGCAGGGTTAGTGGGATTGGCCTCCACCGTGCCATCCACGTGCGAGAGAAGACCAAATTTCCTGCAGAGGGAGGAGAAGAACGGCTCCCACTGGTTGAAGTTGGGCTTGGCCAGTTCCAGGGTCACCGGGATGTGGTTTTAGATATCATCGCATAGGGGGCAACGAGGATGGCCGGGGCAGCGGAGGTGCCTGTAGGGGCCATGGTGCCAGAAGATTGGCTGGAGCTGGGGGCAGGGGAGGTCGACATGGCGACCTGGGAGGAGAGAGGTCTGGGCGTGGGAGGGAGGCCTAGGAGGAGATAGGGCTGGACGTGGGTGGGAAGGAAAGAGGACCTAGGTCTCTGATACCATGTATAGCATCACCACACACCCTATGTGGGTGGGGAGCCTTATATAATAGCCAATAGCCCAATAGGCATACATGGAGAGTACAAACATGGTAAGCTATTACCTGTACAAGGAAACTATCCTAGGCTATACATAGAAACAGCCTATCTAGGAAATAATTGAGCCTAATTCATCCTGATATATACATATCCTAATAATGACTAACCCTCCAGGGTCCAATTTTATTACCAGGCATCATAAGAGGTGGCTTGCTGAGAAATTGGGACCTGATATTGCAAACAAAGAGCATGAATTCACAAAGAAGATACTTGCTATTGATGCAAAAAATTACCATGCTTGGTCTCATAGACAGGTATATGAGTACTAAGCTAAGCTGAGTATCAGTAAAATCTTCTACTAACATGATTGCTTAATTACAATTGTTGTAGTGGGTTCTTCAAGCGTTGGGGGGATGGGAGACTGAAATGGAGTACTGCAACCAGCTGCTTAAGGAAGATGTCTTCAACAATTCAGCTTGGAATCAGGTCATGCTCTATTCTTTGCCTCTTAAAATTTTCTAGTTTTTCCTGCGTGTTTGAGATTTTTTTTCTAGTTTCATGCAATTTAACTTACACTGTATTCATTATTTTAGTTCATAGATCATCCCATGTTAATTTCATCCAATTAGTCTGGATAACAATACACTTGATCTGATTTACTTCCTGTATTAAGTCTATGGCATTATAGAATTACACAGTCGCCTATGTAAACATTTTCTGTCATTTGTAAAAAAATGTATATAAGCAATTTGTTTGTACCATGTCCATGTAACCAACACAGGTAATGTACCTATCGGTCATATCTTGGCAAAATTGATTGTATGATTATTCTTGACATTCATATTGCCTGTTACATTCTGCTGTGTCCTGTGCTGCTTCCTAAGTGTTTTTTTTTCTGCTGACTAATTGGGATCAGCTATTTAGCTTGCACTGAAGTATGTTTAACTTGTTTTCCAACAGAGATACTTTGTTATAACAAGATCACCGCTTCTTGGTGGCCTTACAGTGGTGCGTGATTCAGAAGTAGACTACACAATTGAAGCTATTCTAGCAAACCCTCGGAATGAAAGCCCCTGGAGATACCTCAAAGGTCTATACAAGGGTGAGAATAACTTGCTAGTAGACGATGAGCGCATCTCTGGTGTTTGTTTCAAGGTCCTGAAGAATGATTGGACTTGTATATTTGCTTTGGGTTTGCTGCTCGATCTTCTCTGCACTGGTTTGCAGCCTTCAGATGAACTTAAATCCACCCTTGAACCGATAAGGAGCTCCCATCCTGAAACCGCAGATGCTGATCCTGCAACCGTTGTTTGCTGTATCCTGCAGAAATGTGATCCCCTGCGGGTAGAATATTGGTCTTGGTTCAAGGCCACTATTTCTCAGATGTCCTGACTTCACATGGGTTCACCCAACCGTTGTTTGCTGTAAACCTGCAGAAATGTGATCCCCTGCGGGTAAATTATTGGTCTTGGTTCAAGGCCACTCTTTCTCAGATGTCTTGACTTCACATGGGTTCACCCCTTTTTGTCCTCGTTGGGACGGACTCTGAGATAGACATAGATAGTTTCATTGTATCTGCATGATGCAAACCCAACCTTCAGTGTGACTGAAAGCAATACTTGTAACGAATTTGTTTAGTAAAATTTATCAGTGTTACTGTCCCAACTAACACCTTGTGCAACCAATGTTTGAATATTTCACATGTAAGCTTGAATAAAGGTGGGCTTGTTAACTAGTATATTACAACTGCCATGCGAGCCTGCATGACCATAATCACGTCCACTAGAGTAACCATTTGCTTTGATTTTCAATAATTCTGTGGCACAACCTTTATCAATGTTCATATTATTTAAAAGCGAATATTGTGCAAGTGGATGTGTGACTTTTATTGTACACTTGATAGTATTATATTGTTTCATAGCCTTTCCCATAGCATTTCATGACTCGAGTTAAAAATCGAGCCAAGTCTTTTCTTTCTTCTTAAAAATGATGCCATGGCATATAAATATCTACGTGCCACCCTATTAATATAGATAAAACTCCCACTAAAAATAATCTAAACTTGTGCCATTTCGAGATTGCAAACTCTATACAAATTCACTCCTTCCCACAGGCCACAACCCCCCAAGTGACATGTGTCGCCACTCGTCCTATCACATCCTCGCACCTATGCCATTTGACGGCCTCCTTGAGACAGGGCATGCTCCCACCCCACGAGCCAGCGATAAGGATGGCAATGAGTTGAGTAAGGTGCATGTAGAACAAATACTCATTCATGAGGATATCCGAAATATCAAATCCTACCTATATTCACAGAATCTAGCGGGTAAGATTTTATACCTAATACCCACCCCCGCACCTAGTGAATTGGCATTACGATTGCATCAACATGTGTAATAACAAATTTCACACCTATAATTCCATCTAAACAATAGGCAATGATAAAACTAACAAATAATTAAGCTAATTTTACGGTTCATAGCTTATATAGTAACGCTCATGTTGAGACATGTAATTATGAACATGAATAGTAATTGTAGTTCAATGCTCATAATATCCTCACAAAATTAATTATAAGAATAGTATCTCGAAATAGATTTATTATAAAAATATACATAATGACACGTGTCATAAATATTATTAATTTATACATATATTTGAGTAAATTTGAGACTATTTGATTTTTCAAAATACAAGGTGAGTAAGTTGAACTCAAACACCCCTGACTTCCGAGGTAGGTATAAATATTGCGCATGCGCCAACTACCTTGCTTCTCAAAGAGTCAATCTATGCATAACTACCTTGCTTCCAAAGAGTCTCTCCACTCCATCACTTGAGTGTTTGGGTGCCCAAAACACTTGATTTCTTTCCTTCATGTCTACTTCCTCCTCCAACACGCCACTGTCACGCCCACTGCCAACGGCCCCATCACGGCGTGGTAGGGTGTCGCTGAAGCTCCACATACGTGGAGTTTCGACGAGACCCTACCGTGCCCGCGGCAACCTCCTTTTTCCCCTCCACTGCTGCAGTCATGGCCATGCTGCCCTCGTCCTAACCTAGCCTAGACACCTCCTCCGCTGCCTGCTCCAGCAGCATCATCGTCGCCTTCGCCTCGCCGCCGTCTCTACCGCCCCCACCGTATGGCATGTTTGTCTCCCAAAAATCTCTTTTAAGCCCACCGGAGATAAAAAAAAGAGAAAAAGAGTCATGAGATGGAGAAGAAGATGAATCTAAGGCCAGTCTCAATGAGAGTTTCATGTGAGTTTCATTTGCATTAAATAAGTTGTCACATAGGCTTTTTGATGACATGACGGTGTATTTAAGAAGAGAGAAGAAATGAGTTTCATCTAGATGAAAACTCTCTTGGCACGATTACCAACTCTCTATGAGTCTTGAAATTAAATGTCTATGAAACTATGAAATAAAACTCTCCATTGAGAGTGGGTGTTTTATCCAAGTTTTATTTCATTTCACATGACATGGCAATTATGGAAACAACGTGAAACTCCCCACTGAGACTGGCCTAAGAGCAAGTATTATAGCAGGCTATAAGCCGGCAAAATGCTAAGGTGGAGGAGAGAGAAAAGGAGAGAGAGTAAAAGCGAGCTGTAAGCTTACAGCGGCTCAGATACAAAAACCAAGAAAGTTTGTGAGACAGACAAGTAGGCCATGTATTAATAGTGATGAACTAACCATTATATAAGTGGGCTACAAGAAGGTTATAAAGAAACCTTACAGCCAACAGCTGGCTATATTATTAGCCTTACTCTAAAGCCAGTCTCAATGCATGTTTCATGAGAGTGTCATGCACATTAAATAGGGTGTCACATAAGCAAAATTACTAACTTGACAGGGTCATTAAATAAAGAAGTTTCATCAGATGAGAGAGGACTTTCATCCTCATAAAACTCATATAGCTCGATTAGTCGTAATAACTATGTCATAAAGTTGTGCATTGAGACTGTCCTAAGGGCACTCACAATGCAGACTCTATCATAGAGTCTAAAGTTATTTATTACCTCGAACAATGTGGACTTGGAGTCTAAATAAGACTTGGAGTCTTATTTTTTCTACCTCTTTCTTCAATA
>Ga0182004_10000805_pt1 | contig 20930 bp, 14 predicted proteins | sample Sormic07211540_1_FD_120479 | JGI IMG/M metagenome (GOLD analysis project Ga0182004, IMG submission 120479) | Endophyte microbial communities from Sorghum bicolor roots, Mead, Nebraska, USA - 072115-40_1 MetaG | ecosystem: Host-associated > Plants > Roots > Unclassified | place: USA: Nebraska...
ACAACTGCCATAGATAGTTTGATATCAATCCCTATTCTAACCGACCAGGATCCGGCTTGATCTCCACGTCTTGTTTCCTTGCGCGAAACTCCAAGCAGTTGGATCAAGCCTCGGACCGTCTTCATGATGGGCCAAGCCTCCTAGCCCAAGTCGGGCCAAGCCTCCTAGCCCAAGTCTAGCCATAAGGGTATAGGGGTTTATACCCGCACAGCAACAAGCTCCAGATCTAGTCAGGGGCAATTTCTTTGGAATGGACTGAACTACCCTTGGCATAGGGGCCCATGTTTCAGCGGGTAAAACAAAATAAATGCTTTCCATGAAGAACCGTAGGGCCAGTGTCGAGCCCGGCCACACCTGTGGTGGGCACGACCTCGCCAGTGCTGGGCATGGCATCGTCGGGGGCGAGCATGGTCGTCCATGGTCGGCGCGACCTTGCGGGTGGTGGGCGTGGGCGACCGAGGGCGGACATGACAACACCGGTGGTGGAGCTCGGGCACGGGGTGGATGGCATCAGGGCGGAGGGCGCGGCCTCGCTAGTGGTGGAGCTTGGGCATGGGCCGGGCGTGGGCAGTCCCACGGCCTCGTCGGAGCCCGCAGGCGCGGCCTTGTCAGGGTTGGGCGGCGCGGACAGTGCTCCAGCGGCCACGGTCGAGGCATGTGACCAACGACGGCACCTGGCCACGAGGGCATGATTGGGGCTCCAATTTGGCGCGAGCTTCGATGAGGATGGGGTGCAACTGTGGTGGTGTGGGCGCCTGGTAAGGACATGAGAATAAGAAAGGAAAGAAAGAAAATAGAACAAAGCATTATTTGTGTAACCCGTGACACCTCTTGAGGAGGTCCACCATTTTAGTGAATCTAGCCCTCAGATTCACTATTTTGGTGGGTCTGGATTTGGTGGAGTTAGAGTGTTTGACAAACTTTTCGTGGAGCGGAGATAAACTTGATAGATGTGGAGTTGGGGGAGCTATCCCAAACAGATCTTTAGCTATATGAATATATGTTATGTCTTATATGCAATAAATTCCTTTAAACTCTACTCTTCCGTTAATGTTTGAGTCCTGTCTTATAAAATATTTTAGGTAGTAGTGGATGGCTTACTGTATCGTTAGTTTTAGTACTCAAAGTTGTAAAGGACATGGAGATAGATAATACGATGATGAGCATTCTGTCTGTAGTTCGTATGAACAGCTGTTGTACCTACGTGTTCCAACAAGATCTTGAAGCACTGTTTGATATTTCAGGATGACCATCCGGAAGAAACAAAGAGAATGTTGTGAGATCAGAATTCCAGAGAAGCCACTACTCAACTAGTTGAGCACTTGCAACTTGCATGAGCCACCTCTCCATCAAGGCTCTACGTATTGCTCATACTAATGCATGTATTGTGGATTAAGTCGTGTCAGCTTTCTTGATGGATGCTTTGTCGTTGAAGTTGTTTTGATCGTCTCTCTAGAAGATGCTTTGCTACCACAGCTGTTGAAAGCGCGTCTTGTCTTCCCTAGGTGGATGCTTCGTTACTACAGTTTCACTGCTCTCAGTGGCGGAGCCAAGGGGGGGCTGGCTGGGGCCATGGCCCCCCCTAACATTTGTCAACAAAATTTTTTACTATTATAAATTAATGATTTTTATTTATATTAAAAGAAAAATATAACAATGATGTCATATATATTTATTAATATCATCTAGATAATAAAATTATACTTCCTCTATTCTAAATTATATGTCATTCTAAAAAATTTGGAGAGTCAAATTATCCTAAATTTGACTAAATTTATATGATAAGATAACAATATTTATGATACCAACTAAGTACCATTAAGTTCTTTATTAATTATATTTTTTTGTAGTATATCTATTTGCGATATAAATTTTTATAATTCTTTATATAATTTTGGTCAAACTTGAGATACTTTGATTTTCCAAGATTCTTAGAATGATTTATAATTTGAGATGGAGGAAGTACAGATAACTAGATAATACAATGAAGCACCTTAGAAAAACTGAGATGCAGATCTTAAGATTTACAAAATTATCTCAAACATCTTGCTATTAAGGGTTTATCGTCTACCACCAAAATAATAACACATTTGATCCTAAAATACATATAGTGTGAGCACCTATATCAAGTTGATGAATTAAGCTAAATGGTCACTAATTATGCTCAATTTTGATTAGTTGAATTTTTTGGTTGGCCTCCCCTATGTATAATTTCTGGCTCCGCCACTGACTGTTCTATAGGCTACCACTCTGTTGATGTCTTTTTTTTTGTCATATGTTCAGTCTCTTAGGGTGTTGTGGTTAAGGGTCCTTTTTCCTCCGCTTTTCTTTTGGTGCTCATTGTATCTTTGGGACCGTCGTGGTAATCCTAAGATTACATACAAGTCATTTGTACTTTTTCAAAACTCTACTTCCTCTTAATGAAAAATGTGTCTCAAGGTACGGTTGTCAAAAGAAAAAATCTCACAAGAAACACATTCAATCATGAAAAAAATCAAATTGTGATTTTTAGTTTCACGGGACCATGATCGGTGTGTCTTACATATAGCGCTCCTGACAAAGCTTCTCTGATAATGTGTCTTGGGTATAGTGCTCATCGCTAAAGACACGGGGTGGAGTGTTCGTGTGCTAACACATTGTACACGAGGTTGACCTAAGAAAGTTGGCTAGGCTGAGTTTTGGTCTGGGTGTTACTGTAATTCGTGTCTAACACTACCCCAAGTGAACCAAACACTAGCAAATTTGACAGCCTTGTTTAGGTTTAACTCCAACGCAATTCTAAAGCGACCCACTCAACAAAAAAAAAATGAGACCCTGCCTGAGCAGGCAAATCTCCAGCGTTTGAAAGGTTGTTACTCTACTTTTAAGAAAACCGATTTTCACTTTTCATAACGCTTGACTGCATGCTTACTAGTATTTTCTTGACCCCCATTTATTAGGATATATGAATAACAAAATAAATAAAGACTGTGGCCGCGCGCCTACGACATAGTACTTATTTAGGGAAACACCGTACAGATTCCGTATGTGTTGTTCGCTAGTGTCGTCTGTAAAAGTCACTCATTTCCGTCGTGCGAGAGCAAATGCTACTGCGCTGCGCTAGCACTACTATTGCACTGCACTAGCATGCCGTCTCGTCTCGTCTCGTCTCGTCGGCACTCGGCAGTCGCTCGTCACCAACCTCCGTTCAGCGTCGCCATGATTAAAAGCATGCTTGCCCAGCTGCCTTCAGACAGCACGATGGAGCACGTTGGGAGTTCCCTGTGGCTGTGGCTGTGCTCGGCCCTCACCATGGATCGCCAGCCAGGCCGGCAAGCGGCAACCATGCATACACGACACTGTAGCTAGGCTGGTGCAGGGCAGCAGTAGCTTCCCTTTAATCCCTGGCCTTTTTTGCCGTTGGCATCGGTGCTCCTGCTCCAGAAGCGAGAGCTTGACAAATGACAACACGGCGCAGCACAGCACCAGCACAGGCATCGGTGCTTTTCTTTGCTTTGCTGGGAGAGTGGGAGTAGTCTACTGCTCCTACATCAGATTAGATAGATCATAAGATGGAGGAAGATTGGATAAGTTTGGACTGGAGCTGGAGCAGCACTGTGTGTGTGCTGTGATATGAAGTTATGAACACTAGCTCCTAGTCTGATCTCAGGTGATGGCTGATGGAGGAGGGAGGGAGAGGGTGGGCAAGGCCAAGGCCAAGGCATGCATGCATTGCAGTTGCAGACTTGCAGGGGCCCAAAGACATTCTGGATTCAGATTATTGCCAGGCAAACTGGCAAATAAAACCACACCACCAGATGGGGTCCTCCATAACCATCCAGTGGCCAATCAGGCAGCCGATTCAGATCTAAATAAACTGGACCTCACCTGCTCTACCTCTACCTGTACCCACCCAGTACTGATACTACTCCATGGTTCTTGCCCATGCATGCATGATGCATGTGTTGCTGCTCCCTTCAGAAGCTGCACTACTTGAGAGTTTGGGGGTTTTTTCCTCAGGCGCAGAGATTCTGCTCATTGGTGAGGAATCAGAAATGTAAACTTGTTCTTTCTTGCTTCCCTTCCTTGAGACAAGAGGTAGGAAAAAGGAGGAACTGAAACGGGAAAAAAAAAACAAAGTTCTTTCTTTTTGTCTGATGAAAGCAATATTGAAATGAGGCGTGAAAAATCTGTGACTGTGAGAAAACCCCTGGAAATTCAGTCTCAGCTGGTGGCCAACCAGCCAGAGGGTTGAGCTCCAGCTCCCCCAAACCAAAGCCAAATCAAATCGAAAGCACTATCAATAATGCTGCTTCTAGCTAGTGTCCACTGCACGGCAGATCTTGCTGCATTACAGGCAGGTTGCTGGTTGCACACACACACACACACACCAGTAGTACAGTGGTACAACGCAGCACAGACAGCACGGCATTAAGTGGCTATCCATTTTGGGATCGCCTCGCCGCTCGCCACATGCTCCCCTGCCCCCCTGCACGCCCACATCTTCCCTCCAGGCCCCAGCAGCAGCAGCAGCCAGCACCACCAATAATTCAGGCTCCCGAGTCCTCCCCCAGATTGCATAGCATTTGCATCACCGTCTCTCTCACCAATCATTAGCCTAATCCGGTCATAAATTACTAGATTCTTTCAGTTACAGACCTGCTAATATTAAGTAACACTAACAACCATGCACAGCAGGCAGGCAGGCAGGCATATCAGATCATCAGCAACAGGTGCTGATCAATCACTAGTACTCACTCACTGGCTGACTGACTAAATCACTAGAGAAACACCACCGCAACAACAACAACAACAACAGGAGCATGATGAAAGGAACAACACATGACATGAGAGCGGGAGAGTGAGTGATTCTCAGTCTCACCTCCCACACCCTACCAGTCACTCAAGCACTAGCACTAGCAAGTCAGGGGGCACCAAGAACAAGAGCAGCTACAGAAATCAAGAAGAAGAAGAAGAAGAAACAGAAATCCATGGAGACTCAGCATCAGTAGTTTGGTTGATGGATATGGATGGATGGAACAGTGGAAATGTGGAATGCAATGCAGCTAAGCTATAGCTAGATTGATGAGATCAGCAGCAGATTAGCAAAGAAACAGCTTCCTATGCAAGGGTGAAGTGGCCGCCGCCGTCGTCGTCGTCGTCAATCGTCATCAGTGAATTCAATCAGCATTAGACTCTTGATCAATGTCGTCCAGGTCCAGTCCTGAAAAAACATTGGTTGGTTGATTGGTTGGTCGGTCACTCCAGCCGCAGCTGCGGCGGCGGGCTCCGGCTGGGGCTCCGTCCGGGCCCGCCGGGCTCCGGGAGCGGCATGCCGAGCTGGCCGCCGTGCGGCCCCTGCTGCTGCGGGTCGCCAACGCCGTCGTGGCCGCGCCGCGCCAGGGTGTGCTTGTTGTTGTGCATCCACACCTTGAGCACGCGCCGCTTCACGCCCACCTCCTGGCAGAAGCGCTGCACCGCCGCGTCGTCCAGCTTCTGCAGCCGCCACCCGGCCTCCTCCGCGAAACCCAGCATGCGGGCCTTCTGCTCCGCCGTGAACTTGGTCCGGAACCGCTTCCGGGCCGGCGGGCCCTGCTGCTGCCCGTGCGCATGTCCCGGCGCGTTGTGCGCGTCGTCGGACTCCGCGGACGCCGAGCTGTTGTGGTGCTGCTGCTGATGGTGCATGGCGCTCAGCGGCATCACCATGCGCGTCGGCGCCGGGGGCAGCGCCGCCACCAGCAGCCCCCGGTGGTGGTGCGCCGCGGCCAGCGGGCTCAGCGGGCTCAGTGGATGGTGGTGGTGGTGGTGGTGCCCGTGCCCGTGCAGCTGCCGCGCGTCGCCGCCTCCGCCCCCACCCGGCGGCTCCTTGCGGTGGAAGTTGCGGTGGCACCCGCACGCCGAGCACCGGAGCGCGTCCAGCGACCCTTCCTCGCCCGCGGGCATGAACTCGCCGCACCCGTCCGTCGCGCTCCCGCCGATGGCCGCCGCGTGGTTCTTCAGGCACTCGCGGTACCTCACCCCTGCTCCCCCGCCTCCTCCTGCGCCGCTCACGGGCACCACCGCCAGCTGCCGGTTCTTGGCCTCCTCCGCCACCACGTCCGGCGGCGACATGTGCCGGCCGTTCGCGCCATGGTTATGCTGCTGCTCGTGGTGCCCGTGGTGCAGCCCCAGGTACGGCGAGCCTCCGCCGCCGCCGCCGGCATGCATTGCCATCGGCAGCTCGCCCTGCGTCCCGGAAAGATCCATGCCTTGTCGCTCACTTCCTCCGCCGCAGCAGCTCCTGTCCCGCGCTGCAACAAATCTGCAATGGCGCGCGCGCACAAACACACACACAGCACAAACAAACAAACAATTGAAACAAACAAAACAAAGTAGCCGCAGCAGGAATTTCAGCAGGAATGAAGGTGAAGTGAATGCAAAGACGACAGACAGCTTGGAGGTTCCAAGCAACTCATGATGTATGAGCAAACAAGAATCTGGCATGCCTTGGGACGCTCAAAAAGTGAAGAAGGAAGGGGAGAGAAAAAAAAAAGGAAAAAGATTGGGATTCTTGGGGAGAGTGAGAGAACAAAAAGTGCTGAGGTTTGTGGACCTTGCGGTGGCCTTGGGATCTTGCAAGAAGATACCAGTTGCAAACTCCAAGATGGGGGGTTTAACTCCTCTACTGCTAGTACTCCTACTCTCTATGTTTCAATTCAATGTCTCTTGGGCTCCTCACCATGGCCATGCCCATGCAGAAGAAGATCAGCAGTAGTAGGACTAGTAGAATGGTAGAGGAGGATGGATAATACTACAGATACAGTGGCTGCTCTGTGCAAAGGCTTTGCATTCACATCACTCCTCCTACTTGGCTTGGCTACTTGGTTGGTGTGTGTGGTATTGCTTTCCCCTGTGTAGGCATGGACCAGCCTTTGACCTCTACTCCTGCTCTAGTATGTTAAACATTCTTTGCTTTTGTTGTGAGAAGAACAGCGTAGAAACAAGAGGGGGGGAGGGACAAAAAACACAAAGGTGAAGGCTGAAGAAGAGATGGAACAGCAAAAGAAACAAACAGAAATGAATAGAATAGGGAGTAAACAAACCTTGTTGTGGTTGCAGCGAGGGGCTTAATCAGGACGGCAAGGAGGGAGCAAGCTCATGCCTTGTCAAACCTTGATGGCCGCCATTGCTGGAAGGAAACCACCTTCTTGTGGTTGCGGCCTACTACAAACTACTACTGCAAAGTGGTAAGGAAAATACAGGGGAAATGTCAAGGTTTAGAGGCAGTATAGGCTATGAGCTAGATATGCATGGCCAATGGGGGGGGGAGCTTGCTGTATGCCTCTCACATGTGGTGCTGTGTGAGGGGATGGATGCAGCAGAAATACTCCTCCAAGCTTCTGCTGCTTGCTTTGCTTTGCTTGCACTGTCAGGAATCCAAGCTTGTTTCAGAGAGAGAGAGAGAGAGGGGGGCAGTGGCCTTGTGTGGTGTGTCAGAGCTGTACTACTGCAATGGACAATGGTGAGAAGAGGGCCGGAGCTACAGGAGCTGAGCGCGTCCATGGATGTCCCCACCCAGAATTTTATTTTTATTTGAAATTGAAAATATTTAGAATAATGAGTGTTTTGTTCAGTTCCTTTCTCCTCTTTCCTTTCCTGTTTTCTGAGAAAGGGATCGGCTAGAAAACGAGTTTAAGCATTTAATTCTTTTTGTGCGCATTCTCAAAAGAAAACACACACACACATTATGCTGCATGCTATGTATACTTTCTTTCTGAAATATAACTCGATGCGTTTTATCCTGTAAATTGAGTGTAGAGCATGGCTCTTGATTCCTTCTGTCCCATTCTCTTTTCCGTCTGGAATATATAAATAAAAACCTTGTGTAAATTCAAAGAAATGATTTGTTTTGCTTGTATTTATCCCTGGTATGGTATCCACAAGTATTTATAACTAATAAAACTGTCTATTATATTCCCCCATTTTGTTCTGGTGTACAAATATCTTGTTTCCATGGTTGATCAAATTTATGCAAACATTATAAGTCTGTATAGTCAATAATATTTGTATACTCCCCATGTTTTCACTTGAAGAATTGCTACTATCAAATTCTTTATGCCTCTCCATGAAAAATACTAGAACGAAAACTGAAGGTCACACCAGCAAAGGCAAGTTCTTCACCAATATTTTCCTGCCACCTGTGCTGTGCTCAAGCTATTCCAATAATGGAAGCTTCTTTTGGGCAGTCAAACTTGTCCAGAACAATGGGAGCAAGCATCAACCTAACTAATGGAAGCAAAATCACAGTTAGTATAAAAAATATTAGATTAGAGTAAACGAACACTGAGTCAGAGGCATGCCCAATAGTTTTAATTTGCACCACATGTATCCCTGTCACTCCCAGCAGATTCTTATCATTTCGCAATTTGCGCATTATTTGAGTCATCAATTGTTGTATGGGCACTTGTGCAGAAATAAAATTAATCCAGGTCCACTAATCCTAGCTTTAGTTTGGATCATGTGCAAAACCCTTGGATTTCCTGATGGTGAAATGTGTGGTGGCTAACACTGTCTACTCACTGCACAACATTCTTCTGCCTGTGAAGAAAATTGACAGGCCTTCTTTTAAGGCTCAGGTGGGGATTACAGCACAGATATGTGCAGCTCAGTGGGGTACTGTATTTACTAGTGACATTTAATTTTGCAGCTGGGTCAGTGAGAGTCTGAGAGCTAGCTCATTTGAAAGGCTGAAATTCCACAATTGATTTTCGAAACAAGTTGTTAGAAATTCTTGTGCCAATCCATTATATTCACTCCAAAAGGGTCCGAATTGTAGTTTCATTTTGGTTTTACCCAAGTAGCCGAATCTAGGATGATGGTTGTTGCATCATGAAATAATTGAGTGCATGAAGTTGTCTAGTGCAATAATGAATATAATGTGACATAAAAACAAGGAACATATATAGTAAGTCAACACTATAGATGGCTATATGGCCCAAGGCCCGCCGTTTAGGCCCAGCCGCGGCATAACACATTCTGATGGTTGTTGTGCATGTGTCGGCCTGATCCGATGGGAGGGCCATTCCTAGGTCGCTCCCTCGGTGTCAGCTTGATCTTTTTTTAATCTCTACCCTACTAAGATAATAAAATCTCTTGCAATTCTTGAACCCTAGTGCTCAATAGCCACCTGTAGGCACCCCCCACCGCTCACGCCTGATGTCCGTCGGTGACTCCCCTCACTCACGTTCCTCCCTTCCCTCTCGACCTCCACCATTGTTCGCCCCTCATGGAATCCACAACCGCTACTGTCCTCCGCCACCTAGAAGCAGCAATTCAAAGCGCGGTCTCACTTGCGGTTGCATGCCGAGGCTCGGATGGATGATCATATTTAGCAACGCGGTTGGTAGGGGAGGCGCTTCGTTGGTCACACGAGCAATGACGATGCGTGACCTCTCAAAATTATAGCACGCAAGCAGAACACGTCAAGATCGTCAGCTCGAGCCTTAAAGGGTCATGTCTGTGCCTGACGAGAAGCCTATGGATGGGCACGGAACGGCCCACTAAGCTAGTTGTGTCATGTCAGCCCGATGCCTAACAGGTCGTACCTTAGCAGGGCGGCTCATTTGACCATCTATAGTCACAACCAAAGGAACATATGGAAGACGTGTACTTTTTGCCTTTATATTTCATAATTACCAAAATCTATAACAAAGATAGAAGTGGGATTATGTGAATTTCTAAGATGAAAACTACTACCACTTTCTACTAGCTTGCAAGTGCATCCAAATAATGCCAATGCATGTAAAAGATGCCAAATTGGAAATACTGTTGAACCTATCATTGTTAGAATTGGATTCTCTTTGAGGGAGAATAATAGGGGGAAAAAAGGGGTCCTAATCGCTTGTGATTCCGATGAATATATAAAGTTGCTCGATCGTCATGCAAAGTGCACAAGGAATGATCTTTAAGGTTCATTATTAGTACCCTCCTTTATCTTTCTATCAGCTGAATGTCCTCTGGATCGGTTGGAATGTTCGTTCGGTCTCGATGTTAGAAGGCTGGATGGATCGATCATCCTGCAATCTTTCTCTCTCAAGGGTATAAAAAAGATGCATGGATGATCCGAGCTTCTTTGCATGCGCTCCTTTTTATAATCCAATACGAATTTGGCTTGCAATCATTTGCGTTATTCTTGCTTTCGGTTTCGGTTTTGGTTTTTGTTGTTTCTCCTCATCTATCTGCTGATCCTTTTGCATATCCACATCACTTTATTCTTGATGAATACCTTGCTGTTTGCTTTATTCTTAGGCTAAAATCTAATTCCCAGTGACCTTTTGGTGCCATCTTTTTGGTCCTGTGCTGATTCGTTTCTTAGTCTTTGAATTGTAGCTTCTTTTATAACGTCTTTGAATTGTAGTTGATGCTGGTTTCCTGATGACCAAGAATATATGACACAGAAAAATGATTGGAAAAAAAGGTATATGGAGGACTGAAGGAGGACATGTATGATAAAGAATAGAGCTCACAGAAACAATTTCCATGCATTATTTTTTAGAACACACAATTTCCTGCATATTATATAGGATCATTTTTAAAATGATACTATCTCTGTCCACGAAAAAAATGCAATTATGAGATGTGTGCCAGTAAAAGAAGCTCAAGTTTGATCAAATTTATAGGAAATAGTATTAACATTTATGTCTCCAAATAAATTTATTATAAAATATATTCTATAATCCAATGATATTTACTTTGTGTTATAAATGTTTGTACTTTTTATATAAATTTAGTCAAAATTCAAACTGTTTGGAAAAGTGAGAATTACATTCTTTTATGGACGGAGAGAGTATGTTAGATGAAAATTTGCTACTGCCATCGTTCCCAAAGTTTATAAAAGTTCTATTACCATTAATAATATTATTAAAAATAAGAATTATCGGCTATATATATATATATATGAAACTTATAATACTGCTAGGTTTTGTTTTTGCCCCTAGAAATGCTTTAACAGCAGAGTATCTTTTTTTACCAAATTACATTTCAAACATGACTAAGAAAAACCGGGGACAGTTCAAAATAGAAAAGATGTTTGAAAATCAGTCCAGATCATCGCGGACAAAAACCCTGCGCCTTTGGATGCAAGATGGTCCCGCTGCTGGAGCTGGACCACCTGATCAAGGTGTGTGCCCCGCTTGAGAGAGAGAGGTCAGAGATGCAGTACAGCAAGAGTGCATCTGCATGCATGCATGCACGCACACCATTTGACTCTCTGTTCTTTTTTTTTCATGCTACTAATTCTAATCTAATCTAAGAGCAAGTATTATAATACAGCCAGCTGCTGGTTGTAAGGCTTCTTTACAGCCTTCTTGCAGCCCACTTATATAATGGTTAGCTCATCACTATTAATACATGGCCCACTTGTCTGTCTCACAGACTTTTTTGATTTTTGTGTCTGAGCCCGGCTGTAAGCTTATAGCCCGTTTTTACTCTCTCTCCTCTTCTCTCTCCTCCACCTCAGCATTTAGCTGGCTTACAGCCTATTATAATACTTGCTCTAATCTAATCCTAATAATTCTAAGCTTGGAGATCCGAGTCGTGTTGTCGCCCCGACCCAGAGCCTCAAAAGAGGAGCCTATAAATCTCCAACGTCGCCAACGCCAATCATGTGTACATCTGCCCTACATGTTGTTGCGTGTTTTGCCCTGCGGCCAACAGGGACCTCTGTTGCCAACTTGCCATGCATGCATGCATTGACCTGGGGAAGAAAGTGAGAATAAAAAAGATTTTATTTTTTTTTAATTTTTATACTTTATGTGTGTTTTCCAGGGCGGTAAAATGGAAATGAACATGGTAAGCAATTAAGCAAACATAAAAATGGTGAAAAGATATGGAAGCTAAAGCAAAAACAATTTTGAGTACTCCCTGTTGTTTTCTATGTTTCCTCATGTTCCACCGGTAACCACGGATGGTAAATTCCTGACTTACATTCATGTATAAATGATTTAAAACCAGTTTTTCAAATAACTTTGGATCGAGAATGACCTTAACCGATGTTATAGTAGTCAAAAAAGATCTATAATTTTGTAATTGACTATTTTTTCATTTCCAATCATTTAGGACTGGTAATTGTATTATAAGATTAATAATTTCAAAATTAGTTTTTTTTAAAAGTTTGACTACTGAAAGATACCAAACTTTATTCAAATTTGTTTAGGTCTCAAATATGCATTAATATTAGAGTGAATAAGAAAGGAATGTATCAGCCACTTAGTCTTAAAAGTAACTGTAAGACGAAGTGGTAAGGAAGCAACACGCCAACACACGAGGTTTGAAGTTGTGAGTTCAATTCCGCAACCACATGCACGTGTATTTTGCGTGAAAATTGTGTGACTTGTGAAAGAAACCATGTGAACTTAGAGTAATCTCTTGCCATTGTTTTCCTTTTTCTTTTCTTTATTAGAGAAAATCATGTTCTAAGTCCTTGACATTACATAGTTCTGAAGTACAGCTGAATACATATTCATGCAAAATCCAAGAGAGAGCAGATGGTAGGATTTATACTCCCAAGATGAAAAATGTTTGAGAAAATATAACTTTTTTTCAGGTTAAATGGATAGGGACAAAATTGTGTGTTAACGGGTGGCCATGTTTTGAAGCATTTCAAAAGAAGCACCAACCAACAAAAGGATATACGATTTGAAGCATATTTACCTAATGTTTAACCAATTCTTTTTCATCGAAAACTGAATTTTCATTTTTCTAATATCATCATCCAAAAGGTATCGAATGAGTGGCTGTACAGCACAGTTGATCCTGATAATACCAAACGCTTATCCCTTCTTAACCCCTCAATATCTTTTGATTGCAACGACATGACAGAGACATGTCAAAAACACTGGTAATCACTGGGATTAATGTGGTCGGCATGCATCGGATTCTTGGGACCGGCCGTGTATGGCTAACTTGTTGGGACCAATTGCAAATCGCTGTACAGAGGATCTCATAAAACACAAAGGGGTTATGTGCATCATCCCAATTTGTTGTTATGTCACAATCCTTGTTTCTTTTCCCTTGCAGCATGGCTTCTCTTTCTTTTTTTTTTTCCCTTCCCTTTTTGTTTCTAAAGCTGTTCTTAATGGCCATGGTACTTTTCACTAATTTGTCATATCAGATCACTGATTTCAACTATTTCATATATGTCGCAGATATTTCTATTTGCAAAAAAACACCATCAGTTCTCATGGGCTCGAATTAACGTTTACACCATGTATTGTTAAGTAGTCTGAATGATTTAGTTAGACAATTTTCATTATTTATAAAAGGTATTGATTGAACAAAATGAAAACAAAACTGAGTTTTGCAACAGAGCGGAAATTATTGTGGTTTATGCATTGGTATAGGTGTATACATATTATTAATATACCTTATTACGTTATGAATGTGTATATATGGCATATCCTTAGATAGTTAGATATTTGATTTGGGGAAGTCGAAAGCATAGAAAATCCGTGCACAAAATTCTTCAAAAAAAAAACTTAAGAAAGGTGTGACAGGAATTGCCATTTTCGTCCATCCTTTTGTGTATATACATAATACATGTGGCTATGGTTAGTTGAGTTACGTGGTGTGTTACTTGCAAGGGAGGTAACTAACTAGAAACCTTTTGTGTTGTGTGTGATCATTTCCTTGGCGTTAAGACACATTAACACCATATCCTCTAATAAATAAATAAAGATACGGCCTTAACACCTTGTTCCAATGCAACTAGGATTAGTGTTTGGAGCTTCTTTAATTTGTGTGCTTTGGTTCGAGAGGGATGTTAGATTTGGTTAGTTGGAACAATTAACAAACATTAGTGTACTTTGCCTTCAAAGTGTTGCCATATATATGTGTGTGTACGTGGCCCTGTTTAGTTGCCCTCCGTTCCGTTTTCTTTATTCCAACAATCCACATCCGTCCGGCAGCAATACGACAGCCATTTTTCTTCTATATTTTAAGAAATAGGAGATATATATACGCACCAAAAGTTTACCACTGAACTTGCTTGGTTAATCTCTTTCTCAAAGCTTTTGGAGGGGATAAAAAGAATTTTAACTTACGAGGGATTTAAATTCCACCAACTAAACAAGCCTAAACTTAACTGCAAAATTGTATACCATGGTTATTTTTATTGATATTTAATAAAAAAATATAAGTTTCTTTTTTTTTTGGTTCTGCAAGTACATGCTGGGATTGAATTGTTGAACATATTTGTATGTTTTTCTTGCATCGTTCTCCCATTTTGTAAAAAAGTTTCCAAATCTAGTGTCAACATTTCAAAGAATTCAACTACGTTACACGTTCATTATTAAGGGCCTTTTTAGATTGGAGATGAAAAATTTTTGGGTGTCACATCAGATGTGTTGGAAGGATGTCGGGAGGGGTTTTTAGACACTAATAAAAAACAAATTACATAACTCGTCTGGAAACTGCAAGATAAACCTATTAAGCATAATTAATCTATCATTAACACATGTGGGTTACTGTAGCACTTAAGGCTAATCATAGACTAACTAGACTTAAAAGATTCGTCTCGCGATTTTCAACCAAACTGTGTAATTAGTTTATTTTTTATCTATATTTAATGTTTCATGCATGTGTTCAAAGATTCGATGGGATGGATGAAAAAATTTTTGGTGGAGAACTAAACAGGGCCTAAAAAAAACTACATTACGTGTAGTAAAAGACTCGGTTCTTGTTTGGATATACACATATCTACCTTGATCTATATGGTTGGAGTAGATTGAGGTAGAACCTAAATTAATTTTCATCTCAATTCACTTCAATACATGTGGAATGAAGTGAATACAAGTTCATTCAAATAAATCCTCAAAAGATGTATAGAACTAAAATTATGAAAATAAACATCACATCAGACAGCACAGATACGCTTGGCTATATACTCCCAAAAGAAAAGATACGCTTGGCTATATACTCCCAGTGACAAGCTTTAAATTCTTGGATTTTTTTTGGAAAAAAAAATGAAACCGATGTCACAGTACAACAGCATTTTTTGTAATCGCATGAATTATCTTCCAAGAATCTGTTCACAAATAAACCAGCTCGTGCACGTACGTGTACAAATTAGTCAGTCCATAGTTTTTGTTGCAAACAAAAATAAAAATAAAAATAAAACGCATTAAGAAGCACAGAAGAAACGAGAAAAGAAATGTGGTTACACGATCAGCTGGGCCTGCTACTACTAGTGCGTAAAAGCCCAAAGGGCCTTCGGCACTCAAGGGCCCAGCCCATTTATCACCCACCTTCCGGAACAGTGAAGAAACCGACACAACGAGAATTTCAGGCGTATCAGCATTATCTGAGAGCGAGATCCATCCACTAATTGCCACAAACACACCAATCATCAATTCAGAAACTTTATTGGTTGCACCGATCCTTCATCATAGATATAAAACCAAATTCTTAGATCTTGTTTAGTTTCTAAAAAATTTCAAGATTCTCCGTCATATCGAATTTTACGGTACATGCACGGAGTATTAAATTTAAACGAAAATAAAAATTAATTACATAGTTTGCCTGTAAATCACGAGATGAATCTTTTAACCCTAATTAGTCTATAATTGGACAATATTTATCACAAACAAACGAAAGTGCTATAGTATCCAAAATCCAAAATTTTTGCCTACTCAGGTTAGTGGAGTCAAAAGTGGCCACTTATCAGATCACTTCAGACAGTGGATCCTTTGCTTTGCCATGGAATTAAAATCCTCACATGAAGTTAAAAATCCGTCGGTAATCTCAGGAAACGTAAAAAAGCCACATCGACCGATTCACAGTTTGAGAAAGGTTAAGTGAAGCAAAGATGATGCACAACAGGTAAAGAATCGTTAAAAATATGGAAGTAACTTGTCAATTGGGCAGAACTAGCTCCAGACCTATGCTAATGTACACCACAGTACCACACCGTTGTTTCTTTTCATTCCAGTTTCTCAAGCTCGCCCATCCTCTCTATAATTGCCTGAAAAAGACACAAGTGATGAGAATGAATGTGCAGCTTGTAAAGCAAAAAAGAAAAAATGTTAAGTTTTCCAGTATAAAGTCTAATGAAACAAAGCACAACAAGATTCTGTGCACATGTATATTAAGCCCAGTTTGGTGGAGCTCTGTCAGCTTTAGCTCTGGCTCCTTCATGGGCTGTAGCTGCTATTTTTATCTCAAAACAAACTAGGAGCCGTTCTTGGCTTAACCGGTTCTGGCTGATTGGCTCCAGCTCCTCTGTACACTCTAGGCATGAGCAGGAGCCAAAGGCATGCCAAATAGGGCCTAAAGATGTTGGACAGCGGAACGTTTAGCTCGCCGAGGTCTCCCTCATCCTGAGCGCTGTCCTTTAAGTGACCAAGCATCCGAAACCATTAATCATCTCCTCATGGGATGTATCTTCACAAGAGAGTTTTGGTTTCGATTCTTGTCACAAGTTGGCCTACAATCCCTCTCTCCTCAGCCCTCTGATCTATCCTTTTTAGACTGGTGGGATAGAGCGACTAGTGGTATCAGTGAAATAATCTCACATGGAATCAATTCTCTCATAATTCTGGGGGCCTGGACGGTTTGGACTCATCGCCACAGGTGTGTCTTTGATGGAGCTGCCCCTGGTATTGGAAGAATTGTGGTCATTGCTAGAGATGAGCGTAATTTATGGTCGTTGGCTGGGGCTAGAGGTATTTCCCTCCTGACTGCCCCACATTCAGATTGCTAAGATCCTTGCGTTTTTTGAGAAAAAAAAGTGGTGACACCAGTGGGTAGTTCTAGGTTACCAATTTAGTTTATTTGCGGTCCCTACATGCATGGATCCATTCATAAAGTTAACTAAAATGCATGAGTTCCAGGTCGACCCAATGACCCAGAAGGCCATAAGAAACAAAACCTGCATTCCTAGTGTCAAGTCATGGTAAAACTGCAAACAACCGGGCATTTAGCCTAGAATTATCTGGGAGTAGCAAATTTAGAAAACCCACTGATACTTGTGTCGTGTCATAGTTTCACTATTTAGTTCAAGTCATTATTAACATCAGCCATCCTGCAATAGTGCAGGCACAACTTGAATAAAAGAATGCTTCTGGAAAGACAGCATAAAATGCTGAAAACCTTTATGTATTCTGTAGAATCACAGGTACTATGTTATTTTTTTTAATACAGAACGAATAAAAGAAGCTACATTTAGAAAAGCAGAGAAATGCTTTGTAATGCGAATACCAAGCTATGCCATTGCCAGCACACCATTTCGTAGATCATATTTAGTTTGGACTCCATGCAGATTGACAATACTAATGTATTCAGTTAATCTCATCTAAGGTAGAATAATTGCACAAAAGAAAAAACTTTTACCATTCTAGAACTCCTACTGTCAAGAAAAAGTTATAGTGATACTATCTAACACAGTAGCACCTATAATGTACCTGACTTTTCAGTAAAAGAAATTATTAATTGATTTTTTAAGTATATTCGGTTGCATCATATACTGGGAAAACAATGGATGCTTCCATCAATATTTTTGATACAAATATCTAAACATAAGGATGACAGTGAATTGTATTATGATGGGAAAAGCAATACCCTTTTGCTTGTTTCTTGAAGCTCTCCAGCAAGAATGAACTCATCCAGTATCAAGTAGACCTGTGGGCACATAGCCAAAAGTTCAAGAAGCAAATTCACAAATGATAGTCAGATACTTTAGTATGGTTTATGAAAGACAAAAACTAGAAAGCAAAAGCAGTCACATTTTGTCTTGATTGTAGCAGAAAAAATGAAGTTTAATGTTTATTTCCAAATATTCAGTTCTAAATAGACTGTTGTGAAAATTTCTTTCCTATTGCCTAATGCAAATACAGGTTGAGTTTTGACAATATAGAGAATGGCTTTTGGTGATCATTCGTGCAACCTCCCAATGCATAGATAATTGTTTATTGAAAACACTAGACTCTAAATCACAGTCAAAATACATATATAAAATTATCATTTGACAACCAGAAGGTACTATATTGACATATAAAAGAAACATGACAAAAACCAGAGTACCAGAAAACAGAGGAAAATAACTAAAAGCTTGTTACTAGTTCAAATAGCTCAGCATGTCATGTATTCACAAGTATCTAACATCTTAACGAGTGCCAGATGACAAACACAACTAACATCAAACAGGTAAACATCTTAGCAGAATGCAATGGTGCTAGCACATATGCATGATTTTGGGCTCAGAGAATGTTTAACTCTAACATATTAAATAGCTTTCAGTTGACAAATGAAACTTTTCGGTATAGTTATCTAAACTGCATAACAGATTACATGTTAACAAAATCAATGCCAGCAGGTGTGTTTTTTTTTTAAGTCTTAGCCAGAATACAGTAGCACTAGCTCAATATATGCAAATTTAGTAACCAATGAACTGGCAATGAATTATTTAGATGGAAATTACTCTTCAAAGTTTAAGTACAAGATGTGAAAAGATCAAAATTATTGAATTATTGCAGATTGCTAGATTAGCCTAGTGAGACATTGAAGTTACCTTGTGGAAGTTAAATACTAAATCAAGTTCACACACATTGCTGAAGAAATGGTCCAATATCTCGACAAACAAATGGATACATTCCAAGTATGCCAATTCATTGTCAGTGATGTCCACGCACATAGAGAAAAAAAGTCCTGCATATCTTCTGTAGATAACTTTGTGTGTGCGGAACTGCAAGAGAAATCCCACATCAGTTACAAGAGTTAGAACAAACAGTGAAATTGAAGACTTTTTTATGGTCATACTAAATATCTCATCATCAGTTTCTGGAAGTTCATAACTGATAGGGCTTTTACTGTCGTATGGGGACATGTATAAATGAAAAGGGAGCAGCAAGAGGATGATAGATGACAACAACAACAACAACAAAAAATGGTATGAGTGTAATGTCTCATGGATAGTAAACATTATCATTTGCCACATATTCACACACTAACTAACATCTCTATCCTAACTCATGTCTTCTAAATCAACAGTGAACAAGATTTGATCTTGCCTTTTGACAAGTTCAAGAACATGAAATTTATGATTCTGACTGAAGTTTGGCAAAATTGACACGTCTAGATTTGGTTGTACTATACTGAGTTTAAAGCTATGCCTACTGCATGCGAGTTAAATTGGACTCACTAAAGAAAGACAAGATAGGCATGAAATAGGAATCCTGCAAATGGTGACCAGAATTTTTTTCAAAGACTAATGATGATGCAATTAAGGGTTTCAAAGATAGGGAAACTCATTATGAATTCGAATTTCCATTGGAAATTCACAATATCTATTCTATTTAAGCATGGATTATTTCAATCCATTTGTAGTCTACGAAGAGTTAACCTATTGTGTAAAACTTCAGAGTTATATTCCTGGTTATCCTAATATGGGAAGATTCTTCAGCAAAACTTAATTCTTTTAGAGAAAATTCCGCAAAAACTTAAATTATTTAGCAAGTCTTGATGATAAGTGTTAAAAGCAAATGCGCTAATTTTAATCATCCAGTGATCTATGTGTATCACGTGTTACACAGCCACCACACAAAATTTAGGAACTTATTAGTGTGCCAAGCAGATTCGGTACCTCAGAATAGCAATTATGAATTTTTTTTTTGAAGAACTCAGGAGGGGAGGCCCCTATCTAAGGGGGTGTTTAGTTCCCCTTTTTTCCCAAAAAATTTTGGGTTTTGGTCCATCATTTTGCAAAATGAAACTAAACACCATGCAAAATTTTTGGCAAAAAGGTGATTATTCTTCATTTTGGATTTTGGCCTCAAGAGGCAAAAAAAACCCAAAAAGAGTCTCAAGATGCTCTCATGAGGGCAATAAATTCTGCATTTTGGATGGAACTAAACATGACCTTGAAAATTTTGGCATTTTGCATTTTGGATTCTATGGGGAACTAAACACCCCCTAAATTGTATTAAAGTTGCAAACTGTACAAATAGCAATTATGAATTATCCCTTTCTTCCAAACAACATCCCCAATCTAACGACAAAATACCCTAATCACACATGTGATCAAAATCAAGAGCTCGAACCACCCACCTCGACAAAGTTGGTGAACTTGGGGTCCCGATTGACCACGAGCCGATGCACCTGGATTCACAACAACAAAGAGCCAAGAAACACCACCACGGGATCAGCAACGCCCAAACCAAAGCCGGAGCTAGAATGCGGCACCAAGACCAAATCTTTCTTCTCTACCAGCAACAGGGCTCACCTCGTACTCGACCTTGTGCTTCTCGGAGTCCTCGAGCGGGACGTAGTACTTGGCCAGCCGCGTCTTCCCCTGCCGGTTCTGCAGCAGGATGAACCGGATCTGCGCAGGCGAGGCAGATCGAACCAAGGTGAGGAACAGGAAAGAATCAAAGAAACTATTGGGGAAATCGGATGCGGCGGGTTGGTTACCATGGCGGAGGACGACGGGGATGCCTGAGAATTGAGAAGGGCAGCGGCGTGATATGGGAGCGAGGGGAGAAATGAGTACGAGTTTTCGTTTCTCTGTTCTTCCGGATCGCGGCTTTGCTGTATACTTGCTCAAAAGTCTCAGTTATTAGGCTGTCCAATGTGAAGGGTTGGCACGTTTGTTTCAGTATAAGGCCTTGTTTACTTCCATAATTTTTTAAAAAATAGGAATAATAGCAGTTTCATTTGAATTTGATAAATATTGTCTAATTATGGACTATAGGCTAAAAAAATTCGTCTCGTCAATTTCGACCAAACTGTGCAATTAATTTTTATTTTTATCTATATTTAATATTCCATGCATACGTCTAAAGATTCGATGTGATGGAGAATCTGAAAAATTTTGTAAAATTTTTGGAGAACTAAGGCCCTGTTTAGTTTCCCATCCAAAATTTTTTCATCCATCCCATCGAATCTTTGGACACATGCATGAAACATTAAATATACATAAAAAA
>Ga0182004_10000806_pt1 | contig 20930 bp, 13 predicted proteins | sample Sormic07211540_1_FD_120479 | JGI IMG/M metagenome (GOLD analysis project Ga0182004, IMG submission 120479) | Endophyte microbial communities from Sorghum bicolor roots, Mead, Nebraska, USA - 072115-40_1 MetaG | ecosystem: Host-associated > Plants > Roots > Unclassified | place: USA: Nebraska...
CCTCTGACATACTCGCTGTGATGCATGTGCGTGTATCATGAATGGTTAATCTGTGGATATCTGAAACAGACTAATCTTGCTGCAACTGTGGAATAGTGTCTACCAATGTTGCAGAATGTCTTTGTTGCAGTTTACGATTTAGATAATTGTCTAATATAAGCTTGGCATATTTTGGTTTTACTTAGAAAGCTGTACAAACTTGTTCCAAAGTTGGTTTATTAAAATTGCAGGTAATTAAGTTGATATTAGTCATCGCTCCATCGAGCTAATCCACCGTCACTCCATGAGGGTATGTTGCTCTTCATTGCTGTGGAGCAATATATGTTTGAGGGAGATGAGGATAGGTGAGACGTGTTTTCTGTGATATTACCTCATATCCTTGACATGTTGAACGCTACCTAAGACAATTATCCAAGTGTATTTAACTAAATTTCTTTAAATGTCTTACACTTTTCATGCTTCTGTATAGATGGAATAATTTAAGATGCATTCTATACAATTTGTTCTAAGATCCTGTCCAAACATGTGACAAAAAAAATCCTGCTAGAGCTATCATTTTCGTAACCTATGACAAAAAAATATGGCCTGACATATTATCTCTGAAATATCAGATTTGACTTGGAAAAAGTAAACATGCAAAGTATGTGTTACCTTACCTTAAGATAAACTTGGTAGACAAAATCATCGTAGCTTGAACTTACATTCTCTGTCATGTTAAAAACTACGTATTTATAAGGGAGTGCATAAGGAAGTTCCTTTACTGCCTCTTCAAATATTTCAATTGCAAGGGTATGTTGTTTGATTAAATGGCTAAAGGCATCAACTCTCATTTCTTTTACTCACTTTTCTTGGAGTCCAATTTTCCATCAGAGTCTTCGGCTAACGGTCGTCTATATTATATTTGCCACAATAGATGCTCTGTAGTATAAACAATGTCAATTTCTTTCTAAACACTAATCAAGCAAACAATAGCTATATCTATGATTAAAGTGGGCAACTAGATATCATCCATCACCCATTGATATCTATGACTTCTGATATGATGTCTAATGAAGTGTGGCTTCTCTATGGTGCTTATCTGTATTAGATAGTAGTTAATTCAATCCATCTTCATATACTGTTTTTTGATCTGAAAATGTAAGGCTATTAGATTTCTTGTAAATTACATCCACGTGGGAAAGTTATCCTATAGCTAATCTATTTTTTTTACAAGATCCAACCTTCTATACCAAGCTACCAGCTCACCTGCAAGCATATTATTTTGTACTGAAAATTTTAACTTTTTCAACTATGCTCATGTGGCCTGCTTGTGTGCGCATAAGGGGCTTATAGGTAGAAATGCAAATGCCATTATGTGCAAGACATTTGTGTTCAGACTATGGGGTCAAGTACTCAAGTTGTATCTAGATTTCTTCTTGTATGTATACGATTGTTATCACTTATTGCTTAATATCTTCTGATATAACTATTTTGTAGTTTCACTCTTTGAGGCCTATTGACACTTTTATACTGTGTTAATTATTCATGTATACAGAAATCTTGGATTCAACAATTTCATTTTATTGCCCTCTATGGTTATTTTCTTTTGTTTTATTTTCAGGGTCTTGACCTTGCTGAAATCATAGTAGAATCAGATAAACGTGGGATAACATTTGACAAGTTACTAACCGTCCTTATGATGTACAAGGAGGCTGGACTCTTTGACCCTATTTCCAGCTCTGTTGAAGTTACCGAATTCACAGTAAGCGCTCTTGAATCCTTGTGTTCGAGTCTATGTCCTTATATAGGTTCCTTTGTCAGTTCAAAAGTCATGGTTGAAATTAGTGTTCGCTGGTTCGCCGGTCTGAAAAGCCATGACTGAAATTAGTGTTAGCTGATTTGCTGTGAGAGAAAGACACTGCTGGCTGGCAGAAAAAGTACGACTGATAAGACAAAAATGGGGACATGTTTCGTGAGTGCATGCATCTATCTCATTATCTAGTGCACAGTGGAACGCTGGCCTACCATTTTTTTAGGGAGAAAAGAGGGTGGATTGGGAAGGCTTGCCTGCAAGTCTTGTACATTTGAGTTTCTGACAATAGAGGCTTATACAAAAGCTATTTGGCAGAGTCTTATTCTCAAATCTATTTCTCCCATATGGCCATATTTTGCAGATAAAAGATGCTTACACCCCCAACTTTTTTAGGACAACTCCACCGACTTCCGGAGTGGTGCAACAAGGATGACGATGTGAAGCTCTCCTTTTGCCAAATCAAGGGCATGTACTGAATGGAGCTGCCTTAACCCTATGCCCACATGAACGAAAAATGTCCGTCCCTGCCTCCAGATTACAATAGGACTAAAGTTTGCTAGTGTTAACCAGATATGCGGTGTGCTTTTTATCCACGCTGCCTTGTAGCTATTGCTTCAGCTGTACATAATACTACTATGATATATTAGTACTGTGGGTATGTACTGCTTGTCTTTGAGATGCACGTATGGAATGTATAGGTAACTTATGTGAGACTTGCTCGAATAAGGAAGATCATAATCACACAAATGTACAGTATGCCTAATCTTTTCACCCGCGTTTACTTGTGTAACAGAAGAAAAAAAGGTAAACTGTATGTGCACCTTTGAAGTTTGGACTGAAAGCTAGTAATGTGAAAGTAAGCAACCTGAGGATCTGTGTGTATGGCCCGAGTCCACGGAATAGGAATCAACCAGAGTATCAAAAATCAAATTTGATGAATGACATCTGTCTCTGCTACCAAGTTCTCTCTGCAGCAGCAGTTTACCGTGGGAAGCTTGTGCTGATCAGAAAGTAAATGTTGCTCAACCTTCAGAGCGCAGAGCCATGATCTTGTTATCATTTCCACGCGACCATGCTTCACCAACGCAAGTCGTAGTTTGATCTAGCAAGGTCTCAACTCTCAACGACAGGGATCGGAGTGGAGAAACGAGAAGCCCATCCCGATAAGACATGGGGCTCCCCGACGCACCGCCAGCAGATCTCCCCTTCCCTGGCCTCCTCGTCGTCGCCCATGTGGAAACGTTTTTGCGGCTTGGGATGCTGATCAGCAGGAGTGTTCCTTGGTGCTTTAACGCCTGTGCAACTTATGGAGGAAGGCATCCGTAGTAGTAGTAGTGTAGGACAACTGTAGGAAGGCAAGGGAAGCTGGGGCTGTTCAAGAATTGTCCCCCTATAAAGACATGTTTGGTTGGCGCTAGTAAAGTTTAACTCCCGTTAAATCGAATGTTTGGACACATACATGAAATAGTAAATATAAATTATTTACGAAACTAAAAACACAGCTAGAGAGTAATTTGCGAGACGAAATTTTTGAGCCTACTTAGTCCATGATTGGACGCTAATTACTAAATAAGACGAAAATACTATAGTACCGGTTAAACTTTAATACCCCGACCAAACACCCTAAGTATGGCGAGAAAGATGAGTTTCTAAAAGAAGATTCAATCGAATGCTGACGCCACCTCGCTCATCTGTTTCTGACGCCGCAACCCCTCACGTCAACATGGTGTTGACCAAGCTAAGGGACCGGCCCGCATGACTGAGGGTGTCGATGTGCCTCCGCTGCAACGCCGCCTGAGGTCTCCATCTTGACAAGGGCATCATGTTCGTCGCGTTTAAGGAGGACCTCACCGAGGGCGAGAGGCACATCGGCGCCGTCAAGTTCTTCCGCTTCTACTTCAAATGCATCCACTACTTTGTAGAGATAGCTGTCAAGACTAACCTAGAGAACTTCGACTACATGGTCGAGGCCGATGCCATCCACGAACGGAGTATAGTTACTGAACATTTACACTCCTCTATAAATCCTTGAGATTTTGTCTTTCTAAATTCGGTCCAAAAGAGCTGCTTCCTCCGTCCATATAACTGGTAAGTGATAAGCATATTTTGACTAATGTTAGATTTCAAATTCTCTTACAATACATTTCAGTTCTTAAAGCATTGAGAGATGTCTTGCTAACCCAAAATTTATGACCTAAACTTTCATAAATTGACTGGTTATTGATCGAAATCTGTAAAATTTGTTTTTCCCCTCCATATCTAAAATACACCTATAATTCCAAGATGGAGAAAGTATTATTCAATTGATCAGGAACTCTAACCGTGTGTTTGGTTGGAGAGCGGGGCGAGCCGGGTCGGAGCGAACCCATTCCCGTGGCTGTTTGGTTGGAGGATGGAAGGGTTGGGTTGGCTCCAGAGTGGAATATTCCTCTCAGATGCGGGTTGGACTCGTCCGTCAAAATCTGGCGGACGGAGCCGCTCCAACCGGGTCGATGTTCACCAAACACTGAATTCCTTCAACCAAACACTGAACGGAGCCGCTCCGTCCCCAATCCTTCAACCAAACACTTGGGTATGTCCCTAAATCCAAATACAACCAAACACTCTTTTGGGTTGGCTCCGTCTCCAAAAACTGGGTTGGATCCAACCCAACCCACCCAACCCCAACCAAGAGCATCCATGCATGTTTTCTAAAAACACTCACCTCATCTCCTTTACTTTTATAAGACCTCGTTCAATTAATTCCCTTCCCAAGAGGATTGGATAGTATCCTCTTGATTGGACTTGTAAGAGATTTAATACCACTCAACTGCCTTCAATCTCCTCCAATCCCTACCAAAGCAAGCATTTTTAGATAGTCGATGAATAGCTCGGTAGATTGATAACTTCATAGCATTAGACCAATCTCAATAGAGTTTCATTCATATTAATTAATAAAGAGAGAGATCATAATAGTTTTATAGGAGTAAGAGTTTTATAGGGATAAAACTCTTCTACACTGTTTTTAAAATATAAATATATTGAAAACTGAATCATAAAACTTTCACTGAGTATGACCTTACAAGTGAAAATAGACTATTAATTTTGCACAAGTATAGTCTAAGACTTCACTCCATTTCAACGTACTCTCTCCGTCCAAAAAAAAGTCGCTTTTTGAGAAGTCAAATAGTTTAAGACTTTAACAAAATTTATATTAAAATATACTAACATTAATGATAAAAAAGTACTCGCTCTATCCTTTCAACTCCTAGAATCCATATCAGTCAAATGTTTTTAAGTTTGACCAATTTTATAAAAAAGAGCATCAATATCTATGACATAAAATAAATGTTTTATAAAAATATATTTTATAATAAATCTAATGGTGTTTATTTTTACTATAAATCTTAGTGTGTTTTTTTTAAGAAATTCGATTAAAATTTTAAAAGTTTGACTTTGGACAACTCGAGTTGAAGCTTTTAGTGACATAGAAGAGTATCATTAGATTAATTATAGAATATATTTTCATACTAAATTTATTTAGACACATAATATTAATACTATTTACTATAAATTTGATCAAACTTTATTCTAAATTTATTTAGAAACATAAATACTAATATTACTTATTATAAATTTAGTTAAATTTGGGTCAACACTGGCACGTATCTCATAATTGCATTCTTTGAATTCTTTGAAGAACGGAGAGAGTATATATTAGACTTTCATCTCCTTTTAAGTTAGATAGGTCTCATAGCAGGCACATACCAACATGACCTTAATTAATGGTGTAATCTAAAAACATTCAGCAAATTTCTTAGGTCAGTGCTAATATTCAATTAGCTACATTTAGTATTTTTTTAAAAAAAAATAAGTCATATAACATATGTCCTTCACACATGTTAACATTATCCCTTAGTTCTAAAATTTTAAATAGTTATGGTTTTTCAAAGCAACATAATTTTGCTATATATCCATATAACATAATTTTTGCTATACATCTAGATATCTTGATATACAATATATTTAGATACATAGCAACAACTTATAATTTGGAACAAAGTACAAGATGCAATACAACTCAATGTAACGTTTGTTATTGCATCTAGATATACTAATTTGAAAGCAAGTCCATACAGATGCGATGCATCTCCCCGATACTTGGACTGGCACAAGCGCCATTCCCATTCTGCCGATATACCAATCTACCGTAAACTAGCACATACCTGGATTAGCATTTCCAAGCCTTTAACACAAATGGCAAAGGAAATTACATCCATGATAGGCATAGGCATGACAAAAAATTTGCTACGGGTAACACTGCAAGTGCTTTGTCAAGGCATGACCCAAAATTTGCTACGGGTAACACTGCAAGTGCTTTGTCAAACAACTCTGAACTCATGACAACATATCCAACAGCTTGGATGGCACCATGTCAAACAGGAGAGCAGAGATAGATTTATGTTCCTCATCAAGATAAATTTTGGATGGCAACATGAGCTTAAAATAGCACAATAATTTTAAACATATTCAACATGACAGTAAGATTGACTGAGCCATGATTGAAATAAACTTGATATATAATAGCAACACCAAGTCGTCTAGACTAGATAACATCGACAAGATGCAAAACATCCCTCATGTGTTGGTTGCCCTGGTGTATATCTGCTGGCTGGAATGAACAGCGATCATCCTTATGAGCCCCCTTGCCATCAGATCCTTAATGGCCCTCCGTGCCAAGGATCCATTGATCTGTGGAACAAAATGAGAAAAAACTTTGCTTTAGTCATAAGCTGATTTAATGAGATAAATTGAATATACAGCACAAGATGCTAAGCAGGTAGTTCAACAAATAGCAAGCAACAAGTAGGAGAAACAAATACTAGATAATGCACCAAATGCAAACTCAACTGCGAAATTTGCAAACACAAAGGAAATAGCTCTGAGGAATGGAACCCTTCTAGTGTGGAGAACAGTAACTTCTGCATACAATCCTAAGAATGTGATTAGTGGTAAAAGGTTGTATTGCACTCAACCACATAAGAGACTACAGTGAACATCCGTGTACCAGGACTGGAAATGAGGTTTTAGTTTTTACATTACAAATGGTAAGTACAGACATGTGAATGAATCATTCGTCTGCAACTCTATAAGCTAGTGAAGTAATAACAAACACGAAATGTGATTTTGTATAAAATCATCAAGCCTTACAAAGAATACAGATATATTGGACACTCCAAACTGATCTTATATCCCAAGTGACTGCACTGGTCGCAAAACAGTTTATAAACAATCTAACCAATGCAATTAGCCACATAAATTGAAAGGAAGAAAGGATAAGCAAAGGCTACCTGACAGGCCACAAACAAGTAAGCTGCTTTCCTACAATCGTATCCAAACAGCTGAACAAGGTCTACAGCCCTCGTCAAATTAAGCACGACGAATTGTTTTGAGCGACACAGAAAATCTATCTATGCAAAACATACGGACTAGAGACCTGTTTGATGCAAATCTAAACCCATCTACGTAAAACATAAGAGAAAGAAATTGACGCGCTAATTCTACAGGAAACTACAATATCATTTGGGGAATCATGCCGAGTTCATTCACCAGATGCTTAACAAACAGGCCACAACTACAATGTTGAGGTCCTATCGTCAGGAAGGCAGTAAGGTACACAGCAGGAATCGATACAAGTTCCATCCATGTGAAGCCGTGAAGGCGATGTACATTACCCTGAGACGCTCGGAGAGCACGGACGGGGTGATCTGCTTGTACTTGGGAACCTCGGAGAGCAACTTGTCGTAGGTGGCCTGGTCGAAGAGCACCGCGTTGTTGACCTTCTCCTTCTGCTTACCCTTGCTCCACTTCTTCTTCTTCTGCTTCCCGCCTCCGGACTTAGCCGGCTTGGACGACGGCGGCGGGGCCTTATCCTTCTTCGGGGCCTGAGAGAACAACCGAAACGGTCAGCAATAGACGGTCGGGCCGCGGATGCGTGGTGAGGAGAGGAAAGAGATGCACCATGGCGGAGGAGTGAGGCGAGCGACGGAGAGGAGGGCGGCGGCGGCGGGAGGCGATGCGTGTCGGGCGAGCAGAAGGTTTTTATAGCGAGCAGGCTCTAGGGTTTTGAGGTGCTGATGCGTGGCTCTCCACCGTCTGATCCGATCGGAGGGTTGGAACTGCATTTTCGGGGATGCATATACTCGTTTACGCCCCCATGTCTGCAAAAATTGAAGCACCACCCCTACCACTACAGCACGCTCTACGCATACATGCAGAGTACTCCATGTTTTATCTATTTATTACATAACACTCCCTAAGAAGGACTGTACTAGTGCACATGCAAAAATTTTAGGAGGGTCAAAATTAAAAGGTAGCACAGCCTGGCGTTGTTATTCCAGTTCCAAGGTCCAAGGCGTCCAGAAGCCGCTCCCAGCAACTCATTTCTTTCTTCGAGAGAGGGCAAATCGGCAAGGGGAGCGCAGCGGAGCGCAAGGGAGCGGGTGACGTCATCGTCCTCCAGGGTTTCTCGATCGGCGGCGATGGCGACCAGGGCGGCGGCGAGGTTCCTGCAGCGCAGGCTCCTGTCTTCCGGCGGCAAGGTCCTCAGCGAGGAGGAGAAGGCCGCCGAGAACGTGTACATCAAGGTCCAGATTTCTCCCCTATCTCTTGCCCTTCCTTCCTTGCTCTGTTGTGGTACCTGCTAGAGCCTTCGGTTCCTGATCGAGACGCGATTGTGGGTATGTTGACCGATGATGCGATTTTAGGACTCGCCTCTAGTTCCGGAAGTGTTGGAGCGGAGTTGCGATGTGTTATTTCTGTGTGACCGCGTGCTTGTGGTGACCTTCGCGCGTGTTGGGACATAGAGAATGGAGTTTTTCCCTAGGATTCCTTGTTGCAGTGTGGTTTAAGGAAAAAGGATTGTGCTGGTGACGTATGGTGTGAACAGTAGCTTGCTGTTGAAATTGGAGTGGTCCTGTTGCAGTGTCGATATATGTGGTCAAATTGTTGATTATCTACCTCTGCCTTGCTTCTGTTCTTTCTTAATACGGTTTTGGTTGAGATGCATGCTACTTAATTATGTGATGTGATGCCTGAGATTGTGCATCTTTTAGTTTCTGGAACGAGTTCATGAATAATTGTTGCTGCTGAGTATGGTTCCATGTAGGGACACAAGGTGGTTGGTCCATGAACTCACATATTGGCTATTTAAGTGTCTACCTGTTGTAACCCCCTTAAAATTGGCTATATGCAACTCACTTGCCTCCCTACTGACATCCTAGGACTCACTGCTTATACTTAGTTTGAAAGTGTGGTTTTTATATGAGCTATTTTGCATTCATTTTATTGAGGTTAAGGCCTCATCTTTCTTACACTACTGTTAGGGAACAGCACTAGTTGGGTGATAGAATCACAGCTTATGATAGCTTGAGAAATCCATACATGCTAATTTTCTGTTTTGTTGTTGCGTATCTGGTTATTTTCCTGTTGCTAAACTATGTTCAATGATGCATAATTGTGCTACTAAACTGATGCATAAATATGTTGTGATGATGTTATCTGCATAAGCATATGTGCTTGTATCATGGATATGAATGCTGTGACAGTAGCAGGTTTTGACTTTTAGCCGTCAAAATTATACTGATGCTCTGCTAAATGTAATGCATGAAATACTTGAGTTTTGATGTGTCCTGTCCACCATCTATACAAGCCTGGGGCCCATGGTGGTATCCGCAAGTGTTGTGGCTTGAGCAATTTTTTGAGGTTGCCTTCTTTTGCTGCAGAATGTGGTTTAAAACTTGCTGTTCATTAGTGAAATTGTATAGTATCCTGCACAACTGAGCCAGTAACACATCAATTTATGTCTGACCATACTTTTGGTCCTGTTGGTCTGCATCTGTTTGAGATGTAGATTTATTTGTTTTTGCAGTCTTGACTGAGTGTGGGTTATTTTTTGTTCTGATCATAAGCTCCTGTTACTGTCAGATTGTTGTGGGCTCATTGAAAAGTATATAAGTTTTTGTTTTGTTTTGTTTTTTTGTTTTTTGGTATATGATGATTTCATTGGATGACAGTTTTGCTGTCTTCTTACAAAGCATCCATCACCATTTTCAATAAACTAGTGCATAAATATCTTGTGACCCACAACATTTTTTTTCTGGAATCATGAATGTGAATGTTGTTTGTGTTGCAGGTTTTCACTTGTAAACCTTAAACCATAGATTTTGAGAGTTATGCTATCCACGTAAGCCTGTTATAATTGGATTTTGATGCCATCTGTTTATTTTAGCCTTTCTTAATTAATTTAAAATTAATACTGCTGTGGAAACTTGTGCTACTTGTGAATACTTCATTTGGATAAGCTTTTTTGTTGCCTCTTTTGAAGTAGAAATTCTTTAGGTAACTTTTTCAGTTTATTTCTGACTCTTTGAATATGTGCTGCCATTATTCTCTTGATGCCACGATAATGACATGCCATTTGCCTTCTGATTTTACTGCAGAAAATGGAACAAGAGAAGCTGGAGAAGCTCGCACGCAAGGTTTGCAAATACACAATATCTCTATTCTCTAAGCATTGAATTGGGCAGCATCCATTTATGTTCGATCCAGTGTTGTCGTAAACGGACTACGACTGTGTAGTCCATTTACACACCATTTAAACACTATATGCTGACTAGCCATGTCCATTTAATCAGCTGTTTATCCCATTTAGTTGACTGTGTAGGCTGAAAAAAGGCTAAACGATAGACGCCCAACTATTTACCATTTAGTGTTCTGGTGAACATTGGTTCAATCAGAATCTTCTGCTTTGTTGATGCCGTGTGTTTTACTAATTCTTACTTGGAATCATGAACGCTTTACTGGTGTATGTCTTTGGTTATATGTATGTTTGCCCTTGTTGAGTAGGAGTTATGTGTATTTGTTTTGTTGCTGGAGATATGAAATCGTAAAACTATCTGTCACTCTTACACAAGATGTAACATTGATTCCAGGGACCCAGTTCAGGACAGCAAGCTTCATCAACCACAGGCTCTGCAGCAAATGATGTGAAGGTTGGCGCTGGGCCAACAGAGTCAGCGTCTGCAAGTGTGTCATCCGACAAGAACAGGAACTACGCTGTCCTGGCAGGCACAGTTGCTGCCCTGAGTGGTCTGGGTTGGTATCTATTGTCAAAGCCTAAGAAGTCGGAGGAGGTTGTGGACTGAAGAGGGGCTTGTGAATGCAAACTGCGGATGGTCCTTATTCACCTTGGTTTACTTTCTGCGCATAGACTGCACCTTCTGGAAATAATTGTTGAAATGTACTCTGCACTACTTCTGTTTTGAGGCCAGTTTCATCACCGAACCTTGAAATACACTCGAGACGTTCAGTAGTAGCCCTCGCTTGACAGATTGCAATGTTGAGTGATGCTTGTAATGCTGCCTACATTGTTTGCTGGAGAGGTTTTTGGGTACTGATGTTTTGAATGTAAACTTGTTGCCACTGGCCTGGCGTAGTGCATCCTATGATAATGAGGCTCTGTTTAGTTCCCTGTCTAAAATTTTTTTATCCATCCCATCGAATCTTTGGACACATGCATGGAATATTAAATGTACATAAAAAAATAAACTAATTATACAGTTTGGTTGAAAATCGCAAGACGAATCTTTTAAGTCTAGTTACTCTATGATTAGCCTTAAGTGCTACAGTAACTTACATGTGCTAATGATAGATTAATTATACTTAATAGATTTGTCTTGCAATTTTCTGACGAGCTATGTAATTTGTTTTTTTATTAGTTTCTAAAAACCTCTCCCGACATTCTTCCAACACATCCGATGTGACACCCAAAAAATTTTCATCTCCAATCTAAACAGCGCCTGAGAATGACCTGTTACACGCGTTCCTAATCCCATATGCCTTCGCCGCAGCGGCTGTGTATTTTCCCAAGCATTTCTATAAGCATGCAATGGCTATATAATTAGGCGAGAGCACTTTTTAGCACATACTCTAAATATGACATCTTACTGAACAAAGTGAAGAACCAGCTGATGACAAGGTACGGTAACAAGGAAAAGAAATGTTGGGATGTAAGTGTCTTGTACTCCTGGTTGTCCAAAGATTAGGCTCAAGGTGCGCTTAATTGGAATGGGCAAATACATGTTTTGCAATGCCTGTTGGCTATTAGATATTTCAGCTTCAATCCTAAACCCTGGAATAACTAAGGATTGAGATTTGCACAGTAGAAGAGTAGGAGGCGATGAGTGAATTCCAAGCCCGAGGGATTCTTTAGTGGGCTGGCTAATTATGGGCCTTAGCGAACCCATTTCCCTGCGGCTTGGCTAGCACCGACGCCTTGTTGGTACTAAAGAGCCCGCGCCTGTGCGGAGCGCAACTCGGATTAGTCCCACCTCGGGGACTTTGGATGAGCGGAGCCAGAGGAACGCTATAAAACAAGACCCGGGGCACCAGAGCAACTCATACCTTTCTCGGCCTTTTGGCTAAGATCAAGTGTAGTATCTGTTCTTATCAGTTTAATGTCTGATATGTGGGCCATGTGTCCACTTCGATATTAAATTTATTTTTTGTGGGGGAGGGTCCATTACAGTAGCTTGCTACTGGGGCCCTCGTGTGTCGCTCGGGCATTGCACTACTGCCCTAGCCTGGCGCGCCCCAACCAAATAAAAATCAATTGTTCTTTAGGCCTGCTGGTAACTTAATAAAGGGCCCATTTGGTCGCTTGTTGGGCCTCCAGTTAACGAGACTAAACGAGGAACACAAACAGATGCGTTGGCAGTTTGGCATGTAAACGGGGCCTCCACGCATATTGCACCAACATGCTACGGCCACCATACTATTTAACAAGTTCAGATAGATGGCTAGAAATGTTTTCAAAGTAAAACCAAATAACACCTCTTAAACTTGGTTGTTTGCGCAATGTCTCCAAAACGCTGTATTTCCGTTAGCAATAGTGGAAACGCTGTATTTCCGTTAGCGATAATGGAAATGGGCTCCGATTCATAAAGTAACCTCTTAACAAGGCCTCCTATATGCATTTAACTCAACTCTACATATCAAGGTCACTTAGTAGAAAGATGACAAAACTGACCTACTTTCACCTTGATAATAATTCTTTCACAAAACTTGTGCGACTTGCCTGCACGAAGCTGACCAGCTGATGGCGCTATGTGAACCGCGCATAAGACATAATTCTCTTCTATGAATAAATGATACTGAACAACCAATAACACAGGAAAATGGAGGCTTCTGCTGGGAGAGGCAGCCGGCAGCACAGTTGCAAAGACCAAAGGAATTTACAAAAGGCCGAGATGAGGCCGGGAGGCTGCGCCCGTCACGCAGCACGATCTGGCCATCCTCGTCCTTGTCGAACACCTTCTCGATCAGGTCATTCCAGCTCGTGCACTGCCTGGACCACGCCGGCGGGAAGCTCTCGCTCCTCTCCGGCTGCTGGTGGCCTGGTGCTGCCCGACGTCGTCAAATGTTCCATAAGGCGACGGCCCCCTAGCGTCAGGCACCGACAGCGTGATGGCCCTATAATACCCCTTACCGATGCACATCAGTGTCCTAATCCAAACATATGCGCGTGGAATGGCACTCTTTCAGCCGACTAGCTATATGGCTGCTTACATGGTGCATATATGCATGCAAATATGAAACATGCAACGTTACACGTCCGAGAATGACATTGACATTGCTCAACACAATTCCAGGGAGTAACCATTAGTTTCATTCCATTCAAACTGAAACAGTTACAGCATACATTGCATCACTTACAAACTGCACACATTGCAGGCGAACAGTCCGTATAGGCAGTGATAGGCTCAGCCCATGCAAAACGGAACAGACAGAGCAAAGCGAACAAGTTTTATTATCTCCAACTCCCAGAACTAAAACTGTAATTTGCAAAAGTATTAACTACTGGAGCATCGCCAAGAACAACCTACAGCTGCCACTGTCAATCCGTCATCACAGCTGGAGCATGCTTCACATCTATATAAAATTGAATCCAGGCCATAGCTTCATATGCTTGAAACAGTTGATCAAATATAGATGCAGTCCCAACTCCCAATCAACAATGCCTTCAGCACTGGCAAATTTTCTGAAAACAATCATTTACGAAATAAATTGAATGAATAGTAGTACTGGTTAATTTCAAGAGAAACGAAACTTAAAAAAAAAAGGGGGGGCAACAGGGTAGAAGATCCAAGCATCAGGCGAATAGCATCGTAAAGAATCAGCCAAAAAAACGTATCACAAAAAAATCAACTTGGCAGAACCCAAAATATAAACATAAAATACATTTATAACCAGCTTACCAGCGTGAAAAATGCATGCATAAACCCTGCCGAAATTGATGTGCACCAGTAAAAGTCTAACGATGTCTGTGACTAAATAACTTAACCTTGAAATACATGCATAGACCTTGAAACCTTGCTGTTCCTCATAAAAAAAACTTAAAAAAAATGAAATTCTGTATATAAATTAACCTAGTCGATTTCTTTCCAGTTTCCTTGATGTTCATGAATGATAATTGATAGAAGTCATTTTCATGAAAAAAGAAAGATCAGAGGAGCAATACATCAAAGCTACTAAATAATTTTATGTTCGCTTGTTCAAATAGTAGTTTAAGGAAACCCATTATTTTCTCCAAAGAAAAGCAGGTGCACGGATCAGCTGGATCTAGATTTTCCTACATATCTCATATTACCGGGTTGAGATACTTAGTTTATCCTTAAAGGGTCAAAAGGCATAATTTTTACATGTTGAAAACAAAATTGTATTAAGATGTCACTTTAAACAATAATGGTTTAGTGGAAGCCATATACATAAAAGAAGTCCAATGCTATTAAATTGACTTCCCAGAGTGAAGACCCTATATTCCAAAAGAAACTATAGCAGTTTCCCTAGAGTTAGCTCAAAACAGTTTATACTTAACATGAAAGTTGACATACAAAACCTGACAATTTTCCAAGCAGTTAGAAGGCTATACAAGCTATGAAGGAGATTGTAGTAGACTAGTGCACCAAAATTTGCCTTCACATTCTCTATTTGAAATTTGATATTTCCAGAGGAATGAAGTTAACCTCATAAAATCCATTACACTATCTAGTATGATTAAAATTTCAATTTCGATGAGAAAAATAAACTTGAAGAATGCTAATTCTTATCATGATCAACCCTAAATCTAAATTTCTATCAATAGTGTATGACCATACATTCAGAAGCTCCTCAACTTTCAACACAAATGAAGTCCTCCAATCACACAATTTGAAGTCACATAATCTGCAGTCTAAATGATACAAGGTTCTTCTCAAATGAAACAATTATTGACTGAAATCCATATGTACTGTGAGTTGTGACCAATCGTGGAAGCAATCGGCATATGAGTAACAACTAACAAGCATCAAGTTATTATGGCATCGAGAGTTTGAAACACGCAGAGGAGTGGGTGATGGAGCTCTCTCTTAGTCTCTTTCTTTCATGCAGGCTCAGACTAAGAATTGCATATAGTGTCATAGACTCGTAGTCATAATGTAGTTCATATACTATTTTTAACTATATTCATAAAAGGAAACACCTATCTTGCACAACTCACTGTATACATGAGCCCTACAGCAATATATCACTTTGGCACCACCGCAACTGGAATGAAATGCAATAGATGTGATGACTCATTGTCAGCATTTCCTAAAAGGATGAGTAGAAAAATGTCCATGTGCAAAAAAATAGATTAAAAAGAAAACCAGAATAGTCATCCTATCAGCACTATTATTTTGAATTACCAAAACATGTAAATTAAACTCTCCTCTATCTTCACTTTGCTATCCATTCCAGCAGCAAAAGAATACCTGAGAGATCATCGATGTTTTACTCTAATGAGGCAATGCCTCCTCCACCTCCTTCCACCCCTCAGTTTTATCTGGGAACTTCTCCTTCATCTTCTCAATGATCCCCTTTGCCTCATCGATCCTTGAGCTCCCAGCAAGTCCATTCACAAGCATTTTCATGGTCGAGAAGCATGGCACCCAATTCTTAGCTGCTATCTCATTGTATACTCCAAGGGCAGTGTCAAAATCATCACCCTTACAAAGGTAATGAATAAGCATAAAATAGAAATTGATATCTCCAACAAGCCCCTTCCTTCCCATCTCCTTGTACAGACGTTTTGCTTCCTCCAAATCCCCCTCCTTACAGAATCCATAAATCAGATGATTGTAGGTCACCCAGCTTGGCTTTGTGCCCTTCTTCACCATCTCGTCCACTAATGCCCTCGCCTCACCACTCCGACCGAGTTTGCACAAACTCTGCACCCTCACATTGTATACCGGCAGGGACTCACCACATCCATTCTTCTTCATGAGCTCTAATACCTTCCCGACGTCATCAAACCTCTCCTCCTTGTAGAAACCAGCCAGAGCAGTGGTAAACGTGGTGGCGTTGGGCTTCAAGCCCTTCTTGCACATTTCATCAAAAACCGAGTAAAAGGACCTTATGGTGCCAGACTCGGCGAATGATTTGATGATGGCATTGAAGGTCTCGGTGTTGGGTTTGACGCCATGGGCGTCTGGGAATGTCTGGAAGACGCGGGCGGCCTCCGTGTGGTTACCGGAGACGATGCACGCAAAGATGAGGGCGTTGAGGGAGCGGGTGGAGGGGGAGGACTGGAAAGTGGAGATGGCGTCGGGGAGGAGGTTTGCCTGGCCGAAGAGCACGATGGCGTGGGGCGCGTGGCGCGGGGTGAGGACGGTAGAGGCGAGGTCACGGAGGGTGTCCGGAGCGGAGGAGAGCTTTGATGCGGCTAGAGACAGCGCGATGCGGTCGATGTGGGTCTCCGGGGTCAGCGCGGCGGCGCGGCAGATGGAGAGGATCTGGTCGGGGGGAGGCGGCGGGGAAGACTTGAGGAGAGAGATGGCGAGTCGGGTCTTCTCTCGCGAGGTGAGGGGAGTGCTCGGCGAGGACGGGTTGAGGATGGAGCCCGGAGTGGGGACCGGTGTGGTGGTGGCAGCCGTGGACAGACGGCGTCGCACGATGTGGCGAACGGCGGCGGCCATGGCGGCGTCAGGTTTAGGGTTTAGAACTTGGGGTGAGTGGTCAACCCGGCCCGTTTGGATGGGGATGGGGACTGGTATAGCCGTACAGGGATAGGAGATATTGAATCTTGGTCGTCCGTTCTTCAAGCCTCATTTAATCAAATCCATTCATTCATTTCTCTTTCCCTATCTCACTCTTTGTGTCTCAAGTATCCAAATGGTACCTGCGAGTGAAATCTCTCCTTGACGGATCCCACTCTGCCATACCAATGGTTCGATTTCCGTTACAGGTGTCCTTCTAAGGGCTTATTTAGATATAGTCGGATTTTTATCAATCCACGTGTGTTGAAATAGATTGGAGTAAAAATTAAATTAAATTTCACCACAATCCACACCAATTGAGGTGAACTCGATAACATCCAACAAGGCCTAAAATGTAAAATAAAATAATCCATCTATAAAAGTATTCTATTTTTTTCTTGTTAAAAAACATATAGTTTTGTAATTTCTAAAAAAGAATTAGGAGAAAAGAAAAAAAGTCATCTCTAAGAGTTTCTAATAACCTACTCCTAAAATATAAAAGATAATTTTACATCAAAAATCTTATATTATTTCTAAATTAACATAACCATTTTTTATATATACTCTCTCGTTATTTGTGTTATAACCCTTTCTAGTCCTTATTTTTTCAAATCCTTCCACCTTTAGATTGATTCACCGATACGCACGAGAGAGCAATATCGCGCGGCCACGACTACGTGCAAAGTTACGCGTGACGGGAGAGGATTTCCCAAGTGCGTAACGAGGGAGGATTTCCCAAGTACGTAAATTTAGAGTTATTGGAGAGAGGGTTTTTCTCATCTTACTAAAAAACCAAGGATTAGCAAGGAATAGGGTACTCTTGGAGATTCTCTAATAATGAGCCTCTAAAAACATGTTGCTTACAACTTTACAAGTTACAAGGGATGGATCATGAGTGAAAGATGGAGCTAAAAATAGAAGTTCGATCTAGTTCCAACTTGTTTTAGTGGACCTTATGTGGGAGTGTGAAAACTTGTTTGGCGGGACTTTTCTCCAACTCCTTCGAAGAAGCCCTACCAAATATTTTGTAGTAGGAGTCATTTTTAGTGAAAACATAGAGGAACTTATGGCTCTGCTAAAATTGCGAGTTCTTAGGACGAGCCCTGCCAAACACCTCCTTACAAAGAGCTTCAGCTCCACTGATTAAGTTGCTCATAAAGGTAAAGCAGAAAATGGATTCACCAATAAAGTAAAGTTATGCCAAACAAGGCCTTCAAGGAGTATGCCAAAGGAATAGAAAGTGTTATGTTTTTTGTTATCTTCCTAATACGAAATTTTGCATCTTGTAGCCAATGTGGACATGTCATTGAAAATGACCCCACGTCATGAAAAATGTCCTCTTTGCATTTAAAGGGGGTGAGCTTGCCTTATGGGTGTATAGATATTTATTGTGGGGATGCGAATATGATGAAAATTTGAACGCTGTCGCAACTTTTTTAGAATTTTATGGGTGCAGGCACACCCACAACTCATTATAGAGATCCGCCTCTGAGTAGAGGTGATGTCCAACTATGCTAAGATCTATCAACGGTTGTTAGCCAATGAAAGGTTACGTCCAGCAAGGCTAGAGTGTCCCAAGGCATTGCGCCATGGAGAAGCTCTCGTAGGTGTCATAGTCCTACCGGCCAAGGTAAGCCATCCTTCAATACCATGTCGAGGGTATCCTATAGTTGTCGTAGGAAGGAAGATAGGTCATTTTGGAGGCCACTTTCTACCAACAAAGTATCTCTTTGACTTAGGGTTTTCAAATGACGCCCATAGCCTTTACCAAATGTAGAGGTATTTTTTCTATGAGCGAGATAGGTATTCTTAATCTTGAAAATGGCATTCAATATTCGTCATTGATCCTATATATGTATAGAAAGCCCACATTCTTAGCCGGGCACAAAGCTCTTTTTTCGAGGCCCAAGCACAACACGATCTGGTGGTGGGCGTGTTTGGGCTAGCTCGGCCTAATGACCAGGTCCTACACCATTTAGCATGATGTTGGGTACCATAAAATAGGATACTCAAATTAGGAGGATAAAAAGCGGCAAAAAAGAGTAAGAGGAACGCCCGACCCCTTTTGGCCTCGAGCGCAGACTCCGTCTCGCCCGACCCCTCTGGCCTCGGACGTAGACTCCGCCTCGCCCGACCCCTCAGGCCTCGAGCGCAGACTCCGTCTCGCCCGAGCCTTGGGTCTCGGGCGTAATCTCCGCCCCGACCCAGCTTTAGCCACGAGCATAATCAACGGCTCGCCCGAGTCTCGGCCTCGGAGCTAAGCTTCCAGTACACGGTGGTCGTACCCCTGATGCGATGTGTACCATGCCCCCCATGCTGCAGCAGGGCGTGTCAGCCACTATTCCAACAACTCTCGTCACTGTGGCACCTTACCTCTTTTAGTGTAGGGCATTGCTTGACAGTAAAAAGAGGTATGGAGAAGATTAACCTCTGCCACTGTGACCATACTCTGGTTGTTACTGTTTTACTATTATAGGACAAGCTGTAGTACTTCAGACCCGACTTCCACGATCCAAACAGGGCTCGGCGACGCTCTACAGGAATAACCACGCTGTCAACCATACTCCAAGGACGAGGAAGCCAATCTCCACAGGTTCGGCACTGTCACTCCACCCTTTGCTAAGAATAATTCACAGGCCTATACATGTAAAAGCCCTGCCACCCCTTGCGGCTATAAAAGGGGAGGCAGGGCACCCTTTAGGGGACACAGCACTCATCATCGCACTCAAGTAGCACACTCCACTCCACATGCATAGAGACAGGGACTCAGGACATTGAGCCTCCCTCCACTCACTTCCTCAAAGCCGAGACCTGGGACTTAGCTCTCTCTCGCAACTAGCTTGTATACCCCTACTACAAGCACTCTCGGGCGCAAGGCAATACAGACTCCAATTCTCTCACTGGACGTAGGGCATTCAAGGCCCGAACCAGTATAAATCCTCTGTGTTCTCTTGCATCACCATTCGGGTTTAGGAGGGCACGCAGACTCATCACTCGATAGTGCCTGGACCCCGAGTCCAGACACCGACACATGATCTTAGACCATGACTCACCTCTCTATGGAGGAAACCTTGGGTTTTCATGGCAAATAGTTAATGCTACAATCTAGGGAGATGAATGCCTAATCACGAGGTTCCGCTAGATTTTTTCAAGTGCTCGTTCGAGAACTTAGATTTTTGTCGATCAAGATCTGTTTGTCTTGTCTCTCTCATAATACCGTCTACATGTTATCATGCAACGGTACCTTGACCAACAATAGACCCAATAGAAAGAAGCCCTAACTAATCACAAGATTCTCGTAAAGAATGAGTTGTTTTGCATTATTCAATGAAACCAATATGCTATCATAGTAAGTATTACAAATTCATTTTATCTAAGAGCCTTCGATTAGATAAGAACAACTTTGCTCGCTTTCGCTACGACTTTGATGGTTTCCATTTCCTCAATCAAGTTACTGCTTATGAGTCGCTGACTCATTCTTCAACAGGCACACAACTATATTATCAAGAGTGAGGGATCACATAGTGACTTAAAGTGATCTCAATGCTCATGGTACCTTAGAAAAAAACTTGTGAGGCACAAATTACCTCCCCACAAACACCATGAAGGGTTCTATGGGCTAATTGGTTCGGTTGATCCGAGCTATGTCTACCATTTGGATTCCGTTAATCTCCTTAGATGCTCCGAGCAACCTTTGAGCGGACTTCTCTACTAGATAGTATCATCAGTAGTGATTTATTGCATCCAGACCATTCAAATTTTGCCATGCCGACTAGTTTTAAACTCTAGGGCATGGTGGATGTACTTGAGGTGAGTATAATTCTAGTGGGTGTTTGGTTTGAGAAATTGCCCCATTCTAGATGTGGTGGCGCATCCAATAAATTTTGATGAAATACTATTGCTAATGCTTATACTGATTATAGCTTCCACCCCCCCCCCCCCACCCCCCACCCCCCCACCCACAAAACCCCACCCACAAAACAGCCGGAGAAAAAAAGACGCCCCCACCTGCTCCTCACAACAAAAACCCTCGATAGAGAAATCAG
>Ga0182004_10000807_pt1 | contig 20925 bp, 16 predicted proteins | sample Sormic07211540_1_FD_120479 | JGI IMG/M metagenome (GOLD analysis project Ga0182004, IMG submission 120479) | Endophyte microbial communities from Sorghum bicolor roots, Mead, Nebraska, USA - 072115-40_1 MetaG | ecosystem: Host-associated > Plants > Roots > Unclassified | place: USA: Nebraska...
ATATATATATCAACAGCACATATATCTCACAAATATCACATATATATCACATATGTCTCACAAATATCACATATAACATCACAAGTCCACAAACGACATGTTCAAGTCCACAAATCCAAGTCCGATGACAAGTTCAAGTCCACAAATCCAAGTCCGACGACAAGTCCACAAACCCACAAACCATACACGGCTCACCAACCTCCCCAACTTGCTGGCCTCTGCGACGGTGGAGTAATGAAGCCTCCTCCATCAGGTGACGCACGATATATGAGATTGCATTAATTATTCTAGCACTATAGTTTTAGTATTTAGAGAGAAAACTATCAAATTCCTTATAGCTAGTGTTGTCTGGGTTTCTATGTCATACAAGCAAATCACTAGCTAGTGTTGTCTGGGTTTCTATGTCATACAAGTGAGAAGTCAACTTTGACACTTACAGGAGTAGTTGCAGTAGTGTGAGGTAGAGGAGCTGACAGCTGCACAGGCACACCCGTTTTCTGCCCAAGAGCTTGCATAATTTGCATCATTTCCGCCAGCCTCTTGTCCTGGGCCTCTTGCGCGGCCCGCTCGGCCTCCAGCTGAGCAGTCAGGTGTGCCGTCTGCTCTTCATGGATCCTATCCCGTTCTTGGAGTCACGCCTGCAATATTGCACTCAAATGTTTCAATAATGCAAATGTAATTCAGGTGTTAGAATATCAATTTACGACGAGTAAAACAAGAATTACCTCGAGCTTGCCGACCCACTGCAGTGTTGGAGTAGGCCATGAGCGTATGTGCTGGCTGGAGCTCGTGCTCTGTGCTCGGATCTGGCTCAGAGAGAGAACACTGCTAGAGTCGATGGCGGCGTTTGCAATCCACGCCCGCCCGTGCTTCCTGCCGCTTCCGAGCCTCATGATGGCCTTGACATCAATGGGCTCGGTGAGGATGTCGTACTCTGGCCTTTGCCGCTCCCGTACCGCTGACGTGTACTCCTGGACTTTAGTGTACACATTCGGGTCGGTGTATGCCTCGCGAGCGGCAGACAGGTCAAAGGTGACGGAGCCGAACACCTTGGTTCTATGGGACATAGTCCACGCCGTGAAGTACGAGACCTCCTCATCCGGGTGCACCGCCTCCTGCGAGAAAGGCGGCAAATGATGAGCAATCAGGCATATGTTAAGCATCAAACTAGATAGAAGAAATCACTTACATATGCCGCTTTGAATCCGGGGAGGCTCCGGCTGCCTTGATGGTGAGTGGGACCTGGCCCTGAGCATACGCAGTGCCCGTCGAGACTCGTGCCTCTCTATATAGCTCGGCGTGAACCACTTGTCCACGATCATGCCCTAGCAGTCGGCATGCGATCGGCACCACCAGGGAATCACCTACAAGTCATCCAGTATTTGACATATATGAAGATCAAATTGAACATATTTAATTTAAAAACGAAACAATATCAATGTTATTCATCTACCTCAAGGTACAACTCTCGGGTCAGCGTCATCTGTCGAGCCTCAGTCTTGGTGATGGTCATTCTACGGGATGACGCGTAGTAGTCTATGTGGGCCTGGACGCGCGCCTCGTGGTGCATGTCGGTGACATACTTCCTACAGGCTGCATGCGCCACCTGATCTTCTAGGCCCTGAAGTTTTTCTTCGACCTTGAAAAACCTCTGCATAAAAGACGATATATCCAATCGTTCTTTTAAAAAAATAGAATTCAATGTGATGTATTGATTAATGTTGTGCGAGAGAGACTTACCCAAAACTCTGCAAGTATCCGCTCCTGCTTGTTGCGGTACTGGTCGTCCTCGGCCAGGGCGTACCTGTCCCACGTGTAGGCTGGCTCTCGGTTCCCCGACGGCAACTCCACAGTGCCGGGGTACCACTTCCTGCACAAAACACCCGGGAGGCTCGCGAGAGAGCGTAAGGGAGTACCCAACAAAACTTCCCAGGCCCTGCACAAGTGAGAAGAAAATTTATCAGTTTCCCTTTTGATTTCGAACATATCATATGAAGTAGTTGTGATATCATCTACATTTACTTACTTCGGCGACACAGGGCGAATCACTGGACGGCTGTGAGGAAGCGGAACCGAAGGGAGCTTCACTGGACCTCGCTGGTAGACACCCGAGGCCTCGCCTCCCTCGTCCGCGGGCGCTGCACCCTCCTCCTCCTCCTCTTCCTCCTCCTCGTGCTCCTCCTCCTCCATCAGTGGCACGGGCTCTGGGGTGGGAGACCACTGCCTCCTGCGGCTGTCCCTCCTTGGCCTCCCCCTCCTCCCGTCACCTCCTGCGGAGGCTACCCCTGACGACGACGCCTCACCTAGGAGGGAAGGGCGTGCCCTCGCATAAGCCGAGGGTGTCTCACGTCATGGCCGACTGCTCGCCATCTTTGATCAATCACCTGCACGCACAAAGAATGAACAAGACTTATTAGTACACATATTAGAGACTGAAAATAAATAATCAAAACATAAATGAAAATAAATAAACAAGACATAGTATTACATGTATTACGAAGAATCTTCATGATTGGGATCATAGGTCTCGTCATCACTGTCAAAATTATCCAAATAGGCAACACTATCTGAATGTTCTATGTTATCGTCTTCGTCACTTGCTACAAGTAATCGCTCAAGCATTTGTATGTCCTTGGCATTTTGCACTACATCTCCATCGTCCTCGTCATCAACCGTTTCATTGTCTACTTCCATTTCAAGGGCCTCGGGTAGGACTATCTAAATCGTCCCCGGTAGCCCATCTTCCTGATAGAACTCTCCATCATATGTGTTTGTGTTAAAGTTGTAATCGTCATCGTTTGGGGCTGGTAGTTTGCCGTGTGGAGATACCTGGTGCACAATGGCCCAACCCTGAAGCTCCTGTTTGGCTTGGTTGGCATATCGCGTGTAATACACCTGGTGTATGACAAGTTTAAATACTCGTGCTATAATAAAGCACTGTGTTTGGTATTCTCCTTTAATTTGTTTCTATATGTGTGTAATTGATTCCTAGACAAACATATGGTTTATATTTGGTTTTTCCTTTAAAATGGTGTATGACAAGTTCTTGTCCCATGTTAACTCAATTTGAGGCAGCGACAGATTTGTATTTTGCTAATCATTGACATCGGAGGATGTCGATCACACACCAGCTGGTCTAGCATGCCCAAGGACGCTGCAAATCAACCTACACGTAGCAAGAACACAGTGTGGTCGACGTTACTGAACTAGAGACCGGTTAGGCCGATGGTGAGCTCGTTCTTGGCCGAATAGACTCTCGAACTTCTGCTAGAAAGCTAGACCTATCGGGGAGGAGCATGTGGAGGATGTCCTAGGACCAGCAAGACCGTCTAGAACGCCAACAAATCTCACCGGGAGATGTGCTGAACAGCTGAAGGGGTTGGAAAAAAGGTGTAAAAGGTTTAGTAGATATTTTTGATTGACTGGATAGATTGGAACTTTTTTTCGTGTTTGGATAGATGAGAACTCAATTGGCTATGATCCTGTTATATACATAGAGGGGGTGGTCGACCTTATCCATGTAGAAAACAAGTTCTTTGTAATCTTCAAGTTTCTCATGTTCAAAATATATCAAAACCGAATTTTGAAAGTCCCCTAATTGGTTTCCAGACACGAGTTGGCCTAACTTTTTTAGGCCCAGGAAGGTGCCCTGGGCCCCTGGCCGGCCAGATCAGGAGGAGTCGGCTTAGCCGATACTAAGCTGACTGGGCATAGGGAGTCAGCTCAGCCAACTACAGGAGTCGTCTAAGCCGACGGGACACAATTTGTCATGGCTTGCCGTCTTCTTCACGTGTTTGGTTCATTATTTTGCCACGCCATTTGACCTCTAATATGTCCTTGATACTTATAACTTGTTGGTAGTGACCAAAATCACCTTATGATATTTTTTGAGTGTCAACGTCAATGAACATCTGTATCTATGCACTCTGAAACTGCTTTGACTAAATTACGAACATTTCGTCATATATTGGGACGTGTGGTGAAATGTTGTAAACAAAATGACTTATGAATTGAGATCATGGATATGATGAAAACATAGACGTCTTGAGTTCTTGCTTGGCGTGTACGCAACTGACAACCGAATTTTGCTTGTTTCAAGTGTGCTTAGTGTCGTAATGATAACGAGCACATTTGGATGAGTTTAAATTAGATGGTTGCGCCACGTATAACCTCATCAAAAAAGTGATCCAGAAATTGGAATACTAAAAAGGATATACAGGTAAAGCTGTCTCCAACAGATAACCTATTAAGAGACCCAAACCCAAATATGAGTATCATCTCTCCTCAAGACCCATTTGCAGAATGAGTTCTCTTTTAGGTCTTGTTGTTGGAGAAGATTAAAATTGGGTATGGAATTCTTTGCCTGTAGCGCTACCTAAACTTAGAATAAGTCTTGTATTTTAGGTAACGATTGTTGGAGACAGTATAACCCAAAGGATCATCAAATTAAAGTCGAAGAAATATGCCATAACAAATATACAGACATTATCCGAACAGAGTGAAAACTGTGTATTCATGAATTATGCTACAGTGATTTTATATAGAAACATTAGGCTATAGCTTCTGCTCCTTCTCGGATCACAATCTATATGACATTTCAAAGTTTGCAACAAAGGTAGATAGGTGAAAGGAAAGAAAGAAAATACATCACGATGGTAGAACACATTTAATTTGTAGAGCACAACCGTGTTATTACATCCAAGCCGTTGAAGCTAGCCATTTGAGTAAGCCAGAAGCACCGTACCAACTAAACAACTAAAGTGTACAGACACAGTAAATTACAGGGATTGCATGCATTGATGGAACCCCCAAGAAAGTAGTAACAAGACGAGTAGTAAATTGAGCACACAATGCAAATTGAAAGATGAGTAGTAGTAGTAGTGCTTGCAGCAGCTAGATTATTCGATCGATCCGCTGGGTCACAACTCACAATGCAAGTAAATTACGCAGGGCATCATGCTTCACACATGTCTGGGGAGGCTTCTTAATTTTGTGCACAAAGTTCACAAATTTTGGGCGGTGGCGGCGAGTTGGCAGGTGGTGGTGGTGGAGGTGGCGCCAGGATTCCAGAACCAGCGGTGTAGTCGATGCCGCGGCTGGGCTTGCAGGTGATGGCCTCCGCCGTGATGCTTCTGCTGTGGCCAATAGTCACTGGCCAGCAATAGTGGGTGTTGTTCGTCGTCTCCATGTGCCCCCTTGTCGTGTTGGTCGTCGTCGTCGTGTCTACCTGCACCATGACTGTGAACTCGCTCCTCCCTCCATATGTCTTGGCAATGTAGTCTAGCGTGCGGTTGTCGGTGATAGGGATCCACCTGTCCAGCACGCCGGGATAGAAGTGGCATATTTCCCTTTGCATCTGACGAAGTTCGACAATCCGTACCATCCCTAGGAAGGAGGGTGCGTTGGGCATGTCGAAGACGCTGACGGCAGTGACCATGGAGTCCAGGACGACGCCGCCGTCGGGACGGCGGCGGTCGGTGCCGTTGCAGCCGGGGATTTGGAAGTTCATGCTCACCCAGATGTCCACATGATCCGCTGCTTCATACACTGCCAGGGTATCATTCCGATCGAACTCCGGGAGAGACTCATTCGTATCTGGTGAATAGAGATAGTGCGAGAGATTGTACTCGTGAACCGACCACAGATCTTTGGCTACCTGAAAATGGCCGTGGTTGACTGAGATGCTCATGCTCTCTGACCTGAGGCCGACGGTGAGCACCAGCAGGAGGACGGTAGCGGCGAGCGCAGCCACCACGGTCGCTACAATCCACCGCGCGATGGTGAGGCACCGCAATCCTCTTGGCGTCCTGCGCTCGCCACACCCGCCGGCTGCCATGTCGTCTAGTGTTGTTGTGTGGCCTCTAACTCGATCTCTACGTGACTTCTGTTTGGGTCTGATCAGTCTGACTACCTCCACGACTACAACTAACTGCCTGGCCTACATATGTCACTACTACAAACTTGGTCTTCTCACTGCCAGCTTGATCACTGTTAGATTTTAAAAAACCAACAGTAACAGCCCGTCACGGCACATCATTATCGGTTTTTGGCTTAAACCGGCAGTGACAGGTCCAACCGATAGTGATATTTAAGTCTTCACGGTCGGTTCATCTCATTGTTGTTTTTAGCCAATAACTGGTAGTGATAATAGGTCATCACTGCCGGTTTTAGCCAATAACCGATAATGACAATATTATTGTCGGTTCGTGGCTTCAACCGACGGTGATGCTACAAGAAAATTTTATAAGTTTCTCATATGATGTCCAAGGAAGATGAACTTTATATCAAAGTTGTAATACTCGATGAGATATACAACTTTATAGTTTAAAATTTTCAATTTGAGATTGTTTGTATGTTGAATATTTTATTTATAATCATCTATCTAACGAAAATTAATTTCGTTTTGAATTTTCGAACGATGCTCAAATAAAATTATAGACCTCAAAAAGTTATGCAAGTTTATAGTTGACAACTTTTTTATTTGAAATCATTTACTACATTAAAATATTGTTTGAAATTAAACTTTCAAATTGTTGGAGAACTCTGATTTCTGTTTTTAATCTCTAGCTAAAACTTGTAACTATTTTTTCTTTCTCATACTAACTTCAAATTTGATGTTTTTTCCTAAAAATTTCTAGCAATTTATTGTGTTCTTACAACTATTATTTTATCCATCTTTTTATATGACTATGTTTTATCTATTTAAATTTTGAATTTTAAAAAAATGGCAACTTCAAATGTCATTTTGGAATACTAAATGGTTTCTGTAGAAAAAGTCATGAACATAGAAGTCGTAGAACTTATCAAAATCTATAACTTTTATTTTGGTCATTTTTTCATCCGATAAAGTAGTGGCAACATTGTTTACAAAATTTACATGTCTCTCTTATAGTTTCATAAACTATGAGAGAGATGTGTAACATTTGTGAATAATATTACTACCACTATATAGGATGAATAAATGAGCAAAATAAAAGTTATAGATCCTGAGAAGTTATACAACTTTATAGTTGATAACTTTTTATTTGAAATCATCTTGTCTTGGAAAACTAAGTTTAAATTTCTAAAATTTGAAATTTGAAATTTAAATTTTTTAAATGACTTGGGATGGAGAAACCCACAAATTAAAAGTTGTAGATCTCGGAAAGTTATAAAACTTTATAGATGATAATTTTTTGATTTGAAATCATCCGGTTAAGGAAAACTACATTTGAATTTCTAAAAATTTGATTTTTAAAAACAACCTCAGATGGATAAACGGCAAAAATAAAAGTTGTAGATTTCAAAAAGCTATGAAATTTTGTAGTTGATAACTTTTTTTATTTGAAATCATCTTGTCATAGAAAACTACGTCTGAATGTCTCAAATTTGAAATTCAAATTTTGTAAATTACCTCGGATGGAGAAACTACTAAAATAAAAGTTGTAGATCTCCAAAAGTTATAAAACTTTATAGTTGATAACTTTTTTATTTGAATTTATTTAAGGTCTCAAATACTCATTTTAAAATCAGATAAATATAAAATGGTTAGGGTGAAAATCTCATTTAGACACAAACAGGTTAAAGACGGAGTGGTTAGGGGCTTAAGATATGAAGCAAGAGATCGGGGGTTTGAGCACCGGTGGCTATGAAGTGCGTATTTTTTTGTGCGTGTGTTTTTTGTGTGACTTGTGCCTACCTAGTAGACGGTTTGATTGTCTGGTGGGTTCGATAATAATTTTTTCTCATTTTTCGTTGCAATTTTTGGGGTTATTTTATAAAAGCCACATCACCTGGTTCAACATCAGTGTCGGCAGTGACGGAGGTCTTTGAACAAAATCTGCCGTAGTGTGTGTATAGAAATAGAGAACCACAAGCGGTACGTACCAAGGGACGATCGATGGGCCTAGCTAGCTAGATCACCGTGCCGGGGTAGATATGTTCAACGTAACTTCGATCTGTTTGGAGGTTTCTTCGAAATTGATTTATTATTATCATGTGTGTCGTTGTTTTAATATATAGAAGAGACCCAATTTTAAGTGGAGCCCATGCATGGAAAGAATGACTTTCATTCTAAATAAGCTAGCCAATCATGATTTTAAAACGAAAACGAATGCAATCATGAAAATAAAAAACCCTCAAGTGTGTGTATCTCGGTTATTTTCTTTCTGAACCTTAAGTGCATGCTGTGTGCTTCTCCTGATTTGTGTTTGCTGATCGGCATCACCTGCTCTCTGACGACCACGTTTGTGACGAACAAGTCTGCTTGTAATTTCTCTTCTTTTTAGGCATGCTCTGTGCGAGTGTTGTTGGTTGGGGCATCTTTTATATTTATCGAAAGAAGAGAAATGCGTGTGGGTCTGGGAAAAAAAGACAGGTATTAGAGATCAAAACGAAGATGTACATAACGTTCAGATGAGGCAACCTATACATATGCTTTCAATCATCAGATTTGGGCTTTTCAATTTATTCTGGAAACTTTCAAAAAGCCTATCGCAATCCATGGATATGGGCACTTTGGAACCTTTAAGAGGTTACCTTGCAATCAAGCTAAGGAGATCCGAACGTTGTCCTATGGTATTTAGGAATAGGGAAAACAGAGACACGATGGATCAAATGATGACATACACATGCATATATATGCGCCATGGATCTGGCATACACTTGATAGAATAGCTTTGTTTGGGACTAAAGCGCAGATGCCTTGTTGCAACCAAGAGCACTTTTGTTAGGTCTAATATAAAAGGGTAACCCAATTTAATATGATCTCATAAACAAAGCATGATCGCAGCCATCAGTAGTTATCAGCGCGCATGTGCAACACGAAGCTGCTTAAAAAATCTTGAGTAACCAATAGTTTAAGATTTTAACGTACAATTCTTATGCAAGCCAATTTTAATCCATAAACTGATGGACAGAATGGAAGGATGGGGATGCAGGTTGTTGTAATGTGATGGATGATGGGGCAATGGAACGGACATGGAGGAATGGAATAAGCAATTACTCCTAAGAGGAACTCCCAAGTGTTTCCTATAATTACACTATGTAAAAAAGACAATCACCAGGCTGCCTACATAACAAACATGCGTGTGTAATACTCTATCACAGACGTGCTTGTACTAACGTAGTAATCCTGTGAGTGAAGCCAGCAGTCAGTGGAGGGTTAATATGCGTCTGTAATAAGAAAAACTACAGACGCGCATAACGAACAAGTGTCTGAACTAATATTATAGACGTGCTTTGATAAGAGACGTCTGTAACAACTCAAATGTCACATACGGAGCTCACGGAGACTGGGATGCCCAGAGAGGAGGCGGCCCAGGCAAGAATAAGAAAGCTTGCTGGTCTGATTGCTAGACAAAGGATATCCTTGGTCATGTCATCATTCAATCTCCTAAGTGAAGACGACAAGATAAGTTTGTTTAATGATTGTGGCTAGCCTTGGTTGGAGTTTACAGAAGAGTTAAAGGTTATGGCTTGTAAGAAGATGATGCAAATGGTAGCCAAAAGTTGGAGAACCCACAAAAACGAGCTAGTATGTTGTTATGTCATGAAAGGGTTGAATGCCACGATGAAACACACATACATTCCTCAACAAGATTGGGAAGCTTTTGTGACACTAAAGCAGGGCGAACCTGCGAAGGAAGAAAGTATCAAATTCAAGAAGCTTCGGGAGTGGAACAAGCATGACCACCGTCTGGGACAGGAGGGTATGCTAGGAAAGCAGCACAATGGGAGCAAGAGGATAGAAAATTAGCCGCTTAAGGCATCCCTAATCCTTGGGACCAATTTCCTTGCCGCTCTAGGAATTTCATGCGTGCACGGGGTAAATTGGTTATATCAGAAGTTAAAGCTGTGATTGTTTGGGCGAGTAAGGAAGCTGAAATTCTCTCTCAGGAAATTGTAAAAAAAGCAAGCAGAAATTGAGTCTTTAGGGGCCATTTTGGTCAGGGGTAAAGATGTGCTCACACAGGCCTTGGGACAACCAGAACAGATAGGGCACATGCGTGGTCTGTCTAGTTCCATTGGTTGGAAGTTTTGGTCGGATTGCAGCATGTACAGAAAGAGGAAGCATTCAAATGATGTGGATGTGATAGCCATTAAAGAACAAGTGACACTTGAAATTACCGAGAAGGTCACAATTGATATCATAGCCAGGCTACATGCACAAGGAGTGAATTTGAGCTTGCCTTCCAACACCCGTCCTTCTGCAGGTGGTAAGAGCAGCAACTGTGCCTCAGCCTCAGATGCAGTCTGCGATTTAAAGTTGGACAAAATTGGTGGAACTTTAGATCTAGAAGGTAGAGGACATACATCCTGTACACTTGTACTCATCAACCGTGAAGGTCATCAGGTGGAGGTAGCAACAGGTTGTGTATTCCCAAACAAAACTTTGCTATATTCAGTTCCAGTAGAGGAGGGATATGTCATTGTAGATATTGATTTTGTATATCGAGAACATGAGGGCCATCTGCTGATTCCGCGCCCAAGCAATGAGACAAGAACTCTTGGAGACGCTATGTACAAAAGGATCCAGTGGAGGAGGCAATGGATTGTGGTATCACCACAGGTGTTCTCTTCTCCAATCTTATCAAAACCTTCAATGCCTGGGTCAGCCAAAAGCAATCTAAATGTCCTTGTTTTACCCAATGTTTCACCCTCACTATATGAGAAAGCGAATGACTTTATTGTAACAAACTGTGCTTCCATGGCACACGAACAACCTAAGCTCACAAAGTCTCCAACTACACCTCAACCAGCCCTGAGAGCAGGCAAGAGTGACACCAAACTGGATCAGATGGTGGTTGTCAAGCAGAAGCAGTTGCCAGCCCCTAGAGTAACCAAGAGTGACACCAAACTGGATCAGAAGGTGGTTGTCAAGCAGAAGCAGCAGGTGGTGCAACACACCAAATTGTCTAAAAGTGCCCCCTGCAGGTCATGTTTGAGGACAGCTACCCAACCCCGACTTCCTATTTGGACAGCCAATGCTACCAGCAACAGAAGTTGATAAGGCAGGACCTGAATGTGTTGCTCTTTGTGCCCACTACATGAATGCATGTGCATAAAATAGGAACGCCTTGTTATTTGCAATGATCATGCGTGAGCATTTTTTTGCATGAATCAGAAACTGAGCAATTCCCTATGGGATTTGAAGATATCTTGACTTCTTCACACTAGATGCATGGGATATGTCCATTCTTTGCTGCTTGACGCTGTAAGTACAATTTTTTATATTTTAGACTCATCCATTATGAGCTAGGGATGCTCTTCATATATTTTCTTGCTAAATTGTTTTTGTATGCTTCTTTATTCCTAGATGACTGATTGTAGAAGATAGGGACACGTCTGTCCCAGTTGGCCTTCTTGATCCATATGCATTGTCGATAGAAAGCTTGACCAGGTCTTGATATTTTAGCGTGCAGTATCTAGAAAAAGGCCTAAGGAAATATGCCAAGAAAGAGTATATGATGTTTGCATATAACAGTGGTGATCACTGGAATGTTGTCATCATCATTCCCAAGTGGCTGAAGGTGATGTACCTCAACTCCAATAGAGGCTACAAGACAGATTTGAGTGAGTTGAAATATGTGATAGATGAGTGAGTGTTTTGTAACCTACTGCTATTAACACATGTGTTTCTTTCTTAATTATGTTATTCAAAGTGAAAAAACTATGACAACTCATGTCTGTGTAGGGCTTTTGGCAAATCCCAAACCAAGGCGAAGAAGAAGCCCAAAGTTGTGAGGTTGACACGTGTGACCAAAACTTCAGTAAATTGATGCTTCACTTCCAATTCCAAATGTGAACATTGTTTCAATACCATTATTAACCGCATGTCTGTGATATATTCTCAGTGCCTGCAACAACCTATGAACAACACGTGGGTTCTATGCGTCCCATAACTTGAGGTGTGTGATGCGACAGACCAAATTGGATAATCATGAGGTATGGTAGATTTTTTACTTATTAGGTGTTGTTCAAAGTTGAATGTGATACTTCTCCAATGCTGAAAACCCTAAGGCTCAACATCCCTATCTTATGGTTGGGTCCTGTGCTAGATCTGGATACTAATGAAACATTTCTCTTGTGAAGCATACATGGGCCTTTTGTATAGTATAGGAAAGTATCTATAGTACTGGTGGTTGGAGAATTAATGAGATATCTATTTTCTAGATGGCGATCTGGAATTGTATGACTCCATGTAGATGTTCTACTCCTTTGTCTTAGAGTTGCTAGATGGGCATTAATATTAGTGCAACTAATCCAGTGCTGCAGCACACTCTTTTGGAGGGACTACTCCAAGTTGTTGATGTGTAGAAGTGGCACAATATGTTGAAGGAACAGCTTCAATGTGGTAATAAACAAGCCCTAAGGGCAGTCCGTGTAACGTTCTACCTCCATGAGGCTAGGTCCGCTTACATCTGGCAGCTTTTGTAGGACATAGACTGCCCTCATAGACCAACACCAGTCTTTTCTGCGCACTTTGTCCTCTCATCCGCACCGAGGAAGAACTTCCCGGTCGGTCACCCATCCCTGAATTTCTCTGGGCCAAGCACGCTTAACTTCAGAGTTCTTTGGAGATGAACTTCCAGAAAAGAAGTTGTAACTTATTGGTATAAGTATCCTATTAATTCTATTAAGCCCTGGGCCGGGATGTTACAGTCCAAATGCACATATAGCAAGAGCTCAATCCAAAGCTCAAAGAAGAGATGTAGTCTAAGATCTACAATAGAAACAAGTAGTTCTATTTCATATGCGGTAAAGAGTACATAAGTCATGAGTTACAAAACTTGATGTCATAGCCTCTATTTATAGACTATATGACAACTCATATACACCTAATATGACAACTAATAGCCTACTAGATGACAACTAGCATGAATATATTACTCAATGACACCTAAGAAACAACTCAGTTGGACACCTTAGTATCTTATAGTAATCATTTATATGACATATGCTATGACATCACACTAGGCTAAGCAACTCTCCATGAAACATAGTGAAACTCAGTTTGAATTCTTGGTCCTTGTAATAAAATCAGATTTCTCCTCTGACTCTTAGTATCAAAATCTAGTTTGAATCCATATGCTCACTTGAATGTTCATGATCCATCTATATGATGTTCCACATCATTCTCCTCTACTTGATAGAAACTCGACCTCGAGTTATCTTCATAAAGATGGTGTTGTGGTTGATAAAGTAATAGATCAGCTACATTAAAAGTGTTGGAGATATTCATCTCTCTTGGTAGATCAACAACATAAGCATTGTCATTTATCTTCATCAAAATAGAGAATAGGCCATATTTCATTTGCCTAAGTTTTCCGTGAATTCCTGGTGGCAGTCTCTCTTTTCTAAGATATACCATCACTTGGTCGGTCTTATTCTTCTGTCAGCCAGTTGTTTGTATTTCTGATTTGATGCTTCTAGGACATCATGGACTTCTTTAAACAAATTAGAGTGGTTGTTAGCAAAGCCTATTGCTGACCTTGAATTCTCCCTTGAATGTCTTTTTATTAAATCAACCACATACGTTGGGACTTTCATGTAGACAAATAAGGAGAATGGACTCCTACTTGTAGATCTATGTTCTGAATTGTTATAAGCAAATTCAGCAAGCGATAAAGCTAAATCCCATTGTCCTTTCTTGTTTCCACATATACATCAAATTAAGTTACCCAAGAACTTGTTCACAACTTCTGTTTGGCCATCTTTTTGTGGATGTGCTGCCATGCTTGAAAATTTCATTTTAGTGTTGGATTGGTTCCATATTGTAAGACAAAATGCAGCAAGAAATTTGCTATCACAATCTGAAACAATGGACCTCAGAACACCATGCAGTCTAACAATATTTCTCTAAAGAAAATATTGGCCACATGATGATCTTCTGTTGTCTTTCGACAAGGAATGAAGTGAGCCATCTTAGAGAATCTATCAACTACAACATATACTGCATCATTCCCACACCTTGTTCTTGGCAAGCCAAGTATAAAAGTCCAATGAGAGATTCTCCCATGGCGCACTTGTTCTTTATCTAATGACTTCCCTTGTAAATGCTTCAACCAGACTTGACCAAAGTCATCATCATGGTCATATAATTCCTTCATTTAAATGGTCCATACCTAGAAGTTCAGCTTCAAATGATGTTAGGAGACAAGCACACTGACTCAAGTATCAGACACTTTCTTTGTTGCTCCTGACTTATGAACAATTAGATAATTAATTTTTTCTAAGTATGCTGCCCATCTTGCTAACATGCGATCCACATGCTTTTGATTTCTGAAATGCTTCAGAGATTGATGGTCAGTTTAGATAATAAGCTCCTTAGGTAACAAATAAACTTCACAACTTTTTAATGCTCTGAAAACTGCATATAGGTCTTGTTGATAGGTACTCCATTTATGCCTTGCTTCTCTTAGTATTTCACTAAAGAAAGTAATAGGTTTTATCTCTTGAGATAGAACAGCTAGCTCCAATGCCTACTCCACTTGCATCACATTCCAGCTCAAAAATCTTATTGAAATCAGGAAGTACTAAGGCTTGAGGTTGTGATAGTTTCTTTTTAATTTCTTGGAAACTTGCTTCAGCAAAATTATTCGATTGAAACTTCCCTTTAAACATTCAGTAATATTGGTGGCATAATAGTGCTAAAGTTTTTGACAAATCTTCTATAGAAAGTTTCAAGGCCATGGAAACTCCTCATTTTTGTAATGGTCTTTGGATCGAGTTGGCCAATCTCTTATTGCAGCAACTTTGGAATCGTCAACATGGATACCTTCGCTTGTCATGATAAAGCCCAAGAAAAGTAATCATTTCTGTAGGAAAACACATTTCTTCAAATTGACATAAAACTCATTTTCCTTTACTTCCAATACTTGTCGAACGTGATCAAAATGCTCATCTTCATTCTTGCTATAGATTAAGATGTCTTCGAAACCACAACAAATTGTGATAAGAAGGGTCAAAGGACTCATCAAATGGATAAAAGTACTTGGTGCATTTAATTTGAAAGTCCAAATGGCATAACAAGCCATTGATATAGCCCTTCCTTGGTTTTGAATGTTGTTTTCCATTCATCACCTTGGTCTAATGCGAATTTGATGATATCCACTTCTTAAATCAAGTTTGTGGAATACCTTTGCCCCATTTAATTGATCAAACATATCGTTCAAACCGGGAATAGGAAATCGATATGTATCTTATTGTGATCTTGTTGAATGCTCGCCAAGAACCATCCTACTTTGGTGTGAGAAGGCTGGTTCATCACATGGACTAATGCTCTCTTGGATATGTCCTTGTTGTAATAACTGTTCCACCTTCTTCAATATAGCATGCGCTCTTTTGAGCTCATTCGGTAGTGTGGAAGATTAGGAAGAGTTGCACCATGAATGAAATCAATTCTGTGTTGAATTTCTCTCATTGGTGGTAGGCATTAACTCCCCAAGTATGCTCTGACATTCAGATAATAGACCTTGTACCTCTGCTGGAACTTCAACAACAGGATGCTCTTCTTCCTTAACTATCAATGCAGCACATAAATTTGCTTCTTTCACGTCTTCTACAAAGTCTCTTGATGCTTGCGAAATAGCTAATGCAAGAGAACATAATTATGAAGCTGAATCTTTCTAAGAGTTGTTTCAAATGCAATGCAAGAGAACTTAATTACGTACGAAGCTTCATCTTACTACTACTGCCATTTTACAGGGATTTGATTTTATGTCCACTCCAATCAACTAGGATGATATTAAAGAGAAAATCACTATGTTCATTGTGTCGCAAATCATGGAGCAAAATGGTGAGTTTCATTGTGTGAGGACGTTTCAACAAATGGTGATGAAGCTTAGATGCAGATGATAATACATGATGTCATATGCTTTATTTGACACTTTAAGAATGAATTGTGTGAACCGTATCTTTTGTGTGAATCTTCTGCACCATTAAGTGAACAAGATCGTGTAATGTCTCTCTTTTGTGGTGTTTAATGTCATCCTTTTTATGAGAAGCTGATATATGTGTAATCAATGTGTGTCCATGTAGCAAAGCAAATGCTACCGACGTGTGGTCCTTACAGGCGTCTGGAGTGAAACAAATCTCACAGACGCATTCTGTTGTTTGCGCGTCTGAAGCTATTTTACATCATAGATGCATATTATGGAAAAGTGTGTTAGGGACAATGTTCTTAGCACAGATGTGCCTTCGAGTTAGCAGTGCGTCTGTAATAGACCTTATTATAGACGTGTTATCATAGACGTGCCCTCAAGCGTCTGTGATGAAGGTGAACACGCATTTGTGATGTCTTTTTTGACATAGTATTACCTTGTTAAACTAATAAGTAGCAGCCTCGATTTATTTCTCTCTCCAATACTTTTCTCTATTTGCTTTCTAAACGATTTTGCATTGAGAATATCAAATTATTTCTAACCAACCAAATCTCTTTTAATAGTATCTTTGTCTCTCATCGCACCTAAAACCCTTTATTTTTTTAATTTACTTATTCACCCAATTTACTTTGATCTCCCGAGAAAAACCATGGATGAGGAGCAGATACAGAATTCCTCTCCACTACAGAAACTTACAAGTTGGAGATGATATGCAAATTCTGTTTTTAAGAAGCTCTTTTACAAAACTAATAGATGAGACTTTTTTCTTTTTGCTAAAAAATAAAAATATGGATTAGTTTTTCAAAACTCGTGGAGATGCTCTAGGTGTGTAGCAAAGGGAAAAATGAAATTCAAAAAATAAGAAAGGGAAACATCACGTTGTGGTCTTGCGGAGGGCCATGCTCACCAATGAAGCGATTGCAAATACAAAAACTTAACCCTAGAGAAAGGAATAACCAATCAGGTGTGTAAAAAAAGGAAGGGAAAAAAGGCACAACAATAGAAGGCAGCATCAAATAATTGCAGGGATGGTGAAAGCCCTATTTTGGTTTTGCCTAATTGATGAAACCTGTTGGACTAACCCTAAGTTTTAAGTGTGTATTTGAGATAGGTTGGTCCAAGTCCAAGTGATGGAGCTATGTGGCACTAAAGTGATGGATATGGCCAAAAGATGGTGTTTAAGAGCTCTAACTTGGAAAAGAAGAAAGAGAAAAATAAAAACCTATAGAGATCAAGACAAAGCTATAAATAGCAAATTGATTGTAAATCAGTTGGTTGGGTTCCTTGTGGTGAACCTACCCACTCAGGGTCAAATCCTCGACTTGGTACGGGTGCTCGCATTTTCTTAAATTTATTTCATGACTTAACGGAGTTATGCTTTCAGTGGTAGACGACGTTTTCGTCAATAGTGAGGCGCCTGTGGTGACTTCGTGAATCTCAACATGTGTCGGATATGTCCTTCAAAGGTTCTCATAGGGGTAGGGTTTGCTTAGAGTGGGTGTGCGTGTGTGTTGTGGACCTCTATGTTGTCTATGTAATTCTAAAAAAGTATAAATAGAGATTTTATTTTGATGTTCAAGACACAATAGAGTGTACGATAGGATTAAGGATAGATGATCGTGCTATTAAGAGGGGAGCTCTTATCTGACAGTTTGGTCAAGTGCCACTAGGTGATGGAAAACTATGCATTGCATATTCCCCAAAAAAGTATGCATTGCATATAGCCCTCGTGCACAACGGTGAAGCAAAAATGTTTATGAAAAATATTTTGGAAATGCTAACTTAGCTCTAAACATGTTTGTGATGATATTTGAGAGTGAGCAATGCTTGCATGGGCAAGTTTGGGATGTCAGTGTTGCCACCTGGGTGGCACCGGACAATTGTCTGGTGGGTCCATATAGGGTTGCTAACTGCAAAGCATGTGCCCAAGTCTCTAGATATCATAGTGTTGTCTGGTGTGCACTATACCGAACACCAGACAACCTATCCAGTGAACCACAACTTTTTTCCAGAGGATTGCGCTTATGGGACTTTGTGAAGGAGGGTCATTGGACAAGGCATCTGGTGCACCACCCTAAAATTCTATGGAGGAAGGAAAAGATGAAAGACACGAGCTAGGGTCACTGAACGGGCTGCCTGGTGCACCGGACACCCCGGTGCCACTAATCGCTAATGACTAGTTCAAACTAGCCATGGGAATTCGATCATTGTGGTCAGGCTGTCTTGTGCAACTCACACCTTGCTCGATGCCCCCAGAGAAAGTGCTCAAGACGATAACGGTTGGATTGCTTGCATGGGCTATAAATAGATGGTGTGGCCAGCCATGGCCACTCTCTTGGCACCCCATACATATCTACACACCTCTTGAGGGCTGAGAAACACACTCCACTCACTTTAATCCTTATTTCATCATTTGAGTGAGATTTGCAGAGCCTCTAGTGCAATGCTTAGTGTTCTTGCATCTTGCAGCACTAGTTGGTGAGTTGGGCTGGTCAAGCTCTTGTTACTCTTGGTTTTTGCTGACACTTAGCCAGCCCAGAGCTTGTGGGATCATTGAGCAGTTATTAGTGATTGTTACCGGCTTTGATCATTTGGTTGTAAGGGGTTCTTGTGCCTTCCCTATGGGAGAATCGCAAAAGGCAACTCTGTTGGATTGCTCGTAACTTGTGTACCCACATCTTGGGTTGGTTCTTATGGCGCCCAAGTGTTGGGCTAAGCATGTGATGCCTATTAGTGCGTGAGCCACCAAGTGAGTGCATCATCACAACATGAACTAAGTTGCTAGCAAGCAACCAAACCACATGATCAATATTGTGTCATTTATATCATTGGATTTCTATTGGACACTTGACTGGTTTGGGGTTGCTCACTATCACTTGCTCTTACATTCATAGTTCATATCTTGTGTAGAGCTTCTTGCTAGTCTTGTTAGTTGTAATTAGCTATTTGGCTAGCTCACTAGTTTAGTGGTAGTCACATAGACTAGTTCATTGATGGCCATAGAGATCATAGAATATTAGCATATTGGTAGGTAGCTTGCCTTTTCATGTAGAGCTAGAGCAAAACCACATTATCACAATTTAGTTGTCTATCCAATTTGCTGTAGTGTTTTATAGAATTTTCAATTAAGCTATTTACCTCCCTCTAGCCATTTAGGACCTTTTAGATGGGATGACAAAATGCACAAGATCTCTATGAGGAAGGGAATCGAAAGACAAAAAATGAAGTTGGAGAAAAGAAGGATGCTTGGTTGTGTCATGATTGAGGTATTTGTAAGGTGGGTATAAGTGGTCAGATAAGTATGTAGTGTGGGGTTACGGATGGAAATAGATCAAATATGCATGGAAAGAAATCTAGGTGGTGGCCACCACCAAGAGTAAAAAGAAATCTATAGGAAACACAAAGCGCATTGACACTAGATACTATCTCAAAGGAAATGCCCTAGATCACACCAATATCACCAAGAATGCAATCTCTAGCAAGCAAGTGTAAGTGGAGAGGTTTTTTGAGCTCTTTTGAGTGTGGTTATCAGCTAGGAGAACCAAGTTACAACAAGCCCGATAACACCATATTTTTATAAGCCCACTCAAGAAACTTGCCATTATGCTAAAACTTGGCTCTCTACATACTTACTGAAGAGCTATGGTAGTGCCACCAGAGCTTATCATCAGAACCCTCAATAACTACTAACATAGTTTGTAGAACTAGCTGTTGAGCTAACTCTAAGCTTGGACTGACCCAATAATTAGAGGAACATGCTATTGTGCCACCTCTCCATAGACCACCAAAGGGCACAAGTCAGTGCAAAATTACTCTGAGCTTTTCTCTCAAACCTTCTACAGATGGCTAACTCAGTGTCTCCTATCAGATGACCAACACCTTTACCACCGAGTTTGGATATTTTTGAAAAAATATTCAAAAGTTTTCACTAGCTTCCTTACCGTGCCACACAATGTAATACATGTACAAAGTTAGATCTTGCATAATGGCACTAGGCAACCCTATTTACCAAAGATTTCCCTTCTTTTATTGTATAACTATCTAGCCTAAACCCAACCGATCACATCCCTACACAACTTAGGCTGGTGAAACCAAATCCCTAGCATATGCCTTTGACTTGCTCCTTGCTTTCATATCCATCCATCATCTCCATCATCTCATCTCCTACTAAGCCTTTGCATCACATGTGTCCAAGCCACCTCGTCTGCATGGCACAATGTTGCTCAACACCACTTGTGGACTAAACATCACCTATTCATCTCTCAGATGAAACATGTTTTAGTCCTCTAATATTGTCACTCAATTACCAAAGCCAAACTTAGACTTTTATTACACACCTTTTTGTTGTCGGTAACATGCACCACAAGGCATAAATCCTAGCTAGGTTTATAAGTCTTTCAAGACTATCCAAATGTGTGTCTTTAGTGGACCCTAGTGATTGTACAAGATAAGATAGACTCTTGGCATTTCTATGAATGAAGATCTAACAAGTGAAAAATGTGGGGTGTATTTAGGAGCAATACTACACAAACGTTTTCGCAGGCAATCAAATTTAGTTTTCTTAGGCGGGCATCTCGACGGCTTCCATTCAAAGGTCTAGGATAATCATGCTTTACATAGGTGGTTCAGTAAGCCTGCCTCAGTTATCAAATAAAAAACAAAAAGAAGTGAAAGGTCCTTGTTTGGTTTTGGTAATTGAATGACAACTTAGGTGGACTAATAGTGTTTATGTGAGATACACTGTAGATTAGTCCACAGGTGATTATATGGTGATGGAGGAGCTCATTGCATATGCGACATGACATGGAGTCATGTGACCAAGGTGGAGAAGATCAAGATGAGGCTTGGCTTGACGGACCGGTTGCAAGTGTGAAGGATAAGTTAGAGGCTTTGAAGTGAGGGACCGCGTGTGACGGTGAAGCTTGAGCAAGACTTGGCGCTGATGGACTGAGGCAACGGTGAAGAGCAAGTGAGGTCAAGATCGATGAACCAATACGGTCACGTGATGATATGAAGTGGATCATATCATTTGGTGATTGGTTGGTGCATGTGTTGCATCAAC
>Ga0182004_10000808_pt1 | contig 20919 bp, 19 predicted proteins | sample Sormic07211540_1_FD_120479 | JGI IMG/M metagenome (GOLD analysis project Ga0182004, IMG submission 120479) | Endophyte microbial communities from Sorghum bicolor roots, Mead, Nebraska, USA - 072115-40_1 MetaG | ecosystem: Host-associated > Plants > Roots > Unclassified | place: USA: Nebraska...
AAACACACTTAAGCATAAAATGACATGGCTCAAGGTAAATGATGATCATGATATGCTTGAGTAGAAGATGATGCTCATGTTATGCATGTGATTTATGCAACCATAACACTGGGGTGTTACAGCTCTCCCCCTCTGGCGCCCTCCATCCTCCAAGTTCCTGATTGTGCAGAAGCCCCTTTTCGACAAGGTCATTGAGGGATCTTGTGTTGCTCCGGGACTTCTTCCATTCCTTGGCCATCATCTTGGCTCTCTTCTTGGAATCACACTTCGCCATTTCTGCTCTTGGAGACTCTCAAGCTCGGCTTTGAGGTTTGAAGGTGAGGGGAAAGACGGTGGCTTAAGCAATAGTATGCGATTGCCGGGTGAAAAACAAGGACACGACCCTGAGCTTTTATAACAACAGCCTCATTTCTACCACTTCCCGTAATCTAGGGAAGTGGGCGGATCTGGCGGTGGCCACAGCGTTTTGGTTCTCAATAATTACCGCTGGTTAATATGGTGTCTTTTCTGAATAATTAATGGTTTCCTTTTCTTGGACCGTGCAAAGAGCGGCTGCACAGTTACCAGGCGCACCTTTTTACGCAACCACCTGACAATGCGCCAGGATGCCTAGTCACATCACGCATTAATGCTGTGACATGCTTTTTCCAAAAGACAAGTGGGTCTGGTGGAGGACCGTGCATGACATGCTTGGGGACTGTACCGACCATCGAGCGTTATATGCTCGGGGACTGGTCGACCAGCCCGCCTATTTGAAATTCTAGGGACGGTACCGACCACCGAGCGTTATATGCTCGGGGACTGGTCGACTAGCCTGCCCATTTGAAATTCTGGGGACTGTATCGACCACCGAGCGTTATATGCTCGGGGACTGGTCGACCAGCCCACCCATTTGAAATTCTGGGGACTGTACCGACCACCGAGCGTTATATGCTCGGGGACTGGTCGACCAGCCCACCCATTTGGAATTCTGAGGACCGTACCGACCACCGAGCATTATATGCTCGGGGACTGGACGACCAGCCCACCCATTTGAAATTCTGGGGACTTTACCGACCACCGAGCATTATATGCTCGAGGACTGGTCGACCAGCCTGCCCATTTGAAATTCTGGGGACTGTATCGACCACCGAGCATTATATGCTTGGGGACTGGTCGACCAACCAACCCATTTAAAATTCTGGGGACTGTATCGACCACCGAGCGTTATATGCTCGGGGACTGGTCGACCAGCCCACCCATTTAAAATTCTGGGGACTGTATCGACCACCGAGCGTTATATGCTCGGGGACTGGTCGACCAGCCCACCCATTTGAAATTCTGGGGACTGTATCGACCACCGAGCGTTATATGCTCGGGGACTGGTCGACCAGCCCGCCCATTTGGAATTCTGAGGACTGGACCGACCACCGAGCGTTATATGCTCGGGGACTGGTCGACCAGCCTACCCATTTGAATTTCTGGGGACTGTACCGACCACCGAGCGTTATATGCTCGAGGACTGGTTGACCAGTCTGCTCCATCGCAGACGAGCGCGATATGCTCGGGGACTGGTAAATTCAATTGCATAACTTCCAGCTCGGTAATTTTAATTTTTTAGACTTTGCTACAAGGCTCATACTTCGCCTTCCAGCAAGCTCGGGGACTACATCGATACGATGCATCTTGTGATGCATTTCAGTATCAGATTTTCTATATAGTTTTTATTCTTTAGACCCTAGCACCATGTGCCTATGTCACCTGCTACCAGGCTCGGGGACTAAGTGGGCACACTTCACCTTACGGTGAATATGCTTGCTTTTAGAATGTCTGTACTTTTTAGAAAAGTCAAGTGGGCACACTTCACCAGGAAAGAAATCTTTTTTCTCAAGAGCACCATGCATTCTTCGAACAACCGGCTTCTTCAATGATTGATGCTGGTTGATTGGTTTTCAAGCTGGTCGAAATACCATTGGAATCGCTCAGGCGACTTTCCAGATTGTCAAAGATATCAAGTCTTACTGGTCGAAGAAGCGCAAGACGGCGTGTTACATCATAATACACGGTGCTCGGGGACTAGCTGTGGGGGTATAAACCCCTATACCCTTACGGCTAGACTTGGGCCAGGAGGTTTGGTCCATCACGAGACATTTCGAGGCTTGATCCAACTGCTCGAAGTTTCGTGCAAGGAAACAAGACGTGGAGATCAAGTAGGATTCTAGTCGATTAGAATAGGAATCGATATCGTACTATCTATGGCAATTGTAACCGACTAGGATTAGTTTCCAGATTTGTAACTCTGCCCTCTGGACTATATAAGGAGAGGCAAGGGACACCCCTAGACAACTTATCTCATCTCAACACAATTCAATACAATCAGACGCGGGATGTAGGTATTACGCCCACACGGCGGCCGAACCTGGATAAAAACCTTGTCCGTATCTTGCGTCACCATTGAGTTCGTAGCTTGCGCACCGTCTACCGATAAACTACTACCGTGGGTATGCCCCAAGGTAGACTGCCGACTAGCTTTCGTCGACAATCAGGGGACATTCACAGGCAACCATAGCCTAGACACCATGTCTACGCTACAAATCACTACTCCGACCTAGGAGCTACCCAAATTGTAGTAAATATAATATGAGATGCAAACCAAAGAACGAATACAAACAAGTTGCTTACTTGAATAAGAACGGTAAATACAAAAGTACCTCAGAACGCAGTTTCAAGTGAGGGAGCCAAATCTAGACGAATACAGCTCCTCAGTAAGCTCCGACGGGCTGGGACTCCTCCAAATCTCTACTCCTCTACCTTATCACTTTAATCTCTATCTTGGTTGCTAGCCTAGATCTAGTGGATCTCTATCTAATGCTCTAAATCTTCATCTCTTGATGTGGCCCCTTCCAGGCGGTCAAGCCTTCTATTTATAGCCTGGTGGGATGAACACGCACCGTTGGATCAAACCGACTTAACAAGCGGCCGAGATGGCTCCTCAGAGGCAGTGGAGGAAGCTTCTGGAAGGAGGGGCAAACCCTAACCATAGGGGGGTGGCCGACGCTAGGGTGGGGCCGGCCGGCCCCACCAGGCGGCTGGTGGCTCCCCCGTCGTGTAGGGTGTCTTCTAGAAAGTTCCTGAATCCTCTGGTGTCATCCTCCCGTCGCGGATAAGTTTTGTGGCCGATTAGCACTTAAATCCATCTATTCAGTTCTTTCTGAAATATCCCTAGAGAACACAGAATATAGAAAACTCATGGAAATTGTTAGTGATAACTCTATTCTAGTAGATATTCATGCCTGGTGGAGAAATAAATGCTAACAAATTGTGTAAGTTAATAGGTGTCAACAATTACCCCCACACTTAGGCTTTTACTTGTCCCAATAAAATGGTTGGTTTTATCATAATGAGTAAATATTTAATGCATAACGTGGAAATTAAGTTATATAAAACTGATCTAGTCATCCTGCATTGTGGTAATTTAAAGTGCTTATCATGAATTCTATAGTGTTTGCAGAGTAAGATAGCTTAAAATAGATTTCTGTCTTCCTCAAATTTTGTCTGCTAGAGAGTAAGCGAAGTTCGCAAATAAAACATAGCTTCAACCTTCTCTTAATTGTAGTGGCATCAATGGTTGTGATATTAATTTGATGTTCATAACCAGGGAGGGAAATATCATATTCCTGGATCAGACAAATCATCCAGCTCCTTAGCATATTATGTAGGAGGGACAATGAGCTCTCTTTCTTCTCTCTCTCTCTCTTTTCAATTCGAGGTTTTGGACACTTGTCCCTTTTTATTTCCTCGTGATCTATCTTTTTGAGGTTTTGGACACTTGTCCCTTTTAATTTCCTCAGATTTCTTTACGAATAGCTCATGCCTCCTACATAATAGTGCTTCAAGAGAGTGTATTATGTTTTTATTTCATTTTTATAATACTAGGAATATGATAAATCTCTCAACCAAAGTCAGAATAATAGAATGATATGATTATTATTTGATTCCAATACAAAGAGAGGTGAAGCTAACTGTTTTTACCTTTTTGAAAGAAAATCTCCAAAGACAAATTATCACGAGTTGAGTAATCGTTATTTTGCTATCTCTTTTTCCACAATAACTTAAGGAAACATGAAGTACTATAAATTTCACAACCATGACTCTAGGAAAGTGTTATATAACATATAAAGATTTACGATTCTGATGACAATTCAAAGATGAATATCTTGGTGAAGAAACAATCATGATATTAGAAGACACACCTCCAACCATACCTGTCAAGCCCAACTGCAAAGACTGATCGATCATCTGGAGCTTGATACTTCATCCTTGATTCAAGATGCAGGATCAATTAGAGAGATCTTCAACCAGATTAAAGATAATCTTCATTCTTCTCTAAAAGAAATCATTCAACCAATTGCATTCTTGGAAGGCAATGGCCCCAAATTCTTTAATGCTCAATCCAGTCTAGCAGCTCGAGAGGCTCAGAAGAACTCAACTGCTATAGAAGGCCAATGCATCCAAGAAATCCTATCAGTTAAGAGGACAGTCGATCTCCTCAAAGAATCTCCTACTAAAATCAATAAAGATCTGGCTACTCTTAATGCAGAAATGACACAGCTATTAGCTTAGCTCATGACTATCGAATATGCCATCAAACAGAAGGAAGAAGCTTTAACTCACATCCCTCCATCTTTAGCAGATCAGAAAAAGAACAATGGCAACTTTGAAGGTCAAGCTCGACAATATCAAGAAAGATAAGAAAGCCAAGATTCCTAAATCAGCTGAAGAAGATCAACAATAAATAGCCAAAGTAGACAACATTAGGCTTTCAGCTTTGAATTCCATTAAGTCTGTTCTGAATATGTAACTTAAATACTTTTTACATTCTTATTCTGTATTTTGTAACTCTCAGACTTAATATTATTCTCTTAGACTTGTTTTTCCCTATTTAGCAATTATATACTTTCACTGTCAAAATCTTATCAACAATACCAACCGAATCTAGAATCTCATCGGCAAAATTAAGCGATCCATCACTTAGACTTCCCATAGTTATAGTTAAGCCGATCAGCTATCTTCTGCCACCCATGTCCCTGGGACTGTGGAGATGTTTTAACTTTTAGCTGATCCACTTACCCCACATTCTAGGGACTGTTTTCACGATAGCTGATCACTATCTTCAGGGGTCTAACTGCACACCGCTTCGACTTTCACTTATCCTATTATAAATAATACCAGAGCTCTAAGGGTAAAAGTCACATAGCCAGACTCGCATCCTCAATCTTTCAATCTTCAAATCTCCTGCCTTCTCACCTTAGAAACCCTAAGCTCCTAATCAATGGCAGACAACAGAGGCAAGCGTCCAGCATTGCCTTCCTCGTCTGAAGACGCGAACCCTGCTCAACCCAGGCGTCTGGATAGGTATGCAATCCTTTAGTTATTTTCATCTTGATCGACTACTGATCCCTTGTTCTTCTTGCAGTCCTACCCCCAAGTTAATCCAGAGGCAGGCTTGTGCCATCTTGCTCCTCCTGTGTCTACTTCTTCTCTTCCTCCAGCGGCAGTGACCTTTGAGGAGGCTACTGCGAGCCAGGCAGCCGAGGCAAGCCAGGCAGGCTTAGAGTCGACTGGCAAGGATGACGCCGTCGGCCACGACACTGTCTTTGGGCATGAGGACGCTAGGGGTTTTCTCCAGCGCCTTAGAGTAGCCCAGGACCTCTACTCCGGGGAGTGCAAATGGTCCCACTGCCTCTAGGAGCAGCTCGATGCTCTGGAGGGAGTGTTATCCAACACCAACGGATCCTTGGCCCGAACCAAGGAACACCTAGCAAAATCTGATTCTACAATCATGAGTAAGTTCATTCCCTCTATATTTCTCAATTGATCGACTAATCTACTAACACATATGTTCGTCGATCATAGGGCTGCAGGAATAGTTTAACACCCTATCCCCCGTCATCTTTGCATTCACCAGAATGGTGAACGCACGCCGGGAGACCCAGGCAGAGCACCTCCAAGATGCACCTAACTGTGTTTGGGAAGCCGTCCTCCACGGCATTCGCTCAGGGGTGGCGAACGCTCTGGCAACAGCTCAACTCTGCCATGGGGCTCAACTTTCGGAGTCCCTGACCCAGACTTCATCATGAAGAGCATCGAGGAGGGCTTGAAGCAGCTGATGGATGAGTTTGCTCCCTGCACCGACGCCATGGCACAATTCTCATCAGCCGATGCTATCATAGCACGAGTCTTCCATGACGAGGACTAGTTTTAGGTTTTTTATTTTTAATCGATGTAAAAAAATCTTCTAATGAATCAATAACACCGCCCGTGAGGCATTTATCTCATTTTGTGTTTTGTTGATCACTGTCTCTGTGATATTGCCCATTAAGGCAATCTTGACGTGATTCTGTATCAGCAAAACTACTCTGTGTTCCTAATTTTTTGTGCTAAAGGCGATATCTATGATATCAGCTATTAAATTAGAGCTTTGAATATTTGAACAAGACAGACACTACATTGTATCTTTAACTGTCCAAAACTCCTATCTCTTAAGGCGACACTCACTCTATCGGCTATGTTCTGAATATTCTGGTGTTCTAAATTTTTAACCTAAAGGTGACATTTACTGTATCGGCTACCAAAACACCTTTTTGTATGACTGGATTGACAAAAGCAAATCAACCCAAACAGTAGGGTAGTATTTATTAAAATATTTTCCAATGACAGTTCTAGAATACTATTCTCTTTCCAAAGTCACATGAAAGTAAGCATTTCTAGGAGCAACCTAGTAATCCGCGATATGGTCCTTCCCAATTAGATGACCACTTGCCGAATTTGCTATCTTTGGATCCGATCGGCAAGATTACCTTCCAAATATTTTAATAAATAGTATGAATAAATACTATCAAAGATTCATGAAAGTAAGCATTTCTTGGAGCAACCTAGTAATCCGATATGGTCCTTCCCAATTAAATGACCACTTGTCAAATTTGCTATCTTTGGATCCGATCGGCAAGATTACCTTCCAAATATTTTAATAAATACTATCCAAATCTTTTAATAAATACTATCGATTTGCTATCTTTGGAGCAACCTAGTTCACCTTCACTGAATCTTCTTTCTCTTACTTTCTGATTATAGAACTTAGCAATTCTAATTTTATTAGCTCTGATATTCTCTAAAGCTTTTAGCCGATGAAAGTTCAAATCATCCAGATTATCCAACATAAGGTTCTTGTAATCATCGGCTATCAATTTGTCGTACTGTGATATCCTCCGAGATCCCAAACTGATTTCCCAAGGTAACATAGCCTCATGTCCATAAATCAATTCATAAGGTGAACATTTAGTCCACCCATGACAAGCCATCTTATAAACCAGAGAGATTCACTAAGTACTGAATGCCATTTCTTTGGATTTTCTCTGATCTTTTTCTCGATGATCTTAAGAAGAATCTGATTAGAAGCTTTTGCTTGTCCATTGGATTGAGCATAGCAAGGGGATGAATTAATCAACTTGAAGCTTGTACTGGCAGCAAAATCTTCAAATTCTTTGGATGTAAACATCTTCCCTTGATCAGTTGTAATGGACTAAGGAACTCCAAATCTATAAATAATATGTTCTCAGATGAACTCAATCACATTAGTTGATGATGTTATCTTCAAAGGAATAGCTTCCACCCATTTAGTAAAATAATTTGTTGCTACCAATACAAATTCATTCCCTTTACCTGATGACGGAAATATTTGGCCAATTATATCTATTCCCCAACCTCTAAATTGCCATGGTTTCACAATAGGATACATAGCCGATGCTGGAGATTTTTTTAATATTGCCAAATCTTTGACACTCTTGATATCCTTTATAATATTTGAAACAATCCTCCAACATGGTCGTCCAAAAATAACCTGCTCTTCTAATCATCCACTTCATCTTATCAGCTGACTGATGAGCACCACATACTCTCTCATGAATCTCCCCATCAAAACCTTGGCTTCTTCATGGTTGAGACACTTAAGGAGTACTCCATCAATTGTTCTATGATATAACTGATCATCTAGAAGAACAAATTTAAGAGCTTTGTACCTCAACTTCCTAGATGTTTGTTGTGACGGATTCTTACTCAAAGGTTTTCTTTCCTCCAATCTGCATCAGCAACAAATTTATCGGCAAAAATTTTAGCAATTTGCCGATATCCAGAAGCACTTTGAGCTAGCTGATTAGCTTCTTGATTCAGATTCCTAGGGATATGCTTTATAATAACAGAAGAAAAAGAATTAAGAAGCTCTCGGGATTCTTCATAATATTTCCTCTAGACATCATCTTTGCACTCATAAAGGCCAAGTAATTGATTAATCACTAACTGGGAATCACCAAAAACTTCAATACTCCCAGCCTTTACCTCATGTAGAAGTTGAATACCTCTAAGAATGGCTTCATATTCTGCTTGATTATTAGTAGATGTCAGTTTTATGGGTATAACATACTCACAACTTACCCCTTGTGGAGAAATCAACACAATACAGACACCCCCTCCTTGTTTACAAGTAAATCCATCAAAGAATAAAGCCCAAGGGGGTAATTCCAACAATGCTACTTTCCCTTCTCGATGATGAGTAATGAAATCAGCTATATCTTGACCTTTGACTGCCTTAGCCGATTTATATCTCAAATCAAATTCTGATAATGCAAGAATCCACTTACCAATCCTCCCATTCAAAATAGGCATAGATAGCATATGTTTGATAACATCAAACTTGGACACCCTATGCATTCTGAAGGCAACAAATAATGCCTGAGCTTGGTACATGAAAAGTACAAACACAACCATATCTTCTCGAGGAGAGAATATCTAGTTTCTGGATCCAATAATCTTCTACTCAAATAAAATATTACTCTTTCTTTACCTTCAAATTCTTACATTAAATTCGATCTAATAGTATGGTCAACGGCTGCTACGTACGTACAACTTAAAAGGCTTTCCCTTTTGAGGAGGCGCTAAAACTGGTGGAGACTTCATATACTCTTTATTTTCTTCAAATGCCTTTTGTTGTTCGTTCCCCCACTTAAACTCTTGATCACTCTTTAATTTCAACAATGCAGAGAACGGCAAAATCTTAGATGATAAGTTTGAAATAAACCTCCTAACAAAATTGAATTTGCCGATCAAAGATTGCAACTCAGTTTTTGAAGTTGGTGGTACTATCTTACTAATAGCTTCAAAACTATTTTGCCCAACTTCAATCCCTTTTTTATGTACCATAAAACCCAAGAACTGCCCAACTAATACCCCCAAAGCACACTTATGTGGAATCATTCTCAACCCATGCTTTCTAGCACACCTAAGAGCTTTCTTGAGATCTTCCAAATGTTCTTGATAATCCTTGGATTTCACAACCACGTCATCTATATAGATTTCAATAATCCTGCCGATCAACTCATAAAAGATATAATTCATTGCTCTTTGATAAGTTGCACCAGCATTTTTTAGTCCAAAAGTCATAACTATCCACTCATATAAACCTAATGCACTAGGACATCTAAAAGCAGTCTTATGAATATCCTCTTCTACCATGAATATCTGATTATATCTAGTATTACCATCCATAAAACTAATTACTTTATGACCTGCTGCTGCATCGACTAACATATCAGCAATAGACATAGGGTAACTATCCATAGGGGTAGCTTTATTCAAATCTCTAAAATCAATGCAGACTCTTACTTTACCATTTTTCTTGTACATAGGAACCACACTTGAAATCCATTCAGCATATCAACATTGTTGAACGAACTTTGCTTCATATATAACCGAGTGATTTCTGCTTTAACATCGGCCATTACCTCGGGTTTAATTCTTCTTGGAGCTTGCTTAAAAGGTTAATACTCAGGTTTAATTGGTACCTGTTGTTATACAAACTTTATGTCAAGACCAGGCATTTCATAATATTCCCAAGCAAAACAATCCTTATATTCTTTCAACAAAGATACTAACCCTTGTTTGTACTCAGGGTCTAACTTAGCACTTACATATGTGGGCCTAGGCTTATCACCATCACCTATATCTACTGCCTCTAACTCATCGGCCGACATAAATCCTTTGCCCATCTTGCCTTCGTCATCATCGACTAAAGAATCCATTAATTAAAACTCTGAGAGCTCACTACTTGTATCGTCTGTTGATCAACATCAAACAGTTTGATGACACCATCTTTGTATACCTTTCCGGAGAAACATTACATGCCTTCAAAATTCCACTCATCTGTTCCAGCATACGAAATACTAACAGAAGAATCAGCTAGAACAACTTCTACGTCATCCCCAATCCACTGAATGAAACTCTCATGCATAGTGGATGCTATACAACAATTAGCATGGATCCAATCTCTTCCTAAAAGCAAACTATATGTGCCTTTAGCATCAACCACAAAGAAAGTAGTAGGCAAACTCTTATGACCAACTGTTAATTCAACACATATAGCACACTTGGTTGCTGAAATATTACCACTGAAATCTGTTAGCCTCATATCAGTTGAGCACATATCTTCTATCTCCCTACCAAGCTTTCTGAATGTAGAGTACAACATCAGATTGACAGCTGCACCTCCATCAACTAACATCTTGGTCAATGGCTTTCCATCAATAAACCCTTTGAGATACAATGCCTTTAAATGTAGATGTTTCTCAGGTTTTTCAAAGGTTGCACTCTCTGCTTAACAAACCACTAAGGCACAGCTACTTCTCCATCTGATTCCACTTCATCACTAGCTCTAAATATAGCAGGCAACATAAAAATAGTAGAAATCTCAGCTGGTGCCTTACCTTTGCCTTTGTTAACAGTCTGTTTAACTTGCCATCTTTTCATGTCTCTTTTGATGCAATTCATCATTTCTTAGATGTTGAAACCTCCTTTTTTTGGCTACTAGTAAGTCCACATGGGCACCACTGATTTTTCTGCCAAACATACTCCTAATCGACTATTTCTTGATCAACTATTTCTGTTTCGAGCCGATCATGAGTATTCTCTATTTTTACACGCCGACTTGCTCTTTCAAAATTCAATCTTTCGTGTACAGGTCGGCGGTTGACTTTTGTCTGATGATACTCCCAATACTGATCACTGTATTCAGGGCAATTATTGAGAGTTGGCAACTTCAGGCCTTCATTCCAGCAATGTTGAAAGAAAGGAAAATTCCAATGATATTCATTTTCTTCCTAAACTCTCCTTCTTTCATACTCTTCTTGATACCTCCAATAATCTCTTTCTTGACGCATTTGTACCTTTTCTTTCTGTCTCTGCCACTTATTCAATAAAATTCTGATAGTAGGACGTCTGCGCATTTCACCACTTTTGTAGGTTTCTAGAATATTCGATCGACTAATTTGCCGATCTTGTTTCTTCTTCATCTCTTGATACTCAGCAGCTAATATTTGTCTTGCAGAATCTACTGCTTTAGCTTCCTTAACTTTCTCAAAAGTAAGTACCTTGAACTTCCCTTTTGGAAAAGAAGAAGAAACCATATTTGCTGGTAAAAGATATCCTTCTATGCCCAATCTTTCCTTTGTTGATAGCTCGCTGGATGATGTCTCTGAAAACTTTGCAATCATTGGTGTTATGAGTATAAGAATTATGGTATCTACAGTAAGTTTCTTCTTAAGCTCTTTAACCGAAGAGATTCTATGATTTCCTATCTGCTTAATATGCCCTTTCTCCAACAAATAATCAAATATTTTGTCAGCTTTGGTGATGTCAAAGTTGAACTTCTTTTTATCTTCATCTGTTGACTTGTTCTTGGCCCATGGAACATACTTAGAATATTTATATACCCAATCCACAGTAGCTAATTCATCATTTTAACCTTTTCATCACTGGTATCGACTATCTCTGGGTCAGACTCATAGCCGATATTATTTAATTTCTAAGGCATATCAAAGCATGTATACTTAAACTGAGTCTCTGTGCTAAATAATTTTCTAGCCAAAGCAGCTAAATTGGGACAATCAAACCCAATTCTCTCTCTTATAGCTGGCATTAGCCCTCAAATTGCAATGCTAACCAATTCAGCTTTTAAAGTGTCAATGTATAGCATTGATTCCCGACTTCCTTAAACCTTTGCAAATAATGAAGTGCAGACTCGTTATTTCTCTGTCTCACATCGACTATATCTGCAATGCTCTTTTCCATAACTTAGTTTCCAAATCTTCCCATCCTTCAATGGAATTATGTGGCAAAGATGCAAACCATAAAAATGTTGGACCAGATAGAGAAAGAGGAAAAAACTCACTTTGAATGTAGGTTCATCAGCAATTTCACCCAACTGAGCTAAATATTGACTAATATGCTCCATAGTCGACACCAAACCTGTTTCAGTAAATTTAACAAAATATGGTAATCTATATCTTGGTGGTAACAAGACTTGATCGAACCATTCTAGATATGGCTTTTTGTATGACACCATTGTATTATAGGGCTTCAAACCAAACTGTCGTTGAACCATATCAGTAACTTGATTCATCAGTTCATCTATCTAAATCTGATTCTCGTGTTGTCCATTCGGTTCTAGATACCTTTGATTCTGCATCCCCTGAGCATTTGGTTGATATCCAGGGTTTTCATAGCCATTTAAAGTATAATGCTCAGCAACATAATGATAGCTAGGTGGTACCTCTCCAGGTGCCAATCTTCCTTGATATGGTGGAGCATTAAAACTCTAGCAATCCTCCGGCTTTGAGGAGCAACTTTTGTAGTCGATTTTCCATAGTCCAATATCGGCTGTTGCACTCACTGCTGAACAGTGTTGCAGAATTGATTCATATTTACAATTTCTCTAGAGGCTTGATCTCCAAATGTCTGTCCAACAAATAATTGCTTATTGCCAAGAGGAACAGAATATGTAGGACCTCTATTCTGAATATCCAAATTGAAAGCCTCCTTAATAGCATTAGTGATACCGTTTACCAAGATTTCATTATGATTAGCCAAAGTTGATGCCATGGCTTTGCTCATAGTCTCACTCATAGCTTGATGTTGGATAGTAGGGTCATGTTCTCCTTCTAGAATTACCCTCGAGAAAAGAGTCTTTTGGTACACCTTGTTATCTCTAGTCCTGCTGAAAGAAAATAAGCACTTCTCTTGGTATTGGTTCACAGCAGTTTCAACCAATTCTTTCAACGAATCAGGGAGTTCATCCAAAGTGACATTGAGCACATTCTCGTTATCCATGTTGTTGACCGATGGTCCCACTAGTCGTGCCAAAAGATGTGTTGGTGCAAAAATTTGTTTCTCACACCAACAAATCTCGGGGCTCTCAGTGAGAGTGCAGGAGCTGAAGTCCTAGACCTCCTGAGCCACAAACACATGAGCTTTGTGAATTGATTCCGAGGCGGGCCAGTCAATTTAACTTGAAAATTGACAAGGTAAAAGTACAAATGTCAAATTATAGAACCTACCCGTTAGTGCTAGACAGTTGTGAGATGTATGGCCTTAAGAAGCTGTTGAATGAAGGAAATTAACTAAAAAGTCAACTCCTTGAAACGATGGAAAAAGATAAGCATTGTTGAACATATTAAATAATTGCATCTTACGGGTATAGATTACCGAATCGGCTATTTAGCCGATACTGTGTATAAAGATAAAAGATAGCTCACGTGCATTATCCTTTCATTCACTAAATAAACAATAACGTACTAAAACTGGTCTAACGGCCTGCGGTTTCAGTAGATTACTTTTATAATTTTTGTTAAATCTATATTCACCTGGTCTAATGGCCAGCGATCTTCAATAAATTCAACACAGATTACTATTTTATTTAATGCATAAACGGATTCATGCACGCGCGCTACTCGTTTGAGCTTAGGTGGATCGACTATTTTAGTCGATACAGGGTCCATGAGGCACGAACAAGATCTCTCTATTTTGTTATAATCGGGTTTAGTTATTAATGACAAATTAATCATAACAAAATAAACATCTCGAACGCACAATATGTAACAATCAAGATCAACAAGTTAGCTATCTTATATTCGCTTAATAATTATTATTTTACTTGAAGTTTATAATAAGCGTTTAAATTTGAAGCTCGAGCCAACTCATTAAATCTTGATTGGTGTTGACGAAAGCTAGTCGGCAGTCTACCTTGGGGTATACCCACAGTAGTAGTTTATCGGCAGACAGGTACGGAAGCTACGAACTTGATGGTGACGCAAGACACAGACAAGGATTTTATCCAGGTTCGGCCACCGTGTGCATGTAATACCCACGTCCTGCGTCTGATTGTATTACTGTGGATTGAATTGTGTTGACTTGTTGTTGACCTGTCCTCTAGGGGATCCCTGCCCCTCCTTATATATCATGAAGAGACAGAGTTTACAAGCAAAGGTATCCTATTTGGTACAATATTTTGTAGCCTTGCGGTGCACACCGACCAGCGTCGTGCACCGCATGTCTTGATCTTGTGGGCCGAGCCACCTCTGATGGTGCGGCCCATATCGGCCCATGAGGGTATAGGGTTTATACCCCCACAGCTAGTCCCCGAGCACCATGTATTTTGATGTAACACGCCGTCTTGAGCTTCTTCGACCAGTGAGGCTTGACGTCTTCAAACAGTTGCAATGGTATTTTAACCAACTCAAAAGACAGTTCATCAACATCGACATCGAAGAAGCAGGTTGTTCGAAGAATGTATGGTGCTCTTAATCAAAAAAGATTTCTTTCATGGTGAAGTGTGCCCACTTTACTTTTCTGAGAAGTATATACTTTCAAAAAGCAAGCATATTCACCGCAAGGTGAAGTGGAAGTGTACCCACTTAGTCCCTGAGCCTGGTAGTAGGTGACGTAGGCACATGGTGCTAGGGTCTAAATAGAAAAACCACATAGAAAATCTGATACTGAAATGCATCGCTAGATGCATCGTACCGATGTAGTCCTCGAGCTTGCTGGAAGGCGAAGTACGAGCCTCGTAGCAAGTTCTAAAAAATAAAATTATCCCGTCCATTTCATATCTAACTGAGAAAAGCAATCCCCAAGCTATGGTTGGAGAGTAATCGAAGCAAGTCCCGAGCACAGCGCATGGAGTGATTGATGAGTCTCCGAGCACGGTTGGGAATGTAATCGTGCTCGGTGGTCAGCACAGTCCCCGAGCACGACATAGAGACTGGTCGACCAGTCCCCGAGCATGGTTGGGAACGTAAACGTGCTCGGTGGTCGGCACAGTCCCCGAGCACAGCGTAGGGACTGGTGGACAAGTCCCCGAGCGTGGTTGGGAACGTAAACGTGCTCGGTTGTCAGCACAATCTTCGAGCACAACATAGAGATTAGTCGAGAAGTCTCCGAGTGTGGTTGGGAACGTAAACATGCTTAGTGGTCGAAACAATCTCCGAGCACAACGTAGGGAATAGTCGACAAGTCCCAGAGCGTAGCTTGTTGACTTGGCCAAACTCCTGAAAAATAATATATAGAATAGGTAGTACATAATGTATAAATAAACTCTAGATAAAAAATTAGTACTGAGGTAAGTTCTAGATTATTTGTTATAAATTCAGCATGAGTAGTCAATTCATCTTAGAGCTTGTACTAGCTCTGGTCTAGCCAACAATCAGCATGAGGTATGGAACCTAGGCACACATAGGATTGCCAGCCTCGCCAGAGAGCTACTATCGACCACCCGGAACGCATAGGGCGGATCTCGTGCACGTGTAGGGAGGAGTCATAGACAATGCTGGCTGTGGAAACTCGTGTAGGAGAAAAAACTAGTTGGCTATCTAAAAAGTTGTTTTCGAAGGATAATAAAAAATATTATGCCAAAAATAAATAAAATATTAGAAGTGTACTTATCTTTGGACGAAAGTCTGGTCTGTGGCGACAAAATTGTCTGGCCCTCAAGCTTTTGGACTTGTTGTCATGACAGTGGTCGCGGTTGTCATAGCGCCGTTCTTCGCAGCGATTATTATTGCGACTAGTGGTCGGACGAACAACTTGGTCGATAGCCCGAGCAGGTCGGTGTCTTCGATCTGCCTCCCTTGGTAGCAGGGAAGAGAGTGACGCGGCATGGTCGGAGATGTCATTGGAGTAGTCGGAGTCGTAGCCAGCGTGGTTGGAGCCGTGGCCGACGTCGATGAAGAAGTCATTGGCGCAGATCGGTTCTACGCCTCCTCTGCGGTCATGGCGGTGAAACTGTTGAAGCCGACGATGAACGTGAAGCCGCCCACCATGGCCGCGAAGTCGGGGATGATGGCCATCTTGTTCGTCTGGGAAGCTGTACGCACACCCCCTACCTAGCACGCCACTGTCGATGAAAGCTAGTCAGTAGTCTACCTTGGGGTATACCCACGGTAGTAGTTTATCGGCAGATAGGTGAGCAAGCTACGAACTTGATGGTGACGCAAAACACAGACAAGGATTTTATCCAGGTTTGGCTGCCGTGTGGGTGTAAAACCTACGTCCTGCGTCTGATTGTATTACTGTGGATTGAATTGTGTTGAGTTGTTGTTGACCTGTCCTCTAGGGGATCCCTACCCCTCCTTATATATCGTGAAGGGACAGAGTTTACCAGCAAAAGGTATCCTTTTTGGTACAATATCTTATAGCCTTGTGGTGCACACCGACTAGCGTCGTGCGCCGCACGTCTTCATCTTGTGGACCGAGCCACCTCTGATGGTGTGGCCCATATCGGTCGATGAGGGTATAGGGGTTTATACCTCCATAATTGGGCAAAATATTATTACAATAAATAAAACATTGACCTTTGAACAATATTGATAACTTGATGAATCTATTAAATTGCCAATTTAATAAAGCTGATAACTAACTCGAACCGAGATTAATAAGAGATTAAAGCAATGCAGCCTTACAAACATAGTTCAAATTGATAACTAGTCCATAATCAAGATTGACATGATGTCGAATGATGCAGCCATGACAAACTAAACATGAACCATGACAATACATAGAAGCAAACCGAAGGTCGAATTCAACCGATGCAGCTCGATTTGCTGAAGGTCTCGTCAAGATCTACTTCTACTCCTACTCCTAAGGTTCGTGGCCAGAGCCGATAGGGTTTGTATTATGATTGTGTATATTCTTACAAGCATCGGGTTCCTAATATTTATAGTCCGGAGTCCTAGTCTCATGTCCTAATACGACTCTTCCCTTAAAAAGGCAATCTGGACTATAACTTCTCCTTTCATAATTGAATGTGACACGTTTCCTTCGTCTTGCCTTGTTGTGACACACTTCTGATCGACTAATTCCATCATGCCTTTGTTTAGTCAATCCACTTATTCGGTTGTCCCTCCTTCTGCGAAGCAGGCCCACTGGCAGTTTCCTGACTCGCCAAAATTTGGGATTAACAGCATGTTTATGCAGTTGTGCCTATATGTACTTCTTGAATGAATACACATTTAATTTCATGCCTGTCAGGATCAATTGAGCTTCGTTTGTCTTATATGTTCATGCATGTAGATGGATCCTACCCAAAACCGTGAGATGATGGCCAAGCAAGCTGCTGCACTGGTAGTTGTTATGGTATCCTATGTTGCCAGTAGAATTAGGAGGTCTAGACCAGAACCAGACCCTCTGTTGTACCAATTGAGGAGTGATGCTGAGCTGTACAGGCAACACACCCTCTAAGAACTATGAGCACGCTTCTAGGGAGTTTATGGCTTCCATGGGCGATGCCTACCCTGAGTCAGAACCAACACCTTTCCTTCACTATGATCCTGTGGGTCATGATGCATACTATTTCCTCCTTCTGATGGTCATGGTAAAGGTGGTTGGTGGAATAAGGTTTTAATCATCACTATTGTTGTCTTAGTGGTTGGGATTTCCATCTGGGAAGGCAGAAGGGCAACAACAACTACCCCTCATAGGCCAGTGATGAGGTGTTCTTGTTGCTGGATGAGCTGCTGATTATGTGCACTCATTTATGTTTGAGTGTTCATGTCTACTATTTCATTTCGCTGCTCCGAGAACTACTAAAAACTATTTAGCTGTATGACGACTTGTTGTGTTGTAAAATTAGAGCAGCTATGAATCCATGCAAATCTAAGCGTGTCTGAGGCCTTTGTACTTGTCACAAATTGGTTACCTACTCTTTCATGTTTTCTGTTGGTTTGTTCTTGTGGTTCAATGGTTGGCTCCCAAACAAACATGATCTGGATGTGGCAGTTGATTGCAGTTGGCCTTGGGCCAAGCTGCATGCTGTGAAACAAACACAAACAATATCTTCAGTGGACCACCCAAAATTGGTGCTGTAAACCAAACATGTGGGCTTGGACCCTCTAAGCCTGCCTCTCGCTGGTTTTGGCCTGGCTACCCACATGCTGTGTTCGGAACACGTCACAAATGTATGACGCAGGATACATGACGTTTTCTTTGATCATCATGGTTAGTTAAGTGTGACGTGTTTTTGCTTGTCTATGACGAAAATTCATGCATAAATAAATCGTCATGTATAAAGGTATTTATTGTAGTGATTCTGGTAAAACATAGTTTTAAAGTTTAGGAGCATTGATAACAGGGCATATATAAAACCATTTTATTTCTACCACACGGTATTCTTCTAGTGATACTAGTATATTGCCCGTGCTAACGCTACGGTTATATCTACAAAAATAAATCATAAAAGTAAGTCAGTTTATGCAGCTCCATGTTGCTTCTGAATGTTGGTATAATAGTAATATAATAATGGTACTGATGCTTCCAAAAGAAAACTATTTCCTAGAGCAGTATTGCATAGGGTAAGAATCTGTAAAGACTTGAAAGCAACCAACATTTGCTAACTCCTTCAGATTTGAACCATGTACAGGAATGAGCCCCTTCACAAACTTATCACACACACATTGTATTACAGACATTGACAAAATCTCTAGATAATTATTCTTCTGTAGAGCAGGAAGAATCAACATAGCGTCCACATTTGTGCAGTCACAAGTTCTCTAAGAACTAAATGTCAATTTCAGATGAAGTGAGAAGAGAACATCGGCACAGATTTAGGGAACAACTAGATAGCTCTACACTTGTAATTTTAGGGGCCAACCAGATAGCTCTCTTTTGCTTTTTATGTGTGATGTGTTTCCATAGAAGCAGAAACTGTTCCTGAGTTGTGCTGAATCTCTATGGAATCCACAGGATCGAAATATGGCTCGTCCTCACTTGAGCTCAGCGATTATAAACTATCTTTTGCAACCATCTTGACCCTAAACATTTTGTATAACAATGGCTAACTAAGTTGATTCAGACATAATAACCTCACTGATTCAACAAAGGAACCCCACTGAAGCTATTATTAGTTTTCACTCAGACAGTGAAAGAGCAACACCAGTGTTCCTTAATATGGAGCCCACCCATTCAAATTTCTGCCATCAAACAAAAACTCCAGTCATTAATGCATGTAGGGTCTAATTTTATCAAGTGAGTTATTCTCAATTTCTCATACCCAAGCACTAATTTGGAGTAAAGGGAAAGAAAATACCTCAGTGCAGTTTGACACTGCATGCCATAAGAAAAGGTAGTATCATCGCCAGTGGAATATGAATGTAACACCCAAAAATTTACTCCTTTTTGAAATAGGTGAAAATGACTTAATTTTGTATTTTTGTGCTCATGAAACATAGGAAAAATAATATTTTCTTTTAAAATAAAAGTTATCATAGAACTTAGCAACATGGATGTGCATTCATGCTGATGCATTTGTACTTTTGTACTGTGTGATTTTGAGCAAGGTTCAAAATTGTTTCAAACTGATTTGAAAATGGTTCGAAAATAAATAAACAAAAATAAAACAGAGAAAGAAGAAAACCTCCTTTCCTTTGTCTTGGCCCAGCAGCAGTGCGCCCAGTCCCCCTTTCTTTTCCCCACCGTGACCCTTTGGAATCGCTCTGAGCCATCCGATCCAAAATCAAGAGCCGAGATTAGAAGATACCCCTTCGGGGTAGATTTTGTTAAAGAGCACTTGAAGTTTTTAATTATCGAATCCGCGGTCCCTGGCGCCTTTCACAAAATACCCTTTGCTGTGTTGAAAACGTAAACCGCCTCGGCTTGATTCAAAATAATTTTCTGTAATTATAAAATTACCACTGAGTTTGTTTTAGCCATAAAATGTTCATTTTAACTCCGATTTGACCCATTCAAATTGCGTTAGGTTCGTTTTCATGAGCTCTACATGTTAGTAAACTTAATTCACCAGTTTGAAACTTTACAATTTCGTGACCTTTAATTAATCAATTTCTTTTCTACATAAAATCATAGAAAAATCATATCTTCTTCGTTTTAACTCTGATTTTCATGATCTTTACGTCTGTGAGATCGTAGCGATGCGTAAAATTATTTTGTAAACTTTTCATACTATTCTTATATGATTGGTGTACTGTTCTAATTGTAGCCTTGTTGCTTCGTGTATGTTGTCTCCGATTGTTTGTGTGTTGGTGATCGATGATCGAGTTTACACGGTGAGCAACTCGTGGTGATCAAGAGTGCTTCAGTGATGAAGATCATAGCCTTGGACAACTAGTAAGATCAGCAGAATCAATAAGAGCAATTGGATTAAGGCAAGTATAGCATTTAGATTTTATTTCTGTGACCATGATCCTGTGACTGGATTAATGTTAAGTAATAAATGATAAAAATGACTTTTTAGCCACTTGATGATTTGTCTGTTAGTGATAACCGGGACAATAGTGCAACCATGAGGGCTATAATGGCTCTGGCTTTAGTTAAGTATGAGTAACTTTTCTAGCTCCTTAGCAGTTACCCGTGTGGCACAATTGGAGAATAGCAGACCGTGGATTCCTTCGGGTGGATCACACGGACTGACTAATGAAACCAAGGGGCCCTAACTTGTTAGACAAACCTTTGAAAGACTTCATAGTGATCCCTGCCGACCTCCCTAGGAAGGGGGTTAAGAGATTAGCTACCTCGGGCGAAAGGGTAAATCATGACTCATGGGTAAAG